>Ga0247831_1000008_pt1 | contig 336619 bp, 316 predicted proteins | sample LaCruzMarch2015__9_FD_192406 | JGI IMG/M metagenome (GOLD analysis project Ga0247831, IMG submission 192406) | Freshwater microbial communities from meromictic Lake La Cruz, Castile-La Mancha, Spain - LaCruzMarch2015_1m | ecosystem: Environmental > Aquatic > Freshwater > Lake | place: Spain... | reverse complement strand
CCCGGGGCGGTTCAGTCGAGGTTTCGGGCAATTTCCATTTGAGCTTCTGTCTGCGCAGTCATTTGCTGCCTGCAGTGGTCTTGAAAGCTTTGACCACCACCCCCCCGACGAAGGAAGAAGATCACTAGGCCGACCACGATAATTGCCGGAACCAAATTCGAGATAAGTTCCATAAATTCTGGGCTCATCATTCCTCTCCCTGATCCGCCACCCGGGCCACCGACACCACTTCCTCATCCCCAGCAAGGTTGAACACCTTCACCCCACCAGCGCTCCGCGACCGGAAGCTGACTTGATCGACCGGCACCCGGATCGACTGGCCGGTCGAAGTGGCCAGCATGATCTGGTCCGACATTTCCACCGGGAAGGAGGCGATGATCCGCCCACCGCGTGGCCCCGGAGAGATCGCCTTGACCCCCATGCCGCCGCGCCCCCGAACCGGGTAGTCGTGCGAGGACGAAAGCTTGCCCGCGCCGCCCTTGGTGATGGTCAGGATCAGATCCTCGGCTGCCGACATTTCCGCCCAGCGGTCGGGGGAAAGCTGGCCTGCGGGGACGGCCTCTTCCTCATCATCCGCCTCATCCTCGGTCACCCCGGCCATCAGGCGGCGCTGTTTGAGGTAGGCGGCACGTTCGGCAGGGTCCGCCTCAAAATGCCGGATGATCGCCATCGACACCACCTGATCCCCCGCCGCCAGCCGGATGCCGCGCACGCCGGTTGACCCGCGCGATTTGAACACGCGAATCTCGGTGGTGGCAAAGCGGATCGCGCGACCAGCCTCGGTCACCAGCATGATGTCGTCGGTATCCCCGGCGATGGCGGCGTTGACCAGGGTCACCCCCTCGGGCAGCTTCATCGCGATCTTGCCGTTCCGCATGACATTGGTGAAATCCGAGAGATCGTTCTGCCGCACATCGCCGTCACTAGTGGCAAAGACGATCTGCAGGTTGCCCCAATCTTCTTCGGGCACATCCACCGGCATCAGCGCGGCGATGGAAATGCCGCTTTGAATGGGCAGGATATTGACCAAGGCCTTGCCCTTGGCGGTGCGTCCTGCCATCGGCAAGCGCCAGGTCTTTAGCTTGTAGACCATGCCATCGGTGGTGAAGAACAACAGCCAAGTATGCGTATTGGCAACGAAAAGCGTCGTCACCACGTCGTCATCCTTGGTCGCCATCGAGGCCAGACCCTTGCCACCCCGGTTCTGGGCGCGGAATTCGGCCAAAGGCGTGCGCTTGATGTAGCCTCCGCTCGTGATGGTGACGACCATATCCTCGCGCTCGATCAGGTCTTCGTCTTCCATGTCGCCGGACCAGTCGACAATTTCGGTGCGGCGGGGCACGGCGAAAAGCTGCTTCATCTCGGTCAGTTCGGCGGCGATGATCGCCATGATCCGATCACGCGACCCCAGGATTTCGAGGTAATCCTTGATCTTGGCGGCAAGCTCTTCCAGCTCGTCGGTGATTTCCTTGACGCCAAGCGCGGTCAGGCGCTGCAGGCGCAGTTCCAGGATCGCGCGGGCCTGGATTTCCGAGAGGTTGTAGGTGCCATCCTCGTTCACCGGATGTGAGGGGTCGTCGATCAGCTTGAGGAACGGAATGATCTCACCGGCAGGCCAGCGGCGGGTCATCAGCCGGTCGCGCGCCTCGGCCGGATCGGCAGAAGCGCGGATGGTGGCCACCACTTCGTCGACGTTGGACACCGCAACCGCGAGGCCACAGAGCACATGGCTGCGTTCGCGCGCGCGGCGAAGCTCAAAGGCGGTGCGGCGGGCGACAACTTCCTCACGGAAGGTGATGAAATGCGTAAGGAAATCCCGCAGCGTCAGTTGTTCCGGCCGCCCGCCGTTCAGCGCCAGCATGTTACAGCCAAAGCTGACCTGCATCGGGGTAAAGCGGAACAGCTGGTTCAGGACCACATCCGGCGTCGCGTCGCGCTTAAGCTCAATCACCACGCGCACGCCGATCCGGTCGGATTCGTCGGCGACGTTGGAAATGCCCTCGATCTTCTTTTCGCGGACCTGTTCGGCGATGATCTCGATCATCCGGGCCTTGTTGACCTGGTAGGGGACCTCGTCGATGATGATGGCAAAGCGGTCCTTGCGCACCTCTTCGATCCGGGTCTTGGCGCGGATGATGACCGAGCCGCGACCTTCCAGATAGGCCTTGCGCGCGCCTGACCGGCCCAGGATCAGCGCGCCCGTGGGAAAATCGGGCGCGGGGATATGCTCCATCAAGGCTTCGGTCGAAAGGTCGGGGTTGGCGATCAGCGCGAGCGTGCCGTCGATCACCTCGCCAAGGTTGTGCGGCGGGATCCTTGTGGCCATGCCGACGGCGATCCCTTCGGCCCCATTGACCAACATGTTGGGGTAGCGCGCGGGAAGGACGGTCGGCTCACGGTCCTTGCCGTCGTAATTGTCCTGGAAATCAACGATTTCCTTGTCGATATCCGCCAGAAGGAAGGCGGCGGGCTTGCCCATCCGCACTTCGGTATAGCGAAAGGCTGCCGCCGGGTCGCCGTCCATCGAGCCGAAGTTGCCCTGACCGTCCAGAAGCACCAGCGACATCGAGAACGGCTGCGCCATCCGCACCAAGGCGTCATAGATCGCACTATCGCCATGGGGATGGTACTTGCCCATCGTGTCAGCCACGGGCCGCGAGGATTTGCGGTAGGGCTTGTCCGAGGTATTCCCAACCTCGTTCATCGCGTAAAGGATGCGGCGGTGAACGGGCTTTAACCCGTCGCGCAGATCAGGGATGGCGCGAGAGACGATCACGCTCATCGCATAGTCGAGATAGGCGGTCTTCATCTCGGCGGCGATGTCGATCTGCGGCCCGTGGTGGATGGCGCGGTCGCCAGCGGCAGAGGTGTCGTCAGTGTCGTCCGGGGTATCGGCCAAGATGTGCGGCACCTTCTGGTCAGGTCAACATATAGTTTCCAAAAGACTATACCATGCCAGCGATGGGGTGCAATGCCGCGCCGGCAGGGTGGGGAATATTCCCCAACCTGCGTCCGGGCATCACTTCGACCGTGTCGGGCGGTCAAACACCTTCTTGCCCATCAGGGACCCGACCAGATCCACCATCAGCCGCGCCGTCATGCCCCGGTCATCAAGAAACGGGTTCAACTCTACCAGGTCAAGCGAGGTGACAAGCCCGCTTTCATGCAAAAGTTCCATCACCAGATGCGCCTCGCGGAACGTCGTGCCGCCGGGAACCGTGGTGCCGACCGCAGGCGCGATCGAGGGGTCCAGGAAATCCACATCCAGGGACACATGCAGCATCCCCTGTTCGCGCCGGACCAGATCAAGAAACTCGCGCAAGGGGGCCACCAGGCCACGCTCGTCGATCACCCGCATGTCGTTGACCTGGATATCGGCCTTCAGCATTGCCGCCTGTTCGGCCGCATCGACCGAGCGGATGCCGAACATGCAGATCCGGTAGGCAGGCACCGGGGCGGGAAATGGCGGAAAGGCGTCAAAGCCTTCGCGGCCGTTGATATAGGCCAGGGGCGTGCCATGCAGGTTGCCGGTGACCGTAGTCAATGGCGTGTGAAAATCGGAATGGGCGTCCAGCCACAACAGGAACAGCGGCCGCCCCTGGCGTTTGGCAAAGGTCGCCGCCCCGGCCACCGACCCCAGCGCGAGGGAGTGATCGCCGCCGAGGATGATCGGAAAGCAGCCTTGGGCAAGCGCGTCCTCAACCCGGTCCATCAACACCTCGGTCCAGCCGATGGTTTCGGCCAGGGAATGGACCGCCGGGTTGGGGCAGGCGACAGCGCGCAAAGTGGGCAGGGTCAGATCGCCCCAATCCTCGACCCCGTGGCCCTCGGCGGCAATCTCGCGCGCAAGGCCTGCGACCCGGTAGGCGGCGGGCCCCATCAGGCAACCCGGACGCTGCTGGCCGGTATCGACCGGCGCGCCGATCAGAATGGTCTTTGGCATCTGGACCTCATGGGACGGGGATCGCGTGGAAACGCTGGGCGCGCGCGCAGGGATGCCCATGGTGTAGCGGGCACGGTCTGCCGCTGGCAATTGCCATTCCGCCAGCCTTGGGTGGTCTGGCCTGGCAAAACGCCGGACTGGCGCGGCGGAAGGGCGCAGGTCTTTCAACTGCGGCGGCAAAGGCCTATGCTTTGCCAAAGAGGGAGACGCAGATGATCATCGAGTTCGGGCATTTCGCGGTGATCCTCGCGCTGATGGTGGCGGTGGTGCAAGCAACCCTGCCGCTTTGGGGTGCCCAACGGGCCGATGTCCGGCTGATGGCGATTGCCGGACCGGCGGCGCTGATCCAGCTTGGGCTGGTGGCGGTGGCTTTTGCCGTGCTGACCTGGGCCTTTGTCGCTTCGGACTTTTCCTTGGCGGTGGTGGTGGCGAACTCCCACACCGACAAGCCGCTTTTGTACAAGATCTCGGGCGTTTGGGGCAACCATGAGGGGTCGCTTCTGCTGTGGGTGCTGATCCTGGCGGTGTATGGTGCGGCGGTGGCGCTCTGGGGCGGCAATCTGCCCGACCGGCTCCGCGCGCGGGTGCTGGCGGTTCAGGGCATGATCGGGGTGGCGTTCCTTGCGTTCATGCTGCTGACCTCGAACCCGTTCTGGCGGCTTGCCATGCCGCCCTTGAATGGTGAGGATCTGAATCCCCTGTTGCAGGACCCCGGCCTCGCGTTTCATCCGCCGTTTTTGTACCTGGGTTATGTCGGGCTTTCGATGGCGTTCAGCTTTGCCATCGCCGCCCTGATCGAAGGCCGGGTCGATGCCGCCTGGGGGCGCTGGGTGCGGCCCTGGACGCTTGCCGCCTGGATATTTCTGACCATCGGCATTGGCCTTGGGTCCTGGTGGGCCTATTACGAACTGGGGTGGGGCGGGTTCTGGTTCTGGGACCCGGTGGAAAACGCCAGTCTTACGCCCTGGCTTTTGGCCATCGCCCTCTTGCACAGCGCCATCGTGGTGGAAAAACGCGAAAGCCTGAAGGCCTGGACGATCCTTTTGGCGATCCTGGCCTTTGGTTTCAGCCTGATCGGGACCTTCATCGTGCGGTCAGGGGTGATCACCTCGGTCCACGCATTTGCCAACGACCCCGAGCGGGGGGTGTTCATCCTGATGATCCTGGCTGTGTTTACCGGCGGTGCGCTGTTGCTTTTCGCCGCGCGGGCCGGAGTGATGGAGGCCAAGGGCGTGTTTGGCGTGGTCAGTCGCGAATCGGCGCTGATCGCCAACAACATTCTGCTCGCGGTCTCGGCCTTTGTGGTCTTTATCGGGACGATCTGGCCTTTGGTGGCTGAACTCCTGCTTGATCGCAGCGTCAGCGTGGGCGAGCCGTTCTTCAACGCGGCGTTCACGCCCTTTGTCGTGGGGCTGGCGCTGATCCTGCCGCCGGGCGCAATGCTGGCCTGGAAGCGGGGCACCCTGTCGCGCGGTCTGGTGTCGTTGCTGCCGGCGTTGGGGCTGTCGCTGGCGCTGGCCGCGCTGGCCTATGCGATGCAGACCGGGCGCACAGCACTGGGGCCGATCGGGCTTGGGCTTGGGGCCTGGGTGCTGTTCGGGGCCTTGACCGATCTTTGGTCGCGAACCGGTCGCGAGGGGGGGGCCGCGCGGCTGGCCCGCCTTGGGCGCTTGCCGCGGGCCGATTGGGGCAAGGCGGTGGCGCATGGCGGGCTTGGGGTCACGATCTTTGCCGTATCCGCCATGCTGGCCTGGAAGATCGAGGATATCCGCGTGGTCGAGATCGGCGAGACCTTCCCCTTGGGAGCTTACGAGGTGCGGCTGGACGATGTACGCGAGGTTGAGGGGCCGAACTATCTGTCCACCATGGGGGAGATGACGGTGTTTCAGAACGGTGGAGTGGTAACCACGCTGACACCGGAAAAGCGGGTCTACCCCGTGGCGGCCATGCCCACGACCGAAGCGGCGATCGCCTATGGCTTCTGGCGCGACCTCTACATCGTGCTTGGCGATCGGCAACAGTCGGGGGGCTGGGCGGTGCGCAGTTATGTCGAGCCCTTCGCGAACTGGCTGTGGGCGGGCTGCCTTTTGATGGCGCTGGGTGGCGCAATCAGCCTGAGCGATCGGCGCTTTCGCGTGGCGGTCGGGGCGCGCAAGGTTCCGGCGGGGGTGCCCGCAGAATGACCATAGCCACGCAAAGGCGGCCCGGATGCTGGGCAAATCGTCCGGCCTACGCGCTGTGCCTGCTGCTGGCGGGGCCGGTCCATGCGGTGCAGCCTGACGAAATTCTGCCCGATCCGGCGCTTGAGGCGCGGGCGCGGGCGATCAGCGGTGACATCCGCTGCCCTGTCTGTCAGGGCGAATCTATCGATGACAGCAACGCTCCGATCAGTCGGGACCTGCGTCTGATCATCCGCGAGCGGCTGCTGGCCGGTGACAGCGACCGCGAGGTGATTGACTATATCGTGGCGCGCTATGGCGAATTCGTGTTGTACAATCCGCGCGCCGAGGGGTCCAATCTGATCCTGTGGCTGGCGGGTCCGGCATTGTTTCTGGCTGCGGTTGCGGTTGCCGTGGCGGCGCAGCGCGGCCGTAAGGTGCCCGAAGCACCGCTTTCCGAAGCCGAAGAGGCGCGGCTGCGTGACATCCTGAAAGAGTGACGTGGCGTTGCGGCTTGGGGCTGGCGCGCGCGGCGGCTAGTCTTGCCAGGGACAGAGGGTTTTGACATGCGGTACGACGGGATCACAGTGGCAGAGGCGGATGGGGTCACCACCATTACCCTCAACCGGCCCGAGGTGATGAACGCGCTGAACCGTGGCCTTCGTCTAGACCTGACCGCAGCGCTGCGTCAGGCGCATCGCGGGCGGGTTATCGTGCTGACCGGGGCCGGGCGGGCGTTTTGCGCGGGTCAAGACCTCGGCGATGCCGACGGGTTCGACGCCCAGGGGGTCGAAGCCACCTTGAACGACGAATATGTGCCGATGATCCGGGCGATTACCGATGCGCCGGTGCCGGTGATCGCGGCGGTGAACGGGGTGGCGGCGGGGGCGGGGGCAAACCTCGCACTCGCCTGCGATCTGGTGATCGCCTGCGAAAGCGCCAGTTTCATCCAGGCCTTTGCGCGGATCGGCTTGATCCCCGACGCCGGTGGCACCAGCTTTCTGCCGCGCCGGGTCGGGATGCAGCGCGCGATGGGGGCAGCACTGTTGGCCGAGCCGATCAGCGCGCGCCAGGCAGAAGCCTGGGGCATGATCTGGGAGGCGGTGCCGGACGCCCGCTTTGCCGAGGTGGTCACGGCCCGTGCACGGCAACTGGCCGCAGGGCCAACGGCGGCCTATGGCGCGTTGAAACAGGCGATGCGCGGGGCCTTCGAGCGTGATCTTGACAGCCAACTGGCGATCGAGGCCAGGTTGCAGGCCGCATGCGGACAAAGCGCCGATTTCCGCGAAGGCGTGACCGCGTTCCTGGCCAAGCGGCCGGCGGTGTTTCAGGGAACCTAGCCCCGTGCGGCTTCGGCCGGGAAGACCCAGACATCAATCGGTGCGCGGCGGCCTCGCAAGGGCAGGGCGCGCAACGCGGCAAAGCCCGCGAAGTCGGTCTCGGCGGCACCTTCTGCGCGGGCCTGCGCAACCAGGGCATCGCTCAGCACGATCCGGGCCTCAAGCGCGCGTGTCGCAGCTTCGAGCCGGCTGGCGACGTTCACCGTGTCGCCGATTACCGCAAACTCCAACCGCCGCGCGGGGCCTACATCCCCGACGGTCGCGCGCCCGAAATGCACCCCGACCGAAACCAGCAGCCCATCGCCAAGTCCATCGACCGCCGCAACGATCCGGCGCGCGGCCCGGATCGCGGCAGCAGCGTTGCCGGGGGCAGGCTGGGGGGTGCCAAAGGTCGCCATCACCCCGTCGCCCAGATATTTGTCCAGGGTTCCACCCTCATCAAACACCACGCGCTCGATCTCGGCGTAGTAGCGGCGCAGGAGGGGCAGCACCTCGGAATCGGGCAAACGCTCGGCAAGGTCCGTGAAGCCGACCAGATCGGTGAACATGACCGCGATGTCCCGGCTTTGCGGCGTTTGCAGCGCGGCGGGCTGGCTGGCCAATTGGTCCACCATCGTCGGCGCAAAATAGCGCGACAGGTTCGCCCGCTCCTCCGCCAGCCGGGCCTGCCGGATCAACAGCTGGTTCGACCGCCAGCCCTTGATGGTCAGGATCCCCGCCACCAGTACGAACACCACCACCTCTTGCAGCCGCAGGTTCCACTGCACGTTGTTGAGGTCCATGAACGGCACCAGCCTGGGGTTGTCGGCTGCGGCGGCGGTGGCAAGCGCCCCTTCGGCAATCTCGGGACTCTGGCTGCCGATGGTGGCGACCAGACCCGCGCCTGCCAGCCAGATCACAAAGACCGTGACGCCAATGGTCCAGATCGTGCGCCAGGAATACACCAGCGTCGCAAAGGCAAGGACCAGGTACAAATAGTCAAAGGTCTGCCAGCGAAAGCCGAACGCCCCTGGGGTAATGGCCTGGCTGAACGGGTTTGGCGCGACCGCGATGAAGGTCAAGAGCAGGATGTCGAACAGGATCAACGACAGCTCGCCATAGGACCGGCCGATATGGGCCAGCCTGATCTGCTGCCGCCCGCTGAGCCAGAACAGAAGGAGCAGCCCCTCGTAATAAAGGAAATCCCAACTGCCGCTCATCAAGGGCAACAACAGGGCAATGACGACAAAGGCGACATCGCGCCCGGCCATGACCAGCCGCCGCCCGATCCGCCCCTCGTTCGTGATGGCCTGTCGCAGCACCGGATCGCTTGCGATCATCTCGGCTTCGGCGTTCGCGGTGGCAAGGAGCCGAGGAATAAAGCCGAAGCGAAGACGAAGGGACAGGTTCGGGGCTATTGTCATGAAGACAAAGCCTAGACGCAGGTCGACCGGCTTTCCAGCCAGAATTGGTGCGTCCCGCTTTACGCCCCGCGAGACAGAGCGGCCACCCCGGTGCGCGCGATTTCGACCAGACCAAGCGGGCGCATAAGGTCGGCAAAGGCATCGATCTTGTCAGGCGTGCCGGTCATCTCGAAGACAAAGCTTTCCAGCGTCGAATCCACCACATTGGCGCGAAAGATCTCGGCCAGTTGCAGCGCCTCAACCCGTGCCGCACCGGTCCCCGCGACCTTCAGAAGGGCAAGCTCCCGCTGCACGCTGGGCCCCTCCATCGTCAGGTCATGCACCTCGTGGACCGGCACCATCCGGGAAAGCTGCGCCTCGATCTGGTCGATCACCGCAGGCGTGCCACGCGTGACGATCGTGATGCGGCTGCGGTGGCCGGTATGGTCCACCTCGGCGACGGTCAGACTGTCGATGTTGTAGCCCCGCCCGGAAAACAGACCGATGACCCGCGCAAGGACCCCCGGCTCGTTTTCAACGATCACCGCGAGGGTGTGGCTTTCCTCAACCACCGAATTGGCGGTGCGGAGGTCATAAGCGGAATGGCTCGTGGAGCCTTTCTTGATGTTTAGCGCGGACATTTATTTCATCCTGCGAAGCGAGTTCATGATCAGGCCGTAGTGAACAATTGAGGGGATAGCTATCACGATGAAAAACCAAAACCAGTTCTGCTCGTAGAACTCCTGCCGGTAGTAACCGCTTCTACTGATCTCTCGGTAAAACTCCTCAGAGAAACCAAGGCTGATCAGCCAGGCTGCTCCGAAGCTGACGCCGACCACGCTCGCAAGGCCAAGGAGAGCCTTCCATAAGTTGAAGCCGATGCCATCCGGATCGGTTCCATCTGCTGCCCATCCTGCAGCAACTGCGGTGCCGAAAAATAGCATCGCTGTGTTTACTACCGCTGCCAGAAGACACGCTATGATCGACATCGGATCATCGAACATCGCAGCAGTCATGATGCGATAGAACAGGAAGGCAAAAAAGGCGAATATGACTATCATCACACCAGCACCGCCCCCTTGGCCCCGATCACCCCCTTGGTATCCGCATCCCCGAGCAGCATCTCATTGTGCGGCTTGCCCGAGGGGATCATCGGGAAGCAGTTTTCGTGCTTTTCCACCAGGCAGTCAAAGATCACCGGGCCGTCATAGCGCAGCATTTCCATGATCGCGTCATCAAGGTCCTTCGGGTCCGCGCATTTGATGCCTTTGCAGCCGAACGCCTCGGCCAGTTTCACGAAATCGGGCAGGCTTTCGGACCAGGATGACGAATAGCGTTCGCCATGCAGCAGCTCCTGCCACTGGCGAACCATGCCAAGGCGTTCGTTGTTCAGGATGAACTGCTTCACCGGCGCGCGGAACTGGATGGCGGTGCCCATTTCCTGCATGTTCATCAGCCACGACGCCTCACCCGCGACGTTGATCACCAAGGCCTCCGGGTGGGCGATCTGCACGCCGATGGAGGCGGGCAGGCCGTAGCCCATCGTGCCAAGGCCGCCGGAGGTCATCCAGCGGTTCGGATCCTCAAACCCCAGAAACTGGGCGGCCCACATCTGGTGCTGGCCAACCTCGGTGGTGATGTAACGATCCATCCCCTTGGTCAGCGCCTCAAGCCGCTCTAGCGCGTACTGCGGTTTTATCGTGGTGGTGGAGTTCTTGTAGGACAGGCACTTCACTGCCCGCCATTCGCCGATCTGCGCCCACCATTTCGCCAGCCCCGCCTTGTGGGTGCGGCTGCCGCGCGCGCGCCATTGGCGCAGCACCTCTTCCAACACCTCGGCAATGTCGCCGACGATCCCCACATCGACACGGATGACCTTGTTGATCGAGGACGGGTCGATGTCGATATGCGCCTTCTTCGAGCCGGGAGAGAAATCCTTGATCCGCCCGGTGATCCGGTCATCGAAGCGCGCGCCGATGTTGATCATCGTGTCGCAGCCGTGCATCGCAAGGTTGGCCTCATAAAGCCCGTGCATCCCCAGCATACCGACCCAATTCTTGCCCGAGGCGGGGTAGGCGCCAAGGCCCATCAGGGTAGAGGTCACCGGGAAATCCGTCTCGGCCGCCAGCGCGCGCAACAACTGGCTGGCACGGGGGCCAGAGTTGATGACACCGCCGCCGGTATAAAGGATCGGGCGCTCCGCCGTTTCGATCAACTCGACCAGCCGGGCGATCTGGGCCGGGTCGCCAACCGTGCGGGGCTGGTAGTGGCTGATCTTGATCTGGTCAGCCTCGACATAGTCGGCGGTCGCGAATTGCACGTCCTTCGGGATGTCGATCAGCACCGGGCCGGGGCGGCCATGGGTGGCGACATGGAACGCCTGGTGGATCGTTTCGGCCAGCTTTGCGGTATCCTTCACCAGCCAGTTCATCTTGGTGCAGGGGCGGGTGATGCCGACGGTATCAGCCTCTTGGAACCCATCGGTGCCGATCATGAAGGTCGGGACCTGCCCGGTCAGCACCACAAGCGGGATCGAATCCATCAGCGCGTCCGTCAGGCCGGTGACGGCATTCGTCGCGCCGGGGCCAGAGGTCACAAGGACAACGCCTGGCTTGCCAGTCGAACGCGCATAGCCTTCGGCCATATGGACCGCGCCCTGTTCGTGGCGGACAAGGATGTGGCGGATGTCGTTTTGCTGAAAGATCTCGTCATAGATCGGCAGGACCGCACCGCCGGGGTAGCCAAACACCACTTCGACCCCCTGATCCTTGAGCGCCTGGATTACCATCCGCGCACCGGTCATCTGTTTCGACATCTGCCTCACTCCCTCTTTCGCGCAACAAAAAGCCCCCGGAAGTTTCCTTCGGGGGCGCATGGGAACCTGAATGGTCAACCGTTACCGGCCCATGCGCATCCTTCCTACGATGACAAGAATTCTGGCCATGGGCCCGACCTTTCATGTTCGGATGGAACATTAGGGCGGGGTATGCCGGGCGTCAACCGGATTTGCAATACGAAAGTGTCGCAGGTGACCGGTGATTTTGAAGTTTTGTTGCGGGAGGGTGGGGCTAGACGCAATAATCGTTGGGGTGGTCAAACTTCAGGGCATCGCAGGGCGGGGCTTGGCACCTGGTTCCCGCTGACCGCGGCTGACGGATCGTTGTGATCGCGCCTCCATGGGCCCGCAACCATGCGCCCGCGAACATGTGTGCGCTAACATGTGATTGAAGCAGGTGGATGGCTTGGTTCTTTGCTTGCATAAGCGTGCCGAGGTTATAAGTTTGTTTGGTCACCTGGGGGCTTCGGCCTCTGGCGGGCCAACATCGGAGGGAAACTGTATGGATCGTCGCTCATTTCTTACCAAGGCCACCGTCGGTGGTGTTGCTGCAGCCGGCGCTGCCGCGCTTGCCGCCCCTGCCATCGCCCAAGAGGCCCCGACCGTAACCTGGCGGGTCACCTCGTCGTTCCCGAAGTCGCTCGACACCATCTTCGGTGCTGCCGAGACGATGGCAAAGCATGTGTCCGACGCCACGGACGGCAAGTTCACGCTGCAGGTCTTCCCTGCCGGCGAACTGGTCCCCGGCCTGGAAGCCGCTGACGCGGTGTCTGCCGGCACGGTCGAAGCCTGCCACACGGCAAGCTATTACTTCTGGGGCAAGGACCCGACCTATGCGCTGGGAACCACGGTGCCTTTCGGGATGAACTACCGCCAGATGAACGCGTGGCTGTACTACGGCGGCGGCATCGACCTGTTGAACGAATTCTTCAACACCCAGAACCTGCACTACATGCCCTGCGGCAATACCGGGGTGCAGATGGGCGGCTGGTACCGCAAGGAGATCAACTCGGTCGCTGATCTGGCCGGCTTGAAGATGCGGATCGGCGGCTTTGCCGGCAAGGTCATCGAAAAGCTGGGCGTCGTGCCGCAGCAGATCGCGGGTGGCGACATCTATCCGAGCCTCGAAAAGGGCACGATCGACGCGGCGGAGTGGGTTGGCCCTTATGACGACGAAAAGCTCGGCTTCCAGAAGGTCGCGCCCTTCTACTACTACCCCGGCTGGTGGGAAGGTGGTCCGACGCTGTCGACCATGGTCAACCTCGACAAGTGGAAAGAACTGCCGCCGGCCTATCAGGCGATCATGTCGGCCGCCTGTGAGGCCGCCAACTCCAACATGATGGCGTCTTACGACCACAAGAACCCGACGGCGCTGAAGTCGTTGGTGGCCAACGGCGCGCAACTGCGCCCGTTCCCGCAGGACGTGCTGTCCGCCGCCTTCGAGGCTGCGAACGCCACTTATGCCGAGATCGGCGCCACCAACGCGGCGTTCAAGAAGATCAAGGACAGCCAGGACGCCTTCAAGCGCGATGCCTATCTTTGGGCCCAGATCTCGGAATACAACTACGACATCTTCATGATGACGCAGCAGCAGGCCGGCAAGCTCTGAGTCCGACCGATTGCTAACCGCGAAGGCCCCGGGGAAACCCGGGGCCTTTTGCATGCGTACCACCCAAGACAAGACAGAACAAAAAGGCCGGCCCTAACCGGACCGGCCTTTCTTATCTGCAAGCGGGTCAAGGATCAGGGGGTAAAGACTGGCGCCCCCAGCGTCGGTGCCCCGCCGATCCCGCCGCCGGGCACCGCTGGCGCAAAGCCCGGAACGATGATTTCTACCGTCGAGGGGTCCACCGCGACGCCCTTGTAGTGCATCACCAGTTGCGGAAAGGCGATAACGACCCCAACCATGACCACCTGGATGATCACGAAGGGGATCGCGCCAAGGTAGATCTCGCCGGTGGACACCCCCGCGGTCTTGATGCCGGTCACTTTGTCGACATAGCTGCCCCTGGGAGCCACGGACCTTAGGTAGAACAGCGCAAAGCCGAAGGGCGGGTGCATGAACGAGGTCTGCATGTTCACCGCCAGGATGATCCCGAACCAGATCAAATCGATCCCCAACGCCTCAGCCGGGGCGATCAGCAGGGGCACGATGATGAAGGCCAGTTCGAAGAAATCAAGGAAGAAGGCCAAAAGGAACACCAGCACCGACACGATGATCAGGAACCCAGTCTGTCCTCCCGGCAGGCCGACCAGCAGGTGTTCCACCCACTTGTGTCCTTCGACCCCATAGAATGTCAGCGAGAACACCCGCGCACCAATCAGGATGAACATGACGAAGGCCGAAAGCCGGGTTGTCGCGGCCAGTGCCCCTTTGATCACGGTCAGGTTCAGCCGGTTCTTCATTGCCGCCAGAAACAGCGACCCAACCGCCCCCATGGCCCCCCCCTCGGTCGGGGTGGCAATGCCAAGAAAGATCGTTCCCAGCACCAGAAAGATCAGCGCCAGGGGGGGGATCAGCACCATGATCACCTGCTGCGCCAGCCGCGACATGGTGTTGATGCCGCTGGCTTTGTCGATCAGCGCATAGATATAGATCGCGATGATCCCAATCGTCGCGCCCAGAATGTCGGCGTTCGCCCCTTGGGTTTCATAAAGCCAGACATGCGCCGCATAGCCGATACCGACCACCGCGACCAGCGCCACCGCCAGCGAGCCCACCCCGTTGCCCAGCGTGCGCGCCTCAAGCGGCAGGGCGGGCACAAAGCTGGGCCGCAGGATCGAGAGCAGGAAGATATAGGCGACATAAAGACCGGTCAGCACCAGCCCCGGGATGATCGCGCCGGTGTACATGTCCCCAACCGATCGGCCCAACTGGTCGGCCAGCACGATCAGCACCAGGCTGGGTGGGATGATCTGCGCCAAGGTGCCCGAGGCGGCGATCACGCCAGAGGCCACCCTTCGGTCATAGCCGTACCGCAGCATGATCGGCAGCGAGATCAGCCCCATCGCGATCACCGACGCCGCGACAACCCCAGTGGTCGCGGCAAGAAGCGCGCCGACCAGGATCACCGCATAGGCCAATCCGCCTCGAATCGGCCCAAACAGCTGGCCCACCGTGTCCAACAGGTCCTCGGCCATGCCCGATCGTTCCAACACGATGCCCATGAAGGTGAAGAACGGAATCGCAAGCAGGGTCTCGTTCGACATGACGCCGAACAGCCGCGACGGCATGGTGCCCATCAACGACCAGTCCAGCGTAATCGTCCCACCGGAATACGGCGCGAGGTAGACCCCCACCGCAAAGTAGACAAGCCCGTTGGCGGCGAGCGAGAACGCCACCGGATAGCCCAGCAGCAGGAAGATGATCAATGAAGCGAACATGATCGGTGCCATGTTCATGGCAATGAATTCCATCATTTGCGGTCACCTTGTGCCAGCTTTTCAAGTTCGGCGACCTCACGGGCCAAGGCTGCCCCTTCAAGTTCCGCCTGTTCATGCGCCGAGATGAAGGGATGCGGGTCCTCGATCAAGCCCTGCATGATGGCGATCTTCTTGATGATCTCGGAAATGCCCTGCACCGCCAAAAGCGCAAAGCCGGCCAGCAGGAAAAAGCGCGCCGGCCAGATGATCAGCCCGCCCGCGTTGGTCGAGATGTCACCATTCTCGAATGCGCGCCAGACATAGGGCACAAGAAGCCAGGTCATGATAAGCACGAAGGGCATGAGGAAAAAGACATGGCCGAACAGGTCGATCCGCTGCCGCACCTTGTTGCTGAACATTCCGTAAATGATGTCGATGCGGATGTGCTCGTTCTGCTTCAGCGTATAGGCTGCAGCGCTAAGGAAGGCGGCACCGAAGAAATACCATTGCAGCTCTAGCAGCGAGTTCGACGACCAGTTGAACAACTTGCGCACAACGGCATTTCCCGCCGACACCAGAATGGCCAGAAAGATCAGCCACATGACCGATTTTCCGATGAACTCTGTCACGCGGTCGATACCGCGCGAAACGGCAAGCAATGCCTGCATCAAAATCCCCTCCCGTATGCGCTGCCGGTTGATCCGGCGCGTCTTGCTTTGGTCTTTTGTCACCGACAGTAAAAGGGAGTCCTTGCGGCAGGTCAATCCCGGCAACGCCGGCTTACCGTTCCTGGTATGGGAATCGTCCGTCAGGCGCGGGCCAAACTCTCGGCGCGCGCAAGGAGAAGGCGGGTCCCGCCGCCTGACGGTTCGACCGTGACCCAGCGTTTGTGGCCTTGGTAGATGTCTTCACACAGGCGAAAGTCAAATGTGCCGACAAGAAAGGGCAAGGGCAACATCATGGTCAGGTACGACCAGCGCGAGCGCTCTAAGTCGACAGGTCAGCGGCCCTTAACCCCGGGTGTCGGGCAGGCCGATCCGGGCGACCTGCTCGGCAATCGGGTCCACCGACAAGGGATGCAGGTCGGCGCGGTGCCGGGCCGGATCGCCAAGCTCGCACCACTGGCCGCCCTTGTAGATCTCCAGTGCCGAGAAGCCCGCCTTGTAGCCCATCTTCCGGCTGCCGGGGACCCAGTAGCCAAGATAGACATACGGCAGACCTGCCTCTCGCGCGATGGCGATATGGTCCAGGATCACATAGGTCCCAAGGCTGAGCGTGATGAGATCGGGGTCATAAAAGCTGTAGACCATGCTTACCCCGTCATCGAACACATCGGTCAGACAGACGGCGGCAAGCGGGCGTGTGCGTTCATCCTCGGCGGCGGGGCGGCGGTATTCGATGACCCGGCTTTTGATCGGAGTTTCCTCGATCATGGCGGCAAATTCGAAGATGTCCATGTCGGCCATGCCGCCATCGGCGTGGCGGTGGTCCAGATAGCGGCGGAACAGGGTGAACTGATCTTCGGTTGCCCAGGGGCTGGTCGCGTTGCGCCGCAAGTCTTGAGCGCGCTTCAGAATGCGGCGCTGGGTGCGCGTTGGCACGAAATCCGCGACCCGGATCCGCGCCGACAGGCAAGCCGAACACTCCGCGCAAGACGGGCGGTAAAGCACGTTCTGGCTGCGACGGAACCCCTGCTTGGACAGCGTGTCGTTCAGCTTTTGCGCATGGTCATGTTGCAGCGCGGTGAACAGCTTGCGCTCCATCCGGCCCGGCAGGTAGGGGCAGGGCTGCGGAGCCGTCACATAGAACTGCGGGGCAAGGGGAAGGGTGTGGCGCATCGGACCCAAACAGCGTTTCGTCAGCCCAAGCCTAGCAAGCCCGGTCCCATCCGCCAAGGGTCGAGTTTTCAGGTGCCGCCTCTGCCGCAGGATCGGGTGGCAGAGGCGGGCAAGGGTCAGTATTCGCCGGGACGGCTGCTGCCGGAAACACTGTCCGCCTTTGGCGTGGCTGCGGCCTCATCCGCTTGTTCCGCCACGTTGGCGGCGTCATGTGCAGCGGTGGCGCGGGCGCGCTCTTCCATGAAGGTGTCAAATTCGGACTTGTCCTTGGACGACCGCAGGCGGTGCAGGAAGGCCTCGAACGCGGCCTGTTCTTCTTCCAGGCGGCGCAGGGCTTCGGCCTTGTAGCTGTCAAAGGCGGTATGGCCGGTGGCAAGGGGGGCCCGTCCCCAGGCTGAGCCGTGACGATACGCGCGCGGGGCGCAGCGGGATGCGAACATCTTTTTCCCCCAGATCATGTAGGCCAGCAGCGCCAGGCCAAGTGGCCAGAACAGAACAAAGCCAAGGACCATCGCCGCAATCCAGGCGCCCTTGCCCTGGTGGTCAAGCCAGGCCTCGGTGCGGCGCAGAAAACCGGGGGGGCCTGATCGGCCGGTATCGGTGAAACTTTGCATCTCGGATCTCCAGGTTGGACACATGTAAACACGCTTTACATAGGCCCAAGATGCGCATGGCAGGACCAAAGCGCAAGGGGGTATGTAAATTATGTTAACATGAGGGCTGTCCCCCAAAGCCGCCAGCCTGATGCGGTGCCATGCCCCGGGGGCGGGCGCGGGGGGGGGCGGGCTGCCGGCCGTGCCGTTGACCTTGCCCGCCGGGGATCGCATGCTGCGGTGCATGAGCCTTGCCCGCCGGATCACCCGCCAGCCGATCGCCCCTGATGACCGCAGCCTGGCGGGTCACGACCCCGATCTGCCCGATCTTGGTCCAGAGTTGCGCGGACTGTTGCGCGCGACCGCCGCCTGCAGCCCCTATCTGCGCGACCTCATGCACCGCGAGCGGGACTGGCTGATCGAAGCCTCTGCCGATCCCGAAGCTGCCTTTGCCACGGTGCTGGACCAGCTCCGCCTGCTGCCGCCCGATCTTCTGGCCCCGGGGTTGCGTGCCGCCAAACGGCGCGTCGCGCTGATCGTGGCGCTGTGCGATCTGGCGGGCGTGTGGTCCCTGGGGGCGGTGACGTCCGCGCTGAGCCGCTTTGCCGATCACGCGGTCCGGCTGGCGCTGACCCATGCGCTAGACGACGAGATCCGCCGCGGCAAGCTGCCGGGGGCGGGGCCGGACGATGCTGGCACCGGGGCGGGCATGGTGGTTCTGGCCATGGGCAAGCTTGGGGCGGGCGAGCTGAACTATTCCTCGGACATCGATCTGATCTGTCTGTTTGACGAGACCCGCTACCCGGACCGGGCCGAGGTCGCGCGGGCAGCCTTCATCAAGGTGACGCGGCGCATGACGGCAACCCTGTCCCAGGTCAGCGACGGTTATGTGTTTCGCACCGACCTGCGTCTGCGCCCGGATGCTTCGGTGACGCCGGTCTGCTTGTCGATGGCCGCCGCCGAGGCCTATTACGAGGCCGAGGGCCGCACTTGGGAACGCGCCGCCTACATCAAGGCCCGTCCTTGCGCCGGGGACTTGGCGGCGGGGGGGCGGTTTCTGGCGGCTCTCACGCCGTTTGTCTGGCGCCGGCACCTGGATTTCGCTGCCATCGAAGACGCGCATGACATGCGGCTGCGCATCCGCGAGCATCGCGGCCTTGGCAGCCGGATCGCGGTCGAGGGACACAACATAAAGCTGGGGGCCGGCGGCATCCGCGAGATCGAATTCTTTGCCCAGACCCGCCAGTTGATCGCCGGGGGCCGCGACCCCAGCTTGCGCGACCCGACAACCCAAGGGGCCTTGCAGGCTTTGGCAGCGAAGGGCTGGGTCCCGCCCGAGGATGCTGCCGAACTGGCAGAGCTTTACCGGGCGCACCGCGAATTGGAACATCGCCTGCAGATGGTCGGCGATGTCCAGACCCACGCGCTTCCTGCCACCGCCGCAGGGGTCGCGCGGATCGCCGCCTTCTGTGGCCAGTCCGAGGCCCGGTTTCGCCACGACCTGCTGGAACGGTTGCGGCGCACCGATCAACTGACCGACGGCTTTTTCGCGCCCGCTGTCGCCGAGCCCCCTCACGGCGGCGGCGGGGATGCCACGCTGTCGACCTCCGCACGCGGCATCATCGGCGGGTGGCGGGCCTATCCGGCGTTACGCTCGGACCGGGCGCGAAAGTCGTTTCATCGGTTGAAGCCGCAGCTTCTGCAGGGTCTGGCCCGGGCTGCCGATCCCGATCAGGCGCTGCTTGCCTTTGATGGGTTTCTGTCCGGTCTGCCCGGCGGGGTCCAGATCTTTGCCTTGTTCGAGGCGAACCCGCCGCTGGTCGATCTTGTCGTCGACATTGCCGCCACGGCCCCAGGCCTTGCCCGGTATCTTGCCCGTCACGCGGCAGTCCTTGACGCGGTGATCGGCAGCGGTTTCTGGAGCGCCTGGCCCGGCCTTCCTGCCCTGGCGGCGGCACTTTCGACCGAGCTTGCCGCCGCGCAGGACCATGAGGCCCGGCTATCAGCCGCGCGGCGCTGGCAGAAGGAATGGCACTTTCGGGTCGGGGTGCATCATCTGCGCGGGCTGATCGACGGCTTTGGTGCCGGGGCGCACTATGCCGATCTGGCCGAGGCGGTGGTTGCCTGCCTCTGGCCCGTGGTGGTGGCCGAATTGGCACGCAAGCACGGGCCGATGCCGGGGCGGGGGGCCTTGGTGCTTGGCATGGGCTCGCTTGGGGCAGGGCGGCTGCATGCGGCCTCTGATCTGGACCTGATCGTGATCTATGACGCCCTGGCCGAAGACCTTTCCACTGGCCCGCGCCCGCTTGCAGCCCGCAGCTACTATGCCCGCCTGACCCAGGCGCTGGTGACCGCGCTGACCGCGCAAATGCCCGAGGGCCGGCTTTACGAGGTGGACATGCGCCTGCGCCCGTCGGGGCGGCAGGGTCCGGTGGCGACCAGCCTGCAAGGCTTTACCATCTACCAAGAGACCGAGGCCTGGAGCTGGGAACATCTGGCCCTGACCCGGGCGCGGGTGCTGGCTGGCGATCCCGCCTTGGCCCGCGACGTGGAAAGCTTTCGCCGCGCGGTCCTGGCGCGCAAGGGCCAGGGGGCCGGTCTGCGCCGCGATGTGGCGGCGATGCGCCAGCGTCTTGCGGCCGCCAAACCCGCAACCGGCCCATGGGAGGCACGAAATGGGCCCGGCCGGCTGATGGATATTGAATTGGCCGCGGCCACGCTGGCGATGCTGGCCGCAACCCCGGCGCAAGCCGTCGACCAGCAGATTGCGGCGGGCGCGGGCCTGAACATGCCGGAAACGGACGCGCAGGCGCTGCTTGCGGCCTACAGGCTTTGTTGGCAGATGCATACGGCAGCCCGGCTCTTGACTGACCGAGAGCTGGACTGGGATCAGCTTGGCGAGGGTGGCCGCGCCTTTGTCTTGCAGATGACCGGGCAGACCGGCGCGGCCGAACTTGCCGGGGCGCTGACGGCAGTGGTGGCGACGGCCGCCGATGCGGTGACGCGGCTCATGGACGGGACGAAAAACGGAAAGGGACGCAGAATGCAACTGGCCGAGGCAGATCCGAAAGGTCTGGTGCGGGAAAGCTACCGGATCGAGGGGATTACCCCCGCCGAGTGCCGATCGATTTTCGTGGACTGGGCCTTGTCCCTGCCGATCGGCGCATCTGTGACCGAGGCGGCCCGGATCCTGATCGAAACCTATGGCGCTCCGGACCACCCGATGACACCGGTCCTGACCGAAGCCCTTGCCCCGGCGGCAAAAGCCGGCCGACGCGGCGGACGTGCCGCGCGGCTTGGCGAATGATGGCAAGCCGCTGCCGCTTTAGGCGCTGCGCAACAAGGACGCTTCGCGGGCAAGACGGGTGACCAAGTCCCAGTCTTGCCGAGCGACAGCCTCTTTCGGGGCAACCCAACTGCCCCCGACGCACAGGATGTTCGACAAGGCCAGATAATCCGGCGCGTTCTTCAGGCTGATGCCGCCGGTGGGGCAGAACCGCACCTGCGGCAAGGGCCCGCCAATCGATTTCAGATAGGCCGCCCCCCCCGCCTGTTCGGCCGGAAAGAACTTTTGCACGCTGTACCCAAGCTCCAGAAGCGCCATGACCTCGGACGCGGTGGCCGCCCCCGGCAACAAGGGCAGCCCCTCATCCTCACAGGCCGCGATCAACCGCTCGGTCGCGCCAGGAGCAACGCCGAACCGCGCTCCCGCAGCCTTGGCCGCCTTGACATCCGCCGGTGTCAGCAGCGTACCGGCCCCCACGACGCCCCCTGGCACCTCGGCCATCGCGCGGATCGCCTCCAGCGCGGCGGGCGTGCGCAAGGTTACCTCCAGTGCTGGCAGACCACCGGCAACCAGGGCCTGCGCCAAGGGTTGCGCATCGGCACCGCGTTCAACCACCAGGACCGGAATGACCGGGGCAAGCTGGCAAATCTCATGGGCAATGCGGGACTGTTCGGCGGGGGTCATCTGGTTTCTTTCTGCACAGGCGGCACAAGTTGCAAGATCGGATGCCTCCGGCGGGAGTATTTGGCAATGAGCAAGTCATACGGGGGTGCTCTTTTCCAAATACTCCCGCCGGCGGCGAGAGCAAGGCAGGGTGCAGCCCTTACAGGACCAGCGCCCCGCCGGTATCGGCCGAGCCTACATTCCGGCGGAACGCGGCGAACAGCTCGCGGCCGAGCCCGTGTTCATTGCCGGACAGGTCGGCGCTGACGGCGGGGCGCGCCTCAAAATCGGGGACCAGGGCGGTCAGGGTGCCCGCGGTTGCATCCAGCCGGATGATGTCGCCATCGCGCAGTTTCGCAAGCGGCCCGCCGGCGGCGGCCTCGGGTGCCACATGAATCGCGGCGGGAACCTTGCCAGAGGCACCCGACATCCGGCCATCGGTGACCAGCGCCACCCGCAGACCCCGATCTTGCAGAATGCTGAGCGTCGGGGTCAGGGAATGGAGTTCCGGCATCCCGTTGGCTTGTGGGCCCTGAAAGCGCACGACCACGATAGTATCCGAGGTGAACTCTCCAGCCTTGAAGGCGGCCTTCACCGCGTCCTGGCTGTGAAAGATGCGGGCGGGGGCTTCGATCACATGGCGATCTGCGGCGACGGCGGACACCTTGATCACGCCGCGTCCCAGATTGCCGGTCAGTTGCCTCAGTCCGCCTTGCGGGGCAAAGGCTGCGCTGGCCGGGCGCAGGATCTTGTCGTTGAGGCTGGTCCTTGATCCGTCGCGCCAGGTCAGTTGGCCGGCATCCAGCACCGGTTCCTGGCGGTAAAGGTCAAGCCCATCGCCCGCGACCGTCTTGGCGTCAGCGTGCAGCAGGCCCGCATCCAGCAGCTGGCCAATCAGGAATTGCAGCCCCCCGGCAGCGTGGAAGTGGTTCACGTCGGCCAATCCGTTGGGATAGACCTTGGCCATAAGCGGGACGACCTCGGACAGATCGGCAAAGTCCTGCAGATCGAGGATCACCCCAGAGGCCCGCGCCATGGCCGGCAGATGAAGGACAAGGTTGGTCGAGCCCCCTGTCGCCATCAGCCCGACGATGCCGTTGACATAGGCGCGTTCGTCCAGAATCTCGCCTGCAGGGCGAAAGTCGTTGCCAAGCGCGGTGATCGCGGCGGCGCGGTCGACCGCCGCTGCCGTCAGCGCCTCGCGCAGGGGGGTGCCGGGATTGACAAAGCTGGTGCCGGGCAGGTGCAGGCCCATGAATTCCATCAGCATCTGGTTGGTATTCGCGGTGCCATAGAAGGTGCAGGTGCCAGGGCCGTGGTAGCTGGCCATTTCGGCGGCCATCAGCTCCTCACGGGTGGCCTTGCCTTCGGCAAAGGCGTTCCTTACCCGGGATTTCTCGTCGTTCGGGATCCCACTGGGCATGGGACCTGCGGGCACGAAGACCGCAGGGATATGGCCGAAAGTGGCGGCGGCCATGATCAGGCCAGGCACGATCTTGTCGCACACGCCAAGGTATAGAGCTGCGTCAAAGCAGTTGTGCGACAGGGCTATTCCCGCCGCGAGCGCGATCACGTCGCGGGAAAACAGCGACAACTCCATCCCGGGTTGGCCTTGCGTCACCCCGTCGCACATCGCCGGAACCCCACCCGCGACCTGGACGGTCACCCCCGCCTTTGCCGCTGCGGCGCGAAGGATGTCGGGATACCGCTCGAATGGCTGATGCGCCGACAGCATGTCGTTATAGGCGGTGACGATGCCAAGGTTGGGGACCTTCGCTGCCGCGAGATCCGCCTTGGTCGTACCCATCGCAGCATAGGCATGCGCCTGATTGCCGCAAGAAAGATGTGCCCGCACCGGCCCCTGGGCCACGGCGGCGCGCATACGCCCCAGGTAGTCACCTCGCGCCGATTCCGAGCGTGCTCGAATCCGGCTGGTGACGCGGGCAATCGTGGCGTGCAGCGGCATGGTCAACTCCTGCGGTTCATGGTGCCAGTTTAGTCGTTCTTGTTAGCGCTAACAAGAGGTTTGCCATCGCCCCCGCATCCAAGGGGCGGTTCTGCCATTCCGGCCCGCGTCGGGAAACCATACATTGCCAAACGGGGGCAAAAAAGGCAGGGTCCGGGTGCGAAACCTTTTCCCTCCAACCTTTGAGGTCCCATGCGTACCGCAGCTTTCTTCCGGGTCATCCCGGCCCTTGCCCTGACAGTCATGACCCTGCCTGCCATGGCGCAGGACGGCACCGGCGAGGTCTTCTTTGACGAGATGGGGGGGGTGATGTTCAACACCTCGTTCTCGATCAACGCGCCGATGACGGCGACCGATCTGGCTGGCAAGACCGCCGAGGAAGACGCCTACCGCGCGTCGCTTTATGCGCGCAGCAGCGCCGAGTGCGAGTTGATCCTGGCGACGATTGCCGCAACTTGCGTCGTGACCAGCGTCAACGTCTCGACCCAGATCAGCGCCACCCCGGGTCAGCCGGACTATCTTTATGCCTCGTCCAACGTGACGATGACCGTCGAACTGAAGTAAACCGGCGCTTTCACCTGCGCCGCAGATCGGATAGGGGCGACCCCACGGGGCCGTCCCGCCGCCGTTCCGCCAGGGTGCAGCATGACCGATGACAATGAACTCCCCTCAGCCCGTCCGGTCGTCAGGCTTAGGCCCCGAACCGACGCACGCACGATCCGTCACGGGTTTCCCTGGGTCTATGCCGATGAACTGGTCACGGACCGGCGCACCCAGGCCCTGATCCCCGGCACCTTGGCCATTCTTGAAGATGCCGACCGGCGCGCTTTGGGTCTGGTGACCGTCAACACCGGTTCAAAGATCATCGCAAGACTGCTGGACCGAAACCCCGAGGCGGTGATCGACCAAGCCTGGTTTGCCAGCCGCCTTGTCCGCGCCCTTGCGCACCGCGAGCGGCTGCACGACCAGCCGTTCTACCGGCTGGTCCATGCCGAGGCGGATGGCTTGCCCGGCGTGGTGATCGACCGGTTCGGCGACGTGGCGGTGTTGCAACCCAACGCGGCCTGGGCTGACGTGGCGCTGCCTGACCTGGTGGCAGCATTGGTTGCGGTCACCGGCGTCGTAACCGTGATCAAGAACGGGGCGGGCCGGGCGCGCGGCCTGGAAGGACTTGACGACCGGACCGAGGTTGTTTTCGGGCCGCCCCCCACCGGCCCGGTTGCCGTGATGATGAACAAGGCGGTCTATCTGGCCGACCTGATGGGTGGACAGAAGACCGGGTTATTCTTTGACCAGCGCGACAATCACGCCTTCGCGGCGCGGCTGGCCAGAAACGCGCGGGTGCTGGACGTATTTTCCCACGTGGGCGGGTTTGCCCTTGCGGCGCTGGCCGGTGGCGCTGTCAGCGCGCTGGCGGTCGATGCCTCGGCGCCGGCGCTGGCGCTGGCCGAACAGGGGGCCGTGGCATCAGGCTTTGGCGACCGGTTCACGACCCGGCAGGGAGATGCCTTTGCCGTGCTCGAGGCGTTGGGCCAGACCGAAGACCGGTTCGACCTGGTGATCTGCGACCCGCCAGCCTTTGCCCCGGCAAAACCGGCGCTGGAAGCGGGCTTGCGCGCCTATGAGCGACTTGCCCGGCTTGCGGCCCCGCTGGTCGCACCGGGCGGCTATCTGGTGCTGTGTTCGTGCAGTCACGCAGCCGATCTGGCCGCGTTTCGCGACGCCTCGGCGCGGGGTATCGGGCGGGGCGGGCGGTTTGGTCAGATCATCCACACCGGCTTTGCGGCCGCCGATCACCCGGTGCTGCCACAACTGGCAGAAAGTTCGTATCTGAAATCGCTTGCGTTCCGGCTGGACGCGTAGGGTGGTCACGCCCGCCCAGCCGTCGCGCGTGGTCCTGGATGCATGCGTGCTGTTTCCCACCGTCTTGCGCGAGATCTTGCAAGGCGCGGCGCGTGCCGGACTGTTCCAGCCGGTCTTTTCCGACCGCATCCTGCGCGAATGGGTGCTGGCAACCGTCAAGCTTGGCCCCGAGGCCCCAAGGATCGCCGCCGCCGAGGCAGCCTTGCTGCGCGCCGAATTCCCAGGCGGGCTCGTGCGCGCGCATCCCGAGATCGAGGCCCGGCTGCTGCTGCCCGACCCGGACGACCTTCACGTTCTGGCCAGTGCCATCGCCGTCGGGGCCGAGGTGATTGTGACCTACAACGCGCAGGACTTTCCTGGCCATGTACTTGCCGCCGAGGGCATAGCCCGGCGCGATCCAGACGGGTTCCTGTGGGAACTATACGCCCATGCGCCCGACACCGTCGCCGGAATCGTCGAGGCCGTCCGCGCCAAGGCCTCTGACATTGCCGGCCAGCCAATGCCGCTGAAACAACTGATGAAGCGCGCGCGGTTGCGCCGCCTTGGCAAGGCGCTGGGGGCATGAGCCAAATTCCTTGCAACAAGGAATTTGCAAATTTCTTGCTTCAAGAAATTTGGCTCCCGGCCCCTTGGGCGGCGCGGAACTGCTTGGCCAGCTTCAGCCCCTGGCCCTGGTAGTTGGAGGCAACGCCGCTGCCATAAAGCCGTTCTGGTCGCGCCAGCATCCGCTCATAGACCAGCCGTCCCACCACCTGGCCGTGTTCCAGCACGAAAGGTGCTTCGTGGCAGCGCACCTCCAGCACGCCGCGCGATCCGGTGCCCCCGGCGGCGGCATGGCCAAAGCCCGGATCGAAGAACCCGGCGTAGTGGACCCGAAACTCGCCGACCATGGCCAGATAGGGGGCCATCTCGGCGGCGTAGTCGGGCGGGATCGTCACCGCTTCGCGGCTGACCAGAATGTAGAACGCCCCGGGGTCAAGGATGATCCGGCCATCGCGGGTGTGCAGGTCTTCCCAGAAGTCGGCGGCGGGATAGTGGCCGATCCGGTCCAGATCGATCACTCCGGTATGCGGTTTGGCGCGGTAGCCCACCAGCGTGCCGCAGGCAGGCCGCAGGTCAACCGAAAACCCCAGCCCTTCCGAGATCAGCGCGTCGCCCGTTACCAGCGGCTCTTGCGCATGCAGGCGGGCCAGGGCGGCATCGTCCAGCACCGCCATGCCCTTGCGAAAGCGGATCTGGTTCAGCCGCTGCCCGGCGCGGGCCAGGACGGAAAAGCTGCGCGGGCAGACCTCGGCGTAAAGCGGTCCGTGATAGCCATCGGGAATGCGGTCGAACTCGACACCGCCATCGGTGATGGTGCGGGTCAGAAGATCCAGTCGCCCGGACGAGCTTTTGGCGTTTGCCACTGCGCTTATGCCAGAGGGCAGGGCCAGTCTTTCAGCCAGCGGGATCAGGTAGACGCAGTTTTTCTCCAGCACGGCACCAGCGGTCAGATCCATGCTGTGCATCGCGAACTCGGCCAGCTGGTCGGCCACGGATCGGCCCTTGCCGGCCAGAAAAGAGGCCCGGACCCGGTGCGCGACCGGCCCCAGCCGAAGGTCCAGGCTGGCGGGTTGGAACTGGTCAGCGGTCAGGTCGGGACGGGCGGCAATTGCACCGGCTGTGGTCAGATCCCGCAGCATCTGCGATGGAAGCACCCCGGTGGTCATCGGCCGTTCCTTTGCATTGCCACATCCTGGGCCAGGACCTGCATTCTTAACAAGACCGCCCGCGCTGCCATACGGCAGGCGGGCGGTTCTGCAGTGGTCGGGCCGGAGAGATTCGAACTCTCGACCTTCCGCCCCCCAGACGGACGCGCTAACCAGGCTGCGCTACGGCCCGACACGGCGCGACTCATAGCGATATTGCGGGTCGGGGCAAGCGGGAAAGCGCACAGGCGGGGTCAGACCTGTCCGCCTTGCGACCGGGCGACCAGGTCGCCGCGCAGGGCGCTCAGCCGGCTTGCCAGCGCGGCAATCTCGGCGCGGTGCGCGGTCAGCGCGCCGCGCGGCATGGCCCGGACCAGGGCCGCAAGGCTCGCGTCATCGCGCAGGGATGGGCGGCTCCCAGGCCCTGACGGCAGCACAGCGGTGCCGGCCCTCGACGGCTCTGCTTCGAACAGGGGCAGCAAAGCTTGCCCGGGCAGGACCGTAGCCTCGATCGGCCTTGCCTCTACCGGTGCGCCCTTTCTGGTCCGGCTGACAGTCGCATTGACCACCATGTCCGCACCCGATGGCAGGCCGGTCCCGTCCAGTGGCGACGCCAGATCGCTGTCGCTGGACCCGTCGACCAAAGCGTCCACCGCAAACCCTTCCCCAGCGTGCATCGCGACATGCCGCACGCCTTGATCGCGCAAGATCTGCAGCACGTCCCGGATGGTCAACCCATCTTGATGCAGCAACCGCTTGATCCCGGCCAAAAGCGCCACATCGGCAGGGCGATAGTACCGCCGCCCCCCAGCCCGCTTGACCGGGCGGACCTGCGAAAACCGGGTTTCCCAAAACCGCAGGACATGCGCGGGCGTGTCCAAAAGCTCGGAGACCTCGCTGATCGTGCGGAAGGCGTCAGGCGACTTGTCCATTCAGCCCTTCCCCCTCAGCGCTTCTTTCCCGCGGCGACCCGGTCTTTCATCAGATGCGACGGCCGGAAGGTCAGGACCCGGCGCGGCAGGATCGGCACTTCTTCGCCAGTTTTCGGGTTGCGACCAACCCGGGCCGACTTGGCCCGCACCGAGAACGTGCCAAAGGACGAAATCTTGACCGTCTCACCGCTGGCAAGCGCGTCCGAGATATGTTGCAGCACGCTTTCAACCAGACTTGCCGATTCATTGCGGCTAAGGCCGACCTCACGGAACACCGCTTCGCTAAGGTCCATTCGCGTCAAGGTCTTGTCGCTCATCCTATCCCCCACACGGTTTGTGTCCAAACCATGCGGCGGATGGATTCCTGAGTCAATATCAACCACTTGGCCTGTCGGGGTTCACCGCAGCTACCAGCGCAGCACAACCGCTCCCCAGGCAAGGCCGCCGCCGATCGCCTCGGTCACCAAAAGATCGCCAGGTTTGATCTGGCCCCGTGCCTTGCCGACCGACATGGCCAGCGGGATCGACGCGGCGCTGGTGTTGCCATGGTCTTGCACCGTGACGATCACCCGCTCCATCGGGACCTGCATGCGCTTGGCAGTGCCTTCGATGATGCGGATATTGGCCTGATGCGGCACGATCCAATCCACATCCTCACCGGTCAAACCGGCCTTGTCCAGGGCGCGGTGGGCAGTTTCCGCAAGCTTTTCAATGGCATGGCGAAAAACCTCTTTGCCTTCCATGATCAGATGCCCGGTGGTCCCGGTCGAGGTGCCGCCATCGACATAAAGAAGGTCGCGATATTGCCCGTCCGAGTTGAGATCGGCAGCCAGGATGCCCCGGTCGGCGGTGGTGCCGGTACCCTTGACCGCCTCCAGCACCACGGCCCCGGCACCATCGCCGAAAAGCACGCAGGTGCCACGGTCAGACCAGTCCATCAACCGGCTAAAGGTCTCGGCCCCGATGACAAGCACGCGCTTTGCCTGACCCGACAGGATCAGCGCATTGGCCGTGGTCAGTGCATAGACAAATCCGGCGCAGACGGCCTGCACGTCAAAGGCAAAGCCGGTTTTCAGCCCAAGCGCGTGCTGCACCATGGTTGCGACCGACGGAAAGGTAAGATCGGGGGTCGAGGTGGCGACAATGATCGCATCCACCGCATCCACCGTCATCCCGGCATCGGCCAGGGCGGCGCGGGCGGCGGCGGTGGCCAGGTCCGATGTCATCTGACCCTTGGCCGCGAAATGCCGCCGCTCGATCCCGGAGCGCGCGCGTATCCATTCGTCAGAGGTGTCAAGGCTGGACTCGAACTCGGCGTTCGGAACCACCCGGTCGGGCAGGTAATGACCTACGCCCTTTACTGCGGCACGGATCGTCATAGGCTTGGACTGTCCCCCGACCCGTTCACGTCGGGTGCTGTTTCAATGGCATCCTGCCCCGCGCCTGCCGCCGATGCAACCCGGTCGGCAAGGCCTTCGATGAAACGCACCTGCGCCAGGCGGCAGGCCAGGTTGATCGCCGCCGCAACGCCGGTGGCATCGGCGGCACCATGCGATTTGACCACGATGCCGTTCAGCCCCAGAAACACCCCGCCGTTCACCCGGCGCGGGTCGATCCGGCGCTGCAGGCGGCGCAGCGAGGTCCAGGCCAAAAGGGCGGCAAAGCGCGACATCAGGCTGGCCTTGAAGGCCTCGGCCAGGAAATCCGAGATCAGCTTGGCCGTGCCCTCGCCGGTCTTCAACGCGATGTTTCCGGTGAAGCCGTCAGTCACGATCACATCAACCCGGTCCGAGGGCAGATCGCCACCCTCGATGAAGCCCGCATAGGCGAAATTGGCAATCTCGGCCACCGCGGGCATGCGGTCATGCGCCTCTTTCAACTCGGCCCGGCCCTTGTGCTCTTCGGTGCCGACATTCAGCAGGCCAAGACGCGGGCAGGCAAGGCCCAGCCCGTCCTGCGCATAGGACGCCCCCATCACGGCGTATTGCAACAGATCCTCGGCCTCAGCCCGCACATCTGCGCCCACATCCAGCATCAGGTTGAAGCCGCCGACATTGCGCGAGGGCCAAAGGCAGGCAATTGCCGGCCGATTGACACCGGGAAGCTTGCGCAGGCGCAGCATCGACACGGCCATCAGGGCCCCGGTGTTGCCGCAAGACACCGCGACCGTCGCTTCCCCGTCCTTGACGCAGTCAATGGCTGACCACATCGAGGTGCCAGCCCCGTGCCGCATCACCTGTGCAGGTTTGTCGGCCATGGTGACGACGCGCGGGGCATGACGCAGCGTGCATCTGCCGTGCAAAACTGGATGCCGCTGGACCAAGGCCGCAAGAACGGCCTCATCGCCATGCACGACAGCGTTCATTTCAGGATGTTTAGCCAGTGCGGACGCCAGGCCTGCAACCACCGCAGCAGGCCCGTTGTCACCGCCCATCGCGTCAACGGAAACGACAATGCTCGGTGTCGGAGCCACAAATTCAGACGAGGGTCCGCTTGCCATGCGATCAGTCGCGCCAGTGGCGCGGCTTATGCCGCGTCCTCGTCGATATCGACTTCGCGGGCGACAGCGACCACTTCGCGCGAATCATAGTGTCCACAGGACGGGCACACGTGATGCGGACGCTTCAGCTCGCCACAGTTGGAACATTCATTGGGGTTCGCGGCCACCAGCGAATCATGCGCCCGGCGCATGTTGCGCTTGGACTTCGTGGTGCGGTTCTGCGGGACAGCCATGTCTCACCTTCGGGCAGGGGGGGCAGGCCCCGGATTTCATCTTGCAAGGCGTGGCGCACCCATCACCGGCCAAAGGCCGACAAAGACCGCATCACGGCTTCAACAGGCGGCGATACATACTCTCATTTCACCGGTGCGCAAGTCCCATTTGGCGGCAAGAACCGCCAGTTTCAGCCGTTGTCGCCGCTTTCACCGTCGGGTTTTGCCACCAGACGCCCGGCCAAAGCCGCAAGACCGGCAAAGGGCTTCAGATCCCCGTCGGCAAGCGGCGTCACGCCAGCCTCGGCATGGATCATCTCGCCCAGCGTCGCGCCGGGGGCGCGCGGGTAAAGCGGCAGGGCCAGCATCAGGGCCTCGATTGCGATCTCGGCGATGTCGATCATCTCGGGTAACGGCTCGATCGTGTCGTCGGGGGCCATTTCGACCTCATCAGCGGCAGGTTCCGGCAGATCGGTCACAAACCGGCGGGTGACGGTTTCCCGGACGCGGCTGTCCACGGGGTCAAGCGTTACCACGCAAGCCTGGCTGACATCGGCGGACAAGCTGCCTGTCAGCAAGAACTCTCCGCGACCGTCAGGGGCGATCTCGCCGTGAAAGCGCAACTGGTAGAGGCCAAGCAGACCAAGACTGCGGGCCAGCTCGACACTGGCCGCACGATCGGGGGCATAGTCAAACCGCGTCGGCCGCCGCAGGCTAAGCGCACCGGCAAGAAAACGGGTCGGCAGGGCGGAAATGCGATCGGTCATGCGGGGCCTTGCGACAAATGGGATGGGATCAAAGCAGAACAGGCAGACTTGGCCTGGGCGGGCGTTCCATTCTTGAACTTTAGGGCAACCTTCTGTTATCCCCTTTCGCAAGGGTTTTGAAGAACCCCCGTCGGCAACGGCGCAGTGACGGGCATGAGGGCAGGCATGACGGTATCGCAGGTGGCGCAGGGACTTCTGGCGGCAAGCCGGTTTTTGCGCAAGCGGGGCATGGTCCTGATCCTTGCCAGCGCGGTGGCGGCGTGTTCGACGCTGTATCGCAATCACGGCTATGTCCCGGCAGATGACGAGTTGGCCCTGGTCGAGGTTGGCGTCGACACCTGGGACACGGTGGGCCAGAAGATCGGCCGCCCCTCAACCTCGGGTCTGTTGAACGACGAGGGCTGGTATTACGTCCAAAGCCGCTACGAACTGCGCGGCGGCCGTGAGCCGAAAGAGATCGAGCGCACGGTGCTGGCCGTGACCTTCACCGCCTCTGGGGTGGTCGAGAACATCGCACGCTTCGGGATCGAGGATGGTCAGGTCGTCGAAATCTCGCGCCGGGTGACCGAAACGAACGTCAAGGGCAGCACCTTTATCCGCCAGCTTTTGACCAACCTGGGCAATTTCAGCGCCGGACAGTTTTTGGACTGACCGCTTGGGTCAGTCCTTTGCCTCAAAGGTCAGGGCCACGCCGTTGATGCAGTAGCGCAGACCCGTCGGGCGCGGCCCGTCGGGGAAAACATGGCCAAGATGCGCGTCGCAACGGTTGCAATGCACCTCGGTACGGCGCATGAGCCAAGTGTTGTCGGACTGCTCACCAACCATTTCGCCGTCAATCGGCGCATAAAAGCTGGGCCAGCCGGTGCCGCTGTCGAACTTGGTCGCCTGGTCGAACAAAGGTGCATCGCAGCACAGGCAGCGGTAGGTGCCGGGCTCTTTCGGGAAACTGTCATTGGTAAAGGCCCTTTCGGTGCCGTGCTTCCTCGTGACCTTGTAGGCAAGGTCGGACAGTTGGGCCTGCCATTCGGCATCTGACTTGACGATCTTGTCCATGGACGAACCTCCTTTGACTGCGCCATATCTAGGACGGGCACGGAAGAAGGAAAAGGGCATGGAACCGATCCTGCGTGGTGGGTTGGTCGCAAGGGTGGCGCAGGGGCCGCAGGATATGGCCCACATCCTGCAGATGCGTGCCGCCAGTTTTCCCCGCCAGACCGGCGATGAGCTTGACGCGCAAGACGCGCTTTCAACCCATGTTGTGGTCGAAGGGCAGGGCAGGGTGCTTGCCTATTTCCGGGTGATGCTGTTTGGCTGGGGGGCTGGGCTGAACCAGGGCTACGCCGCGCGGTTTTATGATGTGACGCCGCTTGCGCGGTACAGCCGCCCGATTGCTGAGATCGGGCGGTTTTGCCTTGCCCCGGGCGGGGTGCATCCGGATGTGCTCCGGCTTGCCTGGGGGGCGATAGCGCGGCTGGTGGATGAGGGGCAGGCAGGGCTTCTGGTTGGCTGCAGCTCGTTTTGGGGGGCAGACTGGATGCAGCACCGCCCGGCGCTGGCGCTTCTGGCCGAGGGGCATCTGGGTCCAAAGGAGCATCTGCCAGGGCGAAAGGCCGAGGAGATCGTCGATTTCCCGACCCTCGCCGGGCCGGTCACCGACCGCAGGACCGCCCTTGCCGCGCTGCCGCCCTTGCTGCGCACCTATCTGGGGATGGGGGGCTGGGTTTCCGACCACGCGGTGGTGGACCGGGAATTGGACACGCTGCACGTCTTTACCTGTGTCGAGGTGGACCGGGTGCCTCAGGCAAGGGCGGCAAGCTTGCGGGCGGTGGCAGGGTAAGGGGGCGCCTTACTCAGCGATCTGATTGGTGAACGATCGGGTGAATTCGACCATGAAGACCGGCCAGTCTACCGGGTGGATGCGAAAGGTATAAAAGCTCGCAAACAGCAGGACCGCGCCCAAAGGGTAAAGAAGCGGCACGCGCTTCATCGGCAGGCCCGGGACAAACAGCCCGACAAATCCGATCACCAGCGCCACCAGCGCCAAAAGACCGGCCGCGACCGAACAGCCCGTTGCCATCGCGCGTGAGGTTTCAACGCTGATCTGGCCAACCACGGAAAGCTGGAATGCCGCGTTTCCGACAAACATGAAAAAGCAAGCCAGCGCGCCCAATCCCAACCCAAGCAGCGAAAAGAACGCCCGCGCCCCGGTTGAAACCTGAACTTTCTGCCGGGGCGCAACGGTCAATGTGGGCGCAGGCATAGGGGTTGCGCCGCGCGCTGGCCCGAACGCGACAAACATCAGTACGATCCCCAGGATCACCAGACCGATGCTGCCCAGCCCAACACCCGCCGCCGCCGGGATGCCATACTGATCGCGGATCGCCTCATACTGGGTGTTGGCGGCCTTGATCGCCTGCAGGCCCACGGCAAACACCCCACAGGCAACGGCAAAGCGCCCCGGCCTGTGCGCCCTTTTACCCTCTCCGCCTGACGGCTGCAGCGGACCTTTTGGCTTGCCCGATTTGATCCGGTCAAGCCGGTCGTTGAAATCCGAGTTTGACATTGCGCGCAACAACTCCTGTCTGGCCGGTCGATGCTATCCGACCAGACTGCGCGTTTGCAACGCCAAGCGGAAGTGCGCTTTACGCCCGGCCCTTGCGCCCGCCGCGACGCCCGGCCGAGGCCTGGCTGGCAGCAGCCGAGGCTTCGGCGAAGGTCGCACCCGCTTCGACCGCTTCCAGCACCTTGGCGAAGCGAATCCATTCGCCGCCGTTCGGGTCGTGGTTCATCAGAAAGTTGGCGGCGCGGATCGCCTCCATCTCCTGCTGGCGGACGGGGTTCATGATGGCGCTTGTCATGCCCGCGCCAATCGCCATCGGCAGGAAGGCCGCGTTGATGCCGTGGCGGTGCGGAAGGCCAAAGCTGATGTTCGACGCGCCACAGGTGGTGTTCACCCCAAGCTCATCCCGCAGACGGCGGACGAGGGTGAAGACCTGCTGACCGGCGCTGCCCATCGCGCCGACCGGCATGACCAAGGGGTCCACCACGATGTCATGCGCCGGGATGCCGAAATCAGCGGCCCGTTCGACGATCTTTTTCGCAACGGCAAAGCGCACATCGGGGTCCTCAGAGATCCCGGTATCGTCGTTGGAGATTGCCACGACCGGCACGTTGTATTTCTTGACCAGCGGCAGGACCAGTTCCAGCCGGTGCTCTTCCCCGGTCACAGAGTTCAGGAGCGGCCGCCCCTCGCAAGCCATCAGGCCGGATTCGAGGGCACCAGGCACCGACGAGTCGATGCAAAGCGGCACATCGACGGTTTGCTGGATGATCTCGATCAGCGCCTTCATCAGCGGCGGCTCGACAAAGTTATTGTCGGCATAGCGCGGGTCGGTGGCCATCATGTTGGTGAAGACCGCGCCAGAGTTCACATCCAGAACCGTGGCCCCGCAGGCGACCTGTTCGAGCGCGTCCTTGATCACGGTCTCGAAATTCCCGGACTCAAGTTCTGCGGCAAGCTTCTTGCGCCCGGTCGGGTTGATGCGTTCGCCGATCACGCAGAACGGCTCGTCAAAGCCGATAACGACGGTCTTGGTTTTCGATTCGATAACGGTACGGGTCATGGTTTTGCCTTCAAGCGTTAGCGGGCACGCCAGAAGCGCCGCCGTTTTCGGTGACCCACTCGGCGTTGGTCTTGATGCCGCCAAGGGGGAAGAAATGGACCTGTTCGATGCCGAAATCCGGGTTGGCGGCCTTGTGGGCGGCAAGGGCTGACAGAACCTCGGTCGGCTCGTAAGGCAGAAGCAGCTTCGTCACATCCATCGCCCGCTTTTGCAAGACGCGCAAGGACGCCCCGACACCACAGGCAATGGCGAACTTGATCAGGGTTTGCAGCTTGGCCGGACCCGCGATGCCGATATGGACCGGCAGCTTGATCCCTTCGGCGGCAAGGCGATTGACCCAGTCAATCACCGGGGCGGCCTCAAAGCAGAACTGGGTTGCCATGGCCATCTGGGCATCGGTGCGTTCGCTGAACGCCGACTTCCAGCGCGCGGCCTCCATCACCATCTTGTCGGACCCATCGGGGTCGATGTCGCGGTTGCCCTCGGGGTGGCCGGCGACATGCAGGCGGTCAAAGCCGTCGAACGCGCCTGACTCCAGCAGTTGCATTGAGGTTGCATAGTCGCCGTGCGGGGTGGTCACGCCACCGGCAAGGAGCAGCGCCTGCCGCACGCCGACATCGCGGTAGCGCGCAACCCAGTCAGTCAGGGTGGTGCGGTCCTTGATGATCCGGGCCGGGAAATGCGGCATCACGGCAAAGCCTTCGTCGCCAATGCGCTTGGCGGTGGCGACCATATCCTCGATCGGCGTGCCTTCGATATGGGCGACATAGACGCGGGTGCCTATGGGCAGGATCGCGCGGAAGCTTTCCACCTTCTCGGCGGTGCGCGGCATCACCTCGATCGAATAGCCGGCCAGAAACGCCTCAAGCGGCTGGTCAGAGGGGTCTTCCTTGCGGCGAAAATTGAACAGCGCCATCGGTCTCTCCTTTGGGTCGCTTAGGCCTTGGCCCAGCCTTCGGTGTCGATCAAGCTTTTGATGCGCGCCGCATCGAACTCGGTTTCCAGACGGGCGGCTTCCTGGGCCGCGACATCATCGGGTGCGCCCTCGACGGTGCCGACCACAACCTTGCGCCATTCGGCCAGATAGCTGTCACTGTCTCGCGCGCCTATCTTCATGGCGCAGCGGTCGATCGCCTGTTCGAAACGTTCGGACAGCTGCACCTTGGACCCGCTGCGCCCTTTGCCGACGATGACCTGGGCCGGGATGTCGCGCCAGTAGACGACGGTAACTTCGGGCATGATGCGGTGATTCCCTGCGAGCGGTGCCAGTCCCTTTGCTTAGACGTCGCACAGCGACAGCCGGTGTCGGATTTCGACGTCGGGATGCCAGGAAGCGACCCTGGGCATGACAAGGTGGTGGCGCGACCGGCGTGCAGGTCGCGTCCAGTGCGCCACGTTTGCGCTACCGGCGTGGCGCTTGTCAGGTGCGCAAAACACGATTAGATTGGGATCAACCACAGATGGAGGGCGTGAATGCCGCCCGAGCGTCCCCGTAGGGCGGACGCATCCACCGCTTCGGTCGAGCCGCCGGCGGAACTTCCGTTGGCTGGTCCCGTGTCGGATGGGCTGTCAGCCCTTGCAGACCCCGAGTCGGCACCGCTTTACGCGGCGCTTGATCTTGGGACAAACTCTTGTCGCATGTTGATTGCCCGGCCCCAGGGCAGTCAGTTTGTCATTGTCGACAGCCTGTCCAAATCCGTGCAGCTCGGCGCGGGCCTGGAGCAGTCGGGGCGGCTTAGCCGGTCCTCGATGGCGCGCACCATGCAGGCGCTGCGGATCTGCGAGAAGAAGATCGAAAAGCACGGTGTCCGCCGGATGCGGCTGGTCGCGACCGAAGCCTGTCGAAGGGCCCGCAACGCGCGGGACTTCATCCGTCAGGTCCGGCGTGAAACCGGATTGGCGTTGGAAATCATCGCCCCTGAAGAAGAGGCGCGGCTTGCCGTGATCTCATGCGCGCCGCTGGTGAACCAGTCGACCGAGCAGCTTTTGGTGGTCGACATTGGCGGTGGGTCAACCGAGCTGGTCTGGATCGACCTTTCTAAAGTCATGCCATCGGACCGGCCGCGGGCCATCATGCGGCTGCATGGCGGCTTCAACGCGCAGGGCGAGGGCGAGGTTGCGCGCGTGGTAGACTGGATTTCGGTGCCGCTGGGGGTGGCGACGCTGAAGGACCAGTTTGCCGATGTCGAGGATGACGCCGCCCGCTTTGCCCTGATGAGCTGGTTCTTCGAGGAAAACCTGGCCAGCTTCAGCCCCTACAACGCCCAGAATCCGCGTGAGGGGTTTCAGATCATCGGCACCTCCGGCACGGTGACCACGGTTGCGGCAAGCTTTCTGAACCTGAAACACTACGACCGGACCAAAGTCGACGGCCTCCAGATGACCTCGGACCAGATCGGCGTGGTGATCCAGGACTATCTTGGGCTGGGCCCCGAGGGGCGGCGCAACGACCCCAGAATCGGCCGCGACCGGCATGTGCTGATCATGTCCGGGGCGGCGATCCTGCAGGCCCTGATGCGCATCTGGCCGACCGACCGCTTGTCTGTCGCCGATCGCGGGCTTAGGGAGGGTCTCCTTTACGCGCAGATGAGCCGCGACGGGATTTTGGGAGACGGACCCTACAAATGACCGACAAACCCACCTCGGGCCGCGGCCAGCGCGAACTTCGCGTCCGGGTCAAGACCGCCAAGGGGCGGAAGCTGTCGTCCACCCTGTGGCTGGAGCGGCAGCTGAACGATCCTTACGTGATCCGCGCCAAGAAGGAAGGCTACCGGGGCCGCGCCGCCTACAAGATCCTGGAACTGGACGATCGTTACGGGTTCCTCAAGCCCGGCGCGCGGGTGGTCGACCTTGGCTGCGCGCCAGGGGGCTGGGCGCAGGTGGCAGCGGTGCGGGTCAACGCGCTGGGGCAGAACCCGAAAAAGCCGGTGGGCACGGTCCTCGGGATCGACCTGCAAGAGGTGGAACCGATCGCCGGTGTCGACCTGCATCAGCTGGATTTTCTGGCCGACGACGCCGATGGCCTGGTCAAAGGCTGGCTGGGCGGTGGGGCCGATGTGGTGATGTCGGACATGGCGGCGGCCTCCAGCGGGCACAAGGGCACCGACCATCTGCGTATCGTGGCGCTGGTCGAGGCGGCCCTGAGCTTTGCATTCGATGTGCTGGACGAGGACGGCACGTTTGTCGCCAAAGTGCTGGCTGGCGGGGCCGAGGCCGACATGCAGACGATGCTCAAGAAGAACTTCCGCAAGGTTGCTAACGTCAAGCCGCCAGCCAGCCGCGCCGACAGTTCAGAAAAATTCGTGGTTGCCATGGGGTTTCGCGGCCGCGCGAGCCCTGATCAGAACGAGGCGCCCTAGACCCTCCTCGTGCGACGTCGTCTACTCGTCGGCATCAAGCGAGGAGTGACAAAGTCATCGACGAGCGGCGCAGGCAAAGCCGATGCGCCCGGCCATCCGGCGACGTCAGCCGCCCCAGCTGCGGACCGGGCCGCAATCCATGTGCACGAAATTCGACCGCGAGTATTTCCCAACACCGCCCGCAGAACAGGCAGCCGCCGCTTTGGCCATCTGCCCGACCGACCGGGATGCCAGCCGCAGGTCTGCCGCCTGACCAACCATGTGCAGCGAATTCTTCGCCACGCCCTTCGACTTGGACCGCAACAGCGCATTGGTTGCCGCACAGCGGTAGCCCGACAAAAGCATGTAAGGCTCGCTCACCTCCATCAGGCGGTGCGAGGCGGCCATGATGTCGACGGTGCGCATGTCCATGGCGATGGCCTCGTCAGACCGCCAGTCGCGCATGAAGTGATTGATCTCTTTCATGACCTCGGGGATGTATTCGCCCTCGATCCAGTAGATCGTGTCGATCGCTTCACCGGTGCGGCCCGAGTACATGCGGATGCGGCGGATGTCGCCCGATCCTTTCAGGACGCCGAATGCCTTGGTGTAGGTCGGCGCGGCAATGAGCGCAGTCGCCGCAAACACCCCAAGCAGGCCGCGTCTTGTGACGCCTGAATTTGTCTGGTTCGCCATTCTGAGCCTGTCCCCGTCGTATTCTGCGACTGTCTTGGCGCAGGTTTCCCGCTGCCCTGTTTTTCACCCCCAACCCTATGGCACATTTCGAATCATTTCCCAAGCGTGGAGTGGGGTGCCACGGTCAGGATTGCCGGTGATCGGCAAAAAATTGCTGAATGTGCCGGAAAGATTCCTGATGTTGCCAGCAGGCAACATAGCTGCGTCTTTTGTGCCGCAGCTTGGCAAGGGGCCGCTGCGCTGGCAGGTTTGTGAATGGACAGGGTCGCCGTCTTGGCGGACCATCCGCAGGTAGTTTTTGGCAGCCAGATAAGGGTGTTCAGCATGAACCGGTGCGTGTTGGGGGCGATGGCGCGGCTTGCAAGGACCATGACGGTTGCGGTGCTGTCTACCTTGCCGATGGCGGCCAGCGCCGAAACCTTGGTCGAGGGGCAGTTTGCGCCGGACAATCTTGGCTTCTCGCAAGCTGTGGCCACGGCGGCGGTGGCGGATGACGCGCTGTCGGACTGGTACCGCGACACCGGCTATGCACCGCTTTGGACCGCAGCGGACCAGGCCGACCGGCGCACGGCGTTGTTTGCTGCACTTGCCACCGCTGCCGATCACGGTCTGCCGCCCGAACGGTATGATGCAGACGGGCTGCGCAGGATGCTGCGCTTGGCGCAAACCGAGGCGGATCGCGGCCGGGCCGAGGTTGCCCTGTCGCAGGCCTACCTCACCTGGGCGCGTGACCTGACCTCGGGCATGCTGGACCCTGCCTCGGTGGACCCGGGCATCTTGCGCGAAATCAAGCGGATCGAGCCGCGCACTTTGTTGTCGCGGCTTGCCAATGGCGATGCGCAGGTGGTGATGGACTGGTTGGTGCCGGATCATGCAAGCTACCTTGCCTTGATGCAGGGCAAGATCGCGCTTGAGGCCCAGATCGCCGCAGGTGGCTGGGGCGAACCGGTCGATGTCGGGTCCTTGGCGCCAGGAGACAGCGGCGTTGCGGTGGTTGCCTTGCGCGACCGGTTGACCCGGATGGGCTATCTGGCCCCCACCGCCGCCGCCAGCTACGACCGTGCGATGCAATCTGCGGTTCAGAAATTTCAGATCACCCACGGCCTTCCCGCCGATGGTGTCGCCGGTGAAACGACGATCGCCGAGGTGAACCTAAGTCCCGAAGACCGGCTGAAATCGGTCATCGTCGCGCTGGAACGCGAACGCTGGATGCACATCGACCGCCAGACGCGCCACATCTGGGTGAACCTGCCCGACTTCAAGGCCAAGATCATCGAGGCCGGACGGGTGGTTTTTGAAACCCGGGTCGTGATCGGCAAGAACATCCTCGACCAGCGCAGCCCCGAGTTTTCCGATGAAATGGAACATATGGTCATAAACCCGTCCTGGGGGGTGCCGCGGTCGATCATCGTCAAGGAATACCTGCCCTTGATGCAGCAAAACCCCAATGCTGCGGGGCATCTGCAGGTGATCGACGGGCGGGGCCGCGTGGTGCCGCGCGATGCCATCGACTTTACCGCCTATACGGCCGGGAATTTCCCCTATGACATGCGCCAGCCGCCTTCGGACGGCAACGCGCTGGGATTGGTCAAGTTCATGTTCCCGAACCCATACAACATCTACCTGCACGATACGCCCTCCAAGTCGCTGTTCGACAAGGATGTGCGCGCCTTCAGCCATGGCTGCATCCGGGTGGCCGATCCCTTCGACCTTGCGCATGAGCTTCTGTCGGTACAGTCGGCCGCCGCCGAAGCCGAGTTTGACGCGCATTTGCAGACTGGCGATGAAACCACGGTCAAGCTGGAACGGACCGTGCCGGTGCACCTGGTCTATTTCACCGCCTATCCCGACGACAAAGGCCGGATGACCTATCGCCGCGATGTCTATGGTCGTGACGCGGCGCTTTTTGACGCGCTGTCCGCAGCCGGGGTGGCGCTGCCAGGGGTTCAGGGCTAAAGCCTTCGGCAACAACTGCCGGAGGATCCGTCCTTGCCCCACAGCATCCGCGACATCGCCTTGGCCCTTGGGGCCGAGGCTGCCGGTAATCTTGACCTGACCATCAACCGTGCTGCAGAGCCGTCGGCAGCGGGGCCGGACGATCTGGCCCTGGCGATGGACCCGCGCTACGGCGATGGCATCGCCAGGGGGCAGGCCCGTGCGGCGTTGCTTTGGCCCGGTGCGGACTGGCAGGCGATGGGGCTGAAGGCCGCGATCTTTGCACCGCGCGGACGGTTGGCGATGGCGGGGCTGACCCGGCTTTTGGATGCGGGGCCCGACATCGACCCTGGCGTGCATCCGATGGCCCTGGTCCATCCCTCGGCCCGGATCGGTGCGGGGGCGGCCATCGGACCCTTTGTTGTGATCGGGGCTGGGGTCACGATCGGACCTGGCGCGCGGATCGCCTCGCATGTGTCGATTGCCGAAGGTGCCGTGCTGGGCGAGGATGCACTGGTGCTGCAAGGTGTGCGGATCGGCGCGCGGGTCACCATCGGCGCGCGTTTTGTCTGCCAGCCCGGTGCCGTGATCGGCGCGGACGGGTTCTCCTTTGTCACCCCGGAAAAGTCGGGGGTTGAGGAGATCCGCGAAACCCTCGGCAGCCGCGCCGAGATCAAGGGCCAAAGCTGGACCCGCATCCATTCGCTGGGTGCGGTCACCATCGGTGATGATGTCGAGATCGGCGCCAATGTCTGCATCGACCGGGGGACGATCCGCGACACAGTCATCGGGTCGGGCACCAAGCTGGATAATCTGGTGCATGTCGGCCACAACGTCCAGATCGGGCGCGACTGTCTGATCTGTGGCCAGGTCGGCATTGCCGGGTCAGCCCGGATCGGCGATCGGGTGGTCATGGCCGGACAATGCGGCGTCAACGACAACATCTTTGTCGGCGATGACGTGATCGCCGGTGGGGCGACCAAGATCTTTACCAATGCCCCGGCGGGGCGGGTTCTTTTGGGCTATCCGGCGGTCAAGATGGAAACCCATGTGGAGTTGCAAAAGGCGCTGCGCCGCCTGCCGCGTCTGGCCGCGCGGGTCGCAGCCCTTGAGAAGGGCGTTCCGTCCGACCCCGAATCCGATTAGATACTCCGGGTCAACGCAGGGCAGGGCGGCAGGAAGATGCAGACAGAGATTGAAGCTGCAGTGATCGAAATCCTTGCCCGGCAGCTTTTGCTGCACCCCAGCGACATTCCCGCAGACGCGGCGACCGACGGGCTTGGCCTTGACAGCCTTGGCAAGGTCGAAGCGATCTTTGCCCTGGAAGAGCGGTTCGACATTTCGGTGCCCTTCAACGCCAACACACCGGATCAGCCCGACTTTGACTTTTCCACGATCCCGGCCATCGTTGCCGGGATTGCCCGGCTGGTGGCGCAGAAATCGGCATGAGACGGGTTGTCGTCACCGGCGTCGGTACGGTGAACGCGCTGGCCCATGATGTGCCGGGCACTTTGGCTGCGTTTCGCGACGGTCGATCAGGGATCGGCGCGCTGACCTTTCGTGACCATGAGCGGCTTGGCATCACCATCGGTGCCGAGGTTCGCGGCTGAGACCCCGCTGCGCATTTGCCCAAAACCAGTCTGCCGCTTTACGACCGGGTCACGCAATTTGCCCTGGTCGCCGGGGCCGAGGCGATGCAGATGGCCGGTTTGCACGCTGGCCTTGGGGCCAGCCTTGGGGCTCGGGGTGGGGTGATCCTGGGAACTGCCGCTGGCGGGATCTCTACCTGGGAGGACAGCTATCGCGCGGTCTTTCAAGAGGGCAAGGCCCGGGTGTCGCCCCTGACCGTGCCGCGTCTGATGCACAATGCCGCCGCGTCGCATCTGTCGATCGCGCATGGTCTGACGGGGCCGGTGTTAAGCGTGTCGTCGGCCTGCGCCAGCGCCAATCACGCGATGGGACTGGCCTTGCAGCAGATCAGGGTCGGGACAGCGGATGTGATCCTGACCGGCGGAACCGAGGCGATGCTGTGCTTTGGCGGCGTCAAGGCGTGGGAAGGGTTGCGGGTTCTGGCCCCCGATGCCTGCCGACCGTTCAGCCTGGGCCGCAGGGGCATGGTGATCGGCGACGGCGCCGGCGTGCTGGTGTTCGAGGCCGAGGACCATGCCAGGGCGCGCGGGGCCAAGGTGCTGGCCGAAGTGGCCGGCTTTGCGATGACCGCAGACGCAGGCGATATCGTGGCCCCGGACCCGGACGGGGCGATGCGGGCGATGCGGCTGGCGCTGCAAGACGCCGGGCTGCAGCCGGGTGACATTGACTATATCAACGCGCATGGCACTGGCACGCTTGCCAATGACCGCAGCGAAAGCACCGCGATCCGCGCGGTCTTTGGCCAGACCCCGCCACCGGTTTCCTCGACCAAGGCGATGCACGGCCATGCGATTGGCGCGACCGGAGCTCTGGAGGCCGTCGCCTGCCTGATGGCGCTTGGCGAAGGGCTGCTGCCGCCGACGGTCGCGCATCTTGCGCCTGACCCGGACTGTCTGCTGGACGTGGTGGCGAACATTGCCCGACCGGCACGGGTGAGGGCGGCCTTGTCCAACGCCTTTGCCTTTGGCGGCCTGAACGCGGTGATCGCGTTTCGCGCAGGCTAGGGGGAAAAGGGGCCGCAAGACCGGCCCCTTCCAGATTACTGCGCCGTCGTCGGGGCGGCGGCAGCAGCGGCAGCATCCGCCGCGTCGTTCGCGGCATCCACCGCCTCAAGCCCAGCAGTCAACCCCTTGAGCGAGATCGCCAGCTCAACTTTTTCGGTCGGAGCAACGAATGGCACGATCACAGCCTTGGCCTCGGACCCGCTCTTCAGTGCGTCCAGCTCTTCGGTGGTAAAGCCAAGGCGGGCGATGCAGCCGATCTGGGTGCAGAAGGTAAAGGGATACCCCTTGGCCGGCTTGTCGTCGATTTGCAGCATCAGACCGGTGGTCAGCAGCGTTTCCAGGGGGGCGATGAAGGTGGCACCCGCCGCGGCCGGATTTGCCTCGGTGACGGGCAAACCAAAGATCGAGAATTCGGCAGTGGCGTTGCCGTCTGCATCCTTGACCAGAAGATAAAGCTGGCACGGATCGATCCCGGACTCGGTGCGGATGCAGCGCTGTTCCCAGGCTTCGAACGTGGCGACGGTATAGGTGTCACCGATCTTGTCGCCCGAGGCGACCTCGGTCCCCAAGACGAGTCCGCCGGGCGAAATTTCGGGCGAGTCGGCGGGCACGGCTTCAGTGGTCTGGGCGCAAAGCGAGGTCGTCGAGGCAAGCGCGACAACCAGGGCAAGCCCGGCGGCAGTGATCTTGGTCATGGGGAGAGGTCCTCTGGTCGGTCAATGTGCGGCGTCCATAGCACGCCTCCCAGCCTAAGTCAGGTGCGAATGGCAGCGTTGAGCAAGCTTTCGCGCCCCCAGGATTTCCCGCGCCGGGCGCGCATGAAAAAGGGCCGGAGGCCGGCCCTGTTTCTGTGACTTTTTGCTCCCTGTCGGACTGGCCGACTTATGACAATACGGTAAAACGGAAGCCCAAGGTCGTCAACGGCTTTCTTTTTCACGCCCTTGGCGCAGCGGCAGCCCGAAAAAGACCGCGCCCAAGGCTGGGGCGCGGCCAGTCACCAGAGAGGAAGACGCCAGGAGGCCGACCATAATCCGACCCCGGTAGAAGCAGGCTGGCAGAAACAGGCTGGCACAAAGAGGTTAAGCCTGTATTTTGACGGCAGGGGTCCGGCGGCCGGTGCGATGGTCGGACGCACATAATGTTTCGGGGTAGAACATGTCGGACGCAGGCGCTTCAGCAAATACCATCTTTGTCGGCGGCGGTGGCGAAGGGTATGGACAGCCGCAGCACCTTTTGCTTGGCTATGCCAACCGGCACGGGCTGATCGCAGGGGCCACGGGCACCGGCAAGACGGTGACGCTGCAAATCCTTGCCGAGGGGTTCTCGGCTGCCGGGGTGCCGGTGTTCCTGTCGGACGTGAAGGGTGATCTTGCGGGGATCGCCGCCGCGGGCTCGGCCAGCCACAAGCTGCACGAGGCGTTTACCAAACGCAGCCAGACCATCGGGCTTGATCTGCAATACCGCGCCTTTCCGGTGATCTTCTGGGACATGTTCGGCGTGCAGGGCCACCCGGTCCGCGCCACGGTGGCCGAAATGGGGCCGCTGCTGCTGTCCCGGCTTTTGGAGCTTTCGGAACCGCAGGAAGGCGTGCTGAACGTGGCCTTCCGGCTGTCGGACGAAGAGGAACTGCCGCTTCTCGACCTCAAGGACCTGCAGGCGCTTTTGACCTTTGTTGCTGACCATGCGGAGGAGATGTCCTCGCGCTATGGGCTGGTGTCGAAAGAGTCGGTCGGCGCGATCCAGCGCCGCCTTCTGGTGCTGGAAAACGAGGGCGGGGCGGGATTGTTCGGAGAGCCCGCGCTTGACCTTGCCGACCTGATGCTGACCGATGCCGAAGGGCTTGGCCGGATCAGCATTCTGGCCGCTGACCGGCTGATGAATGCCCCCCGGCTTTATGCGACTTTCCTGCTGTGGCTTTTGTCAGAACTGTTCGAAATGCTGCCCGAGGTTGGCGATCCGGAAAAGCCGAAGCTGGTGTTCTTCTTCGACGAGGCGCATCTTTTGTTCGACGATGCCCCAAAGGCCCTTGTGGCCAAGATCGAGCAGGTGGCTCGGCTGATCCGGTCAAAGGGGGTCGGGGTCTATTTCATCACCCAGAACCCAGCGGATGTGCCGGAAAACATTTTGGGCCAGCTTGGCAACCGGGTGCAGCACGCGCTGCGCGCCTTTACCGCCAAGGACCAGAAAGATCTTGCCAAGGCCGCCGAAACCTACCGCCCAAACCCGCGGTTCGCAATCGACGAAGCCATCCGCGACGTGGGTACAGGGGAAGCGGTAACGTCGCTGTTGGAGATGAAGGGTATCCCGGGCATCGCCGAGCGCACGTTGGTTCGCCCGCCCTCAAGCCAGCTTGGCCCCATCGATGCCGCGGTGCGGGCTTCGGTTATGGCCGCATCGCCAGTCAAGGGCAAATACGACCAGACGGTCGACCAAGACAGCGCCTGGGAGCGGCTGCGCGCCCGCGCCGAAAAGGCCGCCAAAGCCGCCGAGGCCGAAGCCCCGCCGCAAGATGCCCCCCCACGGGAGTTCGATCGCGCCCGTCGCTATGACGGCAAGGGCTATGAGGCCCCGCAGAAGAAGCCTGCCGCCAGCCGCTCCGACAGTATCGGAACCGCTTTCGCCAAGAGCTTTGCCCGCCAGTTGGGAACCAAATCGGGACAGGCGGTTGTGCGCGGAGTGCTGGGGTCATTGTTCGGCAAACGGTGATCCGGTAACCGGTTCTTAACCGTGACGGTCGAAAATTGTGGCATGTCCGCGTTGCATCCCGTCACCCCGCAGCAGTTCCTGGCCGAGCTTTTCAGCTCTCGCGCGGCCGCGACCGGGGCCGTGATTCGCCGCAGCGCCCGCGATGTGGACCGCTTTGTCGGACGCGAGGCTTTTTTGCAGGAAATGCGCCGCCGCGGCTTTGCCGTAGTGGAAAATGCTGGGCAACTGGTGATCTTTTGCAACCGCGAACCCATCCGACGCCTGACATGACCACGATTTCCGACCGGAAATCGTGACGGAAACCGTTCGGTTTCCGTTTTTTCCAGCGTGACAGTGGCGACAGAACCGGCATCATCGGGGAACCTGTCAAGGCGAGGAGAAGTCGACATGAAACGATCGCAGATCAACGCGCTATTGAGCGATGCCGACGCCTTCATGCGCAGCCATGGCTTTACGCTGCCCCCCTTCGCCCGCTGGAGCCCGGATGCCTTCAAGGCGCGTGCCGACGCAGCAAACATCATCGAGACCCGGCTTGGTTGGGACATCACCGATTATGGTCAGGGCCGGTTTGATGCCATGGGCCTGGTTCTGTTCACGCTGCGCAACGGCCGCTTGGCCGACCTCTTGCGCGGTCAGGGGATCTGCTATGCCGAAAAGCTGCTGATCAGCCGGGAGGACCAAGTGTCGCCGATGCACACCCATATCCGCAAGACCGAGGATATCATCAACCGTGGCGGAGCGACCCTGGTGGTTGAGCTTTTTGGCTCTGACGATGCGGGCGGTTATGCGGAAGATCGCGGCGGCACCGTGCGGTGCGACGGGCTTGCGCGTCCCTATCGGCCTGGCGACAAACTGCGGTTGGCCCCAGGTGAAAGCGTCACACTGATGCCGGGCGACTGGCACGCCTTTTGGGGCGAGGGGGGGGATGTGCTGATCGGTGAAGTGTCCACCGTCAACGATGATCTGATCGACAACGTTTTCCGCGAACCGCTCGGACGCTTTGCCGAAATCGAAGAAGACGAAGCACCCGCCCATCTGCTGGTCAGCGACTACGACCGGTGGCTTTGACCGGCTCGGCCAAACCGCGATAGCGCCCCCGGCAGGGGGCGCGGTGGTGATCGTCGGTCGGTCAGGTCTTTGGCGGGCAGACACCGTTGATCAGCGCCGTCGCACAGGCAGGTGCAGCGTCGGGCGTCGTGGGGGCGGGAGAGGCCGCATCCTGCGCTGGCGTTTCTGCCGCACCAAAGGATGGAGGCGGCAGGATCTTCAGGGCGGGAACCGCGCCTTCCGGGATCACCGGTTCGACCTTTTTCGGGGCTGGCGGGGTCGGGATGTAAAGACCCTTGGGCATTTCCCCCGAGGCGGTCAGAACGATCACCGTCTCGCCGCCCTTCAGCCGCGCATAAAGGTCGATCACGTCCTGGTTGATCATGCGGATACAGCCAGACGAGGCATTGCGACCGATCGATTTCCATTCCGGAGTGCCGTGGATCCGGTAGCCGTAATCCTTGCCATTCGACGTCAGATAGATCGCCCGGGCCCCAAGCGGGTTGGTCGGCCCGCCTGGCTGGCCGTCGGCCCATTTGGAGTATTTTGCCGGGTCGCGCGCGATCATCTCTGGCGGGGGGCTCCAGGTCGGCCAGGTTTTCTTTTCGGCCACGATCGCCTCACCCGACCATTCAAAGCCGGACCTGCCGACGGCAATACCATAGCGCAGCGCCTTGTTGCGCCCGACAACGTAGTACAAGAGCCGGGTTTTCGGGTTGATGATGATGGTGCCGACCGGCTGATCCGTCTCATAGGCAACAACCTGACGGCGATGCGCCTCGGGGATCTCTTCGACCGGAAGCGCCGGGATTTCGATTCCCGCGTCTACCTGTGCCACATAGACGTTCTGGTCCGGCCGGGGCAGGGGCGGCTGGCCCGAGGTGCTGATCCCCAACGATGGGTCAACACAAGCAGACAAGATGCCGGCGCAAAGCACCACGGCAAGACGCAAGGCGGCAGGGCGAAACGGACGCATGGAATAGCTCACACCTATGTGGCCCGCGGCGACATGCCCGGGCAATTTGTCCACAGGCTATACGAACTGTCAGCCAAGGTCAAACCATGCAACTGATACCCACAAAGCACAGTGGGGCAGGATGCAACAGCGCGCATCAGGTCACCAGGGCCCGGGCCTTGAACGCAGGCTTGTCCCAGCTGGCGTAGTCCATGATCCGCGCAAGCACCCCGACGGCGCGGGCCACGTCATCTTCATCCAAATAAAGCGGAGTGAAGCCGAAACGCAGGATGTCGGGCGCGCGGAAATCGCCGATCACCCCCTCGGCGATCAGGGCCTGCATGATCGCATAGCCCTCTGGGTGGCGGAAACTGACCTGGCTGCCGCGCATCAGATGCGAGCGTGGCGTGGCAAGGGTCAGGCCCTTGACGCGGGATTCAACGCCCTTGATGAACAGGTCCTGCAGGCGCAGCGACTGGGCATGCACCTCGGCCATGGACACATCGTTCCAGACCGCCATCGCCGCCTCAAGCGCGGCCATCTGCAACACAGCCGGGGTGCCGACGCGCATCCGTTCCACCCCTTCTCCAGGGCGGTAGTCAAGATCGAACGCAAAGGGGGCGGCGTGACCCAGCCAGCCGGAAAGGGCAGGGCGGGCCACCTCGGCATGGGCTGGGGCGACGTAGATGAAGGCCGGGCCGCCGGGACCGGAGTTGAGGTATTTGTAGGTGCACCCCACCGCGAAATCGGCCTTAGCCCCGGCAAGGTCAACCGGGATTGCGCCAGCCGAATGGGCCAGGTCCCAGACGGTGATCGCCCCCATCTCGTGCGCGCGCCGGGTGATGTCGGCCATGTGGTGCCGCCTGCCAGTGCGATAGTCGACCTCGGTCAGCATCACCACGGCGGTATCGGTATCGATGGCGGCCATCACCTCCTCTGGTGCCACGGTGCGCAGCCGGTACTGGCCGCCAAGGGTCCGGCACAGCCCCTCGGCCATGTAAAGGTCGGACGGGAAATTGCCGGTGTCGGACAGGATAACCCGGCGCTTGGGGGTCATCTCTAACGCCGATGCCAGCGCCTGATAGACCTTGATCGACAGGGTATCGCCAAGGACCACCGTTCCCGCTGCGGCCCCGATCAGCCGCCCGATCCGGTCGCCAAGCGCCCGGGGCTGCGCCATCCAGCCCGCCTGATTCCAGCCCCGGATCAGCATCTCGCCCCATTCTGCCTGCACGACCCTGTCCACAGCGCCAGGTGCAGTCTTGACCATCGGCCCAAGCGAGTTGCCGTCAAGGTAGACGACGCCTTCGGGAAGGTGGAACAGGGCCTTCTTGGCGGCAAAGTTGATGGGCATTGCGGAACTCTCCTCTTGCTGGTCCGTTATCGGGGTTGCGTGGGGAAATGTGAAGGGCCCCGACTGTGAAAGGGCCTGTCGCAGCTTGCGCCGGGGCTGGTGGTCTGGCTACATCGCTCCGGATGACCAAGCCCTTGCACCAGATTCTTGACCTACTTGACATGCCGCCGGTCTGGCTGGCGCTGCATGTCGCGGTGGTCTGGGTGCTGTCGCTGGTATCGCCGCCGCTGTCGGGCTGGCTGGGAGAGCGGCTGGGGGCGACGCTGGTCGGATTTGGCGTGATCCTGGCCCTGGGGGCTGTGGCGCAGATGGCGCTGGCGCGCACCACCGTCATTCCCCGGCAGGCACCGTCTTCGCTGGTGACGACCGGCCTGTTCGCCTGGTCGCGCAACCCGATCTATCTGGCGGATGGGATCATGCTATTGGGCGCAATCCTGTGGCTGGATGCAGTCCTGGCGCTGCCGCTGGTGGCGGTTTTCGTCTGGCTGATCCAGACCCGCTTCATCAAGGACGAAGAGGCGCGGCTGACCATGGCCTTTGGTCCCGAGTTCGACCTTTGGGCTGCGCGCACCCGGCGCTGGATCGGGCGGCGCTAGGCGGCTCCCTGCAAACTGGGGTTTGAAAGAATGTTGCGCGGTGATAAGTGCAAAAGGCTGGCCCGCATCTCGGGCTGCAAAAGCGGGGGTTGGCGGTGAAGATCGGGGCATTGAGCGAGGTTTTTTCGGGCGAGAACCGGGTGGCGATGACCCCCGATTCCGCGCTGCAACTGGTCAAGCTGGGGCATACTTGCGTCATCCAGTCGGGTGCGGGGGCGCGGGCGGGCTTTTCCGATGCACTTTACACCGCCGCCGGGGTCGAGGTGCTGGCCGATGCCAAGGCGGTAATCAAGGCCGCCGATGTCATCGTCAAGGTGCGCGGTCCCGAGGCGGCTGAACTGGCCACGCTGAAAAAAGGTCAGACGCTGATCAGCTTTTTCTGGCCCGCGCAGAACCCCGAGCTTTTGGAGGCTGCGGCCAAAAAGCACCTCACCATTGTTGCCATGGATATGGTCCCCCGCATCAGCCGCGCGCAGAAGATGGACGCGCTCTCGTCGATGGCCAATATCGCCGGTTACCGCGCGGTGATCGAGGCTGGCTCGAACTTTGGCCGCTTCTTCACCGGTCAGGTGACGGCAGCAGGCAAGGTGCCGCCGGCCAAGGTGCTGATCGTGGGGGCAGGGGTCGCGGGCCTTGCCGCCATCGGGACGTCCGTTTCGCTGGGCGCCATCGTGCATGCCTTTGACGTGCGCCCCGAAGTGGCCGAGCAGATCGAATCGATGGGCGCGAATTTCGTCTTCCTGGAGTTTGAGGCCAATCAGGACGGGGCCGCGACCGGTGGTTATGCCGCGCCCTCCAGCCCCGAATTCCGCGAAAAGCAACTCGCCAAGTTCCGCGAGCTTGCCCCCGAGATCGACATCGTCATCACCACCGCTCTGATCCCCGGCCGCCCTGCGCCAAAGCTGTGGACCGAGGATATGGTCAAGCTGATGAAGCCGGGTTCGGTCATCGTCGACCTCGCGGCCGAACGCGGCGGCAATTGTGACCTTACGGTGCCGGACGAAAAGATCGTGACCGAAAATGGCGTGACGGTCGTAGGCTACACCGATTTCCCCAGCCGTATGGCCGCGCAGGCCAGCACGCTTTATTCGACCAACATCCGCCACATGCTGACCGACCTGACCCCGAAAAAGGACGGCGTGATCCTGCAGAACATGGAGGATGACGTGATCCGGGGGGCGACGGTTGCGCATGCGGGCGCTGTGACCTATCCGCCGCCACCGCCGAAAATCGCGGCAATCGCAGCGGCCAAGCCCAAGCCCAAGGTGGTCGAGCTGACCCAAGCCGAAAAGCGCGCCGCCGAGGTGGCCGCCTTCCGCGCGCAGACGGTCAGCCAGATCGCCATGCTGGGCGGGGCGGGTGGTCTGGTGCTGCTTGCCGGTCTGTTCGCGCCTGCCAGCTTCATGAGCCATCTGATCGTCTTCGTGCTGTCGGTCTTCATCGGCTTCCAGGTGATCTGGAACGTGTCGCACTCCTTGCACACGCCGTTGATGGCGGTGACGAACGCGATTTCGTCGATCATCATTCTGGGCGCGCTGATGCAGATCGGCTCGGGGTCCTGGCTGGTGATCCTGCTGGCGGCACTTTCGGTCTTCATGGCCGGGATCAACATTTTCGGTGGCTTCATGGTCACGCGGCGCATGCTTGCCATGTTCCAGAAGTCGTAAGGGAGCGCGGACATGGCATATGGGTTTACCACGGCGGCCTACGTCGTTGCAGCGGTTCTGTTCATCCTGTCCTTGGGCGGGCTGTCGGGGCAGGAAAGTGCGAAACGCGCGGTCTGGTACGGGATTGTCGGCATGGCGCTTGCCGCTGCTGCCACGCTGGCCGGGCCGGGCTTTGGGCTTTGGTGGCTGTCGGTCCTGATGATCGCAGGTGGCGGGGCCATCGGCTGGGTCGTCGCCCAGCGCGTCCAGATGACAGAGATGCCGCAACTGGTGGCCGCGATGCACTCGATGGTTGGTCTGGCGGCCGTTTTCATCGGCTTCAACACCCATATCGAGCTGATCCGCGTCGGCGGCATGGACGACACCGCCCGCGCCGCCCTGACCGGATTTGCCCAGACCATCGCCTGGAAGGACGGGGTCGAGATCGGGATTTTGCGGGTGGAGACCTTCCTTGGCGTCTTCATTGGTGCCGTGACCTTTACCGGATCGGTCATCGCCTTTGGCAAACTTGCGGGCAAGGTCGACGGCAAGGCCACCAAGCTGCCGGGCGGTCACATGCTCAACGCAGGCGCGGCGACGATTTCGCTGGTGCTGCTGTTGGTCTACCTGATGACCGGCAGCACGCTGGCACTGCTGGGCATGACGCTGGCCGCGCTTTTCATCGGCTATCACCTGATCATGGGCATCGGTGGCGCGGACATGCCGGTGGTGGTGAGCATGCTCAACAGCTATTCCGGTTGGGCGGCGGCGGCAATCGGCTTCAGCCTTGGCAACGACCTTCTGATCGTTGTGGGCGCGCTGGTCGGCTCCTCAGGCGCGATCCTGAGCTATATCATGTGCAAGGCGATGAACCGGTCGTTCATCAGCGTGATCCTGGGCGGCTTCGGCGGCACCACCGGCCCCGCGATGGAGGTGACCGGCGAACAGATCGCGATTGACACCGAAGGTGTGGCCGCAGCCCTCGACGATGCCGACAGCATCATCATCATCCCCGGCTACGGGATGGCCGTTGCACAGGCGCAGCAGTCGGTGTCGGAACTGACCCGCAAACTCCGCGCCAAGGGCAAGACCGTGCGCTTTGCGATCCACCCGGTCGCAGGCCGCTTGCCCGGCCACATGAACGTCCTGCTGGCCGAGGCGAAGGTGCCCTATGACATCGTGCTGGAAATGGACGAGATCAACGAGGATTTCCCCGAGACCGATGTCGCCATCGTCATCGGCAGCAACGACATCGTGAACCCGGCGGCACAAGAGGATCCGAACAGCCCCATCGCCGGGATGCCGGTGCTGGAATGCTGGAAGGCCAAGCAGGTTTTCGTCTCCAAGCGCGGGCAGGGCACGGGGTATTCCGGCATCGAGAATCCGCTCTTTTACAAAGAGAACACCCGGATGTTCTATGGCGATGCGAAGAAGTCGCTCGATGCGCTGCTGCCGTTGATCGACTGATCGGGTTTGCCCAAGGGGGATTGGCGATGAAACCTGTTTTGTTGCTGGTCCTGATCTGCGGCCGGGCCGGGGCTCGCGCAGTCTGAGGCAGAGTGGCTTGTCGCCGGGTCAACCGGGATGGTGGCGCTGCAGGCTTGCGACGCGGGGGGGCAGTGCTTTGGTCTTGCCTGCATGGCAGTTGATGGCGGTAACCCTGGGCTTACAGCCGATCTTGAAACGCTGGGCGTCCTGCCTGCCGCCCAGGCCACCTTGCGGATCGATGTCGACGGGCAAGCCTTTGATGCCACCCTCTTCGGCGACATGGCCGAGGATAACGGGTCCATCCAGCCCTATGCCAGCGATCTGATGCCGCTTGCGCCGAACCCGTTTCTGGATGTGCTTGCCTTGGGCAGCACTCTTCGCATCGCACCCAGCGCCAGCTTTGCCGGCATGACCCTGCCCCTGGACGGGATGCGCCACGGGCTGGCCGCCTTTCTGCCCGCTTGCGCCGATTTCGCCGCAACCCCCTTGCCCATCGCGCCGGTGGCGACGGCGGTGGATCAGGCCGCCTACCGCGCGCTCTTTGATGAACTCAGCGCCGAGATCGACGCCTTTTGCGCAGGCGGCACGATCAGCCATGAGGCCTTCATCCCGCAGCCCGACGGCACCATGAAGGTGAATACCGGGTTCATGTATTGCGACGAGCCCATGCCGACCCAACCCTATTGCGGGGCGACGGGCTATTGCGCGGTGCGGTTCTATGGGCTGCAAGCGGGCCGCTATGTCCTTTTGAGTGAGGAACTGAGCCGCGGCTAGGCAGTTCGCCTGAACTTCGGGCGGGGCAGGCGGGGAAAGCCACACCTTACCCGGGATTTCTCCATCCCCACCGGATTGTCTGGAACTCACCGGGCGCGCAGCTTAGATACCAAGGCACGTCACGCAAGGGTCCGCCGATGCCGCCACTCTCCGACCATCCTCTGCGCTATGCGACCGTCAACGAGCTGCACGCACGGCCGTTTCCGTCGCTGGAGGTGCCCTCGATGGCGCTTTATGTCGCGATCAAGGAACCGGTGCAGGCGCAGAACCGCGACCGATCCCGCGACCTTGCGCATCTCCATGCGCTTTTGGACCGCCATGCCAGCCCCCATCCGCAACCCGGTGCCACGCATTTTCAAGGGCCCATTGGCCGGGCCGAGCTGAAATGGGAAAGCCACACCGAATTTGTGACCTACACCGCCTTCACGCGGGGCGTCTCAAAGCGCCCCTTTGACCCCGCCGAGGCCGAGGTTCTGCCCGAAGACTGGCTGGCAAGCGCGCAGGGCAAGCGGTTGACATCGGTTCTGGTGCGGATCGAGGTGATGCCAGCCACCGAAGCGGCGCTGGTTGCGGCTTTGGATGACTGGTTTGTGCCCGAAAGTCTGGCCGTGGCGCGGGTGGTGGATGGCGCGGCGGTAATCGCGGGGGATTTCCGAATTGATCCCGCCGGGCACATGCGCTTTGCCGTGTTTGTCCAGCCCGGCACCGGCCCGCGCCGGGTCGGGCGCATCGTGCAGCGCCTGTGCGAGATCGAGACCTACCGCGCGATGTCGATGCTGGGCCTGATGCGGTCCCGCGATCTGACCGCGCGGCTGAACGCGCTGGACCCGCGGTTGATGGCGCTGGTCTCGGGCCTGGACGGGGGCGGACCGTCCCCCGAGGCGGCCTTGCACGACCTTCTGACGATCTCAGCCGAGTTGGAAAGCCTGGCGGTGCAGTTTTCCTTCCGGTTCGGGGCGACCGCAGCCTATGAGGCGATCGTCACCCAAAGGATCAACGCCTTGCGCGAACAGCGGCTGGAGGGGCGGCAGACCTTTGGCGAATTCATGATGCGCCGCTATGACCCCGCGATGCGCACGGTGAAATCGGCTGAAAGCCGGCTGGGGGCGATGGCCGAACGGGCCGAGCGGGCGGCAGAGCTTTTGCGCACCCGGGTCGATGTGGAACGCTCGGCGCAGAACCAGCGGCTGCTGGAATCGATGGACCAGCGCGCCGATCTGCAACTGCGCCTGCAACGGACGGTGGAAGGCCTGTCGGTGGTGGCGATCAGCTACTACGCGGTCAGCCTGATGACCTATCTGGCTTATCCCGTCGCCAAGCTGCTGGACATGTCCAAAGAGGTGCTGGTGGCCACACTTGTGGTGCCGATCGTCGCTGTCGTCTGGCTTTTGGTGCGCAGGATCCGCAACTCGTTGCATGGCGACGACGATTGACAGCCCCGACCGGCCCCGCCAGTCTGATGGGACCCTAGGGGGGACCCATGTTTCCAATCACCGAGACCAGCCCGATCCGCTTTGCCACATTCTTGCCCCAGCGGGTGGATGTGGTGGTGATCGGAGGCGGGGTCATCGGGGTGATGACCGCAAGCTTTCTGGCGGAAAAGGGGCTGTTGGTCCTGGTCCTGGAAAAGGGCCGGATTGCCGGTGAACAATCCGGGCGCAACTGGGGCTGGATCCGCCAGCAAGGGCGCGATCCGGCTGAATTGCCGATCATGGTCGAAAGTCTGGCGATCTGGAAAAGCCTTGCTGCCCAGACGGGCGATGCCCTTGGCTTTCGGCAGTCCGGGGTGGTGTATCTGGCCAAGACCGCGCGCGAAATGGCGGGGTTCGAGGCGTGGTGCGGCCATGCCCGGGCGCATCAGCTTGACACCCGGCTGCTCACGGGCGCAGACGCCCGGGCGATGCTTGGCAATGCTGCAGCACCTTGGGTGGGCGCGCTTTACACCGCCTCGGATGCAAGGGCCGAGCCCTGGGTCGCGGTGCCCGCCCTGGCCGCGCGGGCCGAAGGGCTGGGGGTGATGCTGCGCGAAGCCTGCGCCGTGCGCGCGCTGGACATTGCCGCCGGAAAGGTGGCCGGCGTGATCACCGAAGCGGGGCGCGTGGACTGCGACCATGTCGTGCTGGCCGCAGGGGCCTGGTCGCGGCTGTTTCTGGGGCGGCATGGCATCGCCTTGCCACAACTGTCGGTTCTGGCCTCGGTTGCCGCGACCGAACCCATGCCCGAGATCTTTGCCGGTGCGGCCGCTGATGACGACTTTGCCTTTCGCAGGCGTGCCGACGGCGGGTACACCATCGCTCCGGGCGGATCGCAACATGATTTCTTCATCGGGCCTGATGCAGTTCGCTCTGCGCGCAGCTTCTGGCCGGTCCTGCGGCAGGATATCGGGGCAACCACGCTTCGTCTGGCCGCACCACTCGGGTTTCCGGATGCCTGGGGCACCAGGCGGCACTGGTCAGAAGACGCAGCAAGCCCGTTCGAGGCCACCCGGATCCTGAACCCGGCGCCCAATCTGCGCACCCTTGGCCGGGTGCAAGAGGCGTTCGCGAAGGCCTATCCAGGATTGGCGCGGCCAAAGCTGAAATCTGCCTGGGCGGGAATGATCGACACGATGCCCGATCTGGTCCCGGTGGTGGATCGCGCGCCATTGGCAGGCCTGACGATCGCAACAGGCCTGAGCGGACATGGCTTCGGCATCGGCCCTGGCATTGGGCGCGTGGTCGCCGATCTGGTCTGCGGCAATGCCCCGGGCCATGATCTGTCGCGGTTTCGCCTGTCTCGCTTTAGCGATGGGACACGGATTGCCCCCGGTCCAAGCCTATGATCCCCGCAATCCGGAATTTTGCAAATTCCGGATCGGAGCCTTGCAGGCTCCGTCACGATTTTTGCAAAAAATCGGTCTCCTGACACCGTGCCGCGTTCTCAAGGAGGTAGGACATGACCGTCATTCCCCGCATCGCCGAGCTTCAGCCCGAAATCACCGCCTGGCGGCATGACTTTCACCAGCACCCGGAACTCATGTTCGACGTGCATCGCACGGCTGGCCGGGTGGCCGAGCTTTGCCGCAGCTTTGGCTGTGACGAGGTGACCGAGGGCATCGGGCGCACCGGTGTTGTTGCGGTCATCAAGGGCCGCCCGGACGGACCGGGCCGGGTGGTTGGCCTGCGCGCCGATATGGACGCGCTGCCGATCACCGAACAATCCGGTGTGGCCTATGCCTCTCTCACGCCCGGCAAGATGCATGCCTGCGGCCACGACGGGCATACCGCGATGCTGCTGGGTGCCGCGAAATACCTGTGCGAGACGCGCAACTTTCTTGGCACCGTGGTCTGCATCTTCCAGCCAGCCGAAGAGGGCGGCGGAGGCGGGCGCGAGATGATCCGTGACGGCCTGATCGACCGTTGGCGGATCGACGAGGTGTACGGGTTGCACAACATGCCCGGCATTGCGGTGGGGCATTTCGCCATGCGCCCCGGCCCGATCATGGCCGCTGCCGACCAGTTCGACATCGTGGTGACCGGCAAGGGCGGCCATGCCGCCAAACCGCAAGACTGCGTTGATCCCGTGGTGGTCGCGGCGCACATCATCGTCGCGTTGCAAACCATTGCCAGCCGCAACGTGAACCCCTTGCAGCAGGTGGTGGTCAGCGTCTGTACGCTTGCAACGGATACCTCGGCGCACAACGTCATCCCGCAGGTGGTGACGCTCAAAGGCACCGTCCGCAGCATGGATCCAAAGGTTCAGGCCCTGGTTCAGGACCGACTGGTGCAGATCGTCGAAGGCACCGCGCTGGCCCTGGGGGCGGTGGCAGAGGTGAGCTATCGGCCGGGCTATCCGGTTACCCGCAATACGCCCGCCAACACCGTATTTGCCGCCGAGGCCGCACGCCTGATCTCGGATCATGTCGATGTCGATACCCAGCCGATGATGGGGGCCGAGGACTTTTCCTTCCTGCTGAACGCCCGCCCCGGGGCCTATATCTTTGTTGGCAACGGCGACAGCGCCATGGTGCACAATTCCGCCTACATCTTCGACGACCGCGCACTTGGGTACGGGGCCAGCTGGTTTGCGACGATTGCCGAATCCCGGTTGCGCCCGTGACGCCGGTTGCGCAGTGACGCCAGTTGCCTGGGGCGGGGTTCTGACCGATACTGCTGCCAGCAAGGACCAGGTCAGGACGCAAGATGGGACATACCGGCCCGATTGAAGCCAACGCCGCCCGCCCGGTGCGGATCGAGCTTCTGGCGATCGAGCTGCTGAACCTGCTCTTGGAACCGGGACCAAGCGGCATCGACGTGGCGCTGGAAGAAACTCTGGCGCGGCTTGGCGCGGCTTGCGGCTTTGACCGCACCTTCTTGTACACGGTTGACCCCGAGGGCGTTCACACGGTCAAGCATGAATGGGTGGCGCCCGGGGTGGTCCGGTTGATGGACGTGATGCCCCATGTCGCCAAGGGAACCAATCCGGCTTGGGAAGTGGATTTGGCCCAGGGCAAGGCGATTGCGGTCGCCAACCGCGCCGAGCTGCCTGCTGGTCAACCCGAGCGCGCTTTTCTGGAAGAGATCGGCGTCGTGTCGTCCCTGATGGTGCCGCTTTGTGATCGCGACCGCCTGTTTGGCGTGATCGGCTTTGACAGCCAGTCTCCGGACCGCCACTGGGGCGACGACGAAACCCGGCTTTTGGTGTCGCTGGGGCGGGCGGTGTCGCTGGTGGTTTTGCGGGCCGAGGCGACCCTGGCCGAAGCCAGGACGCGCAGCCACCTTGAGGCAACGCTGCGGGCCTTGCCGGATCTGGTGATCAAACTGTGCCCGCAAGGGTTCATTTCCGCGGTGCACAGCCAAAAGCTGCCTTGGCTGGCCGGTCTGGTTCAGGCCGGGATCGGCCGGCCCATGACCGAGGTGCTGCCAGAGCCGCTGGCCCAGACCCTTGTCGAAATGATGCGCAGCCCGCCCGAACGGCACCGCTCTTCCACCCGGCGCGTCGGCCTGCCAAGCCTGGTCGCCCAGCATTGGTATGACGTGTCGATTGCAACCCTGCCCCCCAATCCCCAGACGGGGGATGCAGGCTTTGTCGCGGTGATCCGTGATCTGTCCTCGATCCAGGCCAGCAGCGGCATGACCTCGTACCGCGAAGGCCAGTTCACCGCCTTTTTCGAAATGTGCCCGCATCCGATCCTGCTCAACGATTTTGACTCGGGGGAACTGATCGATGCCAACCGCGCCTTCAAGCGGGTGTTCGGTATCGACCCGCAGCAGGCGGCGGGTGTCACCGTGCGCAACATCCTGCCGGCCGATGCCGCCTGGGTGATCGATGCCACGGCCTCGTCGTTGAAAGAGCATCTCAACTATGGCCCGATCGAAGCCGATCTGCGCCGCGGGGACGGCAGTCGGTTTCCGGCCATTCTGCGCGGGTTCATGAGCATCGATCCAAATGGCCGCCGGCTGGTCTGGGCGATGATCGAAGACATCACCGAAATCCGCGGCAAAGAGGCGGCGCTTCTTGCCCAACAGCGCGACTCCGAGGCCGCCCGGGCGCGACTGGTCGCCGCGATCGAGGCGCTGGACCACGGTTTCGCGATCTTCGACCAGGACGACCGGCTGGTGATGTGGAATGAACCCTATGTCAGGGTCTTTGCCGATCTGGCCGATATGATCCAGCCGGGCGCGCTTTATGACGACTTGTTGCGCGCGGCGATCGCACGGGGCGTGTTCGGTGCGAAAGGCGCGCGGGACGAGGTGTCGTTGCAGCGCCGGCTGGACCGTCCGTTGACCGAAATCTGGGACAGCGAAGACGAATTTGCCGATGGCCGGCTGATTTGGGTGCGCGAACGCGCCACACCAGATCGCGAAACCGTGGGGGTCTACGAAGACGTGACCCAGTCGCGCTTTACCGACCAGCGCCTGCAGCAGGTGGTGGAAAGCGGTGACGTCACGCTTTGGGACTGGGACCATCATTCGGGGCTGAACACGCTGAACCAGCGCCTGATCGACAGCCTGGGTCCCGAGGCCGGGCGTACCGACCTGCAGGCCACGCTTCTGGCCAGGTTGCACCCGGACGATGTTGCTCTGGTTCTGGAGGTCAAGGCGCAACTGACAAGGGCCGAAACCGACGGGTTCGATCTGTTGTGTCGGGTCAGGCACGCGGCCGGGCACTGGATGTGGCTGTTGTCGCGCGGCCGGGTCCTGGCGCGACTTGGGTCCGGGGCACCACGGAGGATGTCAGGGGTCACGATCGACGTGACCGCCCGTTACGACGCCGAGCAGCGCCTGTCGCGGCTGATCGAGGGGGCAAGGGTCGGCACCTGGGAACATGACCTGCGCAGCGGCAAAACCGTGATCAACGACCGTTGGGCCGAGATCATTGGCCGCCGCGCCGCCGAGATCAGCCCGCTGTTGCTGCAAGACTGGTTCGATCTTCTGCATCCCGAAGACCTGACCGCGATTTTGGTTCACGAAGCCGAAGCGTTCGCAGCCCAGATCTGGCAATACGAGCACGAACTTCGGCTGCGCCATCGGGACGGGCACTGGGTCTGGGTGCTGACCACGACGCAGGCGGTCGAATGGGATGACGTCGGTCGAGTGGTCAAGACCAGCGGCGTGATCATCGACATCTCCGCCTCGAAGGCGATGGAAACCGCGCTGGCGCGGATCATGGAAACCTCGGTCTCGGGCATCCTTGCGGTGGATGCGCGGGGCAAGATCGTCTTTGCCAACCGGGCCGCCGAAGCGGTGCTGGGCCGCACCGTGCTGCCAGACGACGACCTGATCGTGATCTGCCGCGAGGTCGGGGTGGCCCACCTGGATGGCCGGGCGATGCAGCTTGACGACGACCCCCTGACGCTGGCTTTGGCCGGGCAGATGGCGCAGCAGGATGTTCGGTTGTCGATTCGGTGGCCCAACGGCACCCGGCGAATCCTGTCGATGAACCTGGCGCGGCTGTCGGCACCAGACACCGATCTGGCGGTGCTCTGGTCGGTGACCGACGTCACCGACGCTGTCGAGGCCGAAGACCGTCTGCGCGCCGCCATGACCGCCGCCGAGGCCGCAAGCCGGGCCAAGTCGGACTTTCTGGCGGCGATGAGCCACGAAATGCGCACGCCGCTGAACGGAGTTCTTGGCATGGCCGAGGTGCTGGGCCGCATGCTTACCGATCCGGCGCAAACCCGCCTGCTGCAGGTGATCCGCGAATCGGGAGAACATCTGCTGTCGGTGATCAACGACATCCTTGATCTGGCCAAGATCGAGGCGGGGCATCTGGTGCTTGCCGCCGCACCCTTCGACCTTGCCGATATGCTAGAGCGGGTGGCAGCGGTCCACCGCCTCAATGCCGGCGACAAGGGGATCGATTTTTCCACGGTGATCAATGGCGCCTGTCAGCACAGCCTGCGCCTGGGCGATGCACAACGTCTGATCCAGATCCTGCACAACCTGGTCGGCAACGCGATCAAGTTCACCGATCACGGCGCGGTGACGGTCACCGTCGATGCCAGTCGTCCGGACCGTCTGGGGATCGTGGTCACCGATACCGGCATCGGGATGAGCAAGGCCGACCTTGAACGGGTGTTCGAAGATTTCACTCAGGTGCAAAGCGGGGTCGCGCGCAAATATGGCGGGACCGGCCTTGGGCTTGGCATCGTGCGACGGCTGGCCGAACGGATGAACGGCTCTGTTGCACTGGCGCAGGCCCCCAAAGGCGGTCTGGTGGCGACGCTTGATCTGAAGATACCGGTGGCCGAGAGCGACGACCTGCTTTTGCCGGTCACAACTGACCGTGCCTTGCCACCCATGAATGTGCTTGCGGCGGAAGACAACGCCAGCAACCGCATCATCCTGGGCTGTATCCTGAAATCTCTGGGCGTCACGGCTGAAATCACCGGCAGCGGCGATTCGGTGCTTGCAGCCTGGCGGCCCGACATCCATGCGGCGGTGTTGCTTGACATCTCGATGCCGGGACGCGACGGGGTGGCGACGCTGCAGGCGTTGGTGGATCAGGCAAGGGCGGCAGGTGCAATGCCGCCAAAGGTGGTCGCGGTGACGGCCAATGCGATGACGCATCAAGTGCAAGACTACCTCGGGCTGGGCTTTGTGGCCGTCGTGGTCAAACCCCTGCGCATTGACCGTCTGGCCGAGGCGCTGTGGCTGTGTCTGGATCGGCCCGACTGACCGGTGCGCGCGGACCGGCGGCGACAATCCCTTTGACAGCCGGGGAAAACCCGGATCATGCTGTCGCGGCAGCGAACAGCCCTAGGACCCATGGCATGCGTTTGGTTTCCCTTGCATTCTGCTGTGTTCGGCGCTGCGGATGACAACCCCCACCGATCCGGTTGCCCGTGCCCTGGCCTTGCCGCTTTGGACCGGCGAGGTTGCCATCGAACCCTTGGGCGGCGGGATCACCAACCTGAACCTGCGGGTCACCGATGCGGTGCGCAGCGCCGTGGTGCGGGTGGGCGACGATATCCCGGTGCATCAGATCATGCGCTTCAACGAGCTTGGGGCCAGCCAGGCTGCGCATGCGGCGGGCATCTCGCCGGCGGTGCTGTTCCATGAGCCCGGAGCCCTGGTGATCGACTTTGTCGAAGGCCGGACCATGACCGCCGAAGACCTGCGCGATCCCGGGCTTCTGGCCGAGGCGCTGACCCTGGTGGCCCGCGCGCACCGCACCATCCCGCAGTTCCTGCGCGGGCCGTCGCTGGTGTTCTGGGTGTTTCATGTCCTGCGCGACTATGCCGCCACGCTTGAGGCGGCAGGGTCACGCCATGCTGCGGTATTGCCGGGGCTTTTGGGCGAGGCGGCCGAGTTGGAGGCGGCGGTTGGCCAGATCGACCTTGTCTATGGCCACAACGACCTTTTGCCCGCAAATTTCCTGCACGACGGCCGCCGGATGTGGCTGATTGACTGGGATTACGGCGGCTGGAACTCTCCCTTGTTCGACCTTGGCGGGCTGGCGGCCAACAACGGGCTGGACCCCGCACAAGAGGAATGGATGCTGCAGACCTATTTCAACCGCGCGCCGGATGATGACCTTTGGCACCGCTACCGCGCGATGAAGGCAGCGGCGGCCCTGCGCGAGGCGATGTGGTCGATGGTGCAGGAAATCCACTCCACCCTCGATTTCGACTACCCATCCTACACCGCAAGCTATCTGGACACCTACCGCGTCGCCTTGGCAAATTTCAGGACCCCTTCATGACCGATCTTCCCACCACCGCGCGTGCTGTCATCATCGGCGGCGGCATCGTCGGCTGTTCCGTGGCCTATCACCTTGGCAAACTCGGCTGGTCCGACACGGTCCTGCTGGAGCGGAAAAAGCTGACCTCTGGCACCACGTTCCACGCGGCTGGCCTTGTGGGCCAGTTGCGCACCAGCGCCAATATCACCCAAATGCTGGGCCATTCGGTCGCCCTTTACAAACGGTTGGAGGAGGAGACCGGCCTGCAAACCGGCTGGAAGATGAACGGCGGCCTGCGCCTCGCCTGCAACGCCGAACGCTGGACCGAGGTCAAGCGTCAGGCCACGACGGCGCATAGTTTCGGGCTTGAGATGCACCTGCTGACCCCGAAGGAGGCGCAAGAGCTTTGGCCGCTGATGACCATCGACGACCTTGTGGGCGCGGCCTATCTGCCCACCGACGGGCAAGCCAACCCCTCCGACATAACCCAGTCCCTCGCGCGCGGTGCTCGTATGTCGGGGGTGAAGATCTTTGAAGATACCCCGGTGACGCGGGTGATCGTCGAAGATGGCCGCATCCGGGGGGTCGAAACCCCCTTTGGCACGATCGAATGTGAGAAGGTGGTGGTCTGCGCCGGGCAATGGACCCGGACCCTTGCCGCGACCGTGGGCGTCAACGTCCCCCTCGTTTCGGTCGAGCACCAATACATGGTGACCGAAAAGATCGAGGGGGTCACGACCACCCTTCCCACGCTCCGCGACCCTGACCGGCTGACCTATTGGAAAGAAGAGGTCGGCGGTCTGGTCTGGGGTGGGTATGAACCGAACCCCAAGCCCTGGGCGCAAAACGGCATCCCGGAGGGTTTTCATTTCGAACTCTTGACTAGCGACTTCGACCATTACAGCCAGTTCATGGAGGACGCGATCGCCCGCGTCCCAGCCCTTGCCACTGCAGGCGTCAAGCAACTGATCAACGGCCCGGAAAGCTTTACCCCCGACGGCAATTTCATCTTGGGCGAGGCGCCGGAACTGCGGAATTTCTTCGTCGGCGCGGGCTTCAACGCCTTTGGCATCGCAAGCGGAGGCGGGGCAGGGATGGCGCTGGCCGAATGGGTCGCCACCGGGGCCGCGCCCTATGACCTTTGGCCGGTCGACATCCGCCGCTTCGGCCCGGCACACCGGTCAACCGATTACGTCCGCACCCGCACGATGGAGGCCTACGCCAAACACTACACCATCGCCTGGCCCTCCGAGGAGATGAAGTCGGCAAGACCCACCCGCCGCTCGCCGCTTTACGCCCATCTCAAGGCGGCGGGTGCCTCATTCGGCGAAAAACTTGGCTGGGAACGCCCGAACTGGTTCGCCGCACCGGGGGAGGAACCCGTAGACCACTATTCCTACCAACGCCCCGGCTGGTTCGACGCGGTGGGTCGTGAGCACAAGGCCGCGCGCGAAGGCTGCGTGCTGATCGACCAGACCTCTTTCGCCAAGTTCACCCTGAAAGGGCCGGATGCGGCCAAGGCCCTGGGCTGGATCGCCGCCGGGAACGTCGACCGCCCCGTTGGCAGCCTCACCTATACCCAGATGCTGAACGCCAAGGGTGGCATCGAGTGCGACCTGACCGTGGTCCGTCGTGCCCAGGATGAGTATTACATCACCACTGGCACCGGCTTTGCCACCCATGATTTCGACTGGATTTCCCGCAACTTGTGCGGCGATGCTCAACTGATCGACGTGACCTCCGGTTCCGCCGTCCTGTCGCTGATGGGGCCAAAGGCGCGCCAGGTGCTGCAACCCCTGACCGAAGGCGACCTTACCAACGAAGCCTTCCCCTTCGGTACCGCCAAGACCATTTTCATCGCCGGCTGCCCGGTCCTTGCCCTGCGCGTGACCTACGTTGGTGAGCTTGGCTGGGAATTGCACATGCCGACAGAGGTCGCCGTCACGGTCTATGAGACGCTGATGGCCACCGGCCAGACGACCCTCGCCGGTTACCGCGCGATCGAAACCCTGCGGCTTGAAAAAGCCTACCGCGCCTGGGGCAGCGACATCGGCCCCGACCATACTCCGGTCGAGGCGGGTCTTGCCTGGGCGGTCAAGATGAAATCCGGCCAGCCCTTCCTAGGGCGCGAGGCGGTCGCCGCACAGCTGGCGAATGGCGTGAAAAAACGCCTTGCCACCTTCACTGCCGCCCCCGAGGTGGTGCTTCTTGGTCGCGAAACCATCTACCGCAATGGCGAGCGCGTCGGCTGGCTGTCATCGGGCGGCTATGGGCATACGGTCGGCAAGGCCATCGGGATCGGCTATGTTCGTCATCTCGAAGGCGTTACCGAAGACTTCATCCTGTCAGGGACATATGCTCTGGAGGTCGCCTCGGAACGGATCCCGGCACAGGTCAGCCTTGCGCCGCTTTACGATCCGCAGAACCACCGCGTGAAGGTCTAGCGGCAAAACTTTTCGAAAAGTTTTGCAAATTCCTTCGAAGGAATTTGGCGCTACCCGTCGAACCGGGTAGCCCCCCGGCGGCGTTCATCCACCGGCTGGGTCAGGATCGCAGCCTGATGCGCGCGTTGGTCGCAGTTGGCGCGCGGGCAGATGCGGCAGTTGATCCCGATCGGCACCATCCGCGCGCCGGTGACCGAAAACGCCTCGGCGTACCCGATTTCGCCCGCGTGATCGATGGTGCAGCCCATCGCCACCGCCAGGCGGTTGTCTTGCGCATGCCGAATCCAGGTTGGTCGGTCCACAGTGCGCGAGAACACGAAGTACTGCGAACGGTCCGGCATTTCCACGAATTGCGGTACGATCTTACCGGGCGTTCGAAAGCTGGTGTGAACATCCAGGCGCGGACAGGCGCCACCGTATTCGGCCAGGTGAAAGTCGGTGGCGTTGAACCGCTTCGTCACGTTGCCACCCTTGTCGATGCGCAGAAAGAAGAACGGTACGCCTTGCGCGCCTTCGCGCTGCAAGGTGGTGGCGCGGTGGCAGGCTTGCTCAAAGCTGACGCCAAACCGGGTTGCGATATGGTCGAGGTCATATTTGGTCGCCCGCGCCTCGGCCAGAAAGGCCGCATAGGGCATCAGCACGGCCGCGGCGAAGTAGTTCGCCAGCTCCACCCGCAGCCGCGCCACGCCGCGCGCCTCGCTGATGCCAGCCTCGGCGACCAGCGCATCAAGGAGCAGCCGCTGTTCCAAAAGGCCGCACATATGGACCAGCTGGAAGGTGCGGTTGGTGTGGTCCAGCGCCTCGGACAGCAGGATCTCGCGCCGCGCCTCGTCATACTGGCGCAGGGTTCCCGGCAGATCCTCGACCCGGGCCAGCCGGACCGAGATGCCCAGCTTGTCGCGCAGCCGAAGTTTCAACGCCACATAGATCTCGTCGCGTTCGACGGGGCTGGACCAGAACGCTTCGGCAGCGTCCTCCAGATCGCGAAAGTGGTTGCGCTGGCGGCGAAAGACGTTGTGGACGGCGGCCTCGGGCGTGGCGCTGATCGCGCGCGCCTCACCTTCGTTGAGGGACAGAAGCTGGTCAGTGGCCGCCTGCCAGCTGCGGTGCAACCGTAAAAATGCCCCGGCCAGATCAGGTGCATGCACCAAAGCCGCGCGCAACTGGGCCAGGTCGGGGCGGGCATCGGCAAAGATCGGGTCCTGCACGGCGGCACGCAGATCGGCCAATAGACCGGCACCGTCATCCTCGGCAATCTCGCGCCAGTCGACGCCATAGGTCTCGAACAGTTTGAACAAGACCTGCACCGAGACGGAACGCTCATTATTTTCCAAGAGGTTGACATAGGACGGGCTGATCCCCAGCGCCCGCGCCATCATGCCCTGGGTTTCGCTCCGCTCATGTCGCAGGCGGCGCAGGTGCGGTCCGATGAAGGTTTTTTGCATGACTTTGCCAGCACGGAATTTGTGGTGTTTACACTATTACAGATTTTGCATTTTGTAAATTCTCGCAGTTACAGCGCAACCCGGTTTGCTTTTGCATATCGGCCAAGGAATGGCACGAGGATCCCAACAACGGAGATCAGCATGACCAAACCTTTTGTCACCGGCACCAACCACCTTTTCATCCCGGGGCCGACCAATGTCCCTGAAGAGGTCCGCATGGCGATGAACGTCGCGATGCAGGACCAGCGCGGCCCCAGCTTTGGCGCGCTGACGCTTGGCATTCTGGCCGATCTGAAGCGCATTTTCCGCATCACGACCGGTCAGGTCATGCTGTTTCCCGGCTCGGGCACTGGTGCCTGGGAGGCGGCGATCACCAACACGCTGAACGCGGGCGATCGCGTGCTGATGGCGCGGCATGGGCAATTCTCGACCCTCTGGGCCGAGATGGCGACGCGCCTGGGGCTTGAGGTTGAGGTGGTCGATGTCACCTGGGGGGCTGGCGTCCCGGTGGAGGAGTTTTCCCGTGCCCTTGCTGCCGACCGCAAAGGCGCGATCAAGGCGGTGTTCGTCACGCAGAACGAAACCGCGACCGGCGTGACCAGCGATGTCGCCGCCGTGCGCCGGGTGCTTGACGCCGCCGGTCACGCAGCACTTTTGTTCGTGGATGGGGTGTCCTCGGTCGCCTCGATCGACTTTCGGATGGATGATTGGGGCGTCGATCTCGCGGTCACCGGCAGCCAGAAGGGCCTGATGTGCCCTGCCGGTCTGGGTATCCTCGCTGTGTCGCAAAGGGCGATGCGCGCTGCGGAAACTTCCACCATGCGCCGCGCCTATTTCGAGTTTCGCGATTTCAAGATGACCTGCGACACCGGCTATTTCCCCTATACCCCGCCGACACAGATCCTGCATGGGATGCGCCGCGCGTTGGACCGGATCATGGCCGAGGGCCTCGACACTGTCATCGCCCGCCATGCCCGTCTGGCCGAAGGGGTCCGGCGCGGGGTGGCAGCCTGGGGTCTGCAAATCTGTGCGGAGAGCCCCGCGCTTGCCTCGAACACCGTGACCGCGATCCGGGTGCCGGAAGGCGTGGATGCGCGCGAGGTGATCCGCATTGGCTATGAGAAATACAACACCTCGTTCGGGTCGGGGCTGGCGCGGCTGGCAGGCAAGGTGTTCCGCATCGGCCATCTGGGCGACCTGAACGAAGGCATGTGCCTGACCGCGCTTGCCGTGGCCGAAATGGCGCTGGTTGAGGCCGGGGCGAAGGTCACCTTCGGCTCGGGCGTGGCGGCTGCACAGCAATGGTACACTTTGGATGCGGCCAAGGCCGTGACCATGGCCGCCGAATAATCCCAAGGAATCAGATAGATGAGCCATACACTTTACCCTCTGCGCAAGCAGCGGCTGCAGCGGTCTGAACTTGCGGTGCCGTCCTCGAACCCGTCGATGATCGACAAGGCCGCCGAAGGCCCCGCCGATTATGTGTTTCTGGACCTGGAAGATGCCGTCGCCCCCCCCGAAAAGGAGCAGGCACGCAGGAACTGCATCCAGGCCTTGAACGACATCGACTGGGCCGCCAAGGGCAAGACCGTGTCCGTGCGGATCAATGGCCTGGACACGCATTACATGTACCGCGACGTGGTCGATGTGATGGAGCAGGCAGGGTCCCGCGTCCACACGCTTCTGGTGCCCAAGGTCGGGGTCACCGGCGACCTTTACATGGTCGAGGCCATGGTCAACCAGATCGAACAGGCCAAAGGGTACACAACCCGCGTGGGCCTTGAGGCGCTGATCGAAACCGCGCTTGGCATGGCCAATGTGGAAAGCATCGCCCAGTTCGGCGGAAGGCTTGAGGCGCTGCATTTCGGCGTGGCCGACTATGCCGCCAGCATGCGCGCCCGCACCACCAATATCGGTGGTCTCAACCCGATGTATCCGGGCGATCAGTGGCATGCCGCGATTTCCCGCATGGTCATCGCCTGCCGCGCCTATGGGCTGCGTCCGATTGACGGCCCGTTCGGCGATTTCAGCGATCCCGAGGGCTACAAGGACGGCGCGCGCCGGGCGGCCGCTTTGGGTTGTGAAGGGAAATGGGCGATCCACCCCAGCCAGGTGGCTCTTGCCAACGAGGTGTTCAGCCCGACCGAGGCTGAGGTCACCAAGGCCCGCCGGATTCTGGAGGAGCTGAAACTGGCCGAGGCGCAGGGCAAAGGGGCCGCTAGCCTCGACGGCAAGATGATCGACGCCGCATCGGAAAAGATGGCGCGGAATCTGCTGGCCGTGGCTGACGCGATCGCCGGAAGGTAGCCCCCACCCCCAACCCCTCCCCACAAGGGGGAGGGGAGGCTCCGGGGCAGCAGGGTGCGCCGGGCAAGACAAGTACTTCCCCTCCCCCACGTGGGGAGGGGAGAGGGGTGGGGGGCTCCCCGCCGGATCAAAGGGAGGACCAAGATGGACATTCACGAATATCAGGCCAAGGAAATCCTCGCCCGTTTCGGCGTGCCGGTGCCGCGTGGCGGGTTGGCCTACAGCCCCGAACAGGCCGGCTACCGCGCCCGTGAGCTTGGCGGCAGCGCCTGGGTCGTGAAGGCGCAGATCCATTCCGGCGGTCGCGGTGCGGCAGGCGGCGTCAAGCTGTGCCGCGACGAGCATGAGGTGGCCAGCTTTGCCGCCACCCTGTTCGGCAAGCAACTGGTCACCAAGCAGACCGACGCGGGTGGCAAGGGCGTCTACCGCCTCTGGGTCGAGGCCGCCTCCGACATCGCCCGCGAAATGTATCTTGGCTTCGTCCTTGACCGCAAATCCGAACGCATCATGATCGTCGCCTCGGCCCATGGCGGGATGGAGATCGAGGATCTGGCCGAAAGCGACCCTGACTCCCTGCGCCGTATGACCATCGACCCGGCCGTGGGCCTCTCGGAGTTTCAGGCGCGGGAGCTGGCCTTCCAGCTTGGCCTCAAGGGTGGGCAGATCGCGCAGATGGTCACCATCCTGCGCGCCTGCTACCGCGCCTATCGCGACCTTGATGCGGTCATGGTCGAGATCAACCCCCTCGTCATCACCGGTGCGGGTGACCTTGTGGCGCTGGATGCCAAGATGTCCTTTGATACCAATGCGATGTTCCGCCAGCCCCAGGTCGCCGAACTCCGCGACCGCAGCCAGGAAGACCCGCGCGAATCGACCGCTGGGGATCATGGCCTGGCCTATGTCGGTCTTGACGGCGACATCGGTTGCATCATCAACGGCGCGGGCCTGGCAATGGCCTCGATGGACATGATCAAGCTTGCGGGGGGGGAGCCTGCGAATTTCCTGGATATCGGGGGCGGCGCCTCGCCCGAGCGGGTGGTGCGCGCCTTTCGCACCGTGCTGGCGGATCGCAACGTCAAGGTGATCCTGGTCAACATCTTTGCCGGGATCAACCGCTGCGACTGGGTCGCCGAAGGGGTGGTCAAGGCCTACCAGGAAGTCGGGCTGACCATTCCGGTGGTCGTCCGCCTTGCCGGGACCAACGTCGAGGAAGGCCGGCGGATCGTTGAGACCTCGGGCCTGCCGCTGATTTCCGCCGACACCCTTGCCGAAGCCGCCGCGAAAGCGGTTGCCGCCAAAGCCGCCTGAAGGAGCACGCCATGGCCATCCTCATCACCAAAGCGACCCGCGTCATCGTCCAGGGCATGTCGGGCCGGATCGGGGCGTTTCACGCCGCCGACATGATCAAACACGGCACCAATGTCGTCGGCGGCGTCACGCCGGGCCGGGGCGGCGAAAGCCATCTGGACCGCCCGCTTTTCAACACCGTGCGCGAAGCGGTGGAGGCGACGGGTGCCGAAGCGAGCCTGGTCTTCGTGCCGCCACCCTTTGCCGCCGACGCGATCATGGAGGCGGCCGACGCAGGCATCCGCACCGCCGTTTGCGTCACCGACGGCATCCCCAGCCAGGACATGATGAAGGTCAAGCGCTTCCTCAAACGCTACCCGGAGGAGCGCAAGATGCGCCTCGTCGGCCCGAACTGCGCCGGGGTGATCTCTCCCGGGCAGGGCTTCATGGGGATCATGCCGCCGCATATCTACATGCCCGGACGGGTGGGCATTGTCGGACGCTCGGGCACACTGGGCTATGAGGCGGCAAGCCAGATGAAGGCGCTGGGGATCGGCGTGTCGACCTCGGTCGGTATCGGCGGCGATCCGATCAATGGCAGCAGTTTCAAGGACATCCTGCAACTGTTCGAGGCTGATCCCGATACCGATGCCGTCATGATGATCGGCGAGATCGGCGGCCCGCAAGAGGCCGAGGCCGCCGCCTATGCACAGGCGCATATGACCAAACCGGTGGTGGCCTATATCGCGGGTCTTTCTGCCCCCAAGGGTCGCAAGATGGGCCATGCGGGTGCCATCATCAGCGCCTTTGGCGAAAGCGCGCAGGAAAAGGTCGAGATTCTGGAAGCCGCCGGCATCACCGTCGCCCCGAACCCAAGTGCCATGGGCGAAACCGTTGCGCGGGTTCTGTCCCAAAGAAAGGCCGCCTGACCAGGGCCCTGCAGCCAAGAATTTTCGGCGAAAATTCTTGGCTACCCTAGGCCACGGCCCTTGCCAGTGCGCAGAACTGTTCCAACCCGATCTCTTCGGCCCGCGCGGTCGGCCGAATGCCCAGGCTTTCAAGCAAGGGTTCGATGCCAGGCTGCAAACCCTTGAGCGAAGCGCGAAGCATCTTGCGGCGTTGGTTGAACGCCATCGCCGTCACCCGCTGCAGCACCCGGAAATCGCACGGGAACCGGGGGGCGGGCAGGGCGGTCAGATGTACCACCGCCGAATGGACCTTTGGCGCAGGCGTAAAGGCTTCGGGCGGCAGGGTCATCACCACGGCCGCGTCACAACGCCACTGTGCCAAAAGTGCCAGCCGCCCGTAATGATCGGTCCGGGGCCTGGCCACGATCCGCTCGGCCACTTCTTTTTGAAACATCAGCGTCAGTGAGGACCAGATCGGCGGCCAGACCACAGGCGACAGCCAGCGGATCAACAGCTCGGTCCCCACATTGTAGGGCAGGTTCGCCACGATCTTTACTGGCGGGATCAGATGCGCTGCGAGGTCGACCTCCAGCGCGTCGCCTTGCACCAGCGTCAACCGTCCGGGATAGGCCCTGGCGATCTCTTCAAGCGCGGGAAGACAGCGGGCGTCCTTCTCCACCGCAACCACCCGTCGCGCGCCTTCTGCAAGAAGACCGCGCGTCAAGCCCCCGGGGCCGGGTCCTACCTCCAGCACGTCGCACCCCGACAGATCTCCGGCCGATCGGGCAATTTTCGCCGTCAGGTTCAGGTCCAGCAGAAAGTTCTGGCCCAGTTGCTTCCTTGCAACCAGATCATGCGCCAAGATCACCTCACGCAGGGGCGGCAGACCGTCGATTGTTCCCAACAAAGCCCCCAGTGCTTGCTCTTTGCCAAATACTCCACGGGGGTCCGGGGGTGTGAAACCCCCGGTGCCGCCCTTACCGCCCGCGCGCCGTGGTCATTTCCCGCGCCAACCGCACCGCCGCGATCAGGCTTGAGGGATCGGCCACCCCGCGCCCGGCGATGTCGTAGGCCGTGCCGTGATCAGGTGAGCTGCGCACAAAGGGCAGTCCCAGGGTCACATTGACCCCGCCGGCAAAGTCGATCGTCTTGATCGGAATCAGCGCCTGATCGTGATAGGCGCATACCGCCACGTCATAGCTGGCCCGGGCGGCGGCGTGAAACATCGTATCGGCGGGCAAGGGGCCGCGCACCGCAAACCCCTCGGCCGCCAGCCGCGCGACCAGCGGGGCCATCCAGCTCAGCTCTTCGCGGCCCATCGCCCCCCCCTCACCGGCGTGCGGGTTCAGGCCTGCGACGGCAATCCGGGGCTCAACTATCCCGAAGTCGCGGATCAGGCCAGCGCGGGCGATGCGGATCACCGCCTCCAGCAGCTTGGGCGTCAAAAGCTGCGGCACCTCGGCCAAGGCAACGTGGATCGTCGCCGGCACCACCCGAAGTCCGGGGCAGGCCAGCATCATCACCACTTGGTCCACGCCCGCCAGATGGGCCAGAAACTCGGTGTGGCCGGGAAAGGCGAACCCGGCCCCCGCCTTCAACGCCAGCTTGTTGATCGGCGCGGTGCAGATCGCAGCCGCCTTGCCATCCTGCACCAGTTGCACCGCCCGCGCGATCACCGCGATCACCCCGGCGGCATTGGCCGGGTCGGGTTGGCCGGGCCGGGCCAAGGCGGCAAACGGCTGCACCAGGACCGGCAGCAGACCGGCCTCGGCTGGCTCCCCTTCGGTGATCTCGCGCCAGAGGGTGCCGGGCGGCAGATGCCGGGGGTCGCCAAGCCAGACAAACCTCTCGCCGGCGGCCCATGCTTTGGCGGCGATCTCGGGTCCGATGCCCGAGGGGTCGCCGCAGGTCAGAAGCAGCGGCGGGGTCACAGCTCGCGGATGATCGCGGCCGAGCGCAGCTCGGTCAGGTACCCCTCGGCAAGACCTTCCAGCTTCTGGTTGGTGATCTGCTCCCTAATCTGGTCGCGGCTTGGCGGTTCTTCCAGCGTCGGCTCGCGCCCGCACAGCATCAGGAACCGCCGATAACCACTGCGGGTCAGGGCGATGCTGCTTTCGCCCGGATCAAGCCGGGCAAGCTCCAGCGCGACATCGCCTGGGACCTCGCCAAAGCTTTGCGTGGTCACGGTCAAGCGGTCCTCGGGCAGCCCCTTGGCGGCCTCGTAAAGATCAATGCAGCCATCGACATTGGCCCGAAGCGTGGCGATCGCCGCCGGATCATCCGGGACCAGAAACTCAGCCCATTCCACAGTGACCAAGATCGGCGCGGCACCGCTGTCTCCGGCGACGGCGCGCAGCTGGAACAGCACCACAGCGCCCGGCACGATCAGCGGATCGGACACTTCGCCCGGGCCAAGTGCCAGGACCGTCGTGCCAATTGCCGGCGGCAAGTTCGACAGTGGCAGCCAGTCAAGCTTGCCGCCATCCGGGGCACTGGGCGAGGCGGAATACTGTCCCGCCGCTGCGGCGAATTCGGCCTCAGAGGAGATGTCCTGCGACAGCTGCTTGGCCAGCGCCAAAGCAGCGTCCTCTTCACCCTCCGGGGCCGGGATCACCAGTTCCGACACCAGAACCCGCAGGGCACGCGGCCGGGTCTGCGCCTCTAGCGCGCGGTCGATGTCAAGGTCGCTGACCGGCACCCGTCCGGCAAATTTGGCCCGCACTGCCTTGCGCCACATCACACCAGCGGCGATGAAGTCGCGCAGGGTTTCGGCGGCGATGCCGGCTTTGCCCAACTCGGCAATGAACGCCTCGCCGGTCAGGTTCGCGCGTGAGGCGAATTCCTCGATCCCGGCAAGCACCTCTTCGTCCGACACGGTCAGGCCCAGCCGTGCAGCTTCGGTCTGCCGAAGACGGTCTTCGATCAGGGCCTTCAGCGCCTCTTGCTGCGGATCGCCAGGGGCGCGCAACACCTCAAGGAACAATGCGCGCTGGCTTACCTCATATCGGGTGATCACCCGGTCGTTCACGATCACCAGCGGGGCGAAAAGATCTTGCGCTGCTGCGGGACAGACCGCAGCCGTCTGACCCAAGCTCACCGCGCAAGCCAGAACCGTCGCCAGTCGCTTCAAGTAGGAAAGTGCCATCGCCTAAGCCGTTCTCTTTGGTTCCGTGCGGGGCATTGCCCGCGATTGGAGATGCCGCCTATCGCCGGCAGACCCGGGCCGGTCCCCCGGCCCCTGACCCGAAGCCGATCAGGTCAAGCTGCAAGGAAAAATCGGTCGTGGGATCTACAGTAGTCGAGGATGTGAACCGACGCGAGAGGGAAACACCAAGCACCGCGCACTCGTTCTTGAACTCCAGACCCAGGCCCGCCACCGTCCCCTCGTCGGCGACAAAGTCGTAGCGGCCGGTAAACGTTCCGGTCCAGTTTGCCCCCAGACGCCGGCGGGCATCAAGCGTCAGTTCCTGCGTCGGGTCCGTTCGGCTTTCCAGCGGGTCGGCGACCGCCCAGATCAGCGATCCGGCCACCGCGGTCTTGCCCCCGTTGTAGGCCAGCCGCGCCTCGCCCTTGGTCAGGCCCATGGTGTCGTCCACTACGGCCCGGCCGGTAAAGGCAACGCCGTTCGCCAGACCGAAGGTCACCGCAGCCAACCAATCAGAGGTAAGGCCATCCAGACCAGAGCTGACGCCGAACTGATCCAGATCCGCCTCGCGGAACACCCGTCCCACCGTGACCCCCAGGGTCCAGCCGTTCGGATCATGGCGGGTCCATGTGACGCCCAGATTGGCGCGGCGGCCCCGCTCTACCGCGTCCGAGCCCGGAAAGCGGTCCAGCGAGAACAGGCTGCCTTCGTCGAACTCTACCAGCACCGAATCTTCGTTCAAAAGCGTGTCGCTGGTCGCGGGCGACCACAGCAGTTGCGCCACCGGCTCGATCACCTGGGTTGCGCCGCTTGCACCCGCCTTGACCCAGGGCCAACGCAACTCGACGCCACCGCTGCCTTCGGTGCGGGTGGTCTGCCCGGAATAGACCGCGTCGCGCGTGACCTTGTAGGCATCGGCGGACACTTCGCCCAGAACCGTCGCCTCGATCCCCAAGGGCAGATGAAACGCGCGCCGCCAATCAAACCGTGCCGAGAACCGGCTGGCGTCCCGGCCATCGGCCACGCTGTCAACGTCTGCGCCGTCCACCGCGTCGGACGAGGCACGATCATGCGCGTGGGTTTGCAGCCAAAGCCCGGCCTCTCCGCCCAGAATGTCCGGCGCGAAACGCCGATCATATGTCAGATCAGCGACCAGCGACGGGATGGTTTCGTCGTCTTCGGTATCGCGGAAGGTCTGAAACCGGATGAACCGGGCCGAGATAAATTCATCCCGCCGGGTCCGGCTGGCTTCGATCCGACTGTCCAGGCGGTCAAAGTTGCCGATGCCGTAGTCCGTAAGATACGCCGGATCGCTGACCAGCTGGCCCTTGATCACCAGGCCGAAATCCAGAGGCAAGGCAAATTCGCCGTCAATGAACAGATAGTTGCGGGCTTCGCCCACCAGGATTTCATCGCGGGTGACGGCCCCGTTCAGCTCTATCTTGCCGGTGGCAAAGACCTGGCGATAGCGCAACCCCAGAGTCCTGCTGTTCTGCGTTGTCAGATAGGGCGTAAAGGTAAGATCGGCCGATTTCCCCATCGGGACAAAGTACGGCAGCTTGATCCCGGTCCCAAGATTGGACGTGGTGCGCAGGCTTGGCACCAAAAACCCGATCGAGCGTTCAAGCGTCGGGTCGGGCAGGCGCAAGCGAGGGATGTAGAACACTGGCACCCCGGCCAGACGGAACTGGGCCTGGCTGAAGTAAAGCTGCTGCTTGACCTCGTCATGCCGGACCTCGCGCGCGCGGATTTCCCACAAGGGGGTTGGATTGCCGGCGCAAACTTTGCACGAGGATGCCGCGACCGTCTCTAGCCGGGTTTCGCGCCCGCCGACCCAGGTGATCCGGTTTGCCGCCAGTTGCAACTGCCGGTTCAACACCAGCCGCGCGCTGGTCAGGATGCCTTCGCTAAGGTCGGCGACAAGCTCGGCTTGCGAGGCGTGGATGGTGGTGTTGCCATCCGCCTCGGTCAGCTCGATGGGGCCGGTGATTTCCAGCTGTGCGGTGGCCTGGTCGTAGACGATCCGCTCGGCGCGCAACCGACGGCCCTGGTAGAACACCTCGACATTTCCATCGGCGATCAGGCGGGTGTCACCGGTGATTTCAAGCCGGTCGGAAATCAGCGAGGCCATGTCTTGCGCGCTGGCCGGCAGGGCCAGAAACGCGGTCAAAAGCAGTGCCAGCAGGGAAAGACGGCGACCCATCAGCCGTCCTCCAGATGCAACAGCAGCCCAAGCGACATCATCGCGGCAGCAACCGGCGGCGACCAGGCGGCGACCAGCACCGGGATCTGCCCGGCTTCGCCCAGGGCCTGCGCGAAGTTGCGCAGAAAAAAGATGCCAAAGCCTGACAGCAGGGCATAGAGGACCATCTGGCCGGTGCCGCCAAACCGGACATGGCGCATGGTGAACCCCGCCGCAACCAGCACCATCGTTGCCAACAGCAGGGGCTGCGCCAGTTCCATCTGGTACCAGACCCGGTAGCCCTGGGCCGAAAAGCCGGCCCGCTCCAGCTCGTTGATGGTGGCGGGCAGGTCCCAGAACGGCACGGTTGCGGGCGAGCCGAAACTGTCGCTGATCCGCTCGGCGGTCAGGTCGGTCGGCACAGAGACTTCGGCTTCGGGTCGGGTGGCGGCCAATTCCGGGTTGGGCACCGTCAGATCCCAAAGCTTGGCCCCCGACAAAAGCCATGCCCCTTCAACCAGGCGGGCAACCTCGGCCTCCATCCGGCTGACCGGTTGCCCGTTGGCGTCAAAGCCAAGAAAGCTGACACCGTAAAGCTGGGTGCCGTCAGGGCTGGATCTTCCAGCCTGAATCACCGTCTGCCCCGCAGCCGAGCCTTGACGGAGCCACAGCCCGGTGTCGGACACCGACAGCACAGAGCCGCCACCCTGGTTCAGGCTGGCGCGTTCGGCACGGTAGGTCTTGGTCGTTGCCGCCACCAAGGGGTTGAACAACGCAATCGACGCCAGCCCAAGCACAGTCGCCACGACCAAAGGCGTCACCAGGAACCGCATCCCCGACCGTCCCGCCGCGCGCACCACCACCAGTTCGGACGACCGCGCCAGCGCCAGGAAATTCGCAATCGCCCCCATGATCACGATCAAGGGCAGGATGCGGTACAGCGTTTCCGGCACATTCAGCAAGGACAGCCGGAACGCCTCGGCAATCCCGATCCCGGCGCTGGAGAAGCGGCGCAACTGCTCGATCATGTCCAAAAGCATCAAGATGCCAAAAAACACCAGGAACACCTGGGCAATCGACCAGAAAAAGTGCCGCGCGATATAAAGGCCAAGCGTCATGTCGCCAACCGTCGCAAGCGGCGCGGCTGCTGGGCCAGAACCAGCAGTCCAGTGGCGGCCAAAGCCCCGAAACAGGGCGCAAGGTACAAAAGCGGCCACCCCCCCTCTTGGCGCAGCGCGGTGCCGGTGGCCCAGGTCGACAGCATCTGCATCACGATCAGCAACACGACCGCCAGCCCCATCTGCCGCCAGAGGCCAAGCCGGGTAAAACCGCCGATCATCAAAGCTGCATAGCCCAGAACCGGCGCCACCAGCGCCAGCATCGGCGTGGCCAGCCGCTGATGCCCGGCCTCCAGCATGGCGTCGCGGTCAAAGCCGTAGCGCGCCTGATCCTCAGGGGTTGCCGCCAGCAGCACCGGCGTGCTCAGCGTGGTTACCGGTTGCGCGCCCGGGCCGTCCACCGCCACCAGCCCGGCAAGGTCCAAGGTGAAATCCGCAAACAGCGTCACGGAAAGCCGCCCATCAGACCGGGTCAGCGCCTGGGTCGAGCCGTTCAGCATCACCAGCTTTGGCGCAAGCTCTCCGCGCACCAAGAACGCCTTGCTGGCGGTATGGATCACCCGTTCTCCCGGGCTGCGTTCGTCAGATAGAAACAGGTCGATCAACTCGCCCGCCGGAGTGATCTCACGGATGTAAAGCGCCACGCCGGCAGCAGGATGCATGAACTCGCCCGCGTTCAGGAACCGCGCGGTCACGTTGCGAGAAATCTCGGCGCTGCGGTCGTTCAGCATGGCCTGGCTGGTCGGCACCAGGGCGTTGGCCAGCACCAGCTGCATCGCCATGACGCAAACCCCGAAATAGACCACCGGCCGCGCCAGCCGAAAGGCGGAAAAGCCCGTGGCCTGCACCACCACCAGCTCACTTTCCTGGCTTAGTCGGTTGATCGCGTAAAGAGCCGCCGCAAAGGCCGCCACGGGCAGCACGAACACCACCGCATTGGGCAAGGTCAGGACCGAGAATTCCAGAAACACCAACGCCGACTGGCCATCGCCAATCAGCTGGTCAAACAGACGCACCACCTGGTTGATCCAATAGACCGCAACCAGCACAAGCGCAAAAAAGCCAAAGAGTTGCAGCAACTGCGACAGCAGGTATCTGTCGATTCGCGCCACGATTGCCCCAGCTCCTGCACTACCCCTTGTGACCCTATCGGAATTCCCTGGCGGCGAAAACTGCTATCTGGCCAATCGCGCACCCCGGTTGTAGCCTGCCGGCAAAAGACCGCTTTGGCGACTTTTCCCTTGTCTCAGGAACCCTCGCATGTCCCAGCCCTTGCCGATCAACTTCCAGCCCGTTGACCTTGTCGCCTTGCCCGGGCTCACCGGTCGTATCGCAGTTCTTGCGGTGCCTGCCGCGACACCAGGCGCTGGACTTCCGGGCGCTGGCTTCAGGCGGCTGGACCGGCTGACGCGCGGCGCGCTGTCGCGGGCGCTGGCATCCGAGGCGTTTGGCAAGCTGAAACCCGGCGAGGCGCTGGACCTCGCCTTTCCTGCTGGGCTGACCGCCGAGGCGGTGGTGCTGGTGCATCTGCCCAAACGCGCCGATCAGGCCGCTGCGCGCAAGGCCGGTGCAACGCTTGGGCGCGGGCATGGGGCTGGGGGCACGCTGGTTCTGGCCGAAGCGCATCCCCGCGCCGCCGACATTGCCTATGGTCTGGCGCTGCGGGCCTACGGGTTCACCACCCACAAATCCGCACCCTCCCCCCAGGCTGGTCCGGTCACCCTGATGGTCGCAAAACCCGAGGCGGTCGCCCGCGCCGCCGCCCCGATGGCCGCCGTCGCCGAGGGTGTGTTCTTCACCCGCGATCTGGTGAATGAGCCAGCCAACGTGCTGACCACCCACGATTTCGCCGCCCGGCTGGCCGGGATGCAGGAACTGGGCCTTGATGTCGAGATTCTGGAAGAGGATGCGCTGACCAAGCTGGGCATGGGCGCGCTTCTGGGGGTGGGGCAGGGGTCGGAAAGCCCCTCCAAGGTCGTGGTCATGCAGTGGCATGGCGGCAAGAAGGGTGAGGCCCCCTTTGCCCTGATCGGCAAGGGCGTGGTCTTCGACACCGGCGGCATCTCGATCAAGCCTGCCGCCGGGATGGAGAAGATGACCATGGACATGGGGGGGGCCGCCGTGGTCGCGGGGGTGATGCGCACCCTTGCCCTGCGGGGTGCCCGCGCCAATGTCGTCGGTCTGGTCGGGCTGGTGGAAAACATGCCCGATGGGCGCGCACAACGCCCGGGCGATGTGGTGAAATCAATGAAGGGCGACACGATTGAGGTGATCAACACCGATGCAGAGGGGCGTTTGGTGCTGGCCGATGTGATGTGGTACGCGCAAGAGCGATTCAAACCGACCGGGATGATCGATCTTGCCACCCTGACCGGCGCGATCATCGTCGCTTTGGGCCATGAAAACACCGGCGTTTTTGCCAATGATGACGCCTTGTGCAACGCCTTTCTTGCGGCGGCCAAGGCCGAGGGCGAAGGGGCCTGGCGCATGCCGATGGGCGAGGCCTATGATCAAAAGCTCAAATCCCGCATCGCCGACATGATGAATGTGGGCGGACGCGATGGCGGCGCGATAACCGCGGCGCAATTCCTGGCCCGCTTCGTCAAGCCTGAGGTGCCATGGATCCACCTTGACATCGCGGGCACGGCGCTGGCCAAGGCCGACACCGCCCTTGCGCCCAAAGGGGCCACCGGCTGGGGGGTGATGGCGCTGGACCGGCTGATCCGTGACCGGTTCGAGACGTGACGCTCCTCCCTCGCTGCGCGTCGGTCCTCGCGGTTGCGAAAAGCGGTCGAAGACAAGCGATGAGCCGTTCTGACAGAGTCCTGCCATGGGCATAGTGCTGTTCTATCACCAGACCCGGACCACGCCCGCCGATACGCTTGCGGTGACCCTGCCGCGCGCGCTGGCCGCCGGTTGGCGCGCGATGGTGCGGGGCGGGGATGGCGCAGCCCTTGACCGGCTGGATGCTGACCTTTGGCTAAAGGGCGGCGACGACAGCTTTCTGCCGCATGGCCGTGAGGGGGGTGCGCAAGATGCCGCGCAACCGGTGCTGTTGGGGCAGGGGCCTGCGGTCAACGGCGCGCGGGTCCTCGCGCTGATCGACGGGGCCGAAGCCAGTGCCGAGGAACTGGCCGCGATGGAGCGGGTCTGGGTCCTGTTTGACGGAGCGGACGAGGCCCGCCTGCAAGCCGCCCGCATGCTTTGGAAAGCCGTCACCGCTGCCGGTCATGCCGCGCAATACTGGTCCGAGGCCGAGGGGCGCTGGCAAAAGCAGGCCGAAAGCGCCGTGAAACCCGCCGGAGCCTGACCCTACTGCCGCAGGATCAACCGCTCACCCGCAAACTCCATCCGGAACTGGTCCAGATAATCCATCCCCAGAAGTGAGCCGTCCATCGCGCCTTGGGTCACATAGGCGCGGAAGTTTTCGGTGCGAAACGGCCCAAGCTCGATCACCGGCAGGGTGATTTGCGCGGTGCGCACCACCCCGTTCGCGGTCATCGCCTCGCCCAGAAAGCGCAGGCTACCCGGATCGATCCCCAGCCGGGCGGCATCCTCCAGGCTTAGAACCAGACCCGAAGCGCCGGTATCCACCATCAAGGTCAAGGGCGTGCCGTTGATCGCCAGCTGCAGGTAATAATGCCCGTCCGGGGCGCGCGGCACCTCGATCTCGCCAGCCTCGGTCAGCATCTGGCGGGGCAGGGCGTCGCGGCTGATGTCGGACCACAGCCCGTAGCCGGCCATCACGCCGACAAAGATCAGTCCCCAGGCCATCGCCATCCGCAAAGCTTGCCCCAGACGGTGGCGAAATTCCACCATCACCCAGCTGCCGACCGACACCAAGATGATTGCCAGATAGCCAACCCGGGCCAGGGTTTCTGCGTCCATCGCGATCTCCTTTGGCCAGATATGGGGTTAGGCGGCTGGAAAAGAACCCCCGACAGAGGACGTCAGGCGGCGGCCTCCAGCTTGCCCTGGGCGGTCAGCCACATCGCCTCGGCGCGGTCCAGCGCTTCCATCACCTCGGCGTATTTGGCGTTCCAGGTAGCAAGTTCACCCTTGCGGGCATCCTCGTACAGTGCGGGATCGGCCAGTTTCTTTGCCAGCTTGTCGCGCATGTCGTTCAGCTTGGCCAACCGGTCCTCGCACTTGCGGACCTCGGCCTTGAGGACAAGCACCTCATCCCGGCTAAGTTTCTTTTCCTTGACAACGGGTTGCGGCGCGACTTTCACCTCATCCTCACCGGCCAGAAGCTGGCGGCGGTAGGCCTCCAGATCCTCGGTATAGGGGGTGACGGCACCGCCCTTGACCAGCCAAAGCCGGTCGGCGACCAGCCCCAAAAGGTGCATGTCGTGGGAAACGAGGATCACCGCGCCGGAATATTGCGTCAGGGCCTCGACCAAGGCCTCACGGCTTTCGATGTCGAGGTGGTTGGTCGGTTCGTCCAGGATCAAGAGGTGCGGCGCGTCGATGGTGGCCAATAGAAGCGACAGCCGCGCCTTTTGCCCACCCGACAGCCGCCCGACGACCGTCTCCGCCTGTTCGGCCATCAGACCAAACCCTGCCAGCCGCGCGCGCAGTTTGGCCTGCATTTCGGCCGGACGCAGGCGCTGGATGTGCTGAAGCGGGGTCTCGTCGATGTGCAGCTCATCCACCTGATGCTGGGCGAAATAGCCGATGCGGAGTTTCGAGGACCGCGCGTACTTCCCCTCAACCGCTTTAAGTTTGCCAGCCAACAGCTTGGAAAGCGTGGATTTCCCCTCACCGTTGCGACCCAGAAGGGCGATGCGGTCGTCCTGATCGATCCGCAGGTTCAGCCGCCGCAGCACCGGCGGGCCGTCATAGCCGACCGCCGCGCCATCCAGGTTGATGATCGGCGGGGCAAGCTCTTCGGGTTCGGGGAAGGTGAAGACGACCTTCTTGGCCTCTTCCGGGGCGGTGATCGGCGTCAGCTTTTCCAGCATCTTGACGCGGGACTGCGCCTGCACGGCCTTGGAGGCCTTGGCCTTGAACCGGTCAACAAAGCTTTGCAGATGCGCGCGGCGGGCATCGACCTTTTTCGCCTCGGCCTGCAACACGGCGCGGCGTTCGGCCATCTGGCGGGCGAACTGGTCGTAGGGGCCGGTCCAGTAGGTCAACTTGCGGTTGTCAAGATGCAGGATGCCCTGCACCGCGCGGTTCAGAAGCCCCCGGTCGTGGCTGATGATCAGGACGGTATGGGGGTACTTCTGCAGGTAGCTTTCCAGCCACAAGGCGCCTTCAAGGTCGAGGTAGTTGGTCGGTTCATCGAGCAGAAGATAATCGGGTTGGGCGAAAAGGACGCCCGCAAGGGCCACCCGCATCCGCCAGCCGCCCGAAAACGCCGAACAGGGCATCAGCTGCTGGTCGGCGTCGAAGCCAAGGCCCTTCAGGATGCTGGCCGCGCGCCCCTCGGCCGACCAGGCGTCGATGTCGGCAAGGCGGGCCTGCACCTCGGCGATGCGGTGGGGGTCGGTTGTGGTGTCCGCCTCGGCCATCAGGGCGGCGCGTTCGGTGTCAGCGGCCAGCACCGTATCCAGAAGCGAGGTTTCCGACGACGGCACCTCTTGCGCGACGCCACCGATGCGGGCGCGCTGGGGCAGGGTGATCGTGCCACCTTCCAGCGCCAACTCGCCCCGGATCAGCCGGAAGAGGGTGGTTTTCCCCGCGCCATTGCGCCCAACGATGCCGACCTTGTGGCCGGTCGGAATCGTGGCGGTCGCACCTTCGAACAGCGGCCGGCCCTCGACGTTGTAGGTGATGTCTTCGATCTTCAGCATGTCGAGGCATTGCCCGAAGGGCGGGCTGGCGTCAACCGGCTGCGTCAGGTGCGATGCGGGGGCGCGACCAATCGACAGGTGCTCCCACAGGGCTGTCACCGCCAAGACGCCGGTCGCAAGCGCGGACAGAACCGTCAGCGAAATGCCAGATGCCAGCAGCGCAAGGGCTCCGCAAAGACCAGACCCCGGTCGCCAAAAGCGGTGGCAATCGCCATGGAGGCATAAAGCCCAAGTGCCATCAGCACAAACAACAGCGCGCGTACCGTCGCGTGCTCTGGGTCAAGCCGATTCAGGAACCAAGTGGTGCAGACCCACACCCACCAGATCGCGAAGAACAACAGGCCGGCTTCGACGGCGCCGCGCAGGTCGCAATGATAGACCAGATGGTGGCTGATCTGCGTGACGGCAAAAAAACGAACACAAGATCGAAGAAAAGTTCGGCAAATCCAACCCGATGATCCCCCGCGCCGCGCAACAGACCCTCGCCGTAAGCTGCCTCCGTCCGGATGTCCCTTGCCCACGACTTTAGGTGCCGCGCGGCCATCGTGCAATCGACGGGGATCTTCGGTTCACCTTTCCAACCGACGCGGGTCATGCTAGGCACGCCGCGCAATGTGGCGGGGCTGCTCCCGCCCCGTACCCGGAGAGAGCAATGGCCACCGAACGCACCTTGTCGATCATCAAACCCGATGCCACGCGGCGCAACCTGACCGGCAAGATCGTTGCCAAATTCGAAGAGGCGGGCCTGCGCGTCGTCGCCTCGCGCCGCATCCACCTGACCGCCGCCCAGGCCGGCGCGTTCTACGCCGAGCACAAGGAGCGTGGCTTTTACGGAGAGCTGGTGGCCTATATGGCCTCGGAGCCCGTGGTTGTGCAGGTGCTGGAAGGCGAGGGCGCGATCCTGAAGAACCGCGAAGTCATGGGTGCGACCGACCCGGCCGCCGCTGCCGATGGCACGATCCGCAAAGAATTTGCGCTGTCCAAGGGCGAAAACTCGGTCCACGGGTCGGATAGTGAGGCTGCCGCCGCGCGCGAGATCAGCTATTTCTTCGCCGGTCTTGATCTGGTCGGTTGAACTTTTGATTGCGCGTCCAGTGGCCCGGTCGAAAGGCCGGGGCGCTTTTCATTTGGGTGTAGCGATCTCGTCTGCAAACCCGCCCGCAAGAGCGATCAGAAAGGCAATTGCGCCCAACCAGATGATCGTCAAAGGAATCCGTCGCACCAGGCGCGCAAGCTTTTCAACCTTGGACATTTCCTGGGGTTTCTCGGTGCCAGTGGTCATGTCGCCTCCGGGTAGGGTTTCATTCAGGGCGCGGTGAATTTCAAAGTCCTGCCGGCGGTCTGCAAAGACGACACCACCACACTGATGAATATCGCATAATCAGTATTATGTCATGTTAGCTGCACTGGAAAGCCCGTGCCAGCCGGTATATCCGTAAAGCGACCGCGAAAGGATACCGCCTTGACCCCGCAGACCCCGATCAGAATTGCCCCGTCGATCCTTGCTGCGGATTTCGCCAATTTCGGCGCTGAATGTCGCGCGATCGAGTCTGCAGGTGCCGACTGGGTTCATGTCGATGTGATGGATGGCCATTTCGTGCCGAACCTGACCTTTGGCCCCGCGATGTGCGCGGCTTTGCGGCCCCATATCAAAGGCGTGATGGATGTTCATCTGATGATCGCGCCGGTTGATCCGTTCATTGAAGCCTTTGCCAAGGCTGGCGCCGACGGGATCACCGCGCATGTCGAAGCTGGCCCGCACATTCATAGGACCTTGCAAGCCATTGCTTCTTATGGTATAAAAGCTGGTGTGGCCTTGAATCCAGGCACTTCGGCCGAGGCTGTGGCCGATCTTCTTGACCTGGTGGGTCTGGTCTGCGTGATGACGGTAAATCCCGGGTTCGGCGGCCAGCGGTTCCTGCCTGGGCAACTGGCAAAGATTGCCCGCCTGCGATCCATGATCGGCGACCGCCCGATCGATCTGCAGGTTGATGGCGGGATTACCGCCGAAACGGCTGGTCTCGTGGCCAAGGCCGGTGCCGATGTGCTGGTGGCGGGCTCGGCGGTGTTTACAGCGGGTGCGGATGTGGCGGGATATGGTGCGAACATCCGGGCCCTGCGCGCGGCGGCCCTTGCAGACCGGCGCTAGGATGCCCCCCCTGGCATTGATCTTTGACCTTGACGGCACCTTGATCGATTCTGCCCCCGATATTCACGCAACCGCCAATGCGGTCTTTGGGGTCCACGGCTTTCCACCGGTCACCCTTGCGCTGGTGCGCAGCTTTATCGGCAACGGGGTCGGCGTGCTGGTCAGCCGCCTCTTGCAGCATCACGGCCACGCCAGCCCCCTGCCCGGTGCCCAAAGCGACCCGCTTCACGGCGACCTTGTTGCTGAATTTATAACTCGCTACGAGACCGCCTTTGCCCTGACCCGGCTTTATCCCGGCGTGGGTCAGGCCTTGCAGCAGTTGGCCTTGGCCGCTCATCCGCTTGGCCTTTGCACCAACAAACCGCTGGGGCCAACCCGGGCGGCGCTGCGTCACTTTGGTCTGGAGCCGTACCTGCGCGTGGTGATCGGCGGTGACAGTCTTGCCCTGCGCAAGCCCCACCCTGCCCCGCTGCACGCCGCCCTTGCCGGGCTTGGCGTGCAAACCGGGCTGTTCATCGGCGACAGCGAGGTTGATGCCGAAACCGCCCTTGCAGCATCCGTGCCCTTTGCCCTGTTTACCGAAGGCTACCGCAAGGCCCCCCCCGATACGCTTGGAGCAAGCCTGATCTTCGACGATTTTGCTCATTTTCCCGATCTGGTGGCGCAATTCACCGCTGGACTGTAGCCCCATTGGGCGCAATCAGATGACATATATCGTCATGTTGCCGGATTTGGCGTAATCGGCCGTCCAAACGCTCGACAGCTTTGCCAGCGGTCCCTATCTGTCGGGGCAAGGTGCTGTGGCCCGGAAGGTCGCGCCCCAGATGGAGCATGATCGATGACCGACACCGCGCTGCTTGGAATGCTAAACCAGATCGCCGCCACCACCAGCATTGATGCGGCCTGGGGAATTGCGACCGGGTTCTTCGCCCAACAGGGCTTTGCCCGGGTCAACTATGGCTTTACCCGGTTCCGGCATCTGAAAACCATCGGCGATCCAGAGGATGCGCTGTTTTTGTCCACCTGCGATCCCGATTATGTGAAGCGGTATTTTGTCCAGGGATTTTACGCCAAGACCCCGGTGTTTCGTTGGGCAGAACGGTCCTCGGGGATCTGCACCTGGTCCTGGGTCGCCGAGGCGTATGCGGCGGGCCGACTGACGGTCGAAGAGGCCGAGGCCGTGCGTCAGAACGCGGCCATGGGGGTTTCGGCGGGCATATCGGTCAGCTTTCCTGCAGTTTCGGCGCGTTCCAAAGGGGCAATCGGTCTGATCGCGGACCCAGGGCTGACCCATGCCGACGTGGACGCCATCTTTGCCAGGTCCAAAGACCAGATTCTGGCGGTGGCCAACATGATGCATCTTGCCATCGTGCATCTGCCACAGCTGTCACGGCACCGGGCCTTGTCGCCGCGCCAGCGTGAGGCGCTGGAATGGGTGGCCGATGGCAAGACGACGCAGGACGTAGCCCTGTTGATGGATGTCAGTTCGGCCATGGTGGAAAAGCACCTGCGGCTCGCGCGTGAGGCGCTGGCGGTAGAGACAACGGCACAGGCCGTGGCCAAGGGGGCGCTCTTGAACATGATCTTTCAGCGCGGACCGGAACTGGCGCAAGCCGCGCGCTAGGCGTCATGCGACCGATGTCCAGACTTGGGACTCGGGGTTTGGGTCAAGGTTTCCCTACTCTCGCCCCCAAACGGCTGTGGTTTACGGGGTGCTGGCGGTTCCGCTTCGGCTGTGGGTATCCTCAGGCCGGACCAGGATCAGGCGGCGCGGTCTTTCTCCCCAGAGCCGCGCCGCCACTTTGCGCGGGTCCGAACAAGGCGCTGAAATAACGAAACGGGGCCGGCCCATCGGCCAGCCCCGTACACTAAGTGCCGTGACAGATCGCCGTCCGGCGTCACCCCTGCAGGGCTTTTGCAACCTCTGCGGCGAAGTCTTCGGTCTTCTTTTCGATCCCTTCACCCACCGCGACGCGGGCATAGCCGGTGATTTCCACGCCGGCTTCCTTGGCGGCGGCTTCCACCGTCAGGTCGGGATTGATCACGAAGGCCTGACCCAGCAGCGTGTTTTCCGCCAGGAACCGCTTCATCCGGCCCGGGATGATGTTCTGGTGGATCACCTGATCCGGCTTCGGCTTGGCCGAAGCGGCGTTTTCTTCCAGCGCCTTGGCGGTCTGCACGGCCAGTTCACGCTCCAGCACCGCCGGGTCAAGCGTGGCTTCGGACAAGGACAGGGGCGCGGTTGCGGCGATGTGCATCGCAAACTGCTTGCCGATCGCCTCGGCCTTGTCAGCCGGGCCGTTCAGCGCCACGAGGACACCGATCTTGCCCATGCCATCGGCAGCAGCGTTGTGGACGTAGGACACGACGGTCTGACCTTCCAGCACATGCATCCGGCGCAGGGTCATGTTCTCGCCGATGCGGGAGATCGCTTCCTGGAGCACGGTTTCCACCGTCTTGCCGTTCAGATGGGCCGCCTTCACCACTTCGACTGAATCGCCGACGGTCAGGGCCACATTGGCCAGTTCGCGCACCAGCGCCTGGAAATCGGCATTCTTGGCGACAAAGTCGGTTTCCGAGTTGATCTCGACCGCGACCCCACGCCCGGTGGTGACGGCAACGCCGATCAGGCCCTCAGCCGCGACGCGATCGGCCTTCTTGGCAGCCTTGGCAAGGCCCTTGGTGCGCAGCCAGTCAACTGCGGCTTCCATGTCGCCATTGACCTCGGTCAGGGCCTTCTTGGCATCCATCATGCCTGCGCCGGTCGATTCGCGCAGTTCCTTCACCATCTGGGCGGTGATCGTCATTGTTCGCACTCCTGCAAAAGCTGTCCCGGCGGGGCTAGCCCCGCCGGGTGACAATAATGTGACGCCTTGGCCGCTTAGGCCACGACCTCTTCTGCAACCTCGGTCATGGCCTCTTCTTCCGGGGCGGCCTCAAGCGCGCCAAGGTCGATACCAGCCGCGCCCATCTGGGCCGACATGCCGTCAAGGGCGGCACGGGCGATCAGGTCGCAATAAAGCTGAATGGCGCGCGCGGCGTCATCGTTGCCCGGAATGACATGCGTCACCCCCTTGGGCGAGCAGTTGGTGTCAACCACGCCGACCACCGGAATACCCAGCTTTTGCGCCTCAAGGATCGCGAGATCCTCTTTGCCCACGTCGATGATGACGATCAGATCCGGGGTGCCGCCCATTTCGCGGATCCCGCCCAGCGAGGCTTGCAGCTTGGCCTGGTCACGTTCCATGCCAAGGCGCTCTTTCTTGGTAAGGCCTTCGCCGCCAGCCCCCAGCACCTCGTCCAACTGCTTGAGCCGCAAGATCGACTGCGACACGGTTTTCCAGTTGGTCAGGGTGCCGCCCAGCCAGCGGTGGTTCATGTAGAACTGCGCGCAGCGTTCGGCAGCCTCGGCCACCGGCTTTTGCGCCTGGCGCTTGGTGCCGACGAACAGGATGCGGCCGCCCTTGGCGACGGTGTCGCGCACGGCTTTCAGCGCCTGGTCCAGCAAGGGAACGGTCTGCGTCAGGTCAAGAATGTGAATGCCGTTGCGGTCGCCGTAGATATAGGGACCCATCTTGGGGTTCCAGCGCGCCGTCTGGTGGCCATAGTGTACGCCAGCTTCCAACAGCTGACGCATGGTGAACTCGGGAAGAGCCATGCTTCGTCCTTTTTCCGGTTTGATCCTCGGTGCCGCCGTCTTCACCCCCGGAGGGGGGCAACCGGTGGACCGCACGGGATTTCTCCCCGCAACAGCCCCAGCAACACCTGTGAAGTGGCGCGGCATTAGCCGGTTTTTCCTGCCGCCGCAAGCGTTACTGACGGGACAGAGCTCAGCCGAAGTCGTCATAGCCTTCGACAATCGCCAGGTCATAGTCGGCGACACCCTCGAACGTCAGCATCGCCGCCTGCTGGGCTATATCCTGAAAGGCCGCATGCGCATCGGCCAGCGTCGCAAACTGGACCACGACCAACCGGGGTTTTGGCGACCCTGCCCCGACGAACACCTCGGGGCTGCGGATGATGATCTGGCCGCCAAGCTGGTCAATCACTTCTGTCGCCATCTCCAAATATGTCGAATATCGCGCCCGATCCAGAATCCGGACAGAAATCACCCAATAGCCCCGTTTCGGGCGGTCAGGCCGTTCCGGCCTTGGCCGGGCAAAACTATGGCCAAAGTCATCTTCCATGCGCTTAACCTTTCAAGCCCGGGACGTTGGTTGGCGCAACAAGAACACAAGATACCACCTAAGGTTGTGCCCCTCAACGCAAAAAGATACCCCTGCAGTCTTTTGGGGTCCTTTTGCAAATCCTTGGGGAGTGAGGTCTAGACACCAAAGTCAGCGGCGCACTAAACTTTGACAGGGGGCTTCATGCGCATTCGTTCCATCACGGCGGTTCCCGTCAACATTCCGTTTCATGCGCCCTACCGATTCAGCTATGGGGCCATCGCCTCGCTGACCAAGACGGTGATCCGCCTGATGACCGAAGATGGCGTTGAGGGGCTTGGCGAATGCGCCGATGGCGACCGCGCCGCCGATGTGATCGCCGCTGGGGCGCAGCTGGTGGGCATGGATCTGCGCGACATCCATCTGGCAGAGGCCAGGCTGGTGCCGGCCATGCGCTACACGCCCTGGGGCAACGTGCAGGCCGCACGCCGCGTGTTCGGCGGGATTGAGATGGCGATGTGGGACGCGCGGGGCAAGACGGAAGGTGTGCCGGTGTTCCAGCTTTTGGGCGGTGCGGTGCGGACAGAGGTGCCGCTGACGGAGTACTTCAGTTATCGCTGGCCAGGGGCGAACCATCCCGGCGAAAGCACCCCGGTCGAAGTGGCGCGCCACTGCGCCCTGATGATCGAACGCCACGGATCCATGATCTTTGAGGGCAAGGTCGGCACCGTCAGCCTGGAAGAAGAGGTCCGGATGCTGCGCGAGGTGCGGGCCGCCATCGGGGACCGCCCGCTGCAACTGGATGCCAACGGCGGCTGGACCGTCCCCACCGCGCGTGAGGCGTTGCGCCGCTTTACCCCTTTTGACATCTGCTGGTTCGAGGAACCTGTCGAAACCTACGAGGAAATGGCCGATTTGCGCCGCCATAGCGACATTGCCTTTTCCGCCCATGCCATTGACCTTGCAAAGGCCGTTGCCCTGCGCTGTCCCGACTGCATCGTGACCAATGCGGGCGAACACGGTGGGCTTGGTCGCACCCGCGATTTCATTCGCGCCTGCGAGGCCTTCGGCGTCGGGTTCCGGTTCCATAGTGGCGAGACCGGCATCGCCTCGGCCGCCTATCTGCACCTGACCGCCGCACTGGAGCATGTGCGCGGGGCCAGCCAGACGCTGTTTCACTGGTACGCCGATGATGTGATCGACGGCGGGCCATTCAAACTTGAAAACGGCATGACCCGCGTGCCGGAAGGCCCCGGCCTTGGCGTGACGCTGGACGCGGTGGCACTTGCGCGCTGCCATGCCCGCTATCTGGCCGAGGGGTCGTTTCCCAGCGGGCGCGACGGCGGCTATGGCAGCGGCTTTCGCAAGCGGTAACCCCCCTTGCACACCCCTGCCCCTTCGGCCAAGACCGGCGGCATGACACCCGACATTCTTTGCATCGGCTCATGCCTGTGGGACATCATCGGTCGCGCGCCCGCCGCGATGCGGCTTGGATCGGATGTGCCGGGGCGAATCTCGCGGGCCCCGGGCGGGGTGGCGATGAACATCGCGATGACCTTGCGCCGTTTCGGGCTGACCCCGGCCCTTCTTACCGCCATCGGTCGCGACGCCGAGGGGGATGCGCTTGTCTCTGCCTGTGACCGGCTGGGGTTGCTGACCGCGCACATCTACCGGTCCGACGATCTTCCAACCGACCGCTACATGGCGATCGAAGGCGCGAATGGCCTGATCGCTGCCGTGGCCGACGCCCATTCGCTTGAGGCGGCGGGCGACAAGATCCTGCGCCCGCTTTCCGACGGGCGTCTTGGAACGCCCGCAACCCCCTGGGCCGGGCAGATCGCGCTGGATGGCAACCTGACCGAATCACTCTTGGCGGCGATTGCCGTCTCGCCCTTGTTCGCCGCGGCTGATTTGCGCGTGGCCCCCGCCTCGCCCGGCAAGGCCGAACGGTTGTTGCCGCTTTTGTCCCATGCCAGCGCCACGCTGTATGTGAACCTGGAAGAGGCGAATATCCTGGCCAAGACCGCCTGCGCGACCGCGCCCGAGGCGGCCACAGCCCTCCTGGCGCGCGGGGCAAGCCGGGTGCTGGTCACGCATGGCGGTGCCGCTTCGGCCGAGGGGCGGCGCGGTCTGGGCGTGATCGAAGGTGCGCCCCCGGCGGTACTGGTCACCCGCGTCACTGGTGCGGGCGACACATTCATGGCCGCCCATATCGCCGCCGAAACCAAGGGGGCCAACCGGCAGGCAGCCCTCAATGCCGCCCTTAGTGCCGCCGCCGCCTATGTCTCGGGAGAGATCGGATCATGACCCTGCCCCTGGTCTTCTCGCCCGAAGTTGCTGCCGCGCGTGCAGCTGGTGCCCCCTTGGTGGCGCTGGAAAGCACCATCATCACCCACGGGATGCCCTATCCGCAAAACGTCGAAACCGCCGCGCTGGTTGAGGCTGAGGTGCGCGCCCATGGCGCCGTGCCTGCCACCATCGCGGTGATGAACCACCGGCTTCATATCGGGCTGACCGCTGAAGAATTGCAGTCCTTGGGTCAGGCTAAAGGGGTCGCCAAGCTCAGCCGCGCCGATCTTGCGGTCTGCCTTGCCACCGGTGGCACCGGGGCCACCACGGTCGCCGCCACGATGATCGCCGCCGATCTGGCCGGGATCGCGGTCTTTGCCACCGGCGGAATCGGCGGGGTGCACCGGGGGGCGGAAACCAGCTTTGACATCTCGGCTGACCTGCGCGAACTGGCCCTGACCCCGGTCACCGTGGTTGCGGCCGGGGCCAAGGCGATCCTTGATCTCCCGAAGACGCTTGAGGTGCTGGAGACGCTGGGCGTGCCGGTCATCGCCTTCGGGCAAGACGAGTTTCCTGCCTTCTGGTCGCGGTCCTCGGGCCTTGTGGCCCCCTTGCGGTTGGACCAGCCCGCAAAGATCGCCGCCGCCCACCAGATGCGCCGCCGCCTTGGCCTTGCTGGGGGCCAACTGGTCGCGAACCCGATCCCCGCCCCGGATGAGATCACACGCGAGGTGATCGGCCCGATGATCGAAGCCGCGCTGACTGAGGCTGCCGCGCAAGGCATCGCGGCCAAGGCGGTGACCCCGTTCCTGTTGCAACGGATCTTCGAGCTTAGCGCGGGGCGGTCCCTGGCGGCCAATATTGCGCTGGTCTTGAACAACGCCCGGCTGGCCGCCCGCATCGCTGCCGAAATCCCCCGGCAATCCGGCCAAAGCTGACCCAGCCCATTGGCAAGCCCGCCGCCCGCCCGTAGGGTTGACTTGATCCATCCCCCAGCCGAGGCCCGAATGACCGATCTGCCCCCGCCCCGCCGCCGCGGCTTTTTGCTTGGCCTCAGGGCAAACTTCCTGACCGGTCTGGTGGTGGTGCTGCCGGTCGGCCTGACGATCTATTTTGTCTGGACCCTGATCGGCTGGATCGACGGCTGGATCCTGCCGCTGATCCCCGCCGCCTACCAGCCCGAGTCGTTGATGGCGCGGCTGTTCGGCCCCGAGGCCAAGTTCCCGGTGCGCGGGGTTGGCGTGCTGGTGTTCCTGATCTTCACCATCATGATCGGATGGATGGCCAAGGGCCTGTTCGGCCGGTCGGTGATTCGCTGGGGCGAAGATCTGGTAGACCGCATGCCGATCATCCGGTCGATCTATGGCGCGATCAAGCAGATGGCCGAAACCTTCTTTAACAAAAAAGAGCAAAGCTTTGATCAGGTCTGCCTGGTGGAGTTTCCGCACCCCGGCTCCTACGCGCTGGGCTTCATCTCCACCCGGCCGAAGGGAGAGCTTGCCGACCGGCTGGCCGCCCTCGGGTCCGAATTTTCGGCGGTGTTCGTTGGGCTGACGCCATTCACCTCGGGGCTGCTGCTTTTCGTGCCGACCAAGGATTTGGTCATCATGGACATGAAGATGGACGAGGCCGCCAAGCTGATCGTATCGGGTGGCCTCGTGTATCCCGCGCCAAAGGATGCGCACTAGTCGCGGTTAAGAATATCCGCCAGGTCCACGCTTGACCGCACCCCGATCCGGTCGCCCGCCTCTTGCAAGAAGCGCTCTGCAGCGGCCTGCCCCGCCACCTTCAGACGGAGCAGAAGCTCGGGCGAGGGTGCAAGTTTGGTGGCGGCGGTCAGGTCGTTCATCAGAGCGTCATCGGCAATCATGTGGATGCGGACCTCTTTCATCTTGCCCTTCTCCATCCGGCCCTCGGCGATCAGCCGGCGCACAAAGTTGATCGCGCGCAATTCGCCCAGCAGGCTGGAGTTGAAGCTGATCTCGTTGATCCGGTTCTGAATCTCTAAAGGTGTGTCAGGCACATCGTCACGGCGCAGCGGATTGATCGAGACCACCAGGATGTCCTCAGGCAGATCGGGCTCATAAAGCGGAAACAGCGCCGGGTTGCCGGCATAGCCGCCGTCCCAATAGGCCTCGCCGTCGATCTTGACCGCCTGAAACACCGTCGGCACGCAAGCCGAGGCCATCAAAGCCTCGGGCGTGATCGCTGCCCCAGAAAACACCTTGATCCTGCCGGTGCGCACATTGGTCGCGCTGACGAACAGCCGGGGCCCGGCATCGGCACCAACCTGCGAGAAATCAAGGTCGCGCACCACCGCTTCCAGCGGGTTCTGCCAGCCCTGCCCCCAGGCGTAGGGCGAATACAGCTGCGCCGTCAGACCCTGGGACGAGATCGGCAGGATGGTCTCGGCAGCTGCCTGCCAAAGCCGCAAGGCGGGCTGCAAGGCCTGCAGCCAAGGCACCATCCGCAGATTACCCACCGCGCCAATCTGCTGCCAAAGCTGGTCCAGACGGCTGCGCGCTGCCCCAGGCCCGCCGGCCGCAAAGCCGAACTTGAGCGCCGCCCCGTTAAGCGCCCCGGCCGAGGTGCCCGAGATCGCCACAATCTCAAGGTCGTCCTCTTGCAGCAACCGGTCAAGCACGCCCCAGGTAAAGGCTCCATGCGCCCCGCCGCCCTGCAAGGCCAGATTGACCCGCCGAGTCATCCCGGCCCCCAAATTTCTTGGAAGAAATTTGCAAAATCCTTCGAAGGATTTTGGTCCCGCCTCACAGGGCGGTCCAACCGCCATCGACCGAGATCGTGGTGCCGGTCACCTGATCCGCCGCAGGGCTGCACAGATAGACCACCGTGCCACCGATCTGTTCCACCGTGGCGAATTGCCGCGAGGGTTGGCGCAAGAGCATCACCTCGCGGATCACCGTTTCGCGGTCCATCTTGTGCGCCTTCATCTGGTCGGGGATCTGCGCCTCGACCAGGGGGGTCAGGACATAACCGGGGCAGACCGCGTTGACGGTGATGCCTTGGCCGGCGCATTCCAGCGCCACGGTCTTCGAGAGGCCAAGCACACCATGCTTGGCGGCCACATAGGCCGATTTATACGGCGAGGCGGTCAACCCATGCGCCGAGGCCACGTTGACAATCCGCCCCCAGCCCTTGGCGCGCATCCCGGGCAAAGCCGCCGCGATGGTGTGGAAGGCCGAGGTCAGGTTGATCGCCAGGATTGCGTCCCATTTTTCCACCGGAAAGTCTTCGATCGGTGCCACGAACTGGATGCCGGCATTGTTCACCAGAATGTCGCAGCCACCAGCCTTTTCGATCAGGGCGCGACAGTCAGCCCCTTTCGACATGTCGGCGGCGATGTAGCGGGCGGCAACACCGTGCCGCGCGCCAAGGTCGCGGGCCAGTGCATGATCTTCTTCACGGTCGGTAAAGCTGTTCAGCACCACCTCGGCCCCGGCGGCGGCCAGCTCTTCGGCGACCCCCAGCCCGATGCCCGAATTGGAGCCGGTGATGACCGCGCGTTTGCCTGCAAGAATCATGCCTGATCTCCCGATGCTGAACCGCCACGACGATGCCACGGCAAAGCATTTTGCGAAAGCGCAACAGCGCGCGCGGCGGCGCCGAGCACGGGTAAAAAAAACGCCGGCACAAGGCCGGCGTCAAGTCTTTGAGGCAGGTTTCGTACAGGCAAGAAACCTATCGAGCAGTACAGTGTCTATAATCCGCCCTTTGCCCTTGGCCAAGCTAAAAGTTTGAATTGACGCAAGGACAGCTTAAGCTTCACCGCGAAGCTGCCCGAAATACACCCCGGAAAGTCCGCTCATGCCCCTGTTGTCTCGCCTGCGCCCGATCTGTTTTTCCCTTTGCGCCGCCGTCCTGGTTTTGGCATTGCCAGCCCGGGGGGAACCCGCGCATGGCATAGCTATGTATGGAGATCCGGCCTTGACCCCGGATTTTGTGTCCCTGCCGCAGGCCAACCCGGATGCGCCGAAAGGGGGCCAGCTGGTCATGGCGGTCAGCGGCGGGTTTGACACGCTCAACCCGTTCATCACCAACGGCTTGCCGGTCGAAGGCGTGTCGGCCCTTACCGTCGAGAGCTTGCTGGCCCGCAGCCATGACGAACCCTTCACGCTTTACGGACTTTTGGCCGAATCGGTCGAGACGGACGAGTCCCGCAGCTATGTCGAATTCACCCTGCGCGAGGGGGCCCGCTTCTCGGACGGGACGCCGGTGACCGTGGCCGACGTGCTTTGGTCGTTTGAGACCCTCGGCACGCTTGGCCACCCTCGCTACCATACCGCCTGGTCCAAGGTGGCCAGGGCCGAGGCAACGGGCGAACGGTCGGTGCGCTTTACCTTCAACACCGCCGACCGGGAACTGCCCTTGCTGATGGGGCTGCGACCGATCCTGAAAAAGGCCGACTTCGACGGCCTGGATTTTGAGGCAACGACCCTGCAGCCCCTGACCGGCTCGGGCCCTTATGTCGTGGACAAGGTTGATCCCGGCGTCAGCATCACCTATCGCCGCAACCCCGACTGGTGGGGCAAGGACCTCGCCGTGAACCGCGGGCACTGGAACTTTGACACCATCCGCTATGAATACTTCGCCAATTCCGTTGCGGTCTTTGAAATGGTCAAGACCGGGGCGATCAACGCCTACCGCGAGGAAAATCTGGCAAACTGGGCCGCGAATTATGATTTTCCCGCCGTCACTTCGGGGGCGATGGTCAAGCTTGAGGTGCCGCATGACCGCCCGTCGGGCATCACCGGCTTTGTCATGAACACGCGCCGGGCGCAGTTTGCCGACTGGCGGGTGCGCCAGGCGTTGCTTGAGATATTCAACTTCGACTTCATCAACCAGACCCTGACCGGTGGGGCTGCGGCGCGGATCACGTCGTACTTTGCCAACAGCCCCTTTGGGATGGAACCGGGCAGCCCGGCCTCTGGCGCGGTGCTGGCCCTGCTTGCGCCCTTTGCCGACGAATTGTTGCCGGGCACCCTTGAAGGCTACGCCCTGCCCATCGCCGACGGCACCGCGCAGAACCGGCCCGGTCTGCGTCGGGCGCTGGCGCTGTTGGACGAGGCCGGCTGGGCCCCCGGCGATGACGGCATCTTGCGCAATGCGGCAGGCGAGGCTTTCGCCTTCGAGATCTTGCTGACCATCGGCCAGGATGAGGCCGCAAGCATCGCCGCGATTTACAGCGAGGCGCTGAAAACCATCGGGATCGAGGCCAGCGTGATCCAGCTTGACGCGGCACAGATGAAGTCGCGTACCGATGCCTTCGATTTTGACATGACCTATTTCACCCGTAGCCTGTCGCTGTCGCCCGGCAACGAGCAGACGCTGTACTGGTCATCCGAGGCGGCGACGACGCCGGGATCGCGCAACTGGATGGGGGCCGCCTCACCCGCGATCGATGCCGCGATCGCAGCGCTTCTCGCCGCGCAAAGCCAGGCCGAGGCCACCACGGCCATCCAGGCGCTGGACCGGCTTTTGACGGCGGGGCGCTATGTGGTGCCATTGTGGTTTTCCGACCGCAGCCTGATCGTACATGCCCGCGAATTGCACCACCCCGACATCGTCCCGCTTTACGGCGACTGGGGAACTTCGTATCTTCCTGCCTTGTGGTGGTACGAAGAATGACCGCCCCAACAAGATGTAGCGGCTGAGCAGAGGCGGGCAGGACATGACAAAATGGGCGTTACTGGCGGCACTTGTGGTGCTGACGGGGTGCAACACCATCGCCGGGGTGGGCGAGGATGTGTCGGGCGGGGCGCGGACGGTGCAGGGCTGGTTCAACTAGGCCGTGCGGTCCCCGCGCGCGTGATCGGCGCTGCGCCGGATCACGGTGACCGAACAGGGGGCTTCGGCCACCACCCGCGCCGAAACCGACCCCAGATACCGCCGCGACGGTGATTGCCCCCGCGCGCCCATGAGTATGTGGTCAACATGGTTTGCGGTCGCATAGGCGATCAGCTGCTGGCCGGGATCTGGCCCCTCCAGCACCGTGCAGGTCAGCTTGTGGTCGGGCAGGTCGATCCCCTCGGCCCAGGCGCGCAGCTGAACCAGGCGGACGACATGCAGATTGTTGCCGGCGTCATCGGTGCCCTGGTCGATGCCCAGCCGGGCGGTCTTGATCACCGTCACGCAGGCGATGCGGGCGTCGGGCTCGGTCACCAACATCCGCCGGATCGCCTGGCGCAACCCCTCGGCCAGGGGTTCTCCTTCAGCCGACAGGTCCACCGCCACCAGGATCACCGGCGCTGCGGCCAGTTGCGCCGTGACCGAGGCCGGGGTGCTGAAGGATCGAAGCTTGCGCATGGCGCGCCAGCGGTCAAACACCGTCAGCCAGCCGTCGCGCCGCAGCTTGAGCGCCCGTGAGGTCAGCCTGACCTGTTGGGGATGGCCAAGATCGAACGCCATCTGCGCCGCCGACTGATAGCGCCGCATCGGATCGACAGCCAAGGCGCGCAGGATGATCTCTTGCAGCCATTCGGGACATTCCGGTCGCAGCGCGCGCGGCGGATCCGGGTCGCGCCACAGCCGGCGGCGCACCCCGCGCAGGGTTTCGGGCTGGCCAAACGGATGCTTGCCGGTGGTCAGCACATAAAGCATCGCCCCCAACGCGAACAGATCCGACCGCGGATCGTCGCGACAGCGCAGGTATTGTTCCGGCGCCAGATAGGGGAATGTGCCCATCGGGATCGCGAACTCCTCGGCCAGAAGATCAGGAAGCTGGGCGTGCCGCGACAGACCGAAATCGACCAGCACCATCTCGCCGCTGGGGCGTTGCAGGAAATTGGCCGGCTTGAGGTCCAGGTGGATCACCTCCTGGCGGTGCAGGTCCGCGACGGCCGCCAGCATCCGCGCGGCAATCTCGACCACGTCGGACAGGGGCAAGGGCGCGCGGTCAAAGAGGTGGAGGAAGCTATCACCCTCGATCCGTTCGACCACCAGATAGGGCATGACGGCGAAATCGCCGACCGCGAACACCCGTGGCACATGCGGGCCGGTCAGACGCGGCATGATCATCTGCTCGACCTCGAAGCCGACGATGGTGGGGCCGTCATAGCCGTCAAGGATCGTCGGCACCTTCATCACCATCGGCGTCGAGTGATCGGGATGGGTCACCTCCCAGATCGTGGCAAAGCCGCCCGCGTGCAGCTTTTCGCCCAGGGTGAAGCCATCGATGGTCAGTCCGGTGTGGGGGCGGGTCGGCATAGGCTACCTTCCGGTCAGGATGCGGGTGGCAAGGTCATCGGGCAGCCCGGCCGCCCGGATCTTGGCGGCCGCGCCTGCCACGTCATAGGGGGTACGGCGGAACATGAGCGTGTTGGCCGCACTGTCCAGGATCGCCCATCCCGCCTGGGGTGAGCCGTCGCGCGGCTGGCCCACCGCCCCCACCACCGCCAGCCAACGCCGACTGGGCAACAGGGGAACTGGCTGACCGATCCCAAACCCGATCTGGCGCACCGTGCCGCCGGGGTCGCGGCTGGCCAGCAAGGGAATGTGAACATGGCCGCAAAGGATCAGCCGGGCGTCGGTGGCACGGAAACTGGGCAGCGCGCGCGTGTCCGAGGTTACATAGGACCAGGCCTCGGGTTCGTTCATCGAGGCGTGGACAAGGGCCACCTCGCCCAGCCGCGCCACCAAGGGCAACGCGCCCAGAAAGCCTTGCTGGTCCAAAGACAGCTGTGCCCGCGTCCAATCGATCGCGCGCCGGGCATTGGCGGACATCCCATCGGCCCGGGCGGCGGCGGCGGTGTCGTGGTTGCCCCGCACGCAGATCGCGCCAGCCGCCACCCGCGTCATGATGGCGTCGCAGCACCAACCCGGATCGGCACCATAGCCCACGATGTCCCCAAGCACGATCAGACCATCGATGCCCTGCCCCGCCATATCGGCCAGAACCGCTTCCAGCGCCTCGCGGTTGGCATGGATGTCGCTGAGTATTGCATACCGCATCCGCACTTTTCCTTGCCCCGCCCTGGCCATTGTGCCAAGCGCATCGGCCCTGCGCCAGAGACTTCGTAACAGCGCGCGGGCGGCACGACCCAAGTTAGGCCAGCGAGGTGACCCACAGGATCGTTGCATCCTCATCCGACAGGCTGATCACGTTGTGCCCCATCGCCGCGTCATAATAGGCGCTGTCGCCGCGGCGCAGGTCAACCGGTTCGTAGAATTCGGAATAAAGCCGGATCACCCCGGTAAGGACATACAGGAACTCTTCGCCGTCATGGCGCACCCAGCCGTCGAACTCGGCCAGGTCGCGGGCCCGGATCGTGGCGCGATAGGGCAGCATTTTCTTGCGGGTCAGGCTCGCGGCCAGAAGCTGGTGTTCATAGGTGGCGGTGGCCTGCAACTGCCCCTCTCCCGCCTTGGTCACCCCCATGCGCCCGTTGACCTGCACCCGCGACGGCGGGGTGAAAAGCTGCGGCACCGTGATCGCAAGACCGCTGGCCAGCTTTTTCAGCGCTTCATAGGTCGGGCTCATCTGACCGTTCTCGATCTTGGACAGGGTGGAGCGCGCCAGACCTGCCCGGCTGGCGGCCTCCTCCAGCGTCCAGCCAAGCGAGCGGCGGATGCTGCGCACCCGCTCCCCAAGGTTCAAAGGTTCGGCCTGACTATCCTCGCCCGCTTCGCGGGCAATGCGGATCATTGTCTTGGGATCGGTAGGCTGCATGGGATCGGGGATAAATCACCCCTGCCGGGCTTGCAACCGCGATGCGGGGTTTCTAAGCCGGTTGCCATGCCCAGCCTGATCGACACCCGTCCGTTTCCGCCGGTTCCCGCCAGCTTCAACCTCGCCAGGCATGTGCTGGCGCGGGGCGCGGGGCTGGGCGACAAGACCGCGCTCGTCACCCTGCATCCTGACCGGGATGAGGCGGTCAGCTACGCCGCGCTGATCGCGATGGTGCGCGGCTTTGGCAGCCTGCTTTTGGGTCTTGGGCTGGTGCCGGGGGACCGGGTTTTGTTGCGGCTGGCAAATGGTCCGGCGTTTCCGGTCGCGTTCCTTGGGGCGATTGCGGTGGGTCTGGTGCCGGTGGCCAGCGCCGCCGGGCTGACGGGGGGGGAGATCACGCGCCTTGCCGCCCTTGCCGACCCAAGGCTGGTGGTTGCCGATCAGGGGGTTGCCCTGCCCGACCACCCTGCCCCGGTCCTCTTGGCCGATCTTGCCGCCTGGGCCCGCCAGCCGCCCGCGCCCTGGCACATGGGCGGGGCGGATCGTGAGGGGTACATCGTCTTTACCTCGGGCAGTTCCGGCACGCCCCTGGCGGTGTCGCATGCGCATCGGGCGATCCTGGCCCGCGAAACCCTCCACCGCGGGTGGGAGGGGGTTGGGCCTGAGGACCGGCTCGCCCATGCCGGGGCGCTCAACTGGACCTATACGCTGGGCACCGGGCTTCTGGACCCCTGGACCGTCGGGGCTACCGCGCTGATCACGCCGCCCGGCACGCTGCCTGCTGCCCTGCCCGCGCTGCTGGCCCGGTCAGGCGCCACGATCCTGGCCGCCGTACCAGGGGTGTTTCGCCAGCTTCTGCGCGCCGGTCTGCCGCCTCTGCCCGCCCTGCGTCACGCGCTTTCGGCGGGTGAGGGGCTGGCCCCTAGCTTGCGCCTTGACTGGCAACGCCAGACCGGCACCGACATTCACGAGGCTTTGGGCATGACCGAACTTTCGACCTATATCTCCGGTTCGCCAGACCGCCCCGCGCCGCTGGGCAGCAGCGGTCATGTCCAGCCGGGCCGCCTGATCGCCTGCCTTGATGCGGCAGGCCAGCCAGTGCCAAGGGGCATGCCGGGCGAGCTTGCCGTCTCCACCGCCGATCCGGGCTTCATGCGCGGCTATCTGCACCAGCCCCCGCCAAAGGGCCCGTGGTTTCGCACCGGGGACCTTGCCCGGATCGAGGCTTCGGGTGCGGTCACCCATCTTGGCCGCAAGGATGACCTGATCACCGCCGGCGGCTACCGGATCAGCGCGCCCGAGGTTGAGGCCGCGTTCCACGACCTGCCCGGCCTGACAGCCCTTGCCGCCACCGAGGTCGAGGTTACCCCCGGCACAAGGATCATCGCGCTTTTCTATGAGGCCGATGGCCCGATTGCAGAGGCCGCTCTGCACCAGCGCGCCGAGATTGCGCTTGCCCGCTGGAAGCAGCCAAGGCACTACCAGCATGTCACCGCCTTGCCCCGCAGCGCGAACGGCAAGCTTCTACGCCGCGCCCTTGCCGCCCTTTTCATGAGACCAAGCCCATGATCCGCCTAGACATCTTTTCCGATCCCGTCTGTCCCTGGTGCTATATCGGCAAGGCCCATCTTGATCGCGCACTGGCCGACCACCCCGACCATCCCTTCACGATCTTCTGGCATCCGTTCCAGCTGAACCCCGACATGCCCGCCGGGGGGATGCCGAAACGCGCCTATCTTGAGGCGAAGTTTGGCGGTGCCGCCCGGGTAGACGCGATGTTCGACCGCCTGCGTGAAGTGGCCCTTGCCGCCGGGGTGCCCTTTGACCCGGCCTTGGCACCCCTGATGCCGAACACGCTCGACGCGCACCGCCTGATCCACTGGGCCGGGATCGAGGGGCTGGCAACGCCCCTGAAAGACCGTCTGATGCGCGCCTATTGGCTGGAGGCGCGCGACATCGGCGACCATGCGACCCTCGCCGATCTTTCGGGCGAGGTCGGGATGGACCCTGGCGTGACGCTGCGGCTGTTGCAATCGGACGCCGATGCCGACGATATCCGCGCGCGCGACGCCGATGCCCGGGCCAAGGGGGTGAACGCGGTGCCGACCTTCCTTGTCGCGCAAAGCTATGTCGTTTCCGGCGCGCAGCCGCCCGAGCTTTGGGCAAAGGTCATCGCCGAACTGACGGCCCCGCCGGCAAGCCAGCTCAATTGATCGGTCAAGTCCCCAAATCCCCGATCTCGCAGACCGAATTCGTCGCGATCATCGCGATGCTGTTTGCCACGATCGCCATTTCCATCGACGCGATGCTGCCCGCCCTGCCCGATATTGCCGCAAGTCTTTCGCCCGAGGCCCCGAACGCGGCGCAACTGGTGGTGACCAGCTTTGTCTTCGGGATGGGGGTCGGCACTCTGTTCGCTGGACCGCTGTCCGATGCGTTCGGACGCAAGCGCGTGATCCTGTTTGGCTCGGGGCTTTATGCGCTGGCAGCATTGGCCTGCTATTTTGCCCCGTCGCTGGAGCTTCTGCTGGCCGCGCGGGTGGTGCAAGGGATCGGGGCCGCCGCCCCGCGCACCGTGTCGATGGCGATGGTGCGTGATCTGTACTCGGGTCGCGACATGGCCCGGATCATGAGCCTGGCCATGATGATCTTTACCCTGGTCCCCGCCGTCGCCCCCCTGATGGGCCAAGGGATCATCGCGCTTGCCGACTGGCATGCGATTTTTCTAGCCTATGTGGCGTTTTCGGGGGTCACCATGCTGTGGCTCGGCTTGCGCCAGCCCGAGACCCTGGCCGTGGAAAATCGCCGCCCGCTGGCGCTTGGGTCGCTTTGGGCGGCCACAAAAAGCCTGACGCGGCACCGGGTCATCCTGGTGTCGATCCTGGTGCAGACGCTGGTCCTCGCGGCGCTGTTCGCCACGCTGTCGTCGATGCAGGGCATCTTCGAGCTTCGCTTTGACCGGGGCGAAAGCTTTCCCCTCTGGTTCGCGGTGATCGCGGGCGGCTCGCTTTGGGGCAGTTTTCTGAACAGCCGGGTGGTGATGGCGCTGGGCATGCGGCGGGTGGTGGCGGCGACGCTGACCGGGCAACTGGCGCTGACGCTGGTGGTTTTTGCTGCCGTGGCCATGGGCACCATGCCCGAAGCTTTGGCCTTTCCCGCCCATATCCTGTGGTCAGTGGGGCTTTTCGGGATGATGGGGCTGACGATGGGCAACCTCAATGCGCTGGCGATGGAGCCGGTGGGCCATATCGCGGGGCTTGCCGCGTCGGTCATGCTGTCGGTGGCCACGGTGGGATCGGTCGTTTTGGCGATCCCGGTTGGCTTGGCTTTTGACGGCACGCTGGTGCCGCTGCTGGCTGGGGTGAGTGTGCTTTTGGGCGCGGCCCTCATGGCTGTGCGCTTTGGCCTGCCGCGCTAGGCCTTCACCGCTTGCAACACCTGCGCCAGATCGCGGGCGATGGCGAAGGCGCCCTTGATCCGGTCGCCCTCTGACTTCATCTCGCCCGCCAGCACAATCTTGGTGCCGCTGACCCGTGCTGCCGGACCCTGCGCCTTCAGGAAATCGACCAGTCCAGCCGGGTTGGCGAATTTGTCGCCGTGAAACTGCACCGTCGCCCCCTTTGGCCCGGCATCCAGCCGGCTGATCCCGGCGCGTTTGCACATCGCCTTGATCCGCACGATCAGCATCAGGGTGTTGACCTCTTTCGGCAGCGCGCCGAAGCGGTCGATCAGCTCGGCGGCGAAACCCTCCAACTCCACCTTGGTCGTGAGGGAGGAGAGCCTGCGGTAAAGCCCAAGCCGGATATCGAGATCGGGAATGTAGCTTTCGGGAATCATCACCGGCACGCCAAGGTTCAACTGCGGCGACCAGTCATCCGAAATCGTCGACAATCCCTGCAACTCGCCCGACTTGATCTTGGCAATCGTGTCCTCCAGCATCTGTTGGTAAAGCTCATAGCCAACCTCACGCACATGGCCGGACTGTTCTTCGCCCAGAAGGTTCCCGGCCCCGCGCAGGTCGAGGTCGTGGCTAGCCAGGTTAAAGCCCGCGCCCAGACTGTCGAGGCTCCCCAGAAGCCGCAACCGTTTCGTCGCCTGCGGGGTGAGGGGCGCGCGGGGTTTGGTGGTGAGGTAGCAATAGGCCCGCGTCTTGGACCGGCCCACCCGGCCCCTTATCTGGTAAAGCTGGCTTAGCCCGAACATGTCGGCGCGGTGGACGATCATCGTGTTGGCCGTGGGGATATCGAGCCCGCTTTCGACGATGGAGGTTGCCACCAGCACGTCGAACTTGCCGTCGTAGAACTGGTTCATCCGGTCATCGAGGTCCCCCGCCGCAAGCTGGCCATGGGCGATGACATAAGCCACCTCGGGGACATGGGTGCGCAGGAAATCCTCAACCTCATGCAGGTCGGAAATCCGCGGGACCACAAAGAACGACTGGCCGCCCCGGAACCGTTCGCGCAACAGCGCCTCACGCAGGGTGATCGTGTCGAATTCGGACACATAGGTGCGGATCGCCAGGCGGTCGACCGGCGGGGTGGCGATGATCGACAGATCGCGCACCCCGGTGAGGCTAAGCTGCAAGGTGCGCGGGATCGGCGTCGCGGTCAGGGTCAGGACGTGAACCTCGCTCCGCATTTCCTTGAGCCTCTCCTTGTGGGTGACGCCAAAGTGCTGTTCCTCGTCGATGACCAGAAGGCCAAGATTCTTGAAGCTGACCCCCTTGGCGAGCAGTGCATGGGTCCCAACGACAATATCCACCGACCCGTCGGCCATCGCGGCACGGGTGGCATTGGCGTCCTTGGTGCTGACAAAGCGCGACAAGGGATTGATGCGGATCGGAAATCCCCGGAACCGTTCGACAAAGCTGCGGTAATGCTGCCGCGCGAGCAGGGTCGTCGGACAGATCACCGCGACCTGCATGCCTGACAAAGCCGCCACGAACGCCGCGCGCATCGCGACCTCGGTCTTGCCAAAGCCCACATCGCCGACAATCAGCCGGTCCATGGGGCTGCCCTTTTCGAGGTCCGCCACCACATCGGCAATCGCCGCCAACTGATCATCGGTTTCCTGATAGGGGAAGCGGGCGGCAAAGGCCTCCCATATGCTGTGGGGCGCCTCCAGGATCGGCGCATGGCGGAGCGCCCGTTCCGCCGCAATCCGCATCAGGCGGTCGGCGATTTCCTTGATCCGTTCCTTGAGCTTGGCCTTCTTGGCCTGCCACGCACCCCCGCCAAGCCGGTCCAGCAGCCCCTCTTCATGGCCATACCTCGACAAAAGCTCGATATTTTCAACCGGCAGGTACAGCTTGGCGTTGTCGGCATATTCCAGCATGACGCAGGCATGGGGGCCCCCCAAAGCGGTGATCGTCTCGATCCCCAGATAGCGGCCCACCCCATGTTCGACATGCACCACCAGATCGCCGGGGCTAAGGGTGTCCACCTCGCGCAGGAAATTGTCAGCCTTGCGTTTGCGGCGCGGTTTGGCCACCAGCCGGTCACCGAGCACGTCCTGTTCGGAAATCACCGCCAGGCCGGGGGCTGTAAAGCCCGCCTCCAGCGGCCAGACGGTCAGGAACAGCCCACCCTTGCCTTCGGGCAGCGCGCGCAGATCGGCAATCTTGGTGGCACCACGCAGGCCATTATCGGCCAAAAGCCCTTGCAAGCGGTCGCGGGCACCGTCGGACCAGCTGGCAACGACCACGTTTGCCGTTTTGGACAGCGCCTGAATATGATCGGCCAAAGAACCGAACAGGTTCAGCTTTTCCTGTTGGCGCTCTGGCGCAAAACTGCGCCCGGCCCGTGCGCCGGCATCCAGCACCCCCGGCCCCGGACTTTGCGGCAGGGGCGAAAGCTGCACCACGCGGTGCCGGGCCAAGGCGTCCTCCCAGGCGGGATCGTCCAGGTACAGATCCTCGGCCGGGACGGGTTTGTAGACGGTGTCGATCCGGCCCTTGGCGGACATCGCCTCACTGCGCGCATCATAGCTGTCGGCGATCCCGTCCCAGCGGGCCAGGCGGGCGGCGGTGATCTGGTCGTCCAGCATCACCGAGGCCCCCGGCAGATAGTCGAACAGCGTCTCAAGCCCGGCGTGAAAGAACGGCAGCCAATGTTCCATCCCCTGGTGCTTGCGACCGGCACTTACCGCCTCGTACAAGGGGTCATCGGTGCCTGCCGCGCCAAAGCTGATCCGGTAGTTCTGTCGGAACCGCGCGATCGACCCCTCATCCAGGATCACTTCGCTGACGGCGCAAAAGCTGACTTCGCTCAGCTTGGCGATGGTGCGCTGGGTGGCGGGGTCAAAGCGGCGCGCGCCGTCCAGCACATCGCCGAAGAAATCTAGCCGGATCGGCCCGCCCGGCCCCGGCGGGTAGATGTCGACAATACCGCCGCGCAGGGCGTAGTCGCCAGGCTCGGCCACGGTAGAGACCGGGGTAAACCCCATCCGCGCCAGAAACGACTTGAGCCGCGCCTCATCGACACGGGCACCCACCGCAGCACGGAACGAGGCCGCCTCAACCACCGCCCGCGACGGCAGGCGCTGCGTCACCGCGTTCAGCGTGGTCAGAACCACCGCCGGGGCGACAAGCCCATCGGCCAGCATCGCCAGCGCCGCCATCCGCCGGGCCGAGATGTCGGGGTTCGGGCTGACCCGGTCATAGGGCAGGCAGTCCCAGGCCGGAAACTCGACCACCGGCACCTCGGGGGCAACCACGGCCAGGGCGGCGCGCATCGCCTCGGCCCGTTTGTCGTCGCGTGCGACATGGATGACCGAGGCACCCCGGCCAAGTTCGCGCGCCAGCAACATGGCGTCGAAACCCTCGGGGGCACCCCCCAATATGATCCGTTCGGCTGTCACGCGGGCCCGCCCGATCAGATCGGCAGGGACATGCTGACGTTATGCCACATGCCGAACATCGCGGTGACAAAGATCGCGACCATGCCGATGCTCTGGATGACACGACGTTGCACGATCAGGCGACGATACAGCACTTCGCCGGTCGCGTGCTCGGCGGTGATGCGGCGGCAAAGCCGGATGCTGGTCCAGACCACGCCGGCAATCGGCGCCATCAGAAAGAACACGGCCTGCGCGAATTCCACTTCGTAGTAGAATGCCAGCACCGCCAGCCCACTTAACCAAAAGCAGCCCAAGCCCACCAGGGTCGCAGGGTTTTCATCCACCAGATGCAGCACCCGCCCGCAGGTGATGCGCACCAGTTCCTCGACATCGGCCTGCGCCTGCCCCCCATCACGCCGCCCGCGCCGGATCATGTCCAACGGTACACCCAGCACGAAATAACTAAGCGAGGACCAAAGCGTGGCCAGCACGATCCAGTACCACAGGTTGGAAAACGACCGCATGTCGATCAGGCTTAGCACAGAGTCGAGAGGTTCCACCTTGCAGATGATCCTTTTGTCAGTCGCATCCCTGTTGCAAAGCCAACTTGAGATGCCCCTCTTTCCATGGCAGGCAGTTGGTGAAGCCGCAAGCCCAAGCTTGCATTGCCAATGAGGACGCATCGATGCAGCCCGTTTTTGCCCCCTATCCGCTCGGCCGCTTTCGCCGCACCCGCCGGACGCCCGCCCTGCGCGCGCTGACCGAGGAGGTGACGCTTACCGCTGGCGATCTGATCTGGCCGGTATTCCTGCGCGATGGTTCGAACCAGCGCGACCCGATCCAATCGATGCCGGGGGTGGACCGACTGTCACTGGATCTGGTGGTCGAAGCCGCCGCCATGGCGCACGATCTTGGCATTCCCGCGATCTGTCTGTTTCCCTACACCGACCCCGCGTTGAAGACCGCCGATTGCCGCGAGGCCTGGAACCCTGAGAACCTTGCCAACCGGGCGATCCGGGCGATCAAGGCGCAGGTGCCGGGCATTGCGGTGATGACGGATGTGGCGCTCGATCCCTACAATTCGCTTGGCCATGACGGGCTGGTGCAGGACGGCATCATCCTGAACGATGAGTCGGTCGAGGCCTTGGTCCGGATGGCCCTGGTTCAGGCCGCTGCCGGGGCCGACATCCTTGGCCCCTCCGACATGATGGATGGCCGGATCGGCGCGATGCGGGCGGCGCTGGAAGCCGCAGGCCACAAGGATGTGTCGATCCTGAGCTACGCCGCGAAATATGCCAGCGCCTTTTATGGGCCGTTCCGCGATGCGGTCGGGGCAACGGGTGCGCTGAAGGGTGACAAGAAGACCTATCAGATGAACCCCGCCAACAGCGATGAGGCGTTGCGCCTCGTGGCGCGCGACCTGTCCGAGGGGGCGGACATGGTGATGGTCAAACCCGGAATGCCCTACCTTGATATCTGCCGACGGGTAAAGGATGCCTATGGCGCGCCGACCTTTGCCTATCAGGTGTCGGGCGAATACGCGATGATCAAGGCGGCGGCGGCGCAAGGCTGGATCGACGGGGAAAAGGCGATGCTGGAAAGCCTGATTGCCTTCAAGCGCGCGGGCTGTGACGGGGTGCTGACCTATTTTGCGCCCGAATTGGCGCGGCTTTTGCGCGGCTAGCCGCCTGACGCAAACTGCGCCTGCACGGTCGTCGTCAGATCGTTCAGCGAAAACGGTTTCGGCAGGAACACCGCGTTGGCCACCCGGGCCTGATCTTCGGCCAGCGCGTCTTCGGCATAACCCGACATGAAAATCACCCGCACCTGCGGGCGGTCGAGCAAGGCCGCGCGCACCCAGGCCGGGCCGTCAAGGCCGGGCATCACCACATCGGTGACGAACACATCCACATCCAGGCTGCGGTCTTGCAAGACCGCAAGGGCCTCTTCGCCGGATGCGGCCTCTAGCACGGTATAGCCGCGCAACCGCAGCGCCCGGCTGGCAAAGGCGCGCACGGGGGCCTCGTCTTCGACCAAGAGCACCACGCCGTCGCCTTGCCGCACCAGGCTCCGGCGCGGTTCGATCCGGACGGGCGGCGGCAGCATGTCCGGGCCGGCGGCGGGAAAGTAAAGATCAAAACTTGTCCCCTCGCCTGGCACCGAGGCGGCAAAGATGAAGCCGCCCGATTGCTTGACGATCCCGTAGGCCATCGACAGACCCAGCCCGGTTCCCTCTCCGGGGCGCTTGGTGGTGAAGAACGGCTCGAAAATCTTTTGCAGGTGTTCCGGAGCAATCCCCATTCCGCTGTCAACCACGCGGATCAGGCAGTAATCCCCCGCTGGCACAGTCGCGCGGTCACGCTCTAGCGCCTCGGTCAGGGTCAGTGCCCGGGTTTCGATGGTAATGCTGCCCCCCTCGGGCATCGCGTCACGCGCATTGACCACCAGATTGACCAACACCTGTTCCAACGGACGCCGGTCTGCGCGGATCAGGCAAGGGCCAGCCCGCCCCTGCGCGCCGTGATGCACCTGACGCAAATCAACCTTTTCCACCAAAAGGCGGTTCAAGAGATGCGTCAACTCCCCCAGGACATCCTCGACATCCAGACGCTCGGGCTTGAGCGTCTGCTTGCGCGAAAACGCGAGCAACTGCCCGACCAGCGCCGCCGCCCGGTTTGCGTTCTGGCGGATCTGCTCCAGATCGGCAAAGTCCGGGGCATCGCTGCCGTGGCGCAACAGCAAAAGGTCGCAATGGCCGGAAATCGCGGTCAGAAGATTGTTGAAGTCATGTGCGATGCCACCGGCAAGCTGCCCGATGGCTTGCATTTTCTGGCTTTGGGCAAATTGCGCTTCCAGGGTCTTGAGCTGGGTTGCATCGTTCAGAACCGCCAGAAGCGAGACCCGACCTGCCTCTACGAACCGGTGCAGCGTCACCTGCACGAAGACTTCCTCACCCTTGTTGCGCGCGCGCAGAACCTCATTTCCGTGGGCAATCCTGCCGGTCGCCACATCGCCAAGCCAGTCGGACACCGGCCGGCCCAGGGCTTCGAACACCTCGTGGAACATCGCCGGTCGCAGCATGCCGTTCAGCATCATGTCCCGCGCCGCGCGGTTGGCGTTGCGCATCACCCCGTCGGGGCCAAAGGTCATCATCGCGACCGGCACGTCCTCAAGGTCGGTCATCACCGGCGAGGGTCGCGCATCGACCGCAGGCGGTTCGGAACGGTCCGGCGGGGGTGGGTTCGCGGCGAGTTGGGTGCCGGACCCGGCCTCGATCCGCCAAAGAAATCGGTCGTCGCCAGCGTCGTGAACCGCGATCCGCAGGCTGCCCTGACGGGTGGAAAACTCGGCTGCTGCCGCACCTTCGGCTGTGGCCTGGTGGTGCAACCGCAAAAGCACGGCCGAGGGGTCGATCACGAACCGGGCCAAAGCCTGGGCAAGCACGTCCGGTCGGGTGCCAAACCGCTGCACCGCAGCCTGATTGCGATACAGCACCTTTCCCGCCGCGTCGGTGGCCAGCCAAGGCGAAGCATCCCGCGCAGTCAGGCGGGCCAGCCGCGCATCCTCATGGTGCCGGTCAAGCTGGAAATGTCCCGCCAGCACCACCAGCATCGCGGCCACCAGCAGCATCGTCAGCCCGCAGACCGCCAGAACCGGCCCAAAGGCGGGCTGGCCCAGCCCCCAAAAGCCGACCAGCGCCCCGCCACAGCCGGCAAGCACGCCAAGACCGACCGGAGCCTCTTGCCCAATGACAGCCAGGCTTTTTGCCACGTCGCGCTTCACCCTGCCCCCGATTAGCCCCCGATCGGCGTTCCCCCGACAGCTTTGACGCGGATCGGTTAACCGATGCTTAACTGCACCGTGAGATCGCGCAAGGGTTGTGCCGCTTAGCCGTCGGGTCGCGACAACACCGCAAGGAAAAATCCGTCGCCGCCGGTCAAGGGCGTCCAAAGCCGCCTTTGGGCCAGCACCCAACCGGGACGATCCGCCACAAAGGCTGCAACCTGATCGTCGTTCTCGCCCGACAAGAGCGAACAGGTGGCATAGGCCAACCAGCCACCGGGCCGCACCATCGCCGCCGCCCGACGCAGAATGTCGCGCTGGTCCAGCAGCAGGGCATCCAGCCGCGCCTCGGTCAGCGCCCATTTGCCCGCCGGATCGCGCCGCCAACTGCCCGAACCAGAGCAGGGCGCGTCTACCAGCACGAGGTCAAAGGGGGCTGCATCCTCGGGCCGGGCAAGCTGCGTCACGCCGATGCCTGCGCGCAAGGCCCGGGCCGGCAGATCGGCCATCCGACGCGGGGCAGCGTCATGGGCGTAAAGCCGCAGCCCTGCCGCTGCGGCCATCGCCAAGGTTTTGCCGCCGCCGCCCGCACAGTGGTCCAGCACCTTCATCCCGTCCACCAGCGGCAAAGCTGCCACCACGGCCTGCGAGGACAGGTCTTGCAACTCGACCAGGCCCGACAGATAGGCCGCGCTGGATTTTACCTTGCGCTCGCCGTCGGTCACCTCAACAGCCAGGGGCAGGTCCGCGCGGGCCGTGGCGGTGATCTGGTCGCGCGCCAGAGCGGCAATGGCCTCGGCCCGCCCCCCGCGCTGCGGATTGATCCGCAGAAAAACCGGGGCGCGGTTCGCCATGGCGGTCATCACGGCGGCAAAATCAGTACCCAGGCTGGCGCGGAGCGGCGCTTCAAGCCAGTCGGGGATGTTGAAGACCTCGGCTCCGACGGGCGCGCGCCCCGCCTCGGTCACCGGATCGGCCGGCTGGGGATCGTGCGACCCACCGGCAAACCAGGCCACGTTCGGCGGCTCGCGGCGCGCCAGCCCAAGGACCAGCCCGCGCCCGGTCAACCCGCCCCCAAGGGCAGCACAAGACGATCGGCAGCGCAAACACTGAAACACGATGTCGCGCACCGCCGCCCGGTCCGAGGACCCGGCATAGCGCGCGCCCCGGCCCCAGTCGGTCAGCGCCACCTCGACCGGGTCACCCGCCAGTACCCGGTCAAGCACCACAATCGCCGCCGAGGCCCTGGCCCCCGGTGTCATGCGCAGCCATCCCCCGACGCGCGCGGCACCGTCACATCACCCGGTAATTCGGGCTTTCGCGGGTGATCTGCACGTCGTGGACATGACTTTCCTTCAAGCCCGCCCCGGTGATCCGCACGAATTGGCAGTTGGTCCGCATCTCGGCCACCGTGGCGCAACCCGTATAGCCCATCGCGGCGCGCAAGCCGCCGACCATCTGGTGAATGACCGCTGCGGCCGAGCCCTTGTAGGGCACCTGCCCCTCGATCCCTTCCGGCACCAGCTTGTCGCTGGCGGCATCCTTCTGGAAATACCGGTCCGCCGAGCCCCGCGCCATCGCGCCCAAAGACCCCATCCCGCGGTAGGCCTTGAAGCTGCGCCCTTGGTACAGAATCACCTCGCCGGGGCTTTCATCCGTGCCGGCAATCGCGCTGCCGACCATCGCGCAAGAGGCCCCGGCCGCAATCGCCTTGGCAAAATCGCCCGAGTATTTGATCCCGCCATCCGCGATGACCGGAATATCCCCAGCGGCTTTGGCGCTGTCCATGATCGCGGTCAGTTGCGGCACGCCGACGCCGGCGACGATCCGCGTGGTGCAGATGCTGCCCGGCCCGATCCCGACCTTGACCGCATCCGCCCCGGCCCCGATCAGGGCGCGTGTCGCCTCGGCTGTCGCCACGTTGCCCGCCACCACTTGCACGGTGTTGGAAAGCCGCTTGATCCGCTCTACCGCGCGGGCCACCCCTTCGGAATGGCCATGCGCGGTGTCGATCACCACCAGGTCCACCCCGGCGTCGATAAGGGCCTCACTCCGGGCAAAGCCCGCATCCCCGACCGTGGTCGCTGCCGCCACCCGCAGCCGCCCAAGCGCGTCCTTGCAGGCCTGCGGGTTCAGCACCGATTGCTCGGTATCCTTCAGCGTCAAAAGGCCCGTGAGCTTGCCCTGCCCGTCGGTGACCAAAAGCTTTTCGATCCGCCGCGCCTTCATCAGGCTGATCGCTTCGGTGCGGTCAACCGGTTCCCGCAAGACCGCCAGATTGTCACTGGTCATCATAACCGACACCGGCGTGCGGTCATCAGAGGCAAAGCGCATGTCGCGGTTGGTCACGATCCCCAGCACCCGACCGTGCGCGTCCACCACCGGAAAGCCGGTGATGCTGTACCGCTCCATCAGCACCTTGGCGTCGGCAAGGGTCTGGTCCGGGGTCAGGGTGATCGGCTGGTAGACGACGCCGCTCTCGAACCGCTTGACCCTGCGTACCTCGCGCGCCTGCGCCTCAAGATCAAGGTTGCGGTGGATGACGCCGATCCCACCCGCCTGCGCCATGGCAATCGCCATGCGACCCTCGGTCACCGTGTCCATCGCGCTGGACAAAAGCGGAATGTTCATCCGCACGGTCTTGGTCACGAAGGTCGCGGTGTCCGCCTCAGAGGGCAGCACAGCCGATGCGGCAGGCACCAACAGAACATCGTCGAAGGTCAGAGCCTCACGAATCTGCATGGAAAATCCTTCCCCAGATGGCGTCGCTTGGCGGTTTTCATTTTCACGCGCGCCATGGGTTTGCAAGAAGAAATCCGCCGCTTGAACCTGGACCGCCGCCGTGCAGACTGTACAGACCCCAGCCGAGGACCCCATGCGCGCCGCCATCGTCGAAAACACCCGCGTTACCCATCACGGTCTGGTCGGTGTGGCGCTGCACGAACGTGGTGCGCTGATCGATCAGCACCGGCCCTGGGCCGGCCAGCCCCTGCCCGACGCCCCCGAGGCGGATGCCCTGGTGGTGTTCGGCGGCGAACAAGCCGCGACCGACGACCATTCCCACCCCTACCTGCCCGATCTTGCCCGCCTGATGGCGGCCTATACCCGGGCCGACAAGCCGGTGCTGGGGATCTGCCTTGGCGCGCAGCTTCTTGCCCGGGCCTATGGCGCGGAAAACCGGCTGGGCGTCGCGCCGGAATTCGGCTGGGTGGATGTCTCCCTGACCGAGGCGGGGCGCTCAGATCCTGTCCTTGCTGTCCTGCCAGAACGTTTTGCAATCTTTCAATGGCATTCCGACACGTTCACTTTGCCACCGGGTGCCACCCATCTGGCCCAAAGCGCCACCGCCGCGCATCAAGCCTTCCGCATCGGCCGCGCCACCTATGGCACCCAGTTCCATTTCGAGGCCAACCGCGCGGTGGTCGCCGACTGGCTTGTCCGCTTTCCCGACCTGATCGAGCGGATGTCGCCCGGCTGGGCCCTGCGCCATCCCGGCCTTGCCGAAACCGACGGGGCCTTGGCGGATGCGCATGGCCTGACCCTCGCCCGCGCCTGGGTCGATCTGATCCAGGCGGGCTGACCCGACCATTTGCTCTTTGCCAAATACTCTCGGGGGGTCCGGGGGGCGACGCGCCCCCGGCCTTGGGTCAGTCGAGCCCTGCGCAATCATGCCCCGATCAATCAGGTCGTGGCAGGCCCGGATCGGCGGTCATGCCTCGGCTGCGTTGGTCAGCGCGGCAAGTCGGCCGCCCGGCCAGCGCTTCAGCACCCACCACAGGATGGCAGGGATGGCCACCAGCGCGACCAGCAAGACTGCGATGCCGGCCCAAAGCCCGCTTGGCAGCAGCACAAGCGCCGTCACCAATGCTGCCAGCGGAAAGGTAAAGGCCCCCCAAAGCGGCGACGGTCCCGATGCCACCGTCCAGCGCAGGGGCAGCACAATCATTCCGCCCATCGCTCCGGCCATCAGGGCAAAGCCAAGGGCGAGATCGGGCTTGCCAAGCAGGCATGCCACGGTGCTTAAAACGGCTGCCGGGGCGATGTGAATGGCCAGCAACGGGCGCAGGGGTGCGGGTGGGATGGTGCGCATGACCTGCCACGCGCTAAGCCCCCAGATCACGAAAGCTCCTGGCATGACGGCCCAGAACAAGACCGTCGCAAGCCCCGTCCAACCAACCGCAACCGCAGCGGGCGCGGCAAGGATGAAGCCGACAAAGTTTACGTGCCAGGTCGGGTTGACCTCACGTCCCGGTGGCGGAAGGGTCCACAGCAGGCGCAAGAGCAAGAGCGCCAGGGTCAGATGCCCCACAAGCGCCAGCACGATCACCCCCTTGGCCGTCCCCAGGCTGAAGTCGGCCAGCAGCGTTGCCGCCGCCATCCCGCCCATCGTCAGCGCACCAAGCCCCGACCGGCCGGGCAGCACGCGCAAATCCTCGACCACCACGGCTGGCCGCCGGGCAATCTTGGCGACGTAGGCAAGCGCGGCATAAGCCCACAAGGCCAGCGCCGCTCCGGCCAGAAGGTCACCCAGGGCGAGGGGAAGGTTCGTCGCGCTCAGCGCCAGCCGCAACGCAATGGCCAGACCAAGCAGCCCCAGGATCGGCGGAAAGATCGCAGGTGGAGTCCGGGCGAAAAGCGCCGGTTGCCGGGGCGGAAACTGCGGCGGGGGGAACCGCTTGGGGAGGGGCTCGGCTTTGGTCATCTTTCGTTATCCTTGCCCTGACAGGACCGGAAACCAATCCTCGCGCAGCGGGGTGCCGGCCTGCATCCCGTGGCCTGGAAAGGGTGGTGAGGTCGGGCCGGGGCGATCCACATACCGCGCATCGTCGCCGACCAGCCGGAGCGAGAACGCCCGCCGCCGCGTCGCCGCCAGATTGCCGCGCGCGCCGTGCAGGGTGCGAAAGTGGAAGGCCACAGCGTCACCGGGCTCCATCGCCCACTCCCGGATCACCATGCCCTCGGCTTCGGGGTCGGGGGCGGCGATGTAATCGTGATCGCCGGGATAAAAGTTGGTCTCGGACAGCCAGCGGGTCGGTAAAATATCCTTGTCCCACAGATGGCTGCCAGCAACGCAGCGCAAAGAGGCCTCGCACACCGGGTCCAGCGGCGACCAAAAGCTGATGGTCTGGCGGCCCTGAACAAAATAATAGGGACCATCGCTGTGCCAGGGCGTGGGCTTGAGGGTGCCGGGTTCCTTGACCAGCACATGGTCGTGGAAAAGCTGGACCCGTTCAGATTGCATCAGCCGGGCAGCAACCCGCGCCACGCCCGATTGGCGGATCACGGCGGCGAATTCGGGGATCCTGCCCCAATTGCAATAGTCGTCGAAAAACCCGCCCGCTTCGCCCGGTTTCAGGGTGGGCATCGACTGGCCGGGGCTTGCCATGCTGCGCGCCACCCCGGCGCGCAGCATGGCGACCCAGTCGGCCCACAGCCCCTTGATCAGCACCACACCCTCGCGCTGGTAGGTGTCGATCATCGCATCCGTCACGTCGACCATCGCAGATCCCCTTTGCGCCGCCACCCTGCCCCGCCGTCCGGTCTAGGGCAAGACCATCAGCGTCGATCCCAGCCGTTTCACCGCAGCGCCGGTGCCCAGCTTGAACCGCGCCAGGCCTGGCGCATCCTCGGTGTTGATCGAGCCGAGGTCCAGCCAGCGCACCCCCTGATCGCGCAGCGTCAACGCCGCCTGCCACAGCATAAGCGTGTGGACCCCGGCCTGCCGCGCGGCCTGGTTGCCCCAGGCCAGATGATAACTGGCGCTGGCCCCCTGACGGACAAAACACATGGCAGCCGCCACCTCGCCCGCAGGGGACCATTCCCAAAGCTGCAGGGCTGCGGGTGGCAGGGCCCGGCTGAAGTCGGCAGAAAGGGCCCGATAGCCATGCGTCCGGCGCTGGGCGGCTTCTTGCGTCAGCAGGCGGTGCAAGGCACCGGGTGGATCGCGCCGCAGCGCCAGACCCTTGCGCTCGGCGGCCGTCAGATGGCCGCGCCATTTGCGGTCCAGACCAGCCCGCAGGTCACCGCCAAGGTCCCAAACCGCATGGGTCATCGGGGTCACCAACGGCACAAGGCCCGGACCGGCAAGGGCTATCTCGGGCGTCACGATGGTCAGACCCGGCCAGCGCGCAAAGCGCCGCAGCGCCTGCCGCCTAAGACCGTCGGTCAGGCCCTGCTCCCACAGCGGCCCGCGCGAGATCAGGCGCAACCGGCCGCGCTCAACCACCAGCGCCGCGCCGATGCCCAGATCGGCCGTGAACACCCGCGCCCCGCAAGCGGCCGCTGCAAGGCCATAGGCCGCAGATTGGGCAAAGGGCTGAAACGCAAGGGACGAAAGCGGACCATCGCACATGGTCGCCATTCATTCCTTGGAAAGCTTTCTGTGCCGTTAATGGTGATCATGAGACGGATCCCGAAAACCCTCGCCCCTGCCCCGCGCCTGACGCTTTGGGTACCGGCCATGCTGTCGGCGGCGCTGTGCGGGGTCTGGCTGGGCCTGACGCTGCTGATTTAGCTGACCATGGCCGAAGGGGTGAAGATCCCCCCGCAAGCCCTGCTTTCTGGCAAGGTCTGGTGAACGGCTTGGCAGCGCGCGCGACACTTATACGAGGGGTCTCCCTGGGGGCGCTTCCGGGCAGACCCAGCCGGGCCAAGGGCGGTAAAAAACGCTTTGGCCTAGGATGGGCCGATCTTGACGCTCTGGCGCGGGTGCCGAAATCCTCCTATCACGCTCTCGCCCGTGCCGTTGCGCGCACCACCTGAGAGGCTGTCATGACCCTTGCCGTTCTGGCCGACATCGGCGGCACCAACACCCGAGTCGCCCTGGCCGAGGGAACGGACGTGCGGCTGGACACGATCCGCCGCTATCCGAACGCCGAGTATCAGGCGCGCGGTCAAGACATTGCCCAAGTGCTGCGCGACTATCTGGCCGAAACCGGGGCCCGCGTGTCGGGGGCCTGTGTCGCTGCTGCCGGACCTGTGCAGGATGGCGTGGCCACGATGACCAACCTGGACTGGGTGATCGACGCGGCCAAGCTTTCCGGGGCCACCGGGGCGGGCAAGGTGGCGATCCTGAACGATCTGCAGGCGCAGGGGCAGGCCCTGGGGCATATCCCGGCAGACAAGCTGCGCCGCTTGGTCGACGGGCCGGTTCTGGCCGGGGCTACCATGCTGGTCGTCGGGCTTGGGACCGGGGTCAACGCAGCCCCGGTGCATCCATCGGCGACCGGTCGGGTGGTGCCGCCATCGGAATGTGGCCATGTCACCCTGCCGATTCGCACCGAAGAAGACCTTGCCCTTGCCCGTTTTGTCGAGGCGCGTCTGACCGCCACCGGTGACGCCCCCCATGTCGGCGTCGAAGAGGTGCTGGCCGGGCGTGGCCTGGTCAATCTGCACGCTTTCGCCGCTTCCCGTGCGGGCCAGTCCGGCAGCCTCAGCTCGGCCGAGGTGCTGGCCGCAGCGGCGGCGGGTGATCCGATCGCTGCCCATGCCGCGCGGCTTTACGTCCATATTCTGGCGCAGATGCTGGCGGATCTGGCGCTGATCCACCTGCCCTATGGCGGCATCTACCTGATCGGCGGGATGGCCCGGGCGATGACACCCCACATGCAGCACCATGACATTGCCGCCCAGTTCCGCGAGCCGCGCCGGGTGCGCTTGCTGGAGACCGCGTTTTCGGTCACCGTGGTCGAGGACGATTATGCCGCCCTGACCGGCTGTGCGGCCTATCTGGGCCAGGTCTGACGGATGCGAAGGCTGGCAGGCCAGAGAAGTCTGACCCGCTAGAAGTCTGGCCTGCTTGAAGTCTGGTCCGCTAGAGGGCCAAGCGGTCGCGCAGGACCTGCAGCGCCACGCCCAGCCCGTCCGGGGCGATGCCATGGCCGGTACCTGCCATGACATGACCAAAGGTCTCGAACCCGGCGGCCACCAGCGCATCCCCGGCGCGGCCCATGTCGGCGAAGGGCACCAGTTGATCCTGATCGCCGTGCATCAGCAGGACCGGCGGCTTGGAGACCGCCTCGACTGCCAACCGTTCCGGGTGCAAAAGACGACCCGAGATTGCCACCACAGCCGCAATTGGCGCAGGGCGACGGGGGGCCAGATGGAGCGCGATCATCGCGCCCTGGCTGAAGCCGACCAGGGCCAGGGCCTCGGGTCCCAGGCCCGCCTCGGCCAGACGCGCATCCAGAAAGCCGTTCAGATCGGCAGTGGCGGCCAAAAGCCCCGCATCCGCCGCCCCCTGGGATGACCCGTCCAGCCAGGGGATCGGAAACCACTGCCGCCCGAACCCGCCCCCCGCGCAAACCTCGGGCGCGTCGGGGGCCAGGAACCCCACCCCCGGCAGATGCGGTGCCAGCACATCGGCCAGCCCCAGAAGATCGGCACCATCGGCCCCGTAGCCGTGCAGGAAAACCACCAGAGCCTTGGGCCGCGCGGCACCTTTGGCGGCGAATTTCAGGTCGCGCATCAGACCACTCCCTCGCGTGTCTTGGCATGGTGGTACCAGGCCCACAAAATCCTTGCCGCGACCGACCGCCAGGGCGACCAGGACTCGGCCATTGCGCGCAAGGCCTTGTCGCCGGGACGCACCGGCAGGTCAAACAGCAGCCGAGCGGCCTCTTGCAGCGCCAGATCGCCGGGTGCGAACACATCGGCGCGGCCAAGGGCGAACATGGCATAGATCTCGGCGGTCCAGACGCCGATACCCGGCACGGTGACCAGGGTACGGATCACCTCGGCGTCCGGCAGGGCGCGCAGGGCGTCAAAGTCGATGCCAGCGTCGGCCAAAGCCCGCCCATAGCGCGCCTTTTGTCGCGACAGGCCCACCGCGCGCAAATCGTCATCGGTTGCGGTTGAGAGGGCCGCCGCCCCGGTCAGGCCGGCCCCCTCCAGCCGCGCCCAGATTGCGCGGGCGCTGGCCACCGACACCTGCTGGCCAATGATCGCGCGCAACAGGGCCTGAAACCCGTCTGCCTCGCGCCGCAACGGCAAGGGACCAATCAAAGGCAGCGCGCGGGCAAATTGCGGCTCGCGGCTGGCCAGCCAGGCGGCACCTTCGGCCACACAGTCGATGGTTTGGATGATCCTGCCCTGCATAACCTTCTGTCTACAAATATCCCCGGACAAGGCAACCGCCGTTTGACCCTTGCCCTTGCTTTGCCAGCCTTCTACCGATGGCGGCATGAGCACGGATGCCCTCGCCAAACGCAATGTCATAGTTCTGGTCGCAGCCCAGGCGGTGCTGGGCGCGCAGATGCCGATGATCTTTACCATCGCGGGTCTGGCCGGGGCCAGCCTTGCCCCGAATGTCTGCTGGGCGACGCTGCCGATCTCGATGACGGTGATCGGGTCCATGCTGACGGCAACGCCGATCTCGGCGCTGATGCAGCGGTTCGGCCGCAGGGCTGGCTTTGCGATCGGCGCGCTTGGCGGGGCTTTGGGGGCGACGATCGGGGCCGTGGGTCTTGCCACCGGCAATTTCGCGCTGTTTTGCCTGGGTGGGTTTTTCAGCGGCATCTACATGTCGGCGCAAGGATTCTACCGCTTTGCCGCCGCCGACACCGCGTCCGAGGCGTTTCGCCCCAAGGCGATCAGCTGGGTGATGGCGGGGGGGCTGTTGTCGGCGGTCTTTGGCCCGCAGATCGTCAAGCTGACCGCCGAGGGGATGGCGGTGCCGTTTCTGGGCACCTATCTGACCGTCATCGCGATCAATCTGGTCGGCGTGTTCCTGTTTTTTGGCCTTGACATCCCCAAGCCCGCCGCGGCGCAACCGGGCAGCAGCGCCGGCCGTACCCGGGCAGAACTGCTTCGCACCCCCACCATCGCCGTCGCGATGATCTGCGCCACGGTGTCCTATGCGCTGATGAATCTGGTCATGACCTCCTCGCCGCTGGCCGTTGTGGGCTGCGGCTTTCAGACCGGCAATGCGGCCGATGTGGTGACGGCGCATGTGCTGGCCATGTATGCGCCCAGCTTTGTCACCGGCCATATCATCGCCCGCTTCGGGGCCGAGCGGGTGATTGCGGTCGGGCTGGTGATTCTGGCCGGTGCGGGTGCCGTGGCGATTGCCGGGGTCGAGTTGGAGAATTTCTTTGTGGCGCTGATCCTTCTTGGCATCGGCTGGAATTTCGGCTTCATCGGGGCCACCACCCTCTTGACCGGCGCCGGCCGCCCCGAGGAGCGGGGCCGCCTGCAGGGCCTGAACGATCTGATCGTGTTCGGCGGGGTCACCCTGGCCAGCTTTTCGTCGGGTGGCTTGATGAACTGCGCGGGGGGCTCGGTGCAAGCGGGATGGCAGATGGTCAACCTGGCGATGCTGCCCTTCCTTGTGCTGGCCGGAGGGTCGCTGATCTGGCTGTGGCTGCGCCCGCAAGAGCTGCGCCGCTAGGTCGCTACCACCGCCCCGAAGCCGCCTGCCAAAGCAACCGCCCGCGGCGCGAGACTTCTGGCATGGCAGGCGTGCCGGCACTGCCCAGAACCTGCCGCAACAGCACGTGCGTCTGCCATCCGGGCAAAAGCGCCGGGACGACTGCGCTTGGGACAACCCGGCGCTCTGCCCGTGCCTTGGCAAGCCGCGCCAGTCCCTGCTGCGCAAGGCTGGCAGGCGTTACGCCCAAAGGCAGGGGGTGCCGTCCGCGCGCCTGCAATGCCGGCACTGCCCGCAGATAGCCCGCCGCTGCCGCAGCCCAGCCATAGTCGCGCACCGCAACCTCGGCCTGATCCGGGGCCCCCAGCGCGCGGGCCGCCAGCCACATGAGGCCCGCACCCGTTGCCTCCAGGTAGCTGTCCAGATCGTCCTGCGGGTCGGCGTGGATATCCCAGCGCCGGGCGGCGATCAGGCTGTCGATGACCGCAACCGGCAAACCGTGGTCGCGGATCAGGGCATGCAGCGGCCCTGCCACCTCATGCGCGCGCGCGGCCCCGGAGGCGCTATTTTCAACCACATCGCGCCACCATTGCAGGCGCATCTCGGCGATCAGCGGCTCTTGCGTCACCCAAGGCGCGCGGGCCACCTCAAGATTGAAGGCATAAAGCGGGAATAGCCGCGCGCGAAAGGCAAGGGGCGCTGCCATCACCGCCAGAAACCGGTCGGGATCGCCGCGCCGGACCAGATCGGCGCAGGCCTGCACGGTCATGTGGGGTTGCCCACATCGCGGATCAGCTTCCACTGGATCGCGTCCAGCAGCGCCTCAAAACTTGCATCGACGATATTGGCGCTAACCCCGACGGTGGACCAGCGGCGGCCCTGGCCGTCCTCGCTGTCGATGATGACGCGGGTCACGGCTTCGGTGCCGCCATTGGTGATCCGGACCTTGAAATCCACCAGCTTCATGTCGTCGATACAGGCCTGATAGGGGCCAAGGTCTTTCGCAAGGGCCTTGGCCAGCGCGTTGACCGGGCCCCTGTCGTGGCCGTCCGCGTCCATGCTGTCACTGACGGACATGTTCTTGGCCTCGCCGATCTTCACCACCACGACCGCTTCGGACAGGCTGACCATCTGGTCATGCTTGTTCTTGCGCCGTTCCACCGTGACCCGATAGCGCTTGACCTCGAAAAACACCGGGCACAGCCCCAAAGCGCGGCGGGCGACCAGTTCGAAACTGGCCTGCGCGCCGTCATAGGCATAGCCCTGATCCTCACGCGCTTTCACCGCCTCGATGATCTGGCCCAGACGCGGGTCCTTGGGGTCGACCGCAATGCCCGCCGCGACCAGCCCGGCGCGCAGGTTGGACTGGCCCGCCTGGTTCGACATCGGGATCACCCGTTCGTTGCCGATCAGGGCGGGGTCGATGTGTTCATAGGTGGTCGGGTCCTTCAGGATGGCGCTGGCATGGAGGCCCGCCTTGTGGGCAAAGGCGCTGGCCCCGACATAGGGCGCCGAGCGCAGGGGCACCCGGTTCAGGATGTCGTCCAGCATCCGGCTGGTGCGAAGGAGGCCCGCCAACGCCTCGGGGCTGACCCCCGTTGCAAACCGGCTGGCAAAGGGTTCTTTCAACAACAGGGTCGGGATCAAGGTCACGAGGTTGGCATTGCCGCACCTCTCGCCCAGCCCGTTCAGCGTGCCCTGGATCTGCCGCGCGCCCGCCAGCACGGCGGCCAGCGAATTGGCCACCGCATTGCCGGTGTCGTCGTGGCAATGGATGCCCAGCCGGTCACCGGGGATGCCAGCCGCGATCACCTCGGCGGTGATGCGGCCCACGTCAGCAGGCAATGTGCCGCCATTGGTGTCGCAAAGCACGATCCAGCGCGCCCCGGCGTCCCGCGCGGCATGAAGACAAGACAGGGCATAATCGGGATTGGCGCGGTAGCCGTCAAAGAAATGTTCCGCGTCAAAGAGGGCCTCTCGCCCCTTGGCGACGAGGTGGCGGAGGGAGGCGGCAATCGCGTCGCGGTTCTCCTCCAGACTGACCCCAAGAGCGGTGGTGACGTGGAAATCATGGGTTTTCCCGACGAGGCATACGGCGGGCGTGCCAGCATTGACCACCCCGGCCAGAACATCGTCATTCGCCGCCGACCGGCCCACGCGGTGGGTCATGCCAAAGGCGGTGAGGGTGGCCCTGGTCGCAGGCGGGCTTGCGAAGAATTCGCTGTCGGTGGGGTTGGCACCGGGCCAGCCGCCCTCGACATGATCGATCCCAAGGGCATCAAGTGCCTGCGCGATCAGGTGCTTTTCGGCGGTGGAGAATTGCACGCCCTGCGTCTGCTGGCCGTCGCGGAGCGTGGTGTCGAAGAGGTAGAGGCGTTCGCGGGTCATGAGAGACAAAATCCTTCGAAGGATTTTACAAATTTCTTCGAAGAAATTTGGGGCAAGCGCGGGGTCATTTGAGCGCCTCCAGCTTGGCGGGGTCAAGTTTACCAAGCAGCATGGCGGTTCCACCGTTAATGCCATTCTCGGAGCGAGTAGCACGCAATTCCAATCCGGCATTTAGCGCCGCTAACCGTAAGGCATCCGCTCCCGCAAAGTCGCGCTCTCGTCTAAGTCCGAGCCAACGATGGAGTACATGCAAAGCACCGTCCCGTACGTCGTCAGAAATTCGGCCCCAGCCGAACACGCCAACTGTAGGTTGATAGTCGATTCCTTCCTTAAGGAACTTGCCGTCCTCAGTTTGGAACTCGAACAGATGGGCCCAATTTTGCGTTGAGATTGAAAGCAAGTCCAACCCTAGCAACCGAGCGGATGCCAAGAGTGACCCCGCGTCTTCAGCATTGTACAGTTCCGAAAGCGTGGCGATTGCTTCAGCGGTGTTAAGGTCGTCAGCCAAAGCTTCAACGACCTCTTGGTCTACCTCAGTGGGCTGGTGTCCAAGGCAAATCACAGCCCAGTTCCGCAACGTCGCCTCGGCCTGCCGCGCCTTCTCTGCCGTCCAGTCCATCGGGCTCCTGTAATGCGTCATCAGGAACACAAACCGGATCACCTCGCCCGGCACTCCCTGATCGAGCAAATCCCGGACGGTGAAGAAGTTGCCCAAGCTCTTGGACATCTTCTTGCCCTCGACCTGCAGCATTTCGTTATGCAGCCAATAATGCGCGAAATCGCCGTGCGGGTGGGCGCAGGCGGATTGGGCGATCTCATTCTCGTGGTGGGGAAACTGCAGGTCCAGGCCGCCGCCGTGGATGTCGAAGCTCTCGCCCAAAAGCTCATGCGCCATGGCAGAGCACTCAATATGCCAGCCGGGACGACCCCTGCCCCAGGGACTGGGCCAGCCCGGCTCCTCATCGGAGGAGGGTTTCCACAGGACAAAGTCCATCGGGTCTTCCTTGAAGGGCGCGACCTCTACCCGTGCCCCGGCGATCATGTCGTCGATGCTGCGACCAGAAAGCTTGCCGTAATCCTTGTAGGACCGGACCCGGAACAGGACGTGGCCGTTCGCCTCATAGGCATGGCCCTTCTCGATCAGGTCGAGCGTCATTGCGATCATCGCGCCAATCCACTCGGTCGCGCGGGGGGCTGCCTTGTCAGAGACGACGCCTTTGAGAGAGGGCCGCAACGCCCCGAGCGCGTCCATGTCGGCGTGGTACCAGGCGATGGTTTCCTCGGTCCGCTGGTGGATCAGCTCCTCCAGCGTGCCCGTGGCCCCGGCCTTTTGCCGCCGCAACGCCTCGGCGTTGATCTTGTCGTCAACGTCGGTGAAGTTGCGCACATAAGTCACATGATCCGACCCGTAGACGTGGCGGAGCAGGCGGTTCAGCACGTCAAATACCACCACGGGTCGCGCGTTGCCCAGATGCGCGCGGTCATAGACGGTGGGGCCGCAGACATACATCCGCACATTCTTGTCGTCGATCGGAGCGAAGTCTTCCTTCTTCCGGGTCTTCGAGTTCGTGAGGCGGATCGTCGTCATGTCAACCGTCCAAAAGAGCAGCCATGCATTCCCCTGCGCGGGACCGGCTTGTTCATCCTTCGGGAATGACGAAGCGCCCGCGCGACCGAAGTCAGCGGGTAATGCAGCAGCCGATGTTGCGCACTATCGTCATGCCGATGACCATGCCAAGGCCCGGCAGAAAACGCAAGCTTGGGAAGCGCCGGGTGGGCCCAAGAATTTTCGGCGAAAATTCTTGGGTTGCACGCCGGGCCAGATGGCCAAATTCCCAGACGCTCAGTTTCCCCGGCGGCTGAACGTCCCGCGGTTGTCCGGCCCGATCCCCAACCAACCCGCGACCGTCCGCGCGACATGGGCGGTGATCTGCGATTTCTGCGTTTGGCCCTTGGCGCGGGCGGCCTTCATCTCGGCCCCCGACAGCGCCGGCAGTTCGGCGCGGATGAAGGCCTTCGCCAGAAGCACTGCCCCGCTGCCCGCATCCAGCACCTGCGCGGTGAAATCGATGTTGTGTACCCCCCAGCTTTCGCCGCGCAGTTCTGCCTCATAGGTAAGGGCGTGAAAGCGGGTCACCGTCACATCGATGATCACCCCACGCCCCCCCGGCAAGGCTTGCGCGCCGCGCGTGATGGCTGCGTCCATGATCCGGGCAACTTGGTCGTGCCGATCCCCCAGAGGGTCTTCGCGCCAGACGATGTCGGCCTTCGGCAGCAGAGTCTTGGCTTCGGACACCCACAGTGACTTTGGCACGGTAACCCGCACCTCGGCCAGCCGCCACGCGCGCGACACCTCTGCCGGGATCGGATCATAGGTGGTTTCAAAGCTGCCGCCGCCGCCGACGCAGGCCGTGACGACGATCGCAATCCCCCCAAGGGTCAAACTGCGGCGTGTAAGGGACATGCAACCACCTTTCTTTCTGGCAAGCGCCAAAACCTACCGGGCGAATCGTTAAGAAAACACCTGGACGCCAGAAAGGACGCGGAGTGTCAGAAAAGCGTTACAAAACGCCCGAATCGCCGTGATTCTGCCTGGTTGCGCGCCATGCGAGAGCGGCCAGCCGGGCTGACAACCTGCGGCTGCGCCCACTTGGTCATGGACCGCCGCGCTGTCCTTGGCGGGTAAGCCGATCCTTGCCTTGTCATCGCGGAAAATGTCGGATCATTTGACTGCGGCGACCAGAATGTCATGCTGTACCCGGAATCGGAACGAAAGGTTTTACGCCATGCAACGCTCTTGCAGATCGACGATTGGCGCCTGCCTTGCCAGCCTTGCACGACGATCGGCCTGGCTTGTCTGGCTTGTCTGGCTTGCCGCGACGGGCTTTGCCCTCCCCGGCGCGGCCCAAACCCTGCCATCGGCGGAAAGCGCCACGGTCAACGATTTTTCCCGGGTGCTGGACGCCGCAGCCGAGGCTGACCTGGCCCAACGCCTGGATGCGCTAAAAGAAGAAACCGGCGTGCAGATGATCGTAGTCACCATGCCCCGGCTAGAGCTTTACGGCGGGCGGGGCATGCGGCTTGACGATTATGCCACTGCCCTGTTCAACGCCTGGGGCATCGGAGACAAGGACCGCGATGACGGCATCCTTATGCTGGTCCTGACCGAAGCCCGCGAAGTGCGCATCGCCCTTGGTGCCGGATATGACCCGATCTACGACGCCCGCGCGGCAAAGGTTTTGTCCACTGCGGTGCTGCCCGAGTTTCGCGAGGGCCGACTGGCGGAAGGAATTGCCGCCGGCATCACCTCGGCCCGCGCGCGGCTGGTGTTGCCCTTTGTCGAGGGGCGGCCGGTCGATCTGGATGAAGGGTTCGAAGCGCCAGCGTCCTCGCAGGGGTCATGGTTGCCCTACGCGGTGGCGGGCGTGTTTGCCTGGGTGGTTTTCATGATCCGCCGGGCCTCACGCCGGCGGCGGACCTGTCCAAGATGCAGCACGGTCGGCCTTAAACGGAGCTATGAGGTGATCGAAAAGCCCACACTATCGGCGACCGGCACCGGCATGGAGCATCTGACCTGCACGAGTTGCGGCTTTATCGACCGCAAGTCCTATGTCATCGGCATGCTCAGCTCGAACGACAACCCGCACCATGGCGTCAGTGGCGCGGGAACCAGTGGCAGCGGCGGTGACGGCGGCAGTTCCTCGGGTGGCGGGGCCAGCGACAGATGGTAGGGCGCGCGCACAGGGCAACGGCAATCGCGCTGGCGACGGGATTGGCAGCCATGGCACTGACGACCGGCCAGACCTGGGCGCAAGGCCTGTGGGAAAGCCTGTTTCTCCAGGAAAACGGCTGCTATGCCCGGCACTACAGAGCGGCGCACCTGGCAGCGCATCCGGTTCAGCGGGTCAGCGACATTGCCCTGGTCCCCGACCTGAGGCCGCTTGGCCCCGACGAGCGGCGGTTGATCGTGACCCTGCGGTTGCGCGGCAGCCGCGAGGTCTTGACCGCTACCGCCTATTGCGATGCTGCAGGTGCGGCGGCCTTGACCTGCGGGCTTGAAGGCGATGGCGGCGGATTTGACCTGACCCTTGCCAAGGACGGTGCCGTGCTTTTGACCGTCGGGCGTCATGGCATGTGGTTTGAAGGGATGGCGGATTTTGTCGAGATCCGCAGCGACCGGGGGGATGACCGCGTGTTCCTGCTGCCCCGGTCCCAAACCTGCGGCTAGGCGCGCTCGGCTAACTCCAGCCAGTCTGATTCAGCCTGCGCCAAAGCCGCCTGCCGGTCGGCCATCGCCTCGCTGGCCTTGCGGAACTTGGCAGGCTCGCGGCTGAAAAGCTCGGCGTCGGCCAAAAGCGTGGCCAGCTTGGCGATCTCGGCTTCCAGGCGGGCTATCAGCGCCGGCAGATCGTCAAGCCGCTTCTGCTCGGTAAACGACAGACCTGGCGCGGGCTTGACAGCCCCGGCCTTCGCTGCCGCTGGCCGAGATCCCGGCACCGTGGCCATGCCCGATTGTGCCACGGACGGGCCACGCTGAGCCGCATAATCGGACCAGCCGCCGGGCCAGACGCTGGCGCGGCCCTGCCCCTCCAGCGCGATGGTGGCCGTGGCAATTCGGTCGATGAAATCGCGATCGTGGCTGACCAGCAGCACGGTGCCGTCATAATCGCCCAGGATGTCCTGCAACAGATCAAGGGTTTCCACGTCCAGGTCATTGGTCGGCTCATCAAGGATCAAGAGGTTCGACGGCTGTGCCATCAGCTTGGCCAGCAAGAGCCGGGCCTTTTCGCCGCCCGAAAGGCTGCGCACCGGGGCGCGGGCCTGCGCCTCATCGAACAGGAAATCCTTGAGGTAGGCCACGACATGTTTGGGCTGGCCCCGCACCATGACCTGATCCGCAGCACCTGACACCCGCATCAAGGGATCACCGGTCAGGTTGTCCCAAAGCGTGGCCTCGGCGTCCAGACGCGCGCGGGCCTGATCGAAGACCGCGATCTCAAGGTTTGTGCCCAGGCTGACGCTGCCGGTGTCGGGGGCAAGTTCCCCGGTAAGCATTTTCAAAAGCGTGGTCTTGCCTGCGCCGTTCGGCCCGACAAAGGCCACCCGGTCACCGCGCAGAATGCGCAGATCGAAATCCTTGATCAACAGCTTGTCGCCAAAGGACTTGGTGATGCCCTTGGCCTCGATCACCTTCTTGCCCGACACCGGCCCGCTTTCCAGCGCCAGAGCCGCCGTACCCTGACGGCGGATCTGCGAAGAGCGTTCGGCGCGCAGATCGGCCAAAGCGCGCACCCGGCCCTGATTGCGCTTTCTGCGCGCAGAGATCCCTTCGACCGCCCATTTCGCCTCGGCCTTGATCTTGCGGTCCAGCTTGTGGCGGGCGTCGTCTTCCTCGGCCCAGACGGTTTCGCGCCATTCTTCGAACCCGTCAAAACCGGACTCCCGCCGCCGGACCTCGCCCCGGTCGACCCAAAGAGTGGCGCGGGTCAGCGCGCGCAGGAAGGCGCGGTCGTGGCTGATCAGGACAAAGGCGGTGCGGGTTTGCGACAGCTCTGCCTCCAGCCATTCGATTGCCTGGATGTCAAGGTGGTTGGTCGGCTCGTCCAGAAGCATCAACTCGGGCTCTTCGGCCAAAAGCTTGGCCAGCGCCGCCCGTCTGCGTTCCCCGCCCGAGGCGGTGGCCACCGCCATGTCCGGATTGAATTTCAGCCCCTCGGCGACCACGGCAAGCTTGTATTCCATCCCTTCGGGCAGATTGGAGGCGGCGAAATCGCCCAAGGTTGCATAGCCCGACAGGTCGGGGTCCTGCTCCATGTAGCCGACGGTGATGCCGGGGGGCACGGTGCGGTTGCCGCGGTCCACCTCGGTCAGGCCGGCCATGACCTTCATCAGCGTTGACTTGCCGCTGCCGTTGCGCCCGACAAGGGCCACCCGGTCGCCCGGCTGGACGACCAGCGTCAGCCCTTCAAACAGGGGATTGCCGCCGAAGGTCAGCGAAATGCCGGAGAGCTGGAGGAGGGGTGCGCGTGCCATGAGGGCGAGGTAGAGGGCCAAGGTTGCGGCGTCAACGCCTCTTGGCACGACCTTGGGGCCAGGGACAAAATCCTTCGAAGGATTTTGCAAATTTCTTCGAAGAAATTTGGTCCCGATTTCCCCCGCAGCCCGTCCCAGACCCTGCTATGCGCGGCTCCATTGCCATTCTGGATGCCGGAATACCGGTCGCATCTGCCGCAAACCGCCATTGCCATGCGCAGGGCACGGTTTAGAACACGTTTAACCAATGGACAGGGCCTGAACCAGCATGACAACCGATGCGCTTGTGATCTTTACCCCCTCGGGCAAGCGGGGGCATTTTCCATTGGGCACGCCGGTCCTTACGGCAGCGCGGCAGCTTGGGGTTGACCTCGATTCGGTCTGTGGCGGGCGGGGCATCTGTTCACGCTGTCAGATCACCCCGGGCTATGGCGAGTTTTCCAAGCATGGCGTCACGGTCGCCGCCGGGGCGCTGTCAGACTGGAACGCGGTCGAGGATCGCTACAAGCGCGTGCGCGGCCTGATCGACGGGAGGCGGCTGGGGTGTCAGGCACAGGTGATGGGCGATGTGGTGATCGACGTGCCGCCCGAAAGCCAGGTCCACAAGCAGGTGATCCGCAAGTCGGCCAGTGACCGGGTGATGGTGATGGATCCCGCCACCCGCGCGGTCTATGTCGAGGTGGCAGAGCCTGACATGCATGAGCCGACCGGCGATTTCGAACGTCTGTCGCGCGCCCTGACCGACCAGTGGCAGGTAGGCAGGGTCGAGGCTGATCTGTCGGTGCTACGCCGCCTCCAGCCCGTCCTGCGCAAGGGCGAGTGGAAAGCGACGGTTGTGCTTCACAAGGGCAACCATGACGCGGTGACCCGTATCCTGGACATTTTCCCCGGCTTTCACGAAGGCCCGCTTCTGGGCCTTGCCGTTGATCTGGGATCAACCACCATCGCCGCGCATCTGTGCGATCTGTCGGATGGGCGGGTCCTTGCCTCATCCGGTGTGATGAACCCGCAGATCCGCTTTGGCGAAGACCTGATGAGCCGGGTGTCCTATGCGATGATGAACCCCGGCGGCGATGTAGAGATGACCCGCGCAGTGCGCGAGGCGATCGACACCCTGGCAAAGGCCATCGCCGAGGAGGCCGGGGTTTCAGGCGCGCAAGTTTATGAAATGGTCGTGGTCTGCAACCCGGTGATGCACCATCTGCTTTTGGGCATCGACCCGGTCGAACTGGGTCAGGCCCCGTTTGCCCTGGCCACCTCGGGCAGCATGGCGATGGATACCCGCGCGCTGGATCTTGGCGCGCTGAACCCCTCGGCCCGGGTCTACCTTCTGCCCTGCATCGCCGGGCATGTCGGTGCGGATGCCGCTGCCGTGGCCCTGGCAGAGGAACCGCAGAATTCCGAAGACATGGTGTTGATCGTCGATGTCGGCACCAATGCCGAGATCCTTTTGGGCAACCAAAGCCGCGTCCTCGCCTGTTCCTCTCCCACCGGTCCGGCGTTTGAGGGTGCGCAAATCTCTAGCGGTCAGCGGGCGGCACCCGGTGCGATCGAGCGGGTGGAGATCGACCCCATGACCAAGGAGCCACGCTTCCGCGTCATCGGGTCTGACCTTTGGTCGGACGATCCTGGCTTTGCTGAAGCCACCGCCACGACTGGTGTTACCGGAATCTGCGGGTCAGGCATCATCGAGGCGGTGGCCGAAATGCGGATGGCGGGGCTGGTCGATCCCGGCGGTCTCGTCGGTGGGCCGGATCAGACCGGAACGCCGCGCTGCGAGCCGACGGGGCGGACCTTCGCCTACTTGCTGCATGATGGCACCTCCGAAGGTGGCCCAAGGATCAGCGTCACCCAGGGCGATATCCGCGCGATCCAGCTCGCGAAATCGGCACTTTACGCCGGGGCGCGGCTTTTGATGGACGAAATGGGCGTGGACCATGTAGACCGCGTCACCCTTGCCGGGGCGTTCGGGGCGCATATCAGCCCCAAGCACGCGATGGTGCTGGGCATGATCCCGGATGTGGCGCTGGACAAGGTGCGCAGCGCGGGGAACGCCGCCGGCACCGGGGCGCGGATTGCGCTGTGCAACGTCGCCGCCCGCAGCGGGATCGAGGCCACGGTCCACCGCATCCACAAGGTGGAAACCGCGATCGAGCCGCGCTTTCAAGAGCATTTCGTCAACGCAAATGCCATCCCCCATGCGGTGGACCCGTTCCCGCACCTGGCTTCGGTGGTGACGCTGCCCGATGTCAGCTTCAATACCAATGGCGGTGGTGAGGGGGGACGCAAGCGGCGTCGGGCTTGAGTGGTTGGGCCTGGCAGGTGGGGCCTGATGGCGCACGCTTGCAGCCCTAGCCGGAAACCCCTAGCCTGTGCGCATGTCCGATGATCCTGTCGCCGATCTGATCCTCTCTTGTGCCCGGGGTGACCGGTCGGCTTTTCGCGACCTTTACCGTGAATCCTCGGCGAACCTGATGGGGGTGCTTTTGCGTCTCTTGTCCGCACGCCCCGAGGCGGAGGAGGCCTTGCAAGAGCTTTACACCCGGGTCTGGCTCCGCTCCGGTCGCTATGACCCGGCCAAAAGGCGCGGCATGACCTGGCTGATCGCCATCGCCCGCAACCTGGCCATCGACCGCTTGCGCAGCCGTCCGCCGCGCGGCACCGATGAGGGCCTTGATCCGGGGGCAGACAGCGCCCCCCGCGCCTTCTCACGGGCGATTGCTAAGGACGAGGCTGGCCGGCTGGCGGGCTGCTTTGGCCAGCTAGCCCCCGACCGTGCCGATGCGGTGCGCGCCGCCTATCTTTCCGGCCTTTCCTACGGCGAACTGGCCGCGCGCCATGCGGTGCCCGTGACCACCCTGCGCATCCGGCTGAGGCACAGCCTGCTGCAACTGCGCGAGTGTATGGACCAATGACCGACATCCCCCTGGCCCAGTCCCTGACCAAGCCCCTGACGAAGGTTGAAGCTGACGAGGCGGAAGCCGCCGAATATGTGCTTGGCCTGCAAGACGCCGCCGACCGGGCCGCGACCCAGGCCCGGGTCAGCAGCGACGGCGCTTTCGCCCAGCGGGTTTTTGCCTGGGAAACCCGGCTTCAGGACCTGAACGACGGCTATGCGCCGGCCACTTCCCCCCGGATGTTGCCAAAGCTGGAGGCGCGGCTGTTCCCCCGCCCGCGCCGGGCGGGGCTTGGGGTTCTGCGCTGGCTGGCCGGGGCTGGGGTAGCGGCGGCGCTGGTTTTGGTCACGCTGGCGACGCTTGTGCCACCAAGGTCTGATCTGATCGCGGTGCTGGCGACATCTGACGCGCGCCTTGTCCTTGAGGTGCGCCACGCCGGGTCCGAGCTTGCCGTGACCCGCACCGTCGGGCCACCCGCCGTCGCGGGTCGGGTCCACGAGATCTGGCTGATTGCCCCGGACGCCGCACCGGTGTCGCTGGGCCTTCTGGCCGAAGCGCCGCTGGTCGTAGCCTATCCGCGTCCGCCGGATGGCTGGGGTTTGGCCGTGTCGATCGAACCCGAGGGCGGGTCGCGCTATGGCACACCGACCGGCCCCGTGATTCTAAGGGCGGTGATCGGTCGCGAACTCTGACCAAAGTACAGCAAGGATGGGCCGGGTCTGAGATTTGCCAACCCAGTCTTTTTCCCGCCCAATCCCTTGCCTACCCAATCTTTCGTCGGCCCAATCTTCTGTCGGCCCAATCTTACGTCGGCCCAGTGCTTGGTTTTTCTGCGGGCAAGGCGGGGCTGGCCCGCCACGGAAGTCAAAAGGTCATTGGGCCCGTACTGGACAGTGAAAAGGCTTGTGCGGCTTGATTGCACGGCGGGCTTGGGCCAAGGTCGGCGCGACCGCCTTTTTCCTCAGGAGCCATTCATGCGTCTGTTTCCCACACTCTGCCTTGTTGCTGCCCTTGCCTGTCCAGGGGCGGTGCATGCCGACGGCAAATCGATCATCGTCCTCGATGCCTCGGGCTCGATGTGGGGCCAGATCGAGGGGCGCGCCAAGCTGGAAATCGCGCGGGAGGCGCTGGGGACCGTGCTGGCCGGGATCGACCCTGCCACCGAGATCGGGCTGATCGCCTATGGTCACCGCGAAAAGGGCGCGTGCAGCGACATCGAGCTGGTGGTGCCACCCGCTGCCGGGACCGCGCAGGCAATCATCGATGCGGCCAATTCCATGAAATTCCTCGGCATGACGCCCCTGACCGACGCCGTGCGTCAGGCTGCCGCCGACCTGCGATCCACCGAAGCCAAGGCCACCGTCATTCTGATCACCGACGGAATTGAAACCTGCGAGGCCGATCCCTGCGCCCTTGGGGCCGAGCTTGAAGCCGCAGGCGTGGATTTCACCGCCCATGTGGTGGGCTTCGGCCTGACCGAGGAAGAGGGGCAGTCGGTTGCCTGCCTCGCCGACAATACCGGTGGCCAGTATATTCAGGCCAGCGATGCAGGTGCCCTGGTCGAGGCATTGCAGACCACCGTGGTTGTCGAACCCGAACCGGTCGTGGAACCCGAACCCCTGCCCGAACCCACTCCCGAACCGGTGACGGCGGTTGAATTCAACCTGATGCCCACAGCGGTCCTGGCCCTGAAAAGCGACCCGGTCCCGGCTGAGGAAGGCATGGCCTGGGAGGTTTATCCCCTGGCCGCCGATGGCACGCTCGGTGAGCGGATCACGACCGAATACGGCAACCCCGAACTCTTGCTGGATCCCGGCACCTACCGGCTGATCGGATATCTCGACGAGGCGAGCGCCCAGATGGATGTGACGCTGACCGCCGATGCCACCGCGACCCCGATCCTCAACCTCAACGCAGGCCGGGTGATCCTGAGCCCCAAGCTGGACGCCACCGCCCCGGTGGACGATGGCGCCGCCGTAGAGCTGACCCTGCCCGACGGGCGCACTACCACCTATTACGGCCTGACCGATACCGTGGTTCCAGCTGGGGACATGGCCGTGCAGGTCCGCATCGGCAACGCCCTGGCCGAGGTGATCGTGCCCGTCATCGCCGGCAACACGATCGAGCAAGACATCATCGCCCAGGCCGGTCTGGCCGCGATCGAAGGCTACTACACCCCCGACCTACAGATCGAAAGCGGGGGCCATGCCGTGGTGATCTACCCCGCCAAGGTGGCGCTCGACGGCTCGCGCGAGCGGATCGAGACGCTGTATGGCACCGGCGCGCAGTCCACCCTGCCGCCGGGGGATTATATCGCCGAGGTCAGCCTGGACCTTGCCGTGGCCGAGGTGCCCTTTACCGTCAAGGGCGGTGAGCGGGTCGATGTGAAGGTCGTGCTGAACACGGGCGTCATGGCGATCACCATGCCCGAGGGCGCACAGATCGTGGTACTGCCCGCCAAGGCCGATATCGCCGGCAACCGTGAGCGGCTTTACACCGGCTATTCCGCCGAAACCGTGCTGACCGCCCCGGCGGGCGACTATCTGGTGCAGGTCACCGTGGGTGATGCAACGTCCGAGCTGCCGGTGTCGGTCAAGGCGGGTGAGCGCACCGAAGCCACCCTGCCCTGACGCCCCCGTACCCGCGCGCCTGACGCTTGACGACAGGCGCGCGGTGGCTTAACTCCGCAGGTGTTGCGGGTGTATCTCAATGGTAGAGAAGCAGCTTCCCAAGCTGATGACGAGGGTTCGATTCCCTTCACCCGCTCCATCCCCTTTCCCTCTGCGCCACTGGATAGCCCATGTTCCGCCCTGCCCTTGCCGCCGCGACCTTGGTTCTTTTGACCGCCTGCGTGGACAGCGCCCCAAAGGCACCCTATACCTTCGTCGGCACCTGGGATTGCGACGGCAGCGTGACCCGGTTCACCAACCAGGGCTACAGCGACGCCACCACCAGCGCCGAATTCTTTGCCGTGGCCCCGAAAGGCCTTGGCTATGAATTGCGCTTTGCCGATGGCAGCCTGATGGCCCTGGCGGCGATCACTGAAACCGGGATGACCTGGGTCCTGAACCCCTCGGGCGCGCAGCGGCACTGCCGGCGTCTGTGACTTTCCCTTGTCGCCAAGGCAGGGTAAACCCCCGCCATGCATGACATAAGGAGAGACCGATGAACCCCGATATCATCCGCCAAGGCACCGGGCCGCGCATGTCCGAAGCGGTGTCTTACAACGGCATCGTCTGGGTGGCGGGGCAGTTGGGCGAACCCGGCGCCTCGGTGACCGAACAGACCCGGCAGGCGCTGGCGGCAGTAGACCGCATCCTGGCCGAGGCGGGCAGCAACAAGACCCGCATCCTTTCGGCGCAAATCTGGTTGGCCGATATCAGCACCTTTGCCGAAATGAACGTCGCCTGGGACGAATGGGTGCCGCAGGGCCACACCCCGGCCCGCGCCACGGGTGAGGCCAAGCTGGCCGGTCCCGAATACAAGGTCGAGGTGATCGTCACCGCCGCCCTGCTTTAAGCGCGCTAGGCCCGCAGAAACGCGACAAGGCCGGCGGTCGAGGCATCCTTGCCTTCCACCCCGGCCTTGCCCTCTAGCACCGGCTGCAGCGCGACCGCCAACTCCTTGCCCAGCTCCACCCCCCATTGGTCATAGGGGTTAAGGCCAAGGACCACGCCTTCGACAAAGACCCGGTGTTCGTAAAGGGCAAGGATTTGCCCCAGGGTGAAGGGGGTCAGCTGGTCATAGGCCAGCACGGTCGAGGGGCGGTTGCCCGGAAACACCCGGTGGCGGGCCTGAAGGTCAAGCGCGTCACCAGACAGGCCCTTTGCCGCCATGATCGCGCGCGCCGCGTCAAGGGACCGGCCACGCAACAGCGCCTCGGCCTGGGCAAGGCAGTTCGCGACGAGGAGGAGGTGCTGATGCGCAAGCTCCGGCTCATGCCCTTGGCGGGCCACCAGAAATTCACAGGGGACCACGCGGGTGCCCTGATGGATCAACTGGTAAAAGGCGTGCTGGCCGTTGGTGCCGGGTTCACCCCAGACCACCGGGCCGGAATGGGTGGGCAGGTCCGACCCGTCCAGGGCGACGCGCTTGCCGTTACTTTCCATCTCAAGCTGCTGCAAATAAGCAGGAAGGCGCGCAAGCCGTTGATCATAGGGCAAAACCGCGCGGGTGGTGTAGCCGCAGATCTGGTTGTGCCAGATCCCGACAAGGGCCAGCATGACGGGCATGTTGTCGGCAAAAGGCGCGGTCTGGAAATGCTGGTCCATCGCCCGCGCCCCGGCCAGGAACTGGTCAAACGCCTCTGGCCCCACCGCGATCATCAAGGACAGACCAATCGGCCCCCAGACCGAATAGCGCCCGCCAACCCAATCTTCAAAGCCGAACACGCGGGCAGGGTCGATGCCGTAGGCAGCTGTCCGGTCGGACGCGGTGCTGACCGCCGCAAACTGCGCCGCCGGGTTTGACACCTTGGCCGCCATCCAGGCACGGGCAGTATCGGCGTTGGTCATGGTCTCAACGGTGGTGAAGGTCTTGGAGGCGACGATCACCAGCGTCGTCTCCGGGTTCAGTCCGCGCAGCGTGTCATGGATATGCGCACCATCGACGTTTGACACGAAATGCACGCGCGGCCCGTCGTGATAGGGTGCCAGGGCGAGGGTGGCCATTGCAGGGCCAAGATCAGAGCCGCCAATGCCGATGTTGACCACATCGGTGATCTTGCCACCCTGACCCCGGAATGTTCCGTCCCGGATGTCACGCGTAAAGGCCGCGCATTGCCCGCGGATCTGGCAGACCTTGGGCAGGACATCCGTGCCATCAACCCGGATCACCGCCGCATCACCCGCCCGCAAGGCGACATGCAGGACCGCCCGGCCTTCGGTCAGGTTGATCTTCTCGCCGGCAAACATCGCCGCGCGCTTTTCGGCCACGCCAGACCCTTCGGCCAGCGCCAGCAGCGCCGCCCGGGTCGCGGTATCGATGTTGGTCTTGGCATAGTCAAACAGCATCCCATCGGCCGTGACCGAGAACTCACTGGCGCGGGTTTCGTCAAAAAGATCAAGGATGTGGCGGTCCAGGCTTTTGGCGTAAAGACGGCTAAGATCGGCCCATTTGTCCATGGTTCATTCAGCCCAATGCACGGTTGCGGTATCCAGGATCGCCCGCACGGGCGCTTCCAGCGGGGAAAGATGCAGCGCCCGGTCCAAAGCCGCGCGCTTTTCCGGCCCGGTGATCAAGAGGTGGATGTTGTAGGCGGCCTTCAGCACGGACGCGGTCAGGGTCACGCGAGGCTCACCCGCCGCTTCGGACCGCATCGGCAGGATCAGGGCCTGCGACGTCAGCGCCTCGGCCAGCCGGTCGGCCCCGGGGAACAGGCTTGCCGTGTGCATGTCCGCCCCCATGCCCAACACCAAGACCGAAATCGGCAGATACGGGCGCAGACCCTCCTCAAGCACGGGCAGCACGGCTTCGGGTGTCTCGGCGGGGACGTACAGCGGGATCAGTCGGGCCTGCGCTGCACGCCCCCGGATCAGGCGGTCGCGCACCAGCCTGGTGTTCGACCGGTCCGAGCTTTCGGGCACCCAGCGTTCGTCGTTCAACACCACCGCCACATTGGCCCAATCCAGATCAACCCCCGACAGCGTGTCAAAGATCGGCCCAGGGGTCGTGCCCCCCGGCACCGACAGGGTGGCGCGCCCGTCGCGGCGCAGAAATTCGGCCAGTTGACCGGCGATGATGTTGGCCAGCCCCAGCATCAGCATGTCGCGGTCAGGGTAGGTTTCCAGCCGCATCAGCGGATTTCCCGCCAGCGGCGGCCGTCGCGGTGCATCAGCATCAGAGCATCCTCGGGGCCGGAGGATCCGGGGTCATAGGCCTGAGGGCGGTCGCCCCGCCCCTCCCAGCCTTGGATGATCGGGTCGGTCCAGGCCCAGGCGGCCTCTACCTCATCGCCGCGCATGAAGAGGGTCTGGTTGCCCCGGATCACGTCCATGATCAGGCGTTCATAGGCATCGGGCACCTCTTCCGCCTCGGCCCCCAAGGCCTCGGCAAAGGACATATCAAGGGGAACCTGCATCAAACGCATGCCGCCCGGCCCCGGTTCCTTGATCATCACCATAAGGTTCATGCCTTCGTTCGGCTGCAAGCGGATCACCAGCACATTTTCCAGCCAGCCCTTGGCATCATCGAAAATCGCATGCGGCGGCTGCTTGAAGGTGATGGCAATCTCGGACGCCCGCGCCCGGAGCCGCTTGCCGGTGCGCAGATAGAACGGCACCCCCTGCCAGCGCCAGTTCGAGATCTTCACCTTGAGCGCGATGTAGCTTTCGGTCCGGCTGGCGGGGTTTTCGGCATGGTCGGCATAGCCCGGCTCGCCAGCCCCGGCCGCATACTGGCCACGAACGATGTTTTCCGGCTCTACCGGCTTAAGTGCTCGGATCACCTTCAGCTTTTCGTCGCGCACCGCGTCGGGGTCAAAGTGATAGGGCGGCTCCATCGCGATAAGGCACAGAAGCTGCATCATGTGGTTCTGCACCATATCCCGCATGGCACCGGACTTGTCATAGTAGGCCCCGCGCCCGTTCACGCCCACTGTTTCGGCCACGGTGATCTGGACGTGGTCGATGTATTCGGCCTTCCAAAGCGGCTCGAACAGGATATTGGCAAAGCGGACCGCCATCAGGTTCTGGACGGTTTCCTTGCCCAGATAATGGTCGATCCGGTAAATCTGCGCTTCGGTGAAGTGCTGCGCCAGCACCCCGTTCAAGGCGCGGGCCGAGGCGAGGTCGCGGCCAAAGGGCTTTTCCACCACGATCCGGCTTTGGGCGTCGGCAATGCCGTGGTCATGCAGGCGGCTGGCAATATCGCCAAACAGGCTGGGCGCGACGGAAAAGTAGAAGGCGCGCACGACACCCTTGCGCATCATCCCGGCAAGCTTGCCCCAGCCTGCATCCCCCGTGGCGTCGACCGGGACATAGCTGATCCGGGCCAGAAATTCATCGGTGGTGGCCTTGTCCTTCATCGTCTCGGGCACGAATTCGACCAGAGCCGCGCGAACCTGATCGCGAAAGCTTTCGTCCGTAAGGCCGCCGCGGGCGGCCCCGATGATGCGGCTGTCGGCGGGAATCTGCCCTGCGGTGTGGCGCCGGTAGAGCGCCGGCAGGATCTTGCGGCGGGCCAGATCGCCGGTGGCCCCGAAGATCACCAGATCGAAGACGTCCACCGGAATGACGCGCGATACCATGGGCTTCTCCTCGACAGGCGCCGTTAGCGCTAACGGGCACTGTCTAACGTCTGCAGTCGTGACTGTCTAGCACCAGGGAGACATCTTGCAAAACGACCCATTGCCGGAATGTCCAGATTCTTCACCGAAGAATTTGCTGTTGCACGCAACTGCAGCGTCTCACGCTTCCAGCTCGGCGTCCCAGTACAGGTAATCCATCCAGCTCTTGTGCAGATGGTTCGGCGGAAAGCGGCGACCATGGGCCTGCATTTCCTCGGGCGAAGGTGCGCGGGGCAGCCGGTTCAGGAACAGCCCCGACTGCCGCAGCGTGCGCGAGCCCTTGCGCAGGTTGCAGGGGCTACAGGCCGCGACGACATTCTCCCAACTGGTGATCCCACCCTTCGACCGCGGTACGACATGGTCAAAGGTCAGATCGCCCCGCGCCCCGCAGTACTGGCAGCAAAATTCGTCGCGCAGAAAAAGATTGAAGCGCGTGAATGCCACGCGCTTCTGAGGTTTCACATAATCTTTCAGCACCACGACCGAGGGTATCTTGAACACCTGCCTTTGGCTGTGCACCACCTGGTCATATTCGGCAACAATCGCCACACGGTCGAGGACAGCGGCCTTTATCGCCTCTTGCCAAGGCCACAGGCTAAGCGGGTAATAGCTGAGCGGGCGGTAGTCTGCGTTCAGCACCAGCGCCGGATAGTGCTTTAGCGCCGCCGGATCGCGCACGAACTGAGTTCTGAAATCGCCGTCCATTTCGCCAAAGACCTCGCGTCCTGCCTCTGTCTGCTCTGGCCCTGCAAGGGGCAAACGCAACCCCCCTACCAGGCTATATATCGCGCTTTACATTGCGCAACCCCCAAGCGCCTGCGACACATTGGGCTTTTCCACAGCCACATCTGCCAAGATTCGGTGACAGCGGCATGACAAACCGCCCAGGCCGGCAAGGGCAGCTGCGCTTTTGGCCAGGTGGCAAGCCACCGCCACCGCGCCAAGAGCCCGCTTGCCCGTGCCTGGCAACCGGCCTAAACCGCACCACCTTGCACGGAGTTGCCGATGCTTCTTTCCCGCCGCCGCCTTTTTGGTCTTTCTGCTGTTGTCCTCTTGACCGCCTGCTCGCGGCGGCGGTCGGACTCTGTGACGCACGGCGATCTCTACCTGGGTGAAACCCCCGAACTGCGGCGGCTGATCGACCGTGCCGCCGCCGAGCTGCAGATCCCGGCAAGCCTCATCCATCGGGTCATCCAGCGCGAAAGCGACTATAATCCGGAGGCACGCAACGGGCCCTATTACGGGCTGATGCAAATCCTGCCGCAAACCGCGCGCACCATGGGCTATGAGGGCCCACCCGAGGGGCTTTTGGACGCCGAAACCAACCTGCGCTATGCCGGCAGATACTTGCGCGGTGCCTGGATCGTGTCGGGCGGTGACGAAGGCCAGGCGGTGATGTGGTACGCCAAGGGCTACTACTATGAGGCCAAGCGCCTGGGCCTGTTGTACGAGACCGGCCTGCGGAGCTGAGACGCAAATCTTTTGCAAAAGATTTGCAAATTCCTTCCAAGGAATTTGGGCCTAGTGCCAGGCATCCGGGCTGTCCGACTTCTTGCGGGCCACGAAATCGTACAGGCTGTCACGCAGGCTTTCCTCCAGCGCCGGGGCCTCATACTCCGCCAGTCGTTTCTTCCACTGCCGGTTGGCGCGGGTGGCGATGTCCTCTGACCCTGCCGCCTCCCATTTCTCAAACGGTTCGTTGTCCGACAGATCACTATCCCAGAACGCCGTCTCATAATGCCGCAAGGTGTGGCTTGAGCCGAAGAAATGATTGCCCGGTCCGACCTCGGCAAACGCATCGACCGCAAGCTGGTCATCGTCCATGCGGATCCCGTCCAGATAGGCATGGAGAGCGCCGCAAAGATCGGCGTCCATCATGAATTTCTCGTAGGACATCGACAAAAGCCCGTCGAGGAACCCAGCCGAATGCAGGATGAAGTTCGCCCCGCACTGCACCGCCGCCAGCATCGACATCGTGCCCTCTTGCATCGCCTGCCCGTCTGGCAGTTTCGAAGTGGTGAAATTGCCCGAGCAGCGGAGCGGCAGGTTAAGCCGCCGCGCAAGCTGACCGATGACTTGGCTTCCGATCGCAGGCTCAGGTGTCCCGAAGGTCGGAGAGCCGGACCGCAGGCTCATCGTACTGAGGAAGTTGCCAAAAATCACCGGAGCCCCCTTGCGCTCCAACTGGGTCAGGGCGCAACCGGCCATGGTTTCGGCAAGGCTTTGGACGATCCCGCCCGCACTGGTCACCGGCCCCATCGCGCCGCCAAGGATAAAGGGCACGACGACCGCCGCTTGATTTGCCCGCGCATAGGCGCGCAAGCTGCGCGTCATCGTGCCATCCCAGACCAAAGGCGAATTTACGTTCACATTTCCAAGGATGACGCAGTTTTCATCGACGAAGCCATCCCCGAACACCAGACGCGCCATGGCAATGCTGTCTTCAGACCGCTCCTCGGCGGTGACCGAGCCCATGAAGGGGCGATCGGAAAGCTCGATATGGGCCATGACCATGTCGAGGTGACGCTTGTTTACCGGCACATCGGTCGGCTCGCAGATCGTGCCGCCGGAATGGTGAAAGTTCGGGCTGGATTGCGCCAGTTTGATGAAGTTCCGGAAATCCTCCAGCGTGCCAAAGCGGCGACCTCGGTCCAGGTCCATCACGAAGGGGCTGCCATAGGCCGGGGCGAACACCACGCTTTTGCCGCCGATCCGGACCGAGTTGGCCGGATTGCGGGCGTGTTGGGTAAACTCGGCCGGGGCTGAGGCCAGCACCTCGCGCAAGAGGCCGGGCGGGAACTTGACCAAAAGGCCTTGCACATCCGCCCCGGCGCGGTGCCAGTGGTCAAGGGCCACGGGGTCATCGCGAAACTCGATCCCGGTTTCGGCCAAGACCCGGTCGGCAGCGGCCTCGATCCGGGTCAGGTTTTCTTCCGAAAGCACGTCATAGGTCGGGATGTTGCGGATGATATAGGGCCGCCCCAGCCCAAGGCCCTTTTGCGCCCGCGCCACCTGACGGGCCTGACGCCCGGACCTTGCCTTGACTTCGCTCATTCCCGGCCCCGCAAACTCGACATCTGTGTCAGGTTTGTCGCAAATGCGCCAAGGGTCTGGCCCGTTCGCGACATTGGAAGGGTGAATTCAGCCTAGGTCACCACATCGGGCGCGGTCCGTCCGGTATACGCGACAATCGCCGCCAGATCGTCCGCTGCCCGGATCACCGGGGCAAGGGCCAGTTGCGGGTCATGCCCCAACCCCTCTGGCCCGGCGGCGTAGCGTTCAAGGTAGACCCGCAGCGTCGCCCCTTCGGTCCCGGTGCCCGACAGCCGATAGACGATCCGGCTGCCGCCTTCGAACAGCACCCGCACGCCCTGCCCGGTGCTGACCGACCCATCCACCGGGTCGGTATAGGCGAAATCATCGGCGGCGGTGACAACCATTCCCTGCACCTGCCGCCCCGGCAACCTGGCCAGACTGGCACGCAGCGCCGCCATCAGTGCCTCGGCGCGGGGGGTCTCAACCGCCTCATAGTCGTGACGGCTATAGTAGTTGCGGCCAAACCGCGCCCAGTGCTCCGCCAGGATATCCGCCACCGATTGTTGGCGCTCGGCAAGGATGTTCAGCCACAAAAGCACCGCCCAAAGCCCATCCTTTTCGCGGACATGGTCAGACCCGGTGCCAAAGCTTTCCTCACCGCAGATCGTGGCGCGACCGGCATCAAGAAGGTTGCCAAAGAACTTCCACCCGGTCGGAGTTTCAAACCTTGCGATCCCCAAAGCCTCTGCCACCCGGTCGGCGGCCGCACTGGTCGGCATCGACCGCGCCACACCCTTCAGCCCCATCTCATACCCAGGCGCAAGATGTGCATTCGCCGCCAAAACCGCCAGACTGTCCGAGGGCGAGACATAGATGCCCCGCCCGACCACCATGTTGCGGTCGCCGTCCCCATCGCTTGCTGCGCCGAAATCGGGGGCATCCGGCCCCATCATCTCGTCCATCAGGGCCTTGGCCCAGGTCGGGTTCGGGTCGGGGTGCAGGCCACCAAAGTCGGGCAAGGGCGTGGCATTGACGCAGGTGCCCGCCGCCGCCGCCAGCCGGTTTTCCAGGATTTCCACCGCATAGGGGCCGGTCACGGCGCACATGCTGTCCATCCGCATCCGGAAACCGCCCGCGAACAGCGCCCGGATCGCGGCAAAGTCAAAAAGGCTTTCCATCAGCGTGGCATAGTCGGCCACCGGGTCCACCACATCGACGATCATGCTGCCAAGGGTGTACCGCCCGATCCGGGTCAGGTCCACCTCGGGCGCGTCGAGCATCCGGTATTCGGTGATCTCGGTCGTGCGGCGGTACATCGCCTCGGTCACCGCTTCGGGGGCGGGACCACCGTTGGGCATGTTGAACTTGATCCCCCAATCTTCGTCCGGGCCGCCGGGGTTGTGGCTGGCCGACAGGATGATGCCGCCGTCGGTGCGGTTCAGCCGGATCAGGTGGCTGGCCGCCGGAGTGCTGAGGATCGCCCCCTGCCCCACGATCATCCGCGCCACGCCATTCGCCGCCGCCATGGCCAGAATGACCTGCGCTGCGCGGTCGTTGAAGTAGCGTCCGTCGCCGCCAAGGACAAAGGTTTTCCCCTCGGCCCCCACCACATCGAAAATCGCCTGCACGAAATTCTGCAGGTAATGGGGCGCCATGAACACTTGCGTCTTCTTGCGCAGACCGCTGGTGCCGGGCTTTTGGCCTGCGATGGGTTGGGTCGCAACATGGCGCGGGAGGATCATGGGCTGGCATCCTTCGATTGCGGCGGCAGGGATCGGAACATTAGTACGCTTTGCGCAGGGGCTTCAGCAATTTTGCCAGGCGCTGTCGGGTCCAGTTCGGGGCGGGTGGTATCCAGCAAAAGGTGCCATCCCGGCGCAGTATCCGGCAAGACCAGCTGCGTCACTGGGCCAGAGTTGAAGACGGCAAACACCGCTTCTGACGCGGGGTCCTGTACCTCAGCGGCAAGGCGCAGCTCGACACAAAGGCAGCGAAAGCCCGGATCATGCCAATCCTCGGACTGGGGTTGCGACCCATCCGCCCGTCGCCAGACCACATCGGGCAAGCCGTCCGCCCCCCGCGCTTGCCCGTGCAGAAAGCGGGTCTGGCGCAAGACCGGCAAGGCCTGACGCAGGGCGGCCAGACGCTGCACGAAGCCCAGAAAATCGAGGTCCGCGCGCGACCAGTCGATCCAGCTGGTGGCATTGTCCTGGGCATAGGCGTTGTTGTTGCCACCCTGGCTGTGGCCGATCTCGTCCCCCGCCAAGATCATCGGCACCCCTTGCGCCAGCATCAGCGTCGCCATCAGGTTGCGCTTGCGCAAGGCCCGCGCGGCCTGCACGGCAGGGTCATCGCTGACCCCCTCCACTCCGAAACTGTCGGAGTGGTTTTCATGGTGGCCGTCGCGGTTATCCTCACCATTGGCGAAGTTGCGCTTGAGGGTGAAGCTGACCAGATCCTGCAGCGTAAAGCCGTCATGCGAGGTGACAAAGTTGATCGAGCTTGTCGCCCCCCGCCCGGAATGGTCGAACTTGTCGGCGCTGCCCAAAAGCCGCGCGGCAAGGTCGCGGGTCTGGCCGGCATCGCCCTTCCAGAACCGGCGCGCCCCATCGCGGAACCGGTCGTTCCATTCCTGAAACGGATGCGGAAAGGCCCCCAGCTGATAGCCGCCCGGCCCGATGTCCCAGGGTTCCGCGATCAGTTTGACGCGGGCGAGGGTCGGGTCTTGCCGGATTGCGTCAAAGAACCCACCGCGCGGATCAAACCCCTGCGCCTCACGCCCCAGTACCGTGGCAAGGTCAAAGCGGAAGCCATCGACATGGCCAACCTCAACCCAGTAGCGCAAGCTGTCCATGACCAGCCGCAGCACCATCGGCTGGGTCAGGTCCAGCGTGTTGCCGGTGCCGGTGTCATTGGCATAGTGCCGCCCGCCTTGGGTCAGCTTGTAATAGCTCGCGTTGTCGAGGCCGCGAAACGACAAGGTCGGGCCCCATTCGTCGCTTTCGGCGGTGTGGTTGTAGACCACGTCCAGAATGACCTCGATCCCGGCCTGATGCAGGCGGCGGGTCATGGTCTGAAACTCTCGCAGGGCGGATTTCGACATGTAACGCGCCTCGGGGGTGAAGAACCCAAGCGTGTTGTAGCCCCAATGGTTGGTCAGCCCGCGCGCCACCAGAAAGCGGTCGTCGATAAAGGATTGCACCGGCATCAGTTCAACCGTGGTGACCCCAAGCCGCAACAGGTGCTCGATCATCGGGTCCGAGGCGAGGCCAAGGTAAGTCCCCCGCAGGCCAGGGGTCACGGCAGGATGCAGCGCGGTCAGCGATTTGACATGCGCCTCATAGATCACCGTGTCGCGGGCGGCATGCTGCGGTGGCCGGTCATCGCCCCAGTCGAACGCTGCATCGGTCACCACCGCCTTTGGCACCGCAAAGGCGCTATCGCGGGTATCAAAGCTAAGGTCACCGCGCGGGCTGCCGACCTTGTAGCCCATCACCGCATCCGACCAGCGAAACCGCCCCTCAACCGCGCGGGCATAGGGATCGAGGAGGAGCTTGTGCGGGTTGAACCGGTGCCCGCGTTCCGGCGCATAGGGCCCATGCACGCGAAAGCCATAGACGGTCCCCGCGCCCAGGCCTTCGACATGGATATGCCAGATGTCGCCGTCCCGTTCCTTTAGCGGCAGACGGGCGGTCTCCTTGCGCCCGTCGGGGGTGAAAAGGCACAGATCAACCCGCTCGGCATGGGCGGAAAAGACCGCGAAATTGATGCCACCCCCGGTCAGGCTGGCCCCCATCGGCCAGGGGCGGCCGGGGGTGGTGGCAAATCGCAGCGCCTCTGTCACCGGATCAGCCCCTCATAAAGATCGCCGTAGGCGGCGGCGCTGACCTCCCAGCCGACCGGATGGGCCATGGCATTGGCGCGGAGCTTGGCCCAGACCTTCGGCTGACCATAAAGCGTGACCAGCCGCGCCAGCGCCTGCCCCAGTGCAAGGGCATCCACCGGCTGGAACGTCACCCCCGTCGCCACCCCCGCGGCAAGCGTGGCGGGTGAGGCCCCGATCACCGTATCGGCCAGCCCGCCCACCAAGGACACCACCGGCAAGGTGCCATAGCGCAGCCCGTACATTTGCGTCAGGCCGCAAGGTTCAAACCGCGACGGCACCAGCACCGCATCAGCCCCCGCGAACAACTGATGGCTCAGCCCTTCGTCATAGCCGATCTTTACCGCCACGCGGCCCGGATAACGCTCGGCAAGCGCCCGCATCGCCGCTTCAAGCGCCGGATCGCCCGAGCCAAGCACGATCATCCCGCCGCCTGCCTGCACGAACTCGGGCATGACCTTTGGCAAAAGGTCGATCCCCTTTTGGTCGGTCAGGCGGCTGACCACGATCGCCAAGGGGCCCGGCACCGTCAGCCCGAACGCCTTGCAAAGCGCGACCCGCCCCTTCGCCTTGCCCGCCATCGCCTTGGCCGAGAACCCAGGCTCGGCGCGCGCCGGATCCCAGACGGCGGTATCAACCCCGTTCAGGATGCCCGACACGTCGGGCGCACGCGCGGCAATCACCCCTTCCAACCCCATCCCAAAGGCGGGCCGCATCAACTCGGCTGCATAGCCGGGCGAAACGGTGGTGATCCGGTCCGCCGTGACCAGCCCGGCCTTCAGGCTGGACAGTTGGCCGAAATATTCCAGGGCGCCGGGATGATAGGCCTCTCCCGGCAATCGCAACAGCCCAAGCAACTGCGCCGGTGCCAACCCCTGAAAGGCGATGTTGTGGATCGTCAGTACCGATTTCACACCCTCTGCCCCGTGATAGGCGAGGTAAGCCGGCGCCAGGCCCGCCTGCCAGTCATGCGCATGCAGGATATCGGGCTTCCAGCCGTCCAGCCCCGCCCGCGCGATCCCGGCCGCAACCCAGGACAGGGCGGCAAAGCGCAAGGCATTGTCCGGATGTTCCCCCAAGGGTCCACCATAAGGTCCACCATCCCGATCATAAAGATGTGGCGCATCAAGGAGCAGCATGGACAGCCCCGCAACCTCCCCCGCCAGCACCCGTCCCGGCCCGCCCCACAGATCGGCCTCATCCCAGACCACCGGCCAATCCGCCGCAAGGCTACGCAACGACCGATAGCACGGACATAGCACCCGCATCTCATAACCCTGCCCAGCCAGGGCCCCCGGCAGCGCGCCGACCACATCAGCCAGACCGCCGGTCTTGACCAGCGGCACACATTCCGACGCAACCGAAAGCACGCGACCGCGGATGTTCACCTGGCTACCCATTCTTCTGTTCCCAAATATCCTGAAGGGGGTCCGGGGGACGCAAAGTCCCCCGTACCTCTCGGCCAGCCCAATGCCTCAGGACACTGCCCGCGCCCGCGCGTCAAGCATGTCCTGGGTGATCAGAACGATCCCGCCTTCGCTGCGGCGGAACCACCTCGCATCTTCCTCGGGGTCCTTGCCCACGACCAGCCCCTCGGGGATCACCGCGCCCCGATCGATCACGCAGTTCGAAAGCTCTGCCCTGCGGTTCACCACCACCTTCGGCAGCGCCACCACGAATTCGAGGCTGGAATAGCTGTGGGTGCGGCAGCCGGTGAACAAAAGGCTGTTGGCCACCGCCGAGCCCGACACGATGCAATCGCCCGACACCAGCGACGACACCGCACTGCCCCGCCGCCCGTCCTCGTCATGGATGAACTTGGCGGGGGGCACGATCTCGGCATAGGTCCAGATCGGCCAGGCGCTATCGTAAAGATCAAGCTTCGGGACAAAATCCGTCAGGTCGATGTTCGCCTGCCAGAAGGCATCGATCGTGCCGACATCGCGCCAGTAGGGCTCGGTCTCAAGGCCGCTCATCACGCAACTGTCGGCAAAGCGGTGCGCAACGGCCTTGCCCTGCTTTACGATCCTGGGAATGAGGTCGAACCCGAAATCATGCGTGCTGGCGTCATCCGCCATGTCTGACAGCAAAAGATCGCGCAGAAAGGCCCAGTCAAAGACATAGATCCCCATGCTGGCCAGCGCATGGTCAGGATCGCCCGGCATCCCGGGCGGGTCCTTGGGCTTTTCCAGAAAATCGGTGATCCGCAGGTCCTTGTCGACCGCCATCACCCCGAACGCCGAGGCCTGGGCGCGTGGTACGGTCAGACAGCCGATCGTGACATCAGCCCCGGCGTCCACATGCTGGCGCAGCATCACCTCGTAATCCATCTTGTAGATATGATCGCCCGCCAGGATGACCGCATATCTGATGCCGTAACTGTCGATGATGTCGATGTTCTGCGCCACCGCGTCTGCCGTGCCGCGGTACCAGTTCACCTCGTCCATCCGCTGGCTGGCTGGCAGAATGTCGAGGTATTCGTTGCGTTCGGCGCGAAAGAAGTTCCAGCCGCGCTGGCAGTGCCGGATCAGGCTGTGCGCCTTGTATTGCGTGGCAATCGCCATCTTGCGGATGCCGGAGTTCACGGCGTTCGACAGGGCAAAGTCGATGATCCTTGTCTTGCCGCCAAAATAGACCGCCGGCTTGGCGCGGGTGTTGGTCAGCTCCTTCAGGCGGCTGCCCCGGCCCCCGGCAAGGACAAATGCCATGGCTTGGGATGCAAGCCGCTGGTTGGGTCTTGGTTTCATCGCAGTCCCCCCGTGATTGGCCGCGTCACCCGCCGCGCCCTCGTGCTGTTGCCGTCAATCCTGTTGCAGATAAAGTGCCGACAACGGCGGCAGCGTGACAAGCGCCGATTGCCCCTGCCCTTGCCATGGCGTCGGTTCCGTCATCACCCCGCCCGCGTTGCCGCGATTGCCGCCACCGTACACCGCGGCGTCGGTGTTCAGCACTTCGCGCCAGGGACCGGGGGTCGGCAGACCCAGACGGTAGGCACGCGCAACCGGGGTGAAATTGACCACCACCACCATCGGCGCATCGCCCGCGCGCCCCAGGCGCTGCCAGGCCAGGACGCCTGCATCGGCATCGTCAAGCTCGATCCAGGCAAAGCCCTCGGGGCGGCAGTCGTTGACATGCAGCGCCGGGGTCGCGCAGTAGATCCGGTTAAGATCGCGCACCAGCCTTTGGACACCCTGATGTTCGGGCAGGTCAAGCTGATGCCAATCCAGGCTTTGGCCGTGGTTCCATTCCGCGCCTTGGGCAAACTCGCAGCCCATGAACATCAGCTTCTTGCCCGGATGCGCCCACATGAACCCATAATAGGCGCGCAGGTTGGCGAACTTCTCCCAGGTGTTGCCCGGCATCCGCGCCAGCATGGAGCCCTTACCATGCACCACCTCGTCATGGCTGATCGGCAGGATGAAGTTTTCGGTCCAGGCATAGGTCAGGCTTAGGGTCATCAGGTGGTGGTGATATTTCCGGTGAACCGGGTCCTTGCCCATATAGACTAGGGTGTCGTTCATCCAGCCCATGTTCCACTTGAAGCCGAACCCCAGACCCCCATGATCCACCGCGCGGGTGACGCCGGGAAAGGCGGTGGATTCTTCGGCCACCATCATGATCCCCGGAACCTCACCGTAAGTGGTGATGTTGGTGGCGCGCAGAACTTCGATCGCCTCATAATTCTCGCGCCCGCCATCGCGGTTCGGGATCCATTCGCCGGGCTTGCGGCTGTAGTCGCGGTAAAGCATGCTGGCCACGGCATCGACGCGCAACCCGTCGATGTGATATTCCTCTAGCCAATAGAGGGCGTTGGCGGTGAGGTAATTCTTCACCTCAACCCGGCCATAATTGTAGATCAGCGTGCTCCAGTCCTGGTGAAAGCCTTCGCGCGGGTCGGCATGTTCGTAAAGGGCGGTACCGTCGAACCGGCCCAACCCATGCGCATCGGTGGGGAAATGCCCCGGCACCCAGTCCAGGATCACCCCCAGCCCGCGCCGGTGAGCGGCATCGACAAAGGCGGCAAATTCGGGCGGGGTGCCGTGGCGGATGGTGGGGGCAAACAGGCCGACCGGCTGATAGCCCCAGGAGCCGTCAAAGGGGTACTCGCTGACCGGCAGACATTCGATATGGGTAAAGCCCATGTCGGCGGCATAATCGACCAGCTCAACGGCAAGCTCGGTATAGCTCAGCCGCCGGTTGCCCGCCGCGCGTCGCCACGATCCCAGATGCACCTCGTAAATGCTGATCGGCGCGTCCACGCTTTGCGCCGCCGCCCGCGTCCCCATCCAGCCCGCGTCGTCCCAATCGCCCTGGATGCTGCGCACCACCGAGGCATTGGCTGGCGGATGTTCCGACCCGAAGCCGACCGGATCGGCCTTGAGCGGCAACAGCGCCCCATCCGGGCCTTTGACCTCGTATTTATAGGTCGCCCCCTCACCCAGGCTGGGCAAGAACGTCTCCCACACGCCGGTCCCGCCCCGGCGGCGCATCGGGTGGCGGCGACCGTCCCAAAGGTTGAAATCCCCCACCACCGACACGCGCGCGGCGTTCGGGGCCCAGACGGCGAAATGGGTGCCCGCGACCCCCTCATGGGTGATCAGATGCGCGCCAAGGACCTGCCACAGGCGTTTGTGCGTGCCCTCACCCAGAAGATATTCGTCCATCTCGCCCAGGACCGGACCAAAGCGGAAGGGATCCTCAAACTCCCACAGCGTGCCACCCGCCTCGGCGCGCAGGCGGTAGGCGGCTTTGCGCGAAAGGCGGTGGGTGAAAACGCCCGGCTGGCCGGGATAGGGCTCGGCTTCGGCCAAGGTCTTGCCGGTCAGCACCCAAAGCCGGTCGGCACCGGGGACAAAGGCGGTGATCTCCCAGCCGGGCTTGCGCTTGTGCAGGCCAAGGACCGCGAAAGGATCGCCATGCGCGCCGCTGGCAATCGCATGGGCGGTGGCGGGGTCCAGCGCGGTCACAGCGCGCTGCCCGCCTGCCAGACCTGATCCATATAGCTGCGGATCGTCCGGTCGGACGAGAAGTAGCCGCTGCGCGCCGTGTTCAGCGCCGCCATCCGCCCCCAGTGCGCCACATCGCCATAGGCCGCCGAGGCCGCTGCCTGCGCGGCGTGATAGGCGTCGAAATCGGCGGCGACCAGGAAATAGTCATGGTGCCAGACCCGGTGGACCAGCGCATGATAGCGTTCAGGCTCATCGGGCGAGAACCGCCCCTCGGCGATCATCTGCAGCACATCCATCAGGGGTTGGCTGGCCTCGATCGCGTGCTTTGACTGGTCGGGGTCCTCGCGCCGTTTGGTCACCTCGGGCGCGGTCAGGCCGAACAGGAAAAAGTTCTCCGGCCCCACTTCCTGCAAGATCTCGACATTTGCGCCGTCCAGCGTGCCGATGGTGACTGCGCCGTTCATCATGAACTTCATGTTGCCGGTGCCCGACGCCTCCTTCCCGGCGGTCGAAATCTGTTCCGACAGGTCCGAGGCCGGGATCACCCGTTCCGCCATGCTGACGTTGTAATTGGCCGGGTAAATGATCTTGAGCAAATCCCCGGTCACCGGGTCGGTGTTCACCACGCCGGCCACGTCATTTATCAGCCTGATGATTTCCTTGGCCACTGCATAGCCTGGGGCTGCCTTGCCGCCAAAGATCTTGACGCGCGGCACCCAGGCGGCCTGCGGGTTCGACCGGATCTTGTGCCAATGCGCGATGGTTTCCAGGATGTTGAGCAGTTGGCGCTTGTATTCGTGGATGCGCTTGATCTGCACGTCGAACATCGCATCTGGGCTGATGACGACGCCGCAATCCTGCAAGACCCACGCTGCCAGCCGTTCCTTGTTCAGCCGCTTGGCAGCGGCAAAGGCGGTCTGGAAACCGGCGTCGCCGACATGGCCCTCAAGCTCTCGCAGGCGGTCAAGGTCAACCTCCCAGCCGGGACCGATGGTGTCCGTGATCAGGCCTGCCAGCGGCTTGTTCGCCATTCGCAGCCAGCGGCGGGGGGTGACACCGTTGGTCTGGTTGACGATCCTCCCCGGATGCAGGCGATGCAACTCGGGAAACAGGTTGCCCTTGACCAGATCGGTGTGCAGCGCAGAAACGCCGTTGACCTTGTGCGACATGATGAAGGCAAGTTCGCCCATCCGCACTTCCTGATGTTTCACTATTCCAACATAATGTGGACGGTTGGGATAGGTGCGGCGGTGCCAACTGTCGATGCGTTCGACGATCTGCATGTGGCGCGGCAGGACAGAGCCAAAGGTAAAGGTCGGCCACTTCTCCAGCGCCTCGGGCAGAAGCGTGTGATTGGTGTACCCAAGACAGCCCTGAGCCGTCACAAGGGCGGTGTCAAAGTCAAGCCCGTGGTCATCGGTCAACAGGCGAATCAGCTCTGGCCCGGCAATCGCGGGATGTGTGTCGTTCATCTGGATCGCGACATGGGCCGGAAGGTTTGTCAGGTCGGTGTGTTGCGCAAGATAGCGCCGCAGAATGTCCTGAAGCGCGGCCGAGGTCAGGAAGAATTCCTGCTTCAGGCGCAACTCTTTGCCCTGATAGGTGGTGTCATCGGGGTAAAGCACGCGGGAAAGGGTGCGCGCCAGGGTCTCGGGTTCGGCGGCGGCGGCATAGTCCCCCCGGTTGAACCGGTCGAGGTCGAATTGCGTGGTGGCCTTTGCCCCCCAAAGCCGCAGCGTGTTGGCCCATTTGCCCTGCCAGCCGACCACCGGCGTGTCATAGGCCTGGGCCAGCACGGTTTCGCCGGGGACCCAGACCTCACGCCCGGCCCGGGCCTCAACCCCGCCTTTGAAGCCGATGGTGTAGGCGCTTTCAGGGCGGGCAAACTCCCATGGATGGGCCTGGGCAAGCCAGTTTTCCGGTGCCTCGACCTGACGACCGCCCTCGAAGCGTTGGCAAAACAGGCCGTGCTCATAGCGGATCCCATAGCCGTAGGCCGGGCACCCCAGCGTTGCCATCGATTCCATGAAACAGGCCGCAAGCCGCCCCAGACCGCCATTCCCCAGGGCTGCGTCAGGCTCGTCCGCGATCACCGCATCCAGATCAAGACCGACGGCAGCCATCGCCTCGGCAGCCTGATCGTAAAGGCCAAGGTTGATCGTGGCGTCCTCCAGGATGCGGCCGATCAGAAATTCCATCGACAGATAATAGACGCGCTTGCGGCTTTCGGCCCAAGTGGCCCGGGTCGAGACGAACCACGGCTCGACGATGCGGTCGCGGATGGCATGGCTTAGAGCAATGCGCCAGTCGTGCAGTCCGGCATGGGCGGCGTCCTTGCCGACGGTAAAGGTGAGATGCCGCAGGATTTCGGTCTGGAGAAGGGTCGGGGTCAGGCGAAGATCGGTCACGGCACCATCCGGAAAGTTTGCACATCAAAGCCTAAGCCCCTGAGGTCGGGGGTCAAGCCGTCTTGACGGCCAAACCATGCCAGCTTTGGCGCGCTGGACCTTTCCCGCCGCATCCGCCATTATCCGGGGGGCAATCAACCGAAAGAATTGTTCTGATGACCAAGTTTTCTGTCCCCGATATGAGCTGCGGTCATTGCAAGGCCGCTGTCGAGGCTGCGTTGGCAACGGTCACAGGGGTTGGCCAGGTCTCGGTCGACCTTGAGGCGCGAACGGTCAGCGTGGCCGGCACGGCCCGGGTCGATGCGCTTTGCGCCGCCCTTGCCACCTCCGGCTACCCGGCAACCGTGCTTGGCTGACCCAAGCGACAAAGGCGCCAGAGGTCCGGAATCCCGCAGGTTTGTGGCCCGCATGGTTGCCGGTGTCGGAAAAATCTGTCACACTGTCGCAAATCAGTGACAATCGGACGCGACGTCGCCCCGATTTGTTCCACAAAAGCCAGCGAACGGAGCAGTCAAATGGCCAGATCCCCCTCTCAGCCGCAGCAAGGCGGTTCGAACACCCAACCGCAGCAGCAGCAACAGCAGTCCGATGGCCTGCCCAGTTCCAAGCCGGTCGGCAAGCCCGTGTTCAAGGACTGGGCCGCGATCTGATCCATCCGACCGACCGGGGCGGTCACCAGCCAAACGCCGGCAGTTGCCCAACCCCCTCCACGAGCCCGACCATGTCCAGCCCGGTCTCCTCGATCCCCAACCTTGGCCCGGCCTCGGAAGCAGCGTTCCGGCAGGCGGGTATCACCACGGCCGAGGAAATTCGCGCGCTCGGCCCCGATGAGGCCTACCTCCGCCTGCTCATGATCGGCACAAAGCCGCATTTCATCGGCTATTATGTGCTGGTGATGGGATTGCAAGGCCGCCCCTGGAACGATTGCAAGGGCGCCGAGAAAGCCGCGCTGCGCAAACGCTTTGACGCGATCTGCGCCGGATTCAACGGTTCCGCCGCCAAGCAGCGGTCCGACCTGGAACAGGCGCTGCAACTTTTCGGGGTGGTTGAGCGACGGTAGGGTGGACAATCTGCCCACCAGCCAGACTTGATTCAAACCAGACCCGCATAGATCCGGACCTGCTTCAATCCAGACCGGGCTATGTGTCTGGTGCCCCCAGAGAGACTCGAACTCCCGACCCTCTGATTACAAATCAGACGCTCTACCAGCTGAGCTATAGGGGCAGCGCGGTCCAGATACCCTTGCCTTCGCTTTGGTGCAAGCCCCGCAGCGACCTAGTCGCGCTGACCATGCGCCACCAGACCGACCGCGACCAGCCCCACCGCCATCACCAAAAGCGCAGCCGGGGCCGCTTCGGACAGACGCTCCAGACTTGCAAGCTCGAACACCCGCGTCGACAGGGTGTTGTAATTGAAGGGCCGCAGCAGCAACGTCGCGGGCAATTCCTTGACACAATCGACAAACACCACCAGCAGCGCCACCAGCACCGACCCGCGCACCGAGGGCAGATAGACCGACGTCAGGGTGCCCCCCGCCGTCCGCCCCAGTGACCGCGCCGCCATTGGCAGGCTGGGCGAAACCCGGCCGAAAGCGGCGTCCAGCGCCCCTTGCGCAATGCCAAAGAACCGCACCAAATAAGCGATCCCCAGCGCAAAGGCCGTGCCGGTGATGACCAGCCCCGGGTCCTGCCCCGTCAGCGCCAGCACCGCATCCGCCAGGTGATGGTCCAGCGCCGCAAGCGGGATCAACAGCCCCAACGCCAGCACCGCCCCCGGGGCTGCATAGCCGATCAGCATCACCGGCGTGACCCAGACGACCAGCCGCGACCGCGACAACCGCACGGCGTAAACCACGAACAGGGCTGCCGCGACCGTGACCACCGCCGCCCCGCCGCCCACCGCCAAAGTGTTCGCCAGCGCCCTGAGCAACCCCGGGGTGAACCAGCCGCCAGGCGCTTCACGCGACAGGGCCAGCATGACCGCCACCGGCACCACAAAGCCGCCAACAAAGGGAACCAGGCAAACCACCGTCGCCAGCCAGCGCATCGGGCCAACCAGTGTTTGCCGCTGGATCGGGCGGGAACTGCGTCCCAGCCGATAAAACTGCGCCCCGCCGCGCCCTGCCCGTTCGGCCCCCAGAAGCCCCAGGATCAGCACCAGGATGACCCCGGCGATTTGCGCGGCGCCCCCGGCGTTGCCGCCGTTCAGCCAGGTGGTAAAGATACCCGTGGTCAGCGTCTGCACTCCGAAATGCTGCACCGCGCCGTAATCCGCCACCGTCTCCATCAAGGCCAGGGCAACACCGGCGGCAATCGCCGGGCGCGCCATCGGCAGGCCGATCCGCCAGAACAAACCCCAGGGGCCGCATCCCAAGGCCCGGGCGACCTCATAGGCCGATCCGGATTGTTCGCGCCAGGCGGCACGCGCCAAGAGATAGACATAGGGATAAAGCGCCAGTGACAGCACCAGAATGGCCATGCCCAGCGATCGGATCTCAAAGAACCAGTAGTCGCGCGCCGATGTCCAGCCAAAGCTCGCGCGCAGAGCCGTTTGCAGCGGCCCGGCATAGTCAAGGAAATCGACCAGCGCATAGGCCCCGACATAGGCCGGAATGGCCAGAGGCAGGAACAGCCCATGCGCCAGCCAGTCCCGTCCGGGAAAGCGGTATTGGCTGATCAGCCACGCCGTGCCGGTGCCCATGATGGCGCTCAGGACCGCCACGCCAAACATCAGCCCCAGCGTGGTCGCCAGATAGCGCGGCAAAACGGTCGCCAAAAGATGCGGCCAGATATTCTCGACCGGGGTAAGGGCGATCCAGAGGATCGAGCCGATGGGAAGCAGCACAAGAGCTGCGATCAGCACCGCGCCCGCTGTCCAGACATCAAACCGCGTCAGCGGCGCAGGGACATGTTGAATGAAAGGCTCGGCCATCGCCCAATCGCTTACAGGAAAGCGGTTTAACTGTCCACAAAAGCCCCTATAGTCCTGCCAACCACTGCCCTTGCGGCAGACCTGCAAAGCAAGGTTTGATGCGTATCATCTATCACCTGGGTGCCCATTGCACCGACGAAGACCGGCTGGTTCGATGCCTGTTGAAAAACCGCGCTGCGCTGGCCGAGGAAGGCATCATCGTTCCCTCGCCGATGCGCTACCGGCAGCTGTTGCGCGACACCGCCGCGCAGTTGGGCGGGCGTCCGGCCTCACAGGAAACCCAGGCGATGCTCTTGGACCAGATCCTTGATTCTCCGCAGGCCGACCGGCTGATCCTGTCTTGGGAAAGCTTCATGTCGTTTCCAGCCTGGGCCCTGCGCAACGGGCTTTACGCCTTTGCGGGCGAGCGGCTTCGCGCCTTTACCACGATCTTTCCCGATTACGCCGCCGAGTTCCATCTTGCCTTGCGCAGCCCGGCCACTTTCCTTCCGACCCTGCGCGCCAAGGTCCTGGCCAAGCGCGGCGAAGATATTCTGCCTGGTACCGATCCCTTTGCCCTGCGCTGGTCCGCAGTTGTCCGCAACATCCTGCACCACAACCCCGGGGTTCCCCTGACTGTCTGGTGCGACGAAGAGACGCCGTTGATCTGGCCCGAGGTGTTGCAGGCCGTGGCAGGCCATGCGCCGCAGACCGAGCTTGCCGATCGTGACGCGGTACTGGCGATGGTCATGTCCGAAATCGGCATGGGCCGGATGCGGGCCTATTGCGCCGAACATCCGCCGGTGTCGGTGGCGCAGCGCCGCCGGATCGCCACGGCATTCCTGGAAAAATTCGCCCGCAGCGACCAGGTCCAGCAAGAAATCGATCTGCCGGGCTGGACCGAGGCGACCGTGACAGCGCTGACCGATGCCTATCTGACCGATGTCGAACGCATCCGGCAGATGCCGGGCGTCCGCCTGATCGAAGCCTGAGCCGAGCGGGCTTGCGCAGTGCATCGGGCGGGCTGGGTCAACCGGATTGGCTCAGATCATCCCAAGGGCGGATTTGTAGACCTCCAGGACCGCCTCTTCTTCGGCCAACTCGTCGGGCTTGCGTTTGCGCAAGGCGATCACCTGGCGCATCACCCGGGTGTCGTAGCCGCGGCCCTTGGCTTCGGCCATCAGGTCTTTCTGTTGCTCGGCCACGTCCTTCTTTTCAGATTCAAGCTGTTCGTAGCGCTCGATGAACTGGCGCAATTCATCAGCGGTCACGGCATAGGTTCCGGTCGTATCGGCCATCAGCATCCCCAAATCAGATGCCAACGCCTTACCCTGCCCGGGTGCCAAGGTTCAAGCCGGATCGGCTTTGCCTTGCCGCGCCCGACCGATCGGCCTAGACACCGGCAGACCCAACAGGAGGCATAGAATGCAGGCGTTGATCTGGGCGGGCACGGCGCTGACCCTTGCCGGGCTGGCTGGCCTTGGTCTGTGCGTGGTCCGGGTGGCCCGGGCGCGGCGCGCAGGGCTTGCGGACGATGCGATGCGGGTCGTGCTGCAAAAGACCGTCACCTTGAACCTTGCCGCCCTGGGGCTGTCGGCTTTGGGGCTGATGCTGGTCATCGTCGGGATCATGCTGGACTGATCGACGCCGGGGGCTTTCACCGGCCCCCGGCTGGGCATATGCTGACGACGACCGCAAAGCCAAGCCGTTTCCCGGACCACAGCAAGGATCACGCATGGACATCCGCCCGATCACCCCGGACTACGCGGTCTCGCCGCAGATCGACCCGACCGACCTGCCCGCGATCAAGGCGGCGGGCTATACGACCGTGATCGACAACCGCCCGGATGGCGAGATCCCGCTGCGCCTGCATACCCCCGTCATGCAAGCGGCAGCCGAGGCGCTGGGCCTGGTGTTTGTGGTCAATCCGGTGATCGGCGGCATGCTGACGGCGGAAAACATCCGGACCCAGCGCGCCGCGATTGCCGCAGCCTCGGGGCCAGTGCTGGCCTATTGCGCCAGTGGCAACCGCAGTTCGGTGGTCTGGGCCCTGGCCGAGGCCGACAAACGCCCCGTCGAGGAGCTGGTGGGTCTTCCGGCGCGGCATGGCTATCAGCTTGACCATTTGCGTCCCCAGATCGCGGCGATGCAGCGCGGCGGCTGACCGCCGGGAAAGGCGCTAGCTTGCGACGCGAAGCTGATCGGGCACCTCGGCTGGTGGGTCGGGCTTGCGCAGGGCGCTGGGCGGATCGGCGGGCGCGTCGCGCGGCGCCGCACGCTCGGCGAGCTTGACCGCCCGCATCCCCCGATGCTGACCAAGCCGCGCCTGGGCGACCGGCCGGCCATTCGGCGTTTCCAGCTGGATGTTGTCCAGCCCGGCCACCGGCAACGACAGCACCGCGCCCGGTGCCAGGGTCATGATCTGGCGCAAAGGCAGCGTCAGCCGTCCCAGGACCGCATCCAGCCGGCAATCAACCTGCATGACCTGCGAGGACAAGGCCTGGGTGAACTGGGGTGCCATATCTTCACCGGAGTCCGAAATCGGAACGGGCCCCGGGCCACGCCCCACCGCCGGCAAGACCAAAAGCACTTCGCCAGTGCGGGAAGGCACAGCAGGATCGGTCCGACCGCCCTCCGACACGGGTGCCGCAGTGGCGCGCATGTCCACCTCGGCGCGCAGGACGCGGTACACCTCCTCCTCCAGCAGCAGGGTCAGGGGGCGCACTTCCTCAAGAAACGAGGCATAGCGGAACCCGCCAGCCCACGTCAGGTCCACGTCTTCGCACAGGGCATCTTCCAGCCCGGCCAAGGCGCGGTCCAGCACCCCCGCCACCATGGCCGCGTCAATGCGCGTTGGCTTGCGCGCAGCCGTGCCCGGCAGCGCCAGCCGGCCAATCGTCTGCATTTCGATGAGTGCGGCCGTCACCTCGGCTGACAAAAGCATCACGCCAAGCCCGCCTTCGGGACCATCCAGCAGCGCCACCAGCACCCGGTCGGGCGCGGTGTCGATCACCTCTGTCAGGCTGGCGCGGGTCACGGTCAACCGACGCACCTCAAGATCCAGGGCCATGGCATCGCGGGCAGCCCGCGCCAGGGCAAGCCGCCAACACCGATCAGCGCCGGGGGCACCTTCGACGAGCGGTTGTCTGGTGCGGTCAATCTTGCGGCGGATCACGTCGGTCATCACCTGGCCCCCTGGTTCTCAAGGCAAGACTAGTCAGCGCAGGCTACCAAACCCTTAACCCGACCGGGCCGCGATGCCACGTTCTTCCAGCCGCAACGGAACCGTCAGGCGGAACGCAGTTCCGCCCTTTCCGGGCAGATAGGCGACCGAACCGCCCAGATTTGTCATGATTTCGCGACAGATTGCCAAACCAAGCCCCGCCCCGCCAGCACGGTTGGCATCGGTCAGCCGGGCAAATTTTTCAAAGATCAGTGACTGCGATTCCTTGGGAATCCCGCGCCCGTTGTCGATGAAGTCGATCATCACCCGACCGGCCCGCTGGCGTACCGCGATGCGCAATTCCGGCGTCGCAGCATCGCAATATTTTCGCGCGTTCGAGATCAGGTTGATGAACACCTGGGTCAAGCGGTCAGCATCGGTTCGCAGATGGATCGCCTCATAGGCCAGATCGCGCTGGATCAGAAAGCTGCGCTCGGGCCGGGTGTGCTGGGCTGCGGTCAGCGCGGTGTCCAGCATGCCTTGCAGGTTCGCCAGACGCAGGTTCAACTGCACGCTGCCGTTTTCCAGCACCGACAGGTCCAGCAGGTCGTCCAAAAGCCGGGTCAGCCGCCTGGCCTCGTCATGGATGATCTGGCCAAAGCGCGTGACCTTGGCGGGTGGCAGATCGCCTTCGGTCAGAATCTCGGAAAACGCGCTGACCGAGGCCATGGGCGTGCGCAACTCGTGGCTGATCTGGCTGAGGAAGGCATCCTTCTGGACCGAAAGCTGGGTCAGCTTGGCATTGGCCTCGCGCAGCGCACCCGCAGTGCGGGTCAGTTCGGCTTCGCGCGCCTCAAGCTGGGCCGAGTATTCCAGGATTTGTGCCGATTCAGAGGCCACCGCCATCAGATCATCCACCGTCACCGTGGCGCGACCGACCAGCTGGCTTAGCATCGCATGCGCGGTGGCCGCCCCGACCGACCCGGCCAGCCGGGCCTCCAGCGTGCCCAGAAACCCCGGCGTCGGGTCGGGCAAAAAGCCGTCGCGCCCCTGACCGCGCGCCGCGGCCTGAAACAGCGCCAGCGCCGCATCTTCGCCAAGGATCCGCTGCGCCATGGTCAGCAACGCCTCGGGTTCGGCCTGGCCCCGGGCCCAACGCTGCGGACCGACCTCGCCATCAAAGACATTCACGAAGGCCGCACCTTGCAACCGCTCGACCGGACCGGGAAAGGTCACAAGCGAGCCTGCGCACACCATGCCCGTATTCAGCAAAAGCGACCAGAACATGGCGTGCAGCAGCGGGTCCATGCCTTCAACCCCGAACAGGGATTGGGGTCGCAGCCAGCCAAGGCCGAACAATCCCTGGGCGAACACCGCCTCTGACAAGGCAGCCCCAGGTCCGAAAGAGGGCAGGAACGAGGTAAAGCACCAGATCGCAAAGCCGGTGATCAGCCCCAGCATTGCGCCGGTCCGATTGGCCCCGCGCCAGAACAGGCCGGCCAACAGCGCCGGCAACACCTGCGCCGCCCCCAGAAACGCGATCAGGCCGATCGAGGCCAGGGCGACATAGCCGCCCGACAGCTGATAATATCCGTATCCCAACGCCAGCACCGCCCCGATGGCCACGCGCCGGGCGGAAAGGACCACGCCGCGCAAATCCTCGCCTGCCGCCGCGCGCGGGCGCAGCCGCAGCCAAAGCGGGATCACGACATGGTTGGAAATCATCGTGGCCAAGGCCAGCGATTCGACAATGACCATCGAGGTCGCCGAGGAAAAGCCCCCCAGGAACGCCAGCATCGCCAGGGCACCCTGCCCTTCGGCCAAAGGCAGCGTCAGCACGAACATGTCGGGGTTGGAGCCGACCGGTAACCGCTCCAGCCCGACGACGGCAATCGGCACGATGAAGAGGCTCATCAAGAACAGATAGGCTGGAAAGGCCCAGCTGGCGCGGACCAGCTGATCCTCGTCGTCGTTCTCCACCACCATCACCTGAAACATGCGTGGCAAGGTTACCACGGCAGCAGCGGCCAGAAACAAGAGCCCCGTCCAGCGCCCGGGCTCGACCTGCCAGGCTGGCAGGGCCGAGGCGTCGATCCGCGCGACGATGTCGGAAAGACCGCCCGCGATGCCCCAGACCACAAAGCAGCCGACCGACAGCAAAGCCACCAGCTTGACCACCGCCTCGACCGCAATGGCGGTGACGATCCCATGATGCTGTTCGCGCGCATCAAGGTTGCGGGTGCCGAACAGGATGGTGAACAACGCCAGCCCCACCGCCACCCAAAGCGCCGTCCGCCCGGCATCGGGACCCGCCGCACCTTCGGGGATCGCCGTGGCAAAAATGCCGAAGGACAGCACCACCGACTGCAGTTGCAGCGCGATATAGGGGGTTGCGGCCACCACCGCGATCACCGTCACGATCACACCCAGCGAATTCGACTTGCCAAACCGCGACGAGATCAGGTCGGCAATCGAGGTGACCCGATATTGCCGGCCGATCCGCACCAGCTTGCGCAGGAACAGCCACCAGCCGATGAACACCAGCGTCGGCCCAAGATAGATCGTCAGAAACTCAAGCCCCGACCGCGCCGCATAGCCGACCGCGCCGTAAAACGTCCAGGCGGTGCAATAGATCGACAGCGACAGCGTGTAGACCAGGGGTGAGCGGAGCCACCCCAGCCGGCCCATCCGCGCGCGGCGCTCGACCACGAAAGCCACGGCGAAAAGCGCAATCACGTAAAGCAGACACGCGGTGACCAACAGGTTGAACGTCATGTCAGTCTTCGTCACCCTCGCGCGCGTCGCGGTTGCGCAGACCGGGTGCAAAGATGGCCGCGATCACGATCATCCCCAGCCAGACGCAAAACAGATAGATCACGTCCCGCGCCGCCAGATGGTCGCGCGTACCTGTCAGCAGGAACAGCGGCAGCAACAGCAACCCAAGCCCGACGATGGGCAACAGGCGCGCGGCGTCCCGCAAGCGACGGCGGCGGTACGAGGCCCGCGCCAGAAACAGCGGACGCTTGGGGCCAGCCTTTGCCATCGCCGTCACAGACCCAGCATGGCGCGGACCTCGGCCAGGATCTCGGTGTTGGAGAAGGGTTTGGACATGAACCGGTCTGCCCCCGCGCGTTCGGCCATGTCGCGGTCACGCCCGCGCGCGGTCAACATCATCACCGGGATCGCCGCGGTGGCCGGATCGGCGCGCAAGGCGGCCAGAATCTCCAGTCCTGACAGGCCGGGCAGCATGTGATCCAGAATGATCAAATCGGGCCGGTCGCTGCGCACCAGATCGGCCACGCCATGACCCGCCCCAAGATGGCTGACCCGCAACCCGTCCCGGGTCAGGATAAAGTCGATCGCTTCGGCGATGTTCTGCTCATCCTCGATGAGGAGCACATGATGTGACAAGACTTTCCCCCAGGGCAGACGGCGCTGCCCCCGCCTTAGTATCGGCCGAACCGCCCCCGCTGTCAAAAGCCGAGTGTGTGGCCTAGGCCCCGTCCCCCAGGATCGAGGGTTCGCGCCGGGCCGGGCAGACCGCACGCGGGCAGACCCGACAGCTTGACCCGATGGGCAGCGGCGCGCGCGCAGCGGCACTTTCGGGCAGGACCAGCATCGCGGCATGGGCCAGGGCCGGGCCACGCAGACCGAAGGGCCGCTTGACCTCGGCCCAGGCCCAGACCCGAAAGCAGCGGGCGTCCGGTCCTGCCATCTCGACCAGCCCCTCTACCGGCCGCAAGGGCTGGCCAAGGGCTGCATAAAGCGGCCAGAGCGGACAGGCGGCCCCGAACCGGGGCAAGGGAAACCCCGCTGCCGGCTTTCGAAACGTCAAGGTGCCCGAGGCATCGCAGGCCACAAGACCCGCCCCAAGCCCCGGCACCAGGGCCAGACGGCGCAAGACCGGCAGCGGGTCGCCCCCAAAGCGTTGCGCCAGGGCAAAGGGGTCTGGGCCAAGCTCGGCCACGGCCGCCGCAAGCGCAGGCCCGGGAACCAGGCTTGCGTCCGCAGCGGCTTGGGTCAGATAGGCCCGCGCCAGGCTGCGGGCCGCGTTTGACGGGATGACCGCCACCTCCTCTGCCAGCCCCTTGGCAAGATCGGCATCCGCGATGGTCCAGCCCCGCGCCGTCAGCCAGTCTTCCACCTCTTCCAGGGGGGCGGCGATGCCTTGATCCGCCACATCGCGGCCTGCATCCAGATAGGCCACCAAGGCCTCGGCCCCGGCTGCCATCCGTTCGCTGTCGTGATGCAGGTTGCGGTGGAACCGCGCCGACATCTCGTCGGGCAGGTCGTCGGTTTCGGCCAGGATCGCCGCAGTCGCCCGCACCGAGGACAGGGACGACAACACCTCGTGCAGCGACTGGGACAGATGCGGGTCCTGCGTCATCCGGTCGTTCAGCGCTTCGACCGCGCGCTCAAGCGTCTGGGCGCGGCGGTCAAGCGCCACCAGCCGCGCGGCCCAGCCGGGAAAGCGGCTGCCGAAATCTTCCGGCGGCTCGGTCCTGGCCGCATCGCCCCCGCCGCGCACCGCCGCATTGCGCAAACCGTCCAGAAGCGCCGCATCCTGCCCCTCGGCCAGCGCCGCCCGGTCGAACCCAAGCACATCCACCAGCCGTTCCAGAACCGCAGCACCCAGCTTGCGCCGGTCATGCTCGATAAGGTTGAGATATGACGCCGAGATGCCCACCCGCAGCGCAACATCCGCCTGGCGAAGCCCCGCCGCAAGACGGCGTTCGCGCAAGCGGGTTCCGGTCAGGGCAGACAAGGGCATCGGCGGGCCTCCGGCTTTACAAAGAGGTGCCCCGATTTACAGCGCTTGTAAAGTCGCCGCCGCACCGCGCCCAAGGGTCCCTCGGGCGCGGTGTGGACGTGGCCGCCCTCAGTTGGCCAGCGCAGCATCCGTAATGACGCTGGTCCAGGCACCGGTCGGTGCTACGGTGATCACCGGGTCAGACCCACCGGCCAGCAGCGTCGCCACGGTCTTTTCGGCCGCTGCAACGTCAAGCGCGCCGTTCGAACCGGCGGTCAGCTTGGCCACCTCGGACATCATCCGCTTCTGATGCTCTTCGGTCTGGGCGCCGGTCTGATCGTTTTCCAGCACGATCATTGCGGCTTCATCAGTGTTCGCCTCGGCGTATTTCCAGCCCTTCATGCTGGCGCGGACGAACTTGACCATGGTCTCCTGGAACGCCGGGTCGGCAAGACGGTCTTCCATCACGTAAAGCCCGTCTTCCAGGGTGGCGACGCCCAAGTCCTGATATTTGAAGGTGACCAGTTGCTCGGGCGTGATCCCGGCGTCGATTACCTGCCAGTACTCGTTATAAGTCATGGTCGAGATGCAGGCCGCCTGCTTTTGCAACAAGGGGTCGACGTTGAAGCCCTGCTTCAGCACCGTGACCCCGCCAGCCGAACCGTCGGTTGCAAGACCAAGCTGGGACATCCAGCTAAGGAACGGGTATTCGTTGCCGAAGAACCAGACGCCCAGCGTCTTGTCAGCAAAGTCGGCCGGGGTGGTGATCCCGGTTTCGGCAAGGCAGGTCAGCATCATGCCCGAGGAAGCGAAAGGCTGCGCGATGTTGACCAGCGCCAGACCCTTTTCCCGCGCGGCAAGGGCCGAGGGCATCCAATCGATCACCACATCCGCGCCACCACCCGCGATCACCTGCGTTGGTGCGATGTCCGGCCCGCCGGGAAGAATGGTGACGTTCAGCCCCTCTTCCTCATAAAACCCTTTGGCCTGCGCGACATAGTAGCCCGCGAACTGCGCCTGCGTGACCCATTTCAGCTGCAGCGTCACATCTTCGGCCTGCGCGCCGGTGGCCAGTGCAGCCAGGAACGCCCCTGTCAGAAGTCTTTTCATCTTCGTCTCCCATGTTGGGCCCTTTGGGGCCATTACTGCCGTTGCGACGGGTGCCAGAAGGTCACCCCCCGTTCGATCAGCGTGATCAGCCCGTAAAGGGCAGACCCCGCCAAAGCCGCCACCGCAATCTCGGCCCAGACCATGTCAAGGCCAAGCCGTCCCACCTCGGTACTGATGCGAAACCCCATCCCGTAGACCGGACTGCCGAAGAATTCAGCAACAATCGCCCCGATCAGGGCCAGAGTCGATGCAATTTTAAGCCCGTTGAAGAGGAAGGGCATGGCGGCGGGCAGGCGGAGTTTCCACAAGGCCTGCCAGTAGGATGCCCCCCAGGTCGCCATGAGGTCGCGTTGCATCCTATCTGCCGCCTGCAACCCGGCGACGAGGTTCACGAGGATAGGAAAGAACACCATGACGACGACCACCGCGGCCTTCGACTGCCAGTCGAACCCGAACCACATGACAAGGATCGGCGCGAGGCCGACAATCGGCAGCGCAGCGACGAAGTTGCCGATGGGCAGAAGACCGCGCTGCAGGAAAGGAGAGCGGTCGATGGCGATGGCGGTGACGAAGGCAGCGCCTGCGCCGATCAGGAAGCCGGGGATTGCGCCCTTCAGGACGGTCTGGGCGAAGTCGGTCCAGAGGATCGGTAAAGAGGTGGCGATCTTTGCGCCGATAACACTTGGAGCTGGAAGGATTACCGGAGGAACTTCAAAATAGGTGGCCACTCCTTCCCAAACAATCAACATTGCAAGCCCGAAGTAGACCGGCACCAAGATCCTGACCCATCGTGGATAGCCAATAATTGGCACGTCATGCCACGTCAGTTGAACCATATTAGCGACCAGAAAGACGACAGGCAGGACGTAGGCGCCCAGCAAAACCAGTCCGGGAAACTGCGCTGCGATCATCGGTCCGAAAAGAAAAGGGATTACCAATAGGATACCGCCAACGACCGCAATAACGCTCTCTCGCGTTCTGGTCATGTCCGCCCCCCAATCTGGCGATCATATATCCTCTCCACCACCCCCACTGCCATGATCAGCATGCCCGCCAAGATCGCCGCCGCGAACAGCGCCGACCACATGTCCAGCGGTCGGCCGAACTGCGAGCCGATCAGCATCCGCGCGCCAAGGCCCTCAATCGCCCCGGTCGGCAACTCGCCCACGATGGTCCCGACCAGCGAGGCGGCAATCGCGACCTTCAGCGAGGCGAAGAAATAGGGCATCGACGCAGGCAATCGCAGTTTCACAAACGTCGCCAGCGGACCAGCCCCATAGGTCTTGAGAAGGTCAAGCTGCATCTGATCGGGGGAGCGCAGGCCCTTGACCATGCTGACCAGCACCGGAAAGAACGACAGATAGGCCGCAATTATCGCCTTGGGCAGGTCGCGCCCGCTTAGCCCCATCTGGCTGGAAACCACGATGATCATGGGCGCCAGCGCGACAACGGGAATGGTCTGGCTGATCACCGCCCAGGGCATCACCGACATCTCGACCACCCGGTAGCGGACAATGGCCATTGCCAAAAGGACCCCGGCAAGGATGCCAAGCCCGAACCCCATCATCGTTCCCTTGAAGGTAATATAGCCGTGGTAGACCAAGCTCCGCTTCGAGGTTACCGCCTGCCCCGCGATCCCTTTCCAAAGCTCCCCTGCCACCTGATGCGGCGGCGGCAGAAGGGGCCGCTCCTGCGCCATGGTCTGGGGGATCACCTCGGCGAAGCTGACCGTCACCCCGGCCCGTTCGGCCTGATCATAAACCCAAGCGGCGTTCATACAGACGGCGGCGGCGTACCAGATGACGACGATCCCGGCGAGGACGGTGAGGATGGGAAGCGCGCGTCTCATCTCGGCCCCCCCACCCCAACCCTCCCCCACAGGGGGGGAGGGAGGCCCTTCGGTCGAAGGTCGCGCCCTTCCGGATAGGGAGCTTCCCTCCCCCCCTCGTGGGGGAGGGAGAGGGTGGGGGGGCACGGCATCCGCATCATCCCTTTGCCCCCTGCGGCCAGGCAATCATCGCCACCGCCACACACCCCAGCGCCATCCCGGCCAATTGCAACCCCGTCGGCCGCTCACCAAAGACAAAGACCGCCATGACCGAGATCGCCACCAGCTGAAAGATCGCCGACAGGGCAATGGCCAGGCCCAGCCCGTTCGCCTTCATCACCTGCACCATCAGCCAGTTGCCAAGACAGAAGAGCGCGAGGGCCCCGATCAGCACTGGCACGGCACCCTTGGTTGCATAGATCTTCAAGGCCGCATTGGCCGACACGAACACTGCCGTCGCAAGGCCGAGCCAGAGGAAGGTGATCCCGCTCATGCCGTCATCCCTTCTTCTGCGCCCGCCGCGCCTGCCGCTTTTCCCGCATCGCCACCTGCGCGGCCTTTGCCCCGGCAATCGCGGCAGCCTGCGCCTCGGGGGACAGCGCCGCCCAGTCGCGGGCGACCCTCAGCCCGGTGCGCAACTCAGCGACCCACATGAACATGAGGAGAGGATACATGAGCAAGATGCCAAGGATATAGAACAGGGACGTACCCATTGCTTGCGTGGTCTGCCACATCAGGTCCTGCCCGCCCGCCAGCCACAAGCCTCCCCCGATGATCGCAAGACCACCCAGGATGACGGCCGGTATTCCCAATGCCCATTTCAGAAATTCGCCCCAACAGGCGCGGGCGGTCTTGGGCGGCAGTTTGGCTATGGGTGTGCGCTTTGCCATCGTCAGTCATCCTGATGCCCGGCGCGCAGACCCTGACGCACCCGGTGCGCAATCTGAATGAACTCCCGGCTGTCGCGGATGTCCAGCGGGCGTTCGCGCGGCAAAGGCGAGTCGATGATGTCGGTGATCCGCCCCGGACGCGGGGACATCACGACGATCTTGGTGGAAAGGTACACCGCCTCGGGGATGGAATGGGTGACAAAGCCGATGGTCTTGCCGGTGCGGGCCCAAAGCTTCAGCACCTCTTCGTTGAGGCGGTCGCGGACGATTTCATCCAGCGCGCCAAAGGGTTCGTCCATCAGCAGGATATCGGCATCGAATGCCAGCGCCCGCGCGATGGAGGCGCGCTGCTGCATCCCCCCCGAAAGCTGCCAGGGGAACTTGTTGGCAAACCCCGAAAGCTCCACGAGGTCGAGAACGCGGGCCGTACGCTCCTCCTGATCAGCCTTGGAAAACCCCATGATTTCAAGCGGCAACCGGATGTTCCCGGCAATCGTACGCCACGGGTATAGCCCCGCTGCCTGGAACACATAGCCATAGGCCCGTTTCCGGCGCGCCTCGTCCGGGGTCATGCCGTTGACTGTCAGAGTGCCCCCCGTCGGATGCTCCAACGCCGCAATCGCCCGCAGGAAGGTGGTCTTGCCGCAGCCCGAGGGGCCGATGAAGCTGACGAACTCCCCGGCGTTGATGGTCAGGTTCACGTCCTTCAGAGCCTGCACCGGCCCATCTGCGGTCTGGAACACAAGGTTCAGCCCCTTCGCCTCGATCACCGGCTGAACAGGGGTCTGGGTATCTTTCATGCGGCAATCGCTCCGTGATAGTCTGGCCTAAGTCCCATATCCATTCGGAGCTTCCCATGACCCAATGCCAGAAACTGCGCCCGACCGATACCTTTGATGGCAAGCAGGGCTTTACCTACAACGCCGGGATTGCCGCCGAAACCGTGGGCTCGACCGGCATCTGCATGCACCTGCTGACGATCCCGCCGGGCGGCCGCGCCAAGGCGCACAAACACGCGACGCACGAGACCGCGATCTACATGCTGGAGGGTGTCACGGTGATGTACTGGGGCGAGCGGCTGGAGCATCGGATGGAGGTGGTGGCCGGAGACCTCCTCTACATCCCAGCAGGCATGCCCCACCTGCCCTTCAACCCCGGCCCCGGACCTGCGACGGCTGTCATCAGCCGCACCGACCCGAACGAGCAGGAGAGCGTGGTGCTTTTGCCGGAGTTGGAGGGGTTCGTGGGGTAGAAAATGAAACTGCTTGAGTTCCTTTTTATCTCCAGGAATCACGATGATCTCAAAGAAATGTCTAATCATTCATCACACATTTGTTCACTTGAAAGTAAAATGGACCCTCTTGATTGAGTAACTCTCCAAATAGCGCAGGCAATTTTGCCGCTTACTGCCCAACCAGAAAGGTGGCTTTCGACTACTGACGGTAGCTTAGCTTTGTTCGCTTTGGCAAACTCAATGAACCGTCGTCTCTGGTTAGGGTGCAAGCTATCTATCCTAAAACTTATGTTCGGATCATCTCTGTCTTCTGACAATAAGCCACCAAAAAAAGAACGCCTTTCTCCTTCTCCGGTATTGAACTGCGAGCTCTTCAGCAGGGATCCGTCTTTCATCTCCCCGGAGTATAAAAAGAAGCGATCAGGTGTGCCGATAGTTTCCCTCGACTGCGAAAGGCAAACTAGCCGACATAGATCCTGAACGATGAGTGCCTGGTTAAGTGTTGAGAACTTGCACTCGTATGCAGACAACCATGCGTTTTCCCCAGCGCGCATTCTAACGAAATCGATCTGCTTGGGTCGCCCTCGTGACTCAGTCTTAAAAAGAGGGTGATTCACCTCCCCCTTCACTTCCTTCCCGTGTTTCGCGGCAAGATACTCAGCAATAGGAAGGGTCATGGAGGCCTCATTCAATAACCCGCGAAGCCCAGTAAGCTCTTTGTAATGAAGCCAGGCAGCCACTGCTTCCGCGAGTTCATTATTCTCAGTTGTCATTGACCCATCTCTTGGCTCACACCCCCGTCACCGGCACACCCGTCCGCACCACCGGCCTTGGGGCGGTCAGGTCTTTCCACTGGGTCATCGCCTTGTTCACTGCAGGCCGAGGCTCGCGGGCGACGAACTTGCCGTGGCCCTCTTGCGTCTTCACCTCGCCATCGTGGATCGCGACATGGCCACGGGTCAGGGTGAAGCGGGGGAGGCCCTTGACGGTATGCCCCTCGAACACGTTGTAGTCGATGGCGGACTGCTGTCTGGCCGCCGTGATGGTCTTTTCCTTCGCCGGGTCCCAGACCACCAGATCGGCATCCGCCCCCACCAGAACCGCGCCCTTCTTCGGGTAGCAGTTCAGGATTTTCGCTATGTTGGTTGAGGTTACGGCCACAAATTCATTCATCGTCAGCCGCCCCGTTGCCACCCCTTGGGTCCAGAGCATCGGCATCCGGTCCTCCAACCCCCCCGTCCCGTTCGGGATCTTGGCGAAGTTGCCGAGGCCGAACCGCTTCTGTTCGGTGGTAAAGGCGCAGTGATCGGTGGCCACGACCGAAAGGGAGCCGCTCATCAGCCCCGCCCAAAGGCTGTCCTGATGCTGCTTGCCCCGGAACGGCGGAGACATCACCCGGCGGGCGGCGTGGTCCCAGTCGGGGTGGAAGTATTCGCTTTCATCCAGCGTCAGGTGCTGGATCAGCGGTTCGCCCCAGACCCGCTTGCCCGCAGCCCGCGCCCGGCGGATCGCCTCATGCGCGTCCTCGCAAGAGACGTGGACCACGTAAAGCGGCACCCCCGCCATATCGGCAATCATAATCGCGCGGTTGGTCGCCTCGCCCTCCACCTGCGGCGGGCGGGAGTAGGCGTGGGCCTCGGGGCCGGTGTTGCCCTCGGCAAGCAGCTTTGCCGTCAGCTCCGCCACCACATCGCCGTTCTCGGCATGGACCATGGCGAGGCCCCCAAGCTCGCCAATCCGGCGGAAGCTGGCGAAAAGCTCATCGTCATTGACCATCAAGGCGCCCTTGTAGGCCATGAAATGCTTGAAGCTGGTCATGCCAGCGCCCATCGCCTCGGCAATCCCGTCCCAGACCTTCTCACCCCACCAGGTCACCGCCATGTGGTAGGAATAGTCGCAATTCGCCCGGCCCGACTTGTTGTGCCACATCTGGGCGGCATCCATCAGCCCCTGGCCCTGCCCCGGCAGCACGAAGTCGACGACCATCGTGGTCCCGCCGCTGAGGGCCGCCCGCGTGCCGGACTCGAAATCATCCGCCGAGTAGGTGCCCATGAAGGGCATCTCCAAGTGCGTATGCGGATCAATCCCGCCGGGCATGACATAGCAGCCGGTCGCGTCAAGTTCGGTGCCGCCCTGAAGGCCCTGCCCGATCTCGGTGATCACCCCGTTCTCAATGCGGACATCAGCCTTGTAGGTGAGGTCGGCGGTGACGACGGTGCCGTTCTTGATGATGGTGGTCATTGTTCATCCCTCTCTGTCCTGCTCGTCCGCGCCTGCTTCAGCAGCATAAGAAAACGCCGATCAAGGTCGCGACCATTCAGACGAACAGCAGAAGCGACCTTGCAGATTGCGTCGATATCTTCCAACGGTCCGTGATCTAGCGCCGCGGCCAACGCGTGGTCTAAAGCTATTTCCCACTCACCGTGCGCTATCAGGCTTCTGGAGGATGTGTACACACCCGGAGACAATTCTCGCCGGACGCCCTCCAACAGTCGAATCGCGGTCATTTCATCGCCGTCATAATCCAACTTTGAACTCACCCCACCACCTCCGCCACCTCAAGCACGGCGTGGAGGAGCACATCGGTCCCCGCTGCGGCCCATTCCGGGCTGATGCTCTCCGCCTCGTTGTGGCTCAGCCCGTCTACGCAGGGGCACATCACCATCACCGTGGGGGCGACGCGGTTGATCCAGCAGGCGTCGTGGCCGGCGCCGGAAACGATATTCATGTGTGAATAGCCAAGCTTTTCAGCGGACTGGCGGACGATCTTCACAAGGCCGGGGTCAAAGGTGACGGGGTCGAAGTGGCCCACGTCCTCGATCTCACAGCCCAGCCCCAGTTCCGCAGCTACCGCATGGGCGGCGCGGATGACTTCGGCCTTCATCGCGTCCAGTTTGGCCTGTTCGGGGGACCGGATATCCACCGTGAAGACCACCTTCCCCGGGATCACGTTGCGGCTGTTGGGAAAAACCTTCACCTGCCCCACCGCGCCCACGGCGTTCGGCTGGTGGCTCATCGCGATCTGCTGGACGCGTTCGGTGATCCGCGCCATGCCAAGGCCCGCATTGACCCGCATGTTCATAGGCGTCGATCCGGTGTGCGCGTCCTTCCCGGTCAGCGTGATTTCCAGCCACCACAGGCCCTGGCCGTGGGTGACGACACCGATCGACGCACCGGAGGCCTCCAGGATCGGCCCCTGTTCGATGTGCAATTCCAGCATCGCGTGCATCTTCCGTGCGCCGACCTTTTCATCGCCCACCCAGCCGATCCGCGCCAGTTCCTCGCCAAAAACCTTGCCATCTAGATCGCGGCGGGACTTGGCATAGTCCTCGGTATGGATGCCCGCAAAGACGCCGCTGGCCAGCATGGCAGGCGCGAACCGCGCGCCTTCCTCATTGGTCCAGTTCGTCACCACGATCGGGTGCTTCGTCCGCATCCCCATGTCGTTCATGGTCCGCACCACCTCCAGCGCGCCAAGAACGCCCAGCACGCCGTCATAGCGGCCCCCAGTCGGCTGGGTATCGAGATGCGAGCCCATGTAGACCGGCAGCGCGTCAGGGTCCGCCCCCGCCCGCGTGGCGAACATGTTGCCCATCGTATCGACGCCCATCGTCATGCCAGCCGCTTTGCACCAGCCTGCGAAGAGATGCCGCCCCTCGCCATCCGCATCGGTCAGGGTCTGCCGGTTGCAGCCACCTGCGATGCCAGGACCGATCAGGGCCATCTCCTCCAGCGACTGCCAGAGCCGTTCGGAGTTGATCCGCAAATTGTCCCCGGTCGTTGCCATCTGAAGCTCCCCGATGCGGCGGGGCAATGCTGCCCCTTGCCGCGACTCGTTTTCTGACCGTATGGTCAAAGGGAAGTGCTGCATAGCGCGGCCAGCCGGTCAACCAGAATGTGGCCGGCGTCCGATTGATTGTAAGGACCAATTGATGGCCCCCACACTCGCCGACCTGATTGCCGAGGCTGCAACTCTAGAGATGCAGGATTTCAATGAGGATGCAGCCTTGCGACTTGGGCTGATCCTGGTCGACCTTGGCAAGGGCATGCCGATCGTGATCAATATCCGCACGCCGGATCGCACCCTGTTTCATGCAGCATTGCCAGGCTCGGCACCCTTGAACGACATGTGGGTGCGGCGGAAATCTTCTACGGCGCTGTTGTTTCAGGAAGCGACCCTGCTGGTCGGGCAACGCAACCGCGACAAGGGGGAAACCCTGGCAAAACACGGCCTTCCGCCCGAGGACTATGCCGACAATGGCGGCGCGGTCCCGATCCGGGTCAAGGGCATCGGGGTCGTTGCGGTGGCCACAGTCTCGGGCCTGCCGCAGGTTGAGGATCACAAGCTGGTGGTGCGCGGGATAAAGGCGTTTCTGGCCGGGTAGAGCGCAAATCCTTTCTAGAAGATCTGCAGAATGCGTCGAAGGATTTTGGGATTAGCCCCGCACGGGCTCTTTCAATTCGACTTCGACAAAACTCATCGGCTCGCTGCCATTGTTGATGACGTTGTGTTCGACACCTTCGGCCCGGCGATAGGCTGACCCGGCGGGCACCATCACCTCGCGCGTGGCACCGCCCGGCTCTTCCAGCAGCATCTGGCAATCCGTCACGGCGGTGATGACATAGTCATGCCCGTGGCGATGCCAGCCGGTTTCGGCGCCCGGGGCAAAGTCGAACCGCGTCACCCGGACCCGGTCGTCATCCACCAGCAGCGTCACGCTGCAACCGGCCCTCGTCACACCGGCACCGGTCACTCCAGCCCCCGCAGCACATCGGCAAGCGTGCCGATCAGCTGGTCAATCTCGGCTTTCGAGATGATCAGGGGCGGTGACATCGCGATGATATCGCCGGTGGTGCGGATCAGGATGCCCTTTTCGTAGGCTTTCAGGAAGGCGCTGAACGCCCGTTTCGTCGGTGCGCCTGGGATTGGTTCCAGCTCGACCGCGCCAATCAGGCCCATGTTGCGGATGTCGATCACATGGGGAAGGCCACGCAAGCTGTGGATCGCTTCCTGCCAGTAGCCCTCCAGATCGCGGGCGCGGTCGAACAGCCCCTCTTCGCGATAGGTCTCCAACGTGGCAATCCCGCAGGCGGCGGCGATCGGATTGCCCGAATAGGTGTAGCCGTGGAACAGCTCGATCAGAGTTTCCGGGCCCTGCATGAAGGCGTCATGGATGGCGGCGGTGGTCAGGACCGCACCCATCGGGATCACGCCGTTGGTCAGGCCCTTGGCGGTGGTCATCATGTCGGGGATCACGTTGAAATGCTGGGCGGCAAAGGCGCTGCCAAGGCGGCCGAACCCGGTGATCACCTCGTCGAAAATCAGCAGGATGCCATGCTTGGCGGTGATCGCCCGCAGCTTTTCGAGGTAGCCTTTCGGAGGCATCAGCACACCGGTCGATCCGGCCATCGGCTCCACGATCACGGCGGCGATGGTCTCGGCCCCGTGCAGCGCCACGATCCGCTCCAGATCATCCGCAAGGTTGGCGCCGTGTTCCGGCTGGCCCTTGGTAAAGGCGTTCAAATGCGGCAAATGCGTATGCGGCAGGTGGTCAACCCCGGCCAGCAGCGTGCCGAACACCTTGCGATTGTTCACGATGCCGCCTACCGAGATGCCGCCGAAGTTCACGCCGTGGTAGCCGCGTTCGCGCCCGATAAGGCGGGTCCGCGCGCCCTCACCCCGCGCACGGTGGTAGGCAATGGCGATCTTGAGCGCGGTCTCGACGCTTTCGGAGCCCGAGTTGGTGTAGAACACATGCTCGATGCCCTTCGGCGCAATGTCGATAAGGCGGTTGGCCAGTTCGAACGCAATCGGATGGCCCATCTGGAAGGCGGGGGCATAGTCAAGCTCGGCGGCCTGCTTCTGGATCGCCTCGACAATCTTCGGGCGGCAATGACCGGCGTTGCAGCACCAAAGGCCCGCCGTGCCGTCCAGCACCTGGCGGCCATCGCTGGTGGTGTAATGCATGTCCTTGGCGGCCACGAACATCCGGGGGTTCTTCTTGAACTGCCGGTTGGCGGTAAAGGGCATCCAGAATGCGTTCAGATCGTTCGGGGCTTTGCGGTCCAGGGCCATGGCACACCTCCTGCGCGGGATCGAATGATTTGACCTATCACCTGACCCCGCGTTATCCAAGAACTCCTTGCCCTTGGTCGGAAAGCCCGATGCCCGCAACCGCGCCCCTTCGTTCCCGCATCCAGCAAAAGAACCGCGAAACCATTCTGGACGCGGCGCTGGAGGTGTTTTCTCAGCATGGCTTTCGTGGTGCGACCCTTGACCAGATCGCCGAGGCGGCGGGGCTGTCGAAGCCGAACCTCCTTTATTACTTTGCCTCGAAAGAGGCGATCCACAAGGCGCTGCTGACCGGGCTTCTGGACACCTGGCTTGACCCCTTGCGCGCGCTGGACCCCAAAGGCGACCCGATGGCCGAAATCACCGGCTATGTCCGCCGCAAGCTGGCCCTCGCCCGGGATTTCCCGCGCGAAAGTCGTCTGTTTGCCAACGAGATGCTGCAAGGTGCCCCCCGGATGCGCGACGTGATCGAGGGCGATCTGCGCAGCCTGGTGCAGGAAAAGGCCGCGGTCTTGACCGGCTGGATGGACCAGGGCCGGATCGTTCGGGTCGATCCGGTGCATCTGGTGTTCTCGATCTGGGCGCTGACCCAACACTATGCCGATTTCGATGTGCAGGTTCGGGCTGTCCTCGGCCCCGGCCACGACCCGTTTGAGGAGGCGGGGCACTTTCTTGATCTTGTCTTCACCCGCCTCTTGCGGCTCTGACCCCGATCGCTTGAGTTTTATGTACTTCGGGCGGGCAGGTTTACCTGAAATCCACTAGGATCACGGTGTCGCGTCGAAAGGGGGGCGCAGAATGGAGCTTACCGTAGTCCCGCGCAGCCAGCTTCCTCACCCGGTGCCCGTGCCGCAGGGGCAAGCGCCGCAGCCCACCCCGGCAGGCGAGATGGCAGCAGTCACCCAACCGCAGCGGGCGGCGGCCATGTTGCCGCCGCGTAGCAGCTCTGCCTCGGAAAACCTGCATTTGGCCCAGTCCGACGAAGACGCCCATCCCGCCGCGACTGCCCGTGCTGCGGCAGAGGCCGCGCGTGAGGCCTATATCCAAGCTAGCCGAGCTGCCGGGGTCAGCCCCCTGCCCCTGCCGGGCATCTGATCTCCGCGCCATCAGCCGCGCATCTGCGCCAGATTGATCTCACACGCCAGGCTGGCGGGTGACAGGGCGAGGGCAAAGTCGAAGGCGGCCAGCAGATCGGCAATCGGAATCGGCTCCTGATCGTCGAACCGCCCCTCGGCAATGTCCGTCAGAACCTCCTCTGTGGCGATGTTGATGGGGTTGATCACCGTCACGCCAATGCCCCTGCGGCTGCAGCGACAGGGCAAGCGCGTGCGCCGCGCCCCGAAGCCCGTATTTCGAGGCGCTGTTGGCCACCTCGACCGTGGCCGTATTGTCCAGCCCGGAAAGCGAGCCGATCACCACAACGCGTGCTCCGTCCGACATCAGCGGCAAAAGCGCCTGCGTCAGTAGGATCGGTGCGGCTAGGTTGACAGCAAGGACCATGGCCGTTTCCTCAGGCGGGCTGGCGGCAAAGCTGTAGGCATCGTTAAAGGCGCCCGCTTCCCAGACCCCACCGGCGAAAAGCAGGGCGTCAATCCGCCCGCCGATCTGCCCGGCCATGGCAGCGATTTCGCCCGGCTGCGACAGGTCGCATTTCAACCAGCGGCCAGACCTGGCCTCTCCCCGCGACAGCGACAGGACCTCGTCACCTTTGGCAGCATAGTGGGCCGCGACCGCAGACCCGATGCCGCGCGATGCTCCTGCTACGACAATCCGCCTCATTTCGCGCAACACTCGGGTTGTTCGGATGGGTCGTCCAGTTGGCATAGTCACCCACCTTTACCCCGGTTCGCGGATCGACCGTACCCTTGGCCATCGGCACCATGGTGATGCAATTGTCCACCGGGCAGACGTTGACGCAGAGGTTGCAGGCGACACATTCCGCATCGACCACTTGAAACACCCGATCGGGCGACATCGAAATTGCCTGGTGGCTGGTATCCTCGCACGCCGCATAGCAACGACCGCATTTGATGCAGGCGTCCTGGTCGATATGCGCCTTGGTGACGTAGTTCAGGTTCAGATACTGCCAGTCGGTCACATTCGGCACCGCGCGGCCCACAAGGTCGGACAGGCCAAGCTGCTTTTCGTCCAGGTACTGCGACAGGCCCGAGATCATCTCCTCCACGATCTTGAAGCCATAGGTCATTACGGCCGTGCAGACCTGCACGTTGCCCGCCCCCAGCGCCATGAACTCTGCCGCGTCGCGCCAGGTGGTGATGCCGCCGATGCCGCTGATCGGCAGGCCACGGGTATCAGCGCCGCGCGCAATCTCGGCCACCATGTTCATCGCGATCGGCTTCACCGCCGGGCCGCAATAGCCGCCATGCGTGCCCTTGCCGTCGATCATCGGCTCGGGCGAGAAGCTGTCGAGGTTGACGGAGGTGATAGAGTTGATCGTGTTGATCAGCGACACTGCATCCGCCCCGCCGCGCTTGGCGGCCTCGGCCGGCTTCCTGATATCACTGATGTTCGGGGTCAGCTTGACGATACAGGGCATGCGGCTATGGGTTTTCACCCAACGCGTCACCATGTCGATGTATTCCGGAACTTGGCCCACCGCGCTGCCCATGCCGCGTTCGGCCATCCCGTGCGGGCAACCAAAGTTAAGCTCGACCCCGTCGGCCTCGGTATCCTCGATCCGGTGCAGGATGTCTTTCCAGCTGTCCTCATCACAAGGCACCATGAGGCTGATCACCATGGCCCGGTCACGCCACTTGCGCTTGACCTCCTTGATCTCGCGCAGGTTCACCTCCAACGGGCGGTCGGTGATAAGCTCGATGTTGTTCAGCCCCAGAAGGCGACGGTCCGCGCCCCAGATTGCGCCATAGCGCGGGCCGTTCACGTTCACGACCGGCGGTCCCTCGGCACCGAGGGTCTTCCACACCACGCCGCCCCAACCCGCCTGAAACGCGCGTTCGACGTTGTACTTCTTGTCCGTAGGCGGGGCCGAGGCAAGCCAGAACGGGTTCGGCGACTTGATGCCGATGAAGTCGGACGCAAGATTAGCCATGGGAAACCTCCTTGGCGCACGGGGTGACGGTAGGGTGCGCTACAGCGCACCATTCATTCACAAAAGCGACCAGAGCCAGCCGATCACGTCGCCGCCGAACTGGCCCAGTTTCGGCACCACATAGGCCCAGGTCACGCAGCCAAGCGTGTTCCAGACCATGAAACGGGCAAAGCGCATCCCGCTCATCCCGGCCATCAGGAACACGACGGGGCGCAGCACGGTGGTGAAATGACCGACGAACACCGTCACTGGCCCGTATTTGGCAAAGGCGGTTTGCGTCTTTGCCACCAGCTCGGGATAGTTCTTCAGGGGCCGCATCCGCAGCACCGTGCTGCCATAGCGCCAGCCCAGCCAGTAGCTGAAGGTTGACCCGATCAATGCGCCGATGCTGGCGCCGATCCAAAGAGACGTGAAGGACAAGGCCCCGGTCGCCGCCAAGGCGCCCACGCCAGCTAGGATTGGCGTGGAGGGCACGAGAAGCGACAGAAAGGCAGTCGTTTCCGCCGCCGCGAACAGCACCATGATCAGCGGAAACCAGTCCTGGTTCCGCGTGATGAAGTCGATGCTGCTTTGGGCAAATTCTTCCACGCGCACCCCCTGGCCGGGTGCGTTCTGGCCCGGGTATCTGCGCAAGGCAAGGAAAATACGCGCCCATCAGGCCCCCGTCAGCGCAGCGTGGATCGCCTCGGCGGCATCACGGCCTTCGGCAACGGCGGTTACGGTCAGATCTTCACCCCCCGCCGCGCAATCGCCGCCGACCCAGACCTTGGCCTGCGGCCCCGTCAACTTGCCGCCCGCAACCGTAATCGTTTCGGGCGCGCCGACCAAGATCTGACCGATGGCCTTGAACACCTGGTCGGCCTTAATGGTGAAAGTCTCGGGCAAAAGCGCAAGCCTGCCTGGCCCGTCCTCGGTATAGGCAAATTCAACCGCCTGCGCCCGGCCTTCGCCAATCACCCTTATCGGTGCCGCGTTGTAGATGATCCGCACCCCGGCCTGCACCGCGTGGTCCTGTTCGTAGCGCGAGGCGGACATGCGGTCCTTGCCGCGCCGGTAGACGATGGTGACGTTTTCCGCGCCAAGCAGTTTCGACTGCACCGCCGCATCCACCGCCGTCATGCCGCCGCCGATCACCACCACATCGCGACCGATCGGCAAAGCACCAAGATCGGCGGTCTGGCGCAACTCGGCGATGAAATCCACCGCGTCGCGCACGCCGGCCATATCCTCACCAGCGGCGCGCAGCGCGTTCACCCCGGCAAGCCCGATGCCCAGAAACACCGCGTCATAATCTGCCTGCAGGGCGGCAAGCGTCACATCGCGACCAAGCTCCACTCCGGTGCGAATCTCGATCCCGCCGATCTTGAGCAGCCAGTCCACCTCGCGTTGCGCGAAGCCTTCGGTGGTCTTGTAGCTGGCAATGCCATATTCGTTGAGGCCCCCGGCCTTGGCCCGTCGCTCCAGCACCACAACATCATGACCATGAAGTGCCAGCCGGTGCGCGCAAGCGAGGCCCGCCGGCCCCGCGCCCACGACCGCGACGCGCTTGCCCTTGGGGGCGGCACGTTCAAACGGATGCAGCCCCTTGGCCATCGCCAGGTCGGTGGCATGGCGCTGCAAAAGGCCGATTTCGACCGGCTTGCCCTCGGCGGCTTCGCGCACGCAGGCCTCTTCGCACAATGTCTCGGTAGGGCAGACGCGGGCACACATGCCGCCCAGGATGTTCTGGTCCCAGATCGTCTTGGCGGCGGCTTCGGGCGTGCCAGTGGCGATCTGACGGATGAACAAGGGAATGTCGATGGCAGTCGGGCAAGCGGTGATGCAGGGCGCGTCATGACAGAAATAGCACCGGTCCGCCGCCACCCGCGCCTCGTGGCCGTCATGGGGCGGCGTGTGGTCTGCAAAATTCGCGGCATAAGCGGCGGCTGGCAAACGTCCCGGTACGATGCCGGGCGTCAGCGGGCTGTTGGTCATGAAAGCCATCCCTTTCCTGCGACAGGTCTGTAAAAGCATCATCAAGGAAAACGTGGCATAGGCCGGCTTTTTTATCAAACGGTAAAATTACCTGCCGCCCGATCGCCCGGCCCCCGGCTGCGGACTTGATCTGCGCCCCGGGCCATCGACCGATAAGCGGCTTTTCAGCCCCGCCCCCCTCGCGTATAAGCGCGCCTAGCGTCGGAAGACCGGGCCCTACCCTACCCGACCCGATCAGAAACAGAGGACCGCATGAGCAAGCAGACAACCGAAACCGATGTGGCCTTCATTTCGGCCTTGGCCGAGCTTCTGAACAAGAACAACCTGACCGAGCTGTCGGTAAAGCGCGAGTATGGCGAGGCTGACAGTCTGGATGTCCGGGTGGTCAAGCAGTCGCAGGTGGTGACCGTGGCAGCAGCCCCGACGCAGGCGGTTGTCCAGCAGCACGCCCCGGCGGCGGCTGCCCAACCCACCGCCCCGGAAGACCCCGCCCAGCATCCCGGTGCCGTGACCTCGCCCATGGTGGGCACGGTGTATCTGTCGCCCGAACCCGGAGCCGCCACCTTTGTGACCATCGGTGCCACGGTCGAGGCAGGCAAGACCGTCCTGATCATCGAAGCGATGAAGACGATGAACCACATCGCCGCGCCAAAATCCGGGGTGGTCAAGCGCATCCTGGTCGAGGATGGCAGTGCCGTCGAATACGGCGCTCCTCTGATGATCATCGAGTAAGCGCGCATGTTCGACAAAATCCTGATCGCCAACCGCGGCGAAATCGCCCTTCGCGTGATCCGCGCCTGCCGCGAGATGGGCATCAAGTCGGTCGCGGTCCATTCCACCGCCGACACCGACGCGATGCATGTGCGGATGGCCGACGAATCGATCTGCATCGGTCCGGCGCCATCCTCGGAAAGCTATCTCAACAAGGCCGCGATCATCTCGGCCTGCGAGATCACCGGCGCGCAAGCGGTGCATCCGGGCTATGGCTTTCTGTCCGAAAACGCCAGTTTCGCCCAAGCGCTGGAGGATCACGGCATCACCTTCATCGGCCCCTCGGCCGAACATATCCGGCTGATGGGCGACAAGATTACGGCCAAGGACACGGCGAAGGCGCTGGGCATCCCGGTGGTGCCCGGGTCAGACGGCGGTGTGGGCGATTTCGACGCCGCGATGAAGGCGGCCGAAAGCATCGACTTTCCGGTCATCATCAAGGCCACTGCAGGCGGCGGCGGGCGCGGCATGAAGGTCGCCAAGGATGCGTCCGAGCTGGAAATGGCCTTTCGTACCGCGCGCAGCGAGGCGAAGAACGCCTTCGGCAACGACGAGGTCTATATCGAGAAATACCTGCAAAAACCGCGCCATATCGAGATTCAGGTGTTCGGTGACGGCAAGGGCGGCGCGGTGCATCTGGCAGAACGCGATTGCTCGCTGCAGCGCCGCCACCAGAAAGTGTTCGAAGAGGCCCCAGGCCCCGCGATCACCCCGCAGATGCGCGCCGAGATCGGGGCGATCTGTGCCAATGCTGTGGCCAAGATCAACTATATCGGCGCAGGCACGATCGAGTTTCTCTATGAGGACGGCAAGTTCTACTTCATCGAGATGAACACCCGCCTGCAGGTCGAACACCCGGTAACCGAATACATCTTTGGCGTTGACCTCGTGCGCGAACAGATCCGCGTCGCCTCGGGCTTGCCGATGTCCTTCACTCAAGATGACCTCGTGATCAACGGCCACGCCATCGAGGTCCGGATCAACGCCGAGAAGCTGCCGAACTTCGCCCCCTGCCCCGGCCGCGTCCGGATGTACCACGCCCCGGGCGGCTTTGGCGTCCGGATGGATTCCGCGCTGTATTCGGGTTATTCGATCCCACCCTATTACGACAGCCTGATCGGCAAGCTGATCGTGCATGGCCGCGACCGCCCCGAGGCGCTGGCCCGCCTGAAGCGCGCTTTGGGAGAATTGATCATCGACGGCATCGACAGCTCGATCCCGCTGTTTCACCTGTTGCTGGCGGAACCCGATATCCAGTCCGGCGATTATACCATTCACTGGCTGGAAAAATGGCTGGCGGAACATTTTGGCTGATCCTTGCGGCCGGGTGAGCAAATTTCTTCGAAGAAATTTGCAAAATCCTTCGAAGGATTTTGGTCATGACCGACGCGCTGACCCCGGAAACCCTGTTGCGGGCCTATGTCATGGGGGTGTTTCCGATGGCCGATGGGCGGGATGATCCGGATATCCATTGGATCGACCCGCGCCACCGGGGCATCCTGCCCTTGGACGGGTTTGTGATGTCACGCTCGCTGGCCCGGCGGTTGCGGCGGGGTGATCTGCAGGTCACGGCCGATCAGGATTTCGAGGCGGTGGTCGAAGCTTGCGCCAACCGCCCCGAGACCTGGATCAGTCGGCGCATCCAGAGTCTCTATGTCTCCCTGCACCAGTTGGGCCATGCCCACAGCATCGAGGTTCGTCAGGGACCAAACCTTGTTGGCGGGGTTTACGGGGTGGTCATCGGCGCGGCGTTCTTTGGGGAAAGCATGTTCTCGACCGTCACCGATGCCTCCAAGATTGCGCTGGCCTTTGCGGTACACCGCTTGCGGGCCGGGGGGTTCTCGCTGTTTGACACCCAGTTCCTGACCCCGCATCTGCAAAGCCTGGGCGGGATCGCGCTGACGCGAGCCAGCTATCACGCGCTTTTGGGCCAGGCAGTGACCCGACCGGCGACGTTCTGGCCAGAGGGTTACTCGGCCACTACGGGGGCGGTTTCGGGCAGGACGCAAGCCAGCACCCATACATCGTAGCGGGGATGATCAAGGGCTGACAGCGCTGGGCTGGAGGCCAGCATCCAGCCGCTGAACAGTTGCGCTTGCGTCGTGCCATCCAGAATGGTCACATGCGCGGTCGCATCAGCCGCCGGGTTTTCGACAGGGTAGCGGCAACTGTCAAGCCGCACCATCAACCGCCCGAACTGCGCCACTTGCCCGCTGCTAAGGGTGACATCGCCGGTTTCACTGGTCAGTTTGTCCAGAAAACGCAGACTGCCGCCCGCGGCTTCGGCCTGGTCTTGCGCCAAGGCACCGCCGGCCAGGGCAACGGCCAGACCGCACATCAGACAGCACGCGGCAAGACGGGTCATGGCTGGGCATCCGCCGGCGCAGTGTCGCCACCAACGAACTTGAGAAGCAGGGTGATCAGACTGACCGCGCCTTGCGTATCCTCGATCTCTGCGCCGGGCTCCAGATTTTCCAACGCGCCACCGGGCAGAAGCTCGATGAAGTTGCCGCCAAGCAGCCCTTCGGAAGACACAAGGATCGTCGAATCAACGGGCAAGAGCACATCACTGCGCAGCGAAACCGTCGCATCGGCAAAAAAGGTCGCGGGATTCAACGCGACATCGGTCACCGTTCCCACCTTGACGCCTGCCAGCCGGACATCGGTGCCGACGCTGATCCCTTCGATCGAGCGAAAGCTGGCGGTCAGGGAATAGCTTGCCGAGCTGTCCGCAAGCAGACCCACCCCCTGCGCTGCATAGACAACAAAGCCGATCGCCAGCGCCAGAACCGCCGCTCCGGTCAGAATTTCCGCGCGTTCTTCCGCCATCATTCGGGTTGCCATGCCTCATAGTCGCGGCGTGCCGCCGGTTCCGCCCGCCGGATCGACCCGGGCGGCGCGTAGGCCGCGTCCGTGCCGGTCAGGTTTTCCTGATGCGGCTTCTCCCAGACCTTGTGGCGCAGAGGGGCTTCGGTCGGCGGCTGGTCCCAGGTGTGATGCAGCCAGCCATGCCAGTCGGGCGACACCCGGCTCGCCTCCATCTCGCCGTTGAAGATCACCCAGCGGCGCTTGCCGTCGCGGGTCTGGTAAAAGATATTGCCGCTGGAATCCTGCCCGACCTTCACGCCGCGCCGGGCGGTGTAGAACTGCGTGCCAAGGGTCTGGCTGTTCCACCAGGTGAGCAGGCGTTTGAAGAAATACATGGGCGGGACTCCGGCTGGTCGTGCCATGGGTATGGCCGAAAGCTGGGGCAAGGTCCAGAGTCTCGCGGTTGGATATGGCGCTCTGCGCCGCCCTTCGCCTGCAGCAATATCCCTGCCGGGTTCGACGCGCAGCCCGGCCTCGACAGATCAGGCCTTGACCGGTTCTTTCTTCTTCGCCTCGGTGTAGACAAGCATCGGCTTGGCACCGGAATGCACGGCCTCATCCTTGACCACAACCTCTTCGACGCTGTTCATGCCAGGGAGTTCGAACATGGTGTCCAAGAGGATGTCTTCCATGATCGACCGCAATCCCCGGGCACCGGTCTTGCGCTTGATCGCGCGCTTGGCGATGGCGATCATCGCATCCGGGGTGAAGGTCAGCTTGACACCCTCAATCTCGAACAGGCGCTGGTATTGTTTCACCAGCGCGTTCTTCGGCTCGGTCAGGATGGTGACCAGCGCCGCCTCGTCCAGGTCGGTGAGGGTGGCGATCACCGGCAGACGGCCTACAAATTCCGGGATCAGGCCGAATTTCAGCAGATCTTCCGGCTCCAGCTCCTTGAACAGCTCACCAACGCTGCGTTCTTCCGGGCCCTTCACATCGGCACCAAAGCCGATGCCCGACCCTTTGTTGCGCTGGGCGATGATCTTTTCCAGACCCGCGAACGCGCCGCCGCAGATGAACAGGATGTTCGTCGTGTCGACCTGCAGGAATTCCTGCTGCGGATGCTTGCGGCCCCCCTGTGGCGGGACGCTGGCCACGGTGCCTTCCATGATCTTCAACAGCGCCTGCTGCACGCCCTCGCCGCTCACGTCGCGGGTGATGGAGGGGTTGTCCGACTTCCGGGTGATCTTGTCGACCTCGTCGATATAGACGATCCCACGCTGGGCGCGTTCGACGTTGTATTCGGAGGCCTGAAGGAGCTTGAGGATGATGTTCTCCACATCCTCGCCCACGTAACCGGCTTCGGTCAGCGTCGTCGCGTCGGCCATGGTGAACGGCACGTCAAGAATGCGGGCAAGGGTCTGGGCAAGCAGGGTCTTGCCGCAGCCGGTGGGGCCGATCAGCAGGATGTTCGACTTCGACAGCTCGATATCCGTTTTCGAAGAATGGTTCAGACGCTTGTAGTGATTGTGGACCGCCACCGACAGCACCCGCTTGGCGTGGATCTGGCCGATCACATAGTCGTCCAGCACCTTGCAAATTTCACGCGGGGTGGGCACCCCTTCGGAGGATTTGAGACCGGTAGTCTTCGTCTCCTCGCGGATGATGTCCATGCACAGTTCGACGCATTCATCGCAGATGAATACCGTTGGACCTGCGATCAGCTTGCGCACCTCGTGCTGGCTTTTGCCGCAGAACGAACAATAAAGCGTGTTCTTGCTGTCGCCACCGGAATTGTTCGCCATCCGAAGTCCTCTAGCCCCTGTCGTTGACCTTGTTGCCGGCCGCACCGGAAAAGTCCTTGGAAGTCTAAGCCAAGCCCAAAGTCACCACAATCCGAAAATCCCCCGCCGGTCAGACCGGCGGAGAGGCATCTCTTGCGGCTGGCCCCTACACGGCCGGATCTTCTGCCTTACCCCGGCTTTCGAGGATGCTGTCGATCAGACCCCAGTCCTTTGCATCTTCGGCCGACATGAAGTTGTCGCGTTCCAGCGCAGCCTCAACGGTAGCGTAATCGTTACCGGTGTGACGGACGTAAATCTCGTTCAAGCGGCGCTTCAGCTTTTCGGTTTCGCGCGCATGGATCATGATGTCGGTGGCCTGCCCCTGATACCCGCCCGAGGGCTGGTGGACCATCACCCGGCTGTTGGGCAGGCTGAAGCGCAGGTCCTTGTGCCCGGCGGTCAGCAAAAGCGACCCCATCGAGGCCGCCTGCCCGATCACCAGCGTGCTGACCTTGGGCTTGATGTACTGCATCGTGTCATAGATCGACAGGCCCGAGGTCACAACGCCACCAGGGCTGTTGATATACATCGAGATTTCCTTGGCCGGATTTTCCGATTCAAGGAACAACAGCTGGGCGCAGATCAGGCTGGACATGCCATCATGCACCGGGCCGCCCAGGAAAATGATCCGCTCTTTTAGCATGCGGCTGAAAATGTCATAGGCGCGTTCGCCCCGGCTCGTCTGTTCGACGACCATGGGGACCAGCGTGTTCATGTAGTGATCGACGGGGTCGCGCATTGGTGCCTGCCTTCGGTCTGTCCTGAGGAATTATCTTGGGATCGTTTCAAGAGTCTTAGTAGGGCGGCACGGGGGCTGCAAGGGCGGGCGGCCCGATTCCGGCCCCCTCATTCAGGCACCCTCGGCCTTGCCAAGTCCTTTTGCCCAGGCGTCACTAGCGAAAAACCCGCGCAGCAAGACCCGCACGGGCGGCCGCAGTGATCAGGCAAAGCGCGCCAAATCCCCAGGCAAGGGGCTGAAACAGGCCTGGAAAAACCGCGATTGTCAGGAAAAAGGCAATCGTCTCGGCCCCCTCAAGAAGACCTGCGGTAAAATACAGCGACTTCTCGCCGCGTGACCGGGTCTGCATCCCGCGTCCGGCGGCCAGAATGGCATAGCCCAGAAATGTCGCGCCGTTCACATAGAAACTGGCCAGCAGGAACGCGCCCGCCGCACCGTTTGCGGCCGGGTCCCGCCAGACGAAAGCCAGCGGGATCGCCGCGTAGAAGATGAAGTCGCAGACAATGTCCAGAAATCCGCCGAACTCGGTCTTGCCCCGGGCCCGCGCCACCGCCCCGTCAAGCCCATCGGCTAGCCGACTTGCGATCAGCAGCACGATCACGCTTGCCCCGGAATGGCCAACCGCCAAAAGCGCCGCCGCCCCCAGACCCAGACCAAGCCCCACCAGCGTCACCGCATTGGCCGAGGCCCCCCGCGCCGCCAGCCACCGCCCGCCATCGTTCAAGGGCGGGTCGATCAGGCTGCGGATCATGCCGTCAAACATTGCGTTTCCCCCCGCGCCCGACAGTGACAGGATCGCCGTCAGGGCCAAGTCACTTTTTTGCGGGTTGCACGGGTCCGGCAAGGCTGGCCGGTTGCCCCGCCCCGCCCCGCAAGCCGCGCCCCGCCGTGGGGCGGCAGGCATCCTTGCCGCCAATACTGCATCGTTGGGTCAGAATATGGCCCGAATGCACGCCAAGGTTGCGCTTGTGGTTCCTTTGTGCAGGCTGGTGCAATGATCGACGCCCGAATGTTTCTGGCAATGCTGTTTGCCGGTTTGGTTGCCATTGCGGCTCCGGGGTCGGCCTGTGTCGTTCCTGCGGACCTGGCTGCGCTGCAAGCCGAGCTTTTGCAGCACCTGAACGCCGAACGGGCGGATGCAGGCCTGTCGGCTTTACGGGTGTCTTCCAAGCTGACCAAGGCGGCGCAGGGCCATGCCTGCGACAATGCCGACCGCATGTCGATCAGCCACACCTCGTCGGATGGGGGCACGCTGCAGGACCGGCTGCGCGCCGTCGGCTACCGCTACCGCGCCGCAGCCGAAAACACCGGCCGCAGTTTTGCAACCCCGGCGCGGGCCGTGGAATGGTGGATGGGCTCGGAAAAGCACCGCAGCAACATCCTGTTGCGCAAGATCCGCGAGGTCGGGATCGGCATCGCGGTCAGCGCCGCACCTGACAGCAGGTTGCACTGGATCTTGGTGTTTGCCGCTCCAAAGTGACCCTAGCGCGCCAGCGTAAGGTCAGCCCGAAGTCCACCCAGCCGCCCGGATTGGGAAAGGCGCAGCGCCCCGCCGTGACTAAGGGCAATGTCGGACGCGATGGATAGGCCCAGCCCAACCCCGCCGCCATGGTTTGGATCGCGGGCTTCTTGCAAGCGGGTAAACGGCCGCAGCGCCACCTCGCGCAATTCCTCGGGGATGCCGGGTCCATCATCCTCGACCACGACCAGCAAGACACCGTCGCGGAAATCGAGGCTGATCTCGATCCGGCTGGCAAAACGCCGGGCGTTCTCGACCAGATTCTCGATCGCCCGCGCCACCGCTTCAGGCCGCATCTCAACCGGTCGGGCCGGGCCGGTCACCCCGGCAAGCGTGACCGCCGGGCCGCTGCGCGCCACAACGGACCGCACCAGAGCCACGGCGTCGGACCGCACCGACCCCTCCATGGCATCGCCGCGGACAAAAGCCAGAAACTCCTCGACCATCCGCTCCATCTGGGCGACATCGGCTTGCAGGGCCAGCGTCTCGGGGCTTTGCGGCAGCAGCGTCAACCCAAGCTGCAGCCGCGTCAGGGGCGTGCGCAGATCGTGGCTCACCCCAGACAGGACCAAAGTGCGCTGCTCGATATGCCGTTCGATCCGGGCGCGCATGTCAAGGAACGCCCGCCCCGCCGCACGAACCTCGGCCGCGCCGCGCGGACGATAGGCCACGGTGCGACCCTTGCCGAAATCCTCGGCCGCTTGCGCCAACTTGGTGATCGGCCGCAACTGGTTGCGCAAGAACCAAAAAGCAATCACCGTCATCAGGACCGAGGTGAAGATCATCAGCACCAAAAGCTGATGCGGATTGGTGGCCGACATGCGCCTGCGGCCCACCAGCGCCTCGACATCGCCGTGACGGGTTGCGATTCTTACCGACACCTGCCGGCCTTCCCGGGTCACATCGACGGCCACTAGCCCCGGGACCTGCGCGCGCAAGGTCTCGATCATGGCCTGACCTGAGAGATCGAACAGGAGCAAGCGGTCCACAACCGGCGCATCCGGCCCGGCGGGTGCGGTGACCTTGATCGCCAGCGCCTCGGCCAGCTGGCCCACCCGCGCGCGCGCCTCGGCAGGGGTGGCAGCGGCCTCTATTTCCGCCAGAATAAGCCCAAGCTCCAACGCGACCCCTTGCGTCATCTGCCGGGTCACGCCTTCATAGTGGCGCTGGATGAACTCGGTCGAAAACACCAGCTGCATGGTGACAACCGGCACCAGCAGGATCAAGGCGGCGCGGCCGTAAAGACTGCGGGGAAACAGACGGTGCGGGATCGACATGGACACAAAGGCTATCCCGACCGGGCGGGGATGAAAAGCCCGTGCCGCGGCGCGGGCGGCACAAGCCGATGACCGATCAGGCCGACCTTGTGCGCTGCCTGACCGCGCCGAATCCCTCGCCCCTGACGGGCACCGGGACCAACACCTATCTGGTCGGAAGCGGCGACATCGCCGTGATCGATCCCGGTCCCGACCTTGACCACCATCTTGAGGCGATCCTTGCCAACCTGCGCCCGAAAGAGCGGATCGGCCAGATCATCGTCACCCATGCCCACCGCGACCATTCGGCCCTGGCCGCACGGCTTGCCGCGCAAACCGGCGCGTCGGTGCTGGCCTTCGGCGACGCCTTTGCCGGCCGCAGCCCCGGCATGGCCGTGCGCGCCGCCCGGCTAGGCCCGGCGGGAGAAGGGCTTGACCTCGATTTTCAGCCAGATCAGAGGCTTTTCGACAAAGACCGGATCGCCGGCCCCGACTGGGAGCTGGTTGTCCACCACACCCCCGGCCATCTGGGCGGGCATCTGTGCCTTGCGCTGGGTCAGACGCTGTTTTCCGGCGACCATGTGATGGGCTGGTCAACCAGCGTCGTCGCACCGCCAGACGGGGATATGGGCGACTACATGGGCTCGCTGCACCGGTTGGCACAGGGTGAGTGGCGGCGTTGCCTGCCCGGCCACGGACCAGCGGTCGAGGACCCACTTGCGCGGATCGACTGGCTGATCCGCCACCGTCAAAGCCGCGAGGCCGCAATCCTGAAGGAGCTTTCCCAAGGCCCAAGCACCATCCCCGTGCTCGCCCAACGACTCTATCTCGGGATCGCGCCGTCGCTGCTCGGGGCGGCCGAACTCAACATTCTGGCGCATCTGATTGATCTTTTGGACAGAAACCTTGTGTCAGCCCAACCCTGGCCCGATCTGACCGCCATCTATGCCCGCCTGTGACGCCCAGCCAGATTCCCAAGCTTTGCCCCTTTACGCCCCCCGTACCACTTGCTATAGCCAGCCCCGGTGTTCCGGCGTAGCTCAGCGGTAGAGCAGTTGACTGTTAATCAATTGGTCGTAGGTTCGATCCCTACCGCCGGAGCCAAAGTCCCTTCCGACCTTGGCGATCCACCGAAAAACCCTTACCCCTGATAAGAAAATGGGCACCCAAGGGTGCCCACCTGTTGCGTTCACGGGGTCAGATCAGGGTCACCCGTCGAAGTTCACCGTCTCCATGATCTTCAGCGCGGCAGCCCGGGCGGCGGCGATGTCGGCCAGGGGGGTGGTGTCGGGCGTGAATTCACCCCAGCTTGCGACCAGCGCCGACTTCTCGACCCCAGCCTTGACCGGGAATTCATGGTTGGTTTCAGCGTAGATCTTCTGCGCGGCATCGGAAGACAGCCATTCCATGAACTTCAGCGCGTTGTCGTGGTTCGGTGCCGATTTGGTCATCGCCACGCCCGAGATGTTCAGATGCGTGCCAGCACCCTCAAACGTCGGGAACACGATCGTCACGCTTTCCGCCGCCGGGACCTGTTCGGGGTCGGCGAGCATCTGGCCCATGTAATAGGTGTTGCCCAGCGCGATGTCACATTCGCTCGCCGCAATCGCCTTGACCTGGTCACGGTCGCCGCCATCGGGTTTGCGGGCGAGGTTGGCCTTGAGCCCGTTGGCCCAGGCGGTGGCGGCTTCTTCGCCGTGGTGCACGATCACCGCGCCCAGAAGGGCGATGTTATAGTCATGCAGGCCCGACCGCGTGCAGATCCGGCCTTTCCACTTTTCGGAAGCGAGGTCCTCGTAGGTGGTCACCTCACCCGGGGCCACCCGCTCCTTGGAGGCATAGATGATCCGCGCGCGCGAGGTCAGGCCGAACCACAGATCGCCCGGATCGCGCAGGGTTTCGGGGATATTCGCCTCTAGCACCTCGGATTGCACCGGTTGCAGCACATCGGCACCGGCCACCTCCAGCAGGCGGGCGATGTCGACGGTCAGGACCAGATCGGCGGGCGAGCGGTCGCCTTCGGCCTTCAGCCGTTCAGCCATGCCCTTGTCGATGAAGGCCACGTTGACCGCAATCCCGGTCTCGGCGGTGAAGGCATCGGTGAGGGGCTGGATCAGTTCCGGCTGGCGGTGCGAGTAGACGTTGATCTCGTCGGCCAGAATCGGCGTGGTGCAGGCCAGGGTCGCGAGGAGGGAGAGGCGGAACATGGGTGACTCCTTTAGTCAGGTTTATGCCACCTGACTAACTTGCACCCGCAAGCCCGTCAATGCCCGACAGAAAGACTTTGGTTTTACCGCGCTATTCAACCGCAGCGATGATCCGCTCCATCACCTCGGCGGGGGGCATCGGCACTACCAGATCGACCGTGGCCGGCAAGGTCGCAGCGGTCAGATCGGCCGGGTCGTTTTCCACCCCGATCAGGCCGGTGCGAAAGCCGTGCTCGGCCCAGGCGATGGCTTGCAGATCGGGGTCCTGCAGCGCCTCGGCCAGGCGGGCGCAGGCGGGGGTCAGGCTGATCAAGGGATGCGAGGCAAAGACCGTCGGTTCAGGATAGATCACCCGGATGCGGTCGTTGATCAGATCGGCATAGGCGGCGTTCACATTCAGAAACTCGACCAGCTGGTTTTCATAGCCGACGATGATCGGCCGCGCGCCCATGCCTTGCTTCAGGAAATTCTCGAAAATGTCACCGGACGAGGATTCCATATGCCCCATCGCGTCGAAATAGGCGGTGATGCGCGGCAGGATCGCGTCGATCTGGGCGGCGTTTGGCGGCACCCCGTTGTTGAACACGATGGCCAGAAGCCCGGACCAGACATTGCCCGAATTCGACTTGGCCGGATGGGTCGAAAAGATCCGGAAGGGCCCGTAGATGTTCAGGCCCAAATCCTCTTTCCAGCGCGCGCCCTGGTCCACGGCGGCGGCGATTTTGGTGATGTCGGCAGTAAGGAACCCATCGTTGCGTTTGGTGACCATGCCCTTGGCGGCCATCGCATCGGCCACCTCCCCCCAGGCGTAAAACACGATGGGAGAGTTGAAGATCGTCGCCGCCGAGATCACCGGCCGCCCGGCATCGCGCGCCAGTTCCACCGCCACCTCGTTCGAGGGCCAAAGACAGTCGCGGCCGGTATAGTCCAGCGTGGTGACCTGTTCGACCGAGCCGGCCTTGGTGGCGGTCAGGGTGACCTTGTAGCGGTCCTCGATGATTTCCTTGACCTTGGGGTTGGCCAGCAGGGCCGATTTCTCGCCGCCATAGTAGATGGACACCGCCACCCTTTCGCGGCGTTCGATCTGGCGGGTAAGGTCGCCAAGGTCCATGGTCGTCACGGCCATCGCAATCGCGGCGATCGCGCCAAGGATCAACAGGCCAAGCAGGGTGCGGTTCATGACTGTCTCCGGATCAGCCGCGTTTCAACTGAAAGCCAAGCGCGTCGATCTCGGCCTCCAGCGCGCGGAAGTTGTTGTCAAGCCCGGCCTGGGCGATGCGGGCCACAGTCGGATGATAGGCGCGAATTCCCTCACGCAAGCGGGGCAGCCGATCACGGGCCGGGCCGGTGGCAATGGCCGCAAGCGAAACATAGCTTTCGACATTGTCGACCAGCTTGGGCAGGAAGTTGACGATGAACCGCCGCGCGATGCGGAAATCGGCCGGATCGTCGCCGATCTGGGAACGGATCGATCGCAGTTCCGCCGCGATCGCGGTCAGGTCCCGTTGCAGTTCCGGGTCCGAAGGAGTTGCCGCCTTGGCCAGACGCCGCAGCGCCTCGTCCAGGGCGGCCTGCCCTGCGGCGATGTCGGCGGCGGTGACCCGGTCGGACAACACCACCTCGGACAACAGGGGGCGGCGACGGATGATCAAAAGGAACGCGCCATAGGCCAGGGCCGCCAACGGCAGGGCCACATACCACAAAAGCTCGGCCATCACATAAAGTGCCACGAACACCGCCCCCGCCAGCACTGCGGCGAAGATCTGACGCGGACCGTCGGGAAGTGTCATCAATTATAGCCCTTTGCCGCGTGCAGCGCCTTGGCGATGTCGTCTCCGGCAATGAAAAGCCGCGCCACCGTTGCATCCGACAGCGCCCTCAGTTGCTCCTCATCCGCCAGACCAAAGGCAATCGAATGGATCGGAATCGCCTTGGCCCAAGGCCTTGCTGCAAGCTCGCGGTAAAGCGCGTCGCGGTTGCCAGTATCGGACGCGCCATCGGTCATCGCCACGATCGCGGGCAGATAATCGTCAAGGGTGCCGTCCATCGCCATCGGCTCCATGATCTGCAGGGCCTCGTAGATGGCAATATAGACATCGGTGCCGCCATCCGCATAAAGCCCGTTGACCCGCGCCAATGCCGCCGCAAGATCGGCCTCTGACCCGCCTTCGACAATGGTGGCGGCCTGAGCCTCATGGTTGAAGGGCAGGATGATGGTGATGTCCCGGCTGGAGGGTTGCAAAAGGTTCAGCGCGGCGGCATCGGGATCAAGCAAAAGCCGCATCGCGGATTTCAGCTGATCCAGGGGCTCCCCCTCCATTGACCCCGACACATCCAGCACCCAGACGGTCAGAGAGGGTTTGCGCAACTCGGTCTGATAAAGCGTCAGCGCCTTGGCGATCACATCGGCGGCAGGCGTGGGCACCGGGGCAATCTCGCGCGCAAGGTCAATACCCCAATCGGGGTTCCACACGGCCTTGTCGGCCCCAGCGGCATCCAGCCCGATCAGCCCGGCGCGGCGACCAAGGGCGGACAACTCGCCCTGAATTTCGGGCGTCAGCAGGTGGGCTTGCAGGTCAAGGAAGGCTGCGGTTTTCTCGGCATCGCCCTTGTCGATCAGACCCAGCGGGCTGTCGGCCACCGCAAGCCCATTGGCCGGATAGATCAGGTAAAGCGGATCCTCCCCCGCCGCGACCAGCCCTTGGTTCGCCTCGATCACCACCGATTCGTAGTTTATCATCGCATCGAACGCGCCGGGATTGGCCAGCACCGCATCCTTGAGCCACCCCGATGACCCCGACGACCGGTCCACTTGGCCCAAAAGGCTGCGCATCTGGTCCTGCACCGCCGGGTCGTCCAGCATTGGCATGGTCAAAAGGTCGGGGTTGCCGGCAAAGGCATAAAGAAACCCCAGATAGGCCGAAGCCCCGGAATTCGACTGGGTGGCCGAGGTCATCGCCAGCCGGAACTTGCCCGCTTTGGTGGCCTCATGGATATCCTGAATGGTCAGATCCTTGCGCCCGACCCAGCCCAAAGCTTCGGCAATCGGCTTTCGCAGGCCCAAAACAACGGGGGAACGCAGGATCGACGTGGCATGGGCCACCGCGTTCTGGGTGTCGCCCAACTCGATCCACAGGGAATGGGCCGGCCAGACCGCGTCATAGGGGCTGGCCTTGCCCGCCTGCAATTCGCGGCTGATGTCGACCGAACCGAGGTAGGTCATTTCGACTGTCACGCCATTGTCCGCCGCCCAGTCCTGGATCAAGGGCTCCAGCGCCTCATTCTCCGAGCCCGAGACGATGGCCAGCGTGACCCGGTTGGAGCCGAGGTTGAAAAAACCCACGCCGACCGCAACGATGGCAAGGAACGCTACGACATTGATCAGACGCTTCATGGCCCTGCCCTTCTAGAAATCCGATACCTTCGGCTGCACCACATCACAGTTCTGTGTCGCCGGGATGACGGTCACCCTGCCCGCCTCCACGCTTTTCCTCCGCCTTGGCGCGGTTCCAAAGCTGGTCCATCGCTTCCAGAGTGCTTGTTGCGGGGGTCTGGCCAGCCTCGGCCAGCCAATCCTCGATCCGGGCAAAACGGCGGGTGAACTTCCGGCTGGCACCGCGCAGGGCGGCCTCGGGGTCGACCTTCAGATGCCGGGCAAGGTTGGCCACGACGAACAACAGATCGCCCATTTCCTCGGTCAGTTCGGTGTGGGTCAGGGTGTCGCGCGCCTCCACCACCTCGCGGGCTTCTTCGACCAGCTTGTCCAGCACCTGATCGGTGGCGGGCCAGTCAAAGCCGACCCTTGCCGCGCGGTTCTGCAGCTTGACCGCACGGGTCAGGGCGGGCAACGCGAGGGCCACCCCATCCAGCGTGCGCGCGGCCCCCCTTTCGCGGGCCTTGAGCGCCTCCCAGTCAAGGGTTTGCTGTTCTGCGGTCTTGTCGCGGCTTTCGGTGCCAAAGATATGCGGATGCCGGGACACCATCTTGTCGGAAATCGCGGCGACGACATCGGAAAAATCGAACAGCCCCGCCTCTTCGGCCATCCGGGCGTGAAATACCGTCTGGAGGAGAAGATCGCCCAATTCCCCCTTCAACTCATCCCAGGCCTGACGCTCGATCGCGTCGGCAACCTCGTGCGCTTCCTCCAGCGTGAAGGGGGCGATGCTGGCAAAGGTCTGGGCGATGTCCCAGGGGCAACCGGTGGCGGGGTCGCGCAGTCGGGCCATGATGGTCAAAAGGCGGTCGATGCTACCTTTGGGGATATCGGTCGGTTCGGATATGCTCATGACACTTCTGCCGTTCTGCGCCCCAACCCTAGCCGGATTATCGGCAATGTCACGGCCCGGCGTGGATCAAAACGCCAGTCCGAGCCGCAGACTAAGGGTGTCAATCCGGGCGTCCGCGTTGATCCCCAGGCCATCGTTGTCATCACCAGACAGGTCGCGGGACAGGTACTCAAGCCCCAGGGTCAGCCGATCTGTTACGGCAAAATCCGCCCCAAGACCAACGGAAAGCCCCCCCAGGTCGTAGTCGGACCCACTTACCGTCATCTGCGCCGTCGAATAGCCGACAATACCGTAAAACAGCGCGCGGTTGGCCGCAAAGCCGCCCCGCACCTTAAGGTCGAGGGCGCTGGTGATCTCATCATCGGGGCCGATAAGAACCGGGGTATCGTTCACCTTGCCAAAGGCGATTTCGCCGCCGTAGACGAAGGAACCGCGCTGGACGAGATAGCCCCCATAGGCACCAGACAGCTTTCCTTCCCCCAATTCGCCGGTGGGTCCGGGAAACACGACCTCACCTGACGTCGTGCCGTAGGACAGGCCGAAGAACGGGCCGGACCAGTCGTAGACTGCAGACGGGGCTGCGGGCTGGGCGGGCTCCGCCTCTGTCACGACAACGGCAGGGCCACCCGCAAACACGGGCATCGCGACGAAGGTCAAGGCGGCAATGGTCAGGCTCAAACGCTTCATCAGATCACTCCTGTGCTGCGCGTGCCTAGCACAGCCTGCCGTCAGAACGATGCTCTTTGCGGGGACTCCCTGACTTTTTGTGACACAAAGGCAAATTGGTGGCCGCAAGGCAACTATGCCGCCCGCAGCGTCTCCGATTGCGAAGCCGCGCGATTTGGGATTTGATCAAAGGCCAACAGCCTGCAGGAGCCTTGTCATGCCCACGATCAATCGTATCGCCTCATACGCCGACGAGATGAAGGGCTGGCGGCGGCATTTGCACCAGCACCCGGAGCTGGCCTTTGACTGTCACAACACCGCCGCCTTCATCGCCGACCGCCTTCGTGACATTGGCGTCGATGAGATTCACGAAGGCATCGCGAAAACCGGCATTGTCGCCCTGATCAAGGGGCAAAAGCCCGGCCCGGTCATCGGTCTGCGGGCCGATATGGACGCCCTGCCGATCGTGGAGATTTCAGGCGTTCCGCATGCCAGCCTGAACCCGGGAAAGATGCACGCCTGCGGCCATGACGGGCATGTGACGATGCTTTTGGGCGCGGCGAAGTACCTCGCCGAGACGCGGAATTTCGCCGGAACCGTGGCGCTGATGTTTCAGCCCGCCGAAGAAGATGGCGGCGGTGGCGAGGTGATGGTCAAGGAAGGGGTCATGGACCGCTTCAAGATTGCCCAGGTCTACGGCATTCACAATGCGCCGAACGTGCCCTTTGGCCAGTTCCAGACCACTCCCGGGCCCTACATGGCCTCGGTCGATACGGCCACTGTGCATCTGACCGGCAAGGGCGGCCACGGGGCCACGCCGCATGATTGCGTCGATCCGGTTGTGGCCCTCGTGGGCATGGTGCAGGCGATCCAGACCATCATCCCGCGCAACGTGCATGCGCTGGACGAGGCGGTGATCTCGGTCACCATGATCCATACCGGCACCGCCAGCAACATCATCCCCGAAGAGGCGATGTTCTGCGCCACGATCCGCTGCTTCAAACCCGTCGTGCGGGCGCTGTTGAAAAAGCGGTTTCACGAGATCGTCGAAGGGCATGCCACGGCCTATGGCGTGACCGCCCGGATCGACTATGACTGGGGCTATCCCGCCACGATCAACCACGACGATCAGGCCGAATTCGCCGCCGAGGTTGCCCGCGACATCGTCGGGGCCGATCTGGTCGATGCCCGCGCAAGTCGTGAGATGGGGTCCGAGGATTTCAGCTACATGCTTGAGGCGCGGCCGGGGGCTTACCTGTTTCTTGGCACCGGGCCGGGCGCCGGCCTGCACCACGCCGCCTTTGATTTCAACGACGAGGCGGCACCCCTGGGGGCAAGCTTTTTCGCCCGGCTGGTCGAGCGGGCGCAGCCTCTGGGCAAGGCTTAGGCCGCTGACCCAGTTTGCTTGCCACATCCCGCAAGACATGGCCGCCATACTGCGCTATCTGTGCGACGCGGCAGCACGCCTTGCCGTTACTTATTCAAGAATGAGGGTTTCATGCGCTGGTTCCTTGCCGCTTTCTGTATCGCTTCACCCGCGCTGGCCGAGGAGTACATTGGCTTTCGCTCGCCCACCGGCAACATCCATTGTGCGATGTACAGCTGGAACGGCGGCGCCGAGGCGCGCTGCGACATCCTTGAGTTGACGCCCAGTTTTACCAAACCGCCTGCCGACTGCGAGCTTGACTGGGGCCGGTCCTTTGCGGTTGGCGAAAGCGGCAAGGGCGTGCTGTTTTGCGTCGGCGACTCGGTGATCTCGCCCGACAATCCGGTGCTGGGCTATGGTGACGCTCTGTCCCTGGGCGGCATTTCCTGCGTGTCGGCCAAGACCGGGATGACCTGCACCAACGGCGACGGGCACGGCTTCAGCGTTGCCAAGGCGCGGCAAAAACTGTTCTGATGACCGCAGAAATCCGGTCTTGGGTCGCAAGCCGGGTCTGGCGGAATTTGATCAAACTGCTACACTTACCCAACAGTCAGTGACCGGAGCCTGCCATGACCGCCGCCTTCAAGCCCAACTCCCCCGCGCCAGCCGAGTTGTGGGAGATGGACCGCGCCCACGCCTTGCATCCTTGGACCAACTTCGGCTCGTTCGAGCGCGAGGGCTCGCTAGTGATCACCAAGGGCGAGGGGTGCCATCTGTGGGACGCCGAGGGCCGGCAGTACCTGGATGCGGTCGGCGGACTTTGGTGTACCAACATCGGGCTTGGGCGGCGCGAGATGGCGCAGGCCATCGCCGATCAGGCCGAGCGTCTGGCCTTCTGCAACACCTTTGTTGACATGACCAACGACCCCTCGGCGCAACTGTCGGCCAAGCTTGCGGCGCTGGCACCCGGTGATCTGAACCGGGTGATGTTCACCACCGGCGGCTCGACGGCGGTGGATACGGCGGTCAGGACGATCGCCTACTACCAGACCTGCATGGGGCGGCCGGAAAAGACCGACGTTGTGGCGCGGGACTACAGCTATCACGGCTCTACCTACCTGGCGCAGTCGGTGGGCAAACGTCCCGGCGACCGGGTGCCAGAGTTCCGCTATCATGAGACCGGCATCCACCATCTGTCAGTGCCGAACCCCTACCGCCGCCCCGAAGGCATGACCGAGGCAGAGTTCTGCGACCATCTGGTGGCCGAGTTCGAGATGCTGATCGACCGCGTCGGGGCCGACCGCATCGGCGGCTTCATCGCCGAACCGATCCAGGCCAGTGGCGGGGTGATCGTGCCGCCCGAGGGGTATCTTTTCCGGATGTGGCAGGTCTGCCAGCGCCACGACATCCTGTTCATCGCCGATGAGGTGGTGACCTCGTTCGGTCGCCTTGGTCACTGGTTTGCAAGCCTTGATGAATTCGGCGTGCAGCCCGACATGATCTGCACCGCCAAGGGGCTGACATCGGGCTATGTTCCCTTGGGCGCGCTGATCGTCTCGGACCGGATCTGGAACGCGATGGCCAGCGACGGGGCGCGTTGGTACACGGCGGGCTTTACCTATTCCGGGCATCCGGTGTCTTGCGCCGCGGGCTTGAAGAACATCGAGATCATGGAGCGCGAGGGCCTTTTGCCCCATGCCGCCCGTGTCGGCAGCTATTTCGAGGCCCGGATGGCAGCCCTCGCCGACCTGCCATTGATCGGCGATGTGCGCGGCAAAAAGCTGATGCTCTGCGTCGAAAGCGTGGCCGACAAGGCGACGAAGCGGCTTTTGCCGGATGAGGCGAACGAGTCCAAGCGCATCTCGAACGCGGCCGAGGCGATGGGCCTTCTGGTCCGGCCGATGGGGCATCTGAACGTGATGTCGCCGCCCCTCGTCATCACCGAGGCGCAGGTCGATTTCGTGGCCGAGGTGCTGGAACGTGCCATCCGTCAGGTCACCGACGCTTTGGTGCGCGAAGGGTATTCGTTGGCTTGACTTGGGCGTGGGCAGGGGTACACCTGCTGGTCTGACGGATAAGCGCGGTCTCCGGTCGAACGATAGCGCTGTTCAGAAAAGAGAACGCCGATGTCGCTCGAAGATGCCAAGAACGAAGTTGATACCGCCATTACCCGCAAGGGACTGCGTGGCTATGCCTTTGAAAACGCCTTTGGCGGGGCCGCAAGCTTTTTGCGCCGGACCTATACCAAAGACCTGACCGGGGTCGACCTGGCGGTGACCGGTGTGCCCTTTGATCAGGCGGTCAGCCACCGGTCTGGCACCCGCTTTGGCCCCCGCGCGATCCGTGAAGCCTCGGCCCTTATGCCCTATGACCCGCCGCCCGGCTGGGGCACCGACCCGTTGGAGGAGCTTTCGGTCATCGACTACGGCGACGTCGCCTTTGACTATGCCAACGTGCCGGAGTTTCCGGAAACGCTCACCAACCACATCCGCACCATCCTTGCTGCAGGGGCTGGCACGATCACGCTGGGCGGCGATCACTACATCACCTGGCCGATCCTGAAGGCCTATGCCGAAAAGTTCGGGCCGATGGGCGTGATCCACTTTGATGCCCACTCGGACCTCTGGCCTGATGACAACCCGGCGCGGATTGACCACGGCACCATGCTGTACAAGGCGGTCAAGGCCGGGGCGGTGGACCCGAAACGCTCGGTGCAAATCGGCATACGGACGACGACCGAGGATTATTTGGGCGTCAACGTCATCACCGCACGCGAGGCGCATGAATGGGGCGTGCAGAAGGTGGTGGAGGTGGTGAAGGGCATCGTCGGGGCGGGGCCGACCTACCTGACCTTCGACATCGACGCGCTGGACCCCGCCTTTGCGCCCGGCACCGGCACGCCGGTCTGGGGCGGGCTTGCGTCCTGGCAGGTGGCCGCCATGTTGCGCGATCTGGCCGGAATCAACCTTGTTGGCGGCGATGTGGTCGAGGTCTCGCCCCCCTATGACACCACCGGGGCCACCGCGATTGCAGGGGCGCATGTCGCCTATGAGCTGATCTGCCTTTACCACTGGACCCGCAAACGGGGATGAGGGTGCGAGGCATGCTGGCCTATCTTGCCGTTGCCGCGCTCATGGCGCTGGCTTTGGGGGCGGCCTATGTGCGCCTGGCCCCTTCGGACCCGGCGCTCTGGCATGTCGCCCCCGTGGCAGAGGGGACCATGGGCGAGGTGGCGCGCAAGATGGGCAGCGCCTCGCTGCGGCTGGACCTGACCACCGGTGACCCGGGCGAGGTGTTGCAGCGTCTTGACACCATCGCCCTGGCCAGCCCGCGCACCACCCGGCTGGCGGGCAGTGTCGAGGACGAGCGGATCACCTGGGTCACCCGCACCCCCCTGTGGGGCTTTCCCGACTACACCACCGCCGAGGCGCGGGCGGATGGGGTCTATATCCACGCCCGGCAACGCTTTGGCACCGATGATTGGGGCGTGAACGCCGCGCGGCTGCAAGATTGGCTTTCCCGGCTGTGACAGCCCCTTGACCCTTGGGGCCGAAGCAGCCAAACCCGGCGCTATGGTTCCCTTGGACAAGCTTGCCCAGATCACCCAGCGGTTCGAGTTTCTCGAAGCGCAGCTGAACGCCGGGGCGGCGCCCGCCGACATCGCCCGGATCAGCCGCGAATATACCGATCTGCGCCCGGTGGTGAGCGAAATCGCCGCCTACCGCCAATCGCTTGACGATCTGGCCGAGGCGGAACTTATGCTCGCCGATCCCGACATGCGCGCGCTGGCCGAAGAGGAAATCCCCCGGCTCAAGGCCCGCATCCCGGAGATGGAGCAAGCCCTGCGGCTGGCACTTCTGCCCAAGGATGCCGCCGACGCGCGCCCCGCAATCGTTGAAATTCGCCCCGGCACGGGTGGGGATGAGGCTGCCCTTTTTGCCGCTGACCTCGCGCGGATGTACCAGCGTCACGCCGAAAAGATGGGCTGGCGCTGGGAAGTGCTGGAGGAACAGGCCTCCGACCTCGGCGGCCTGAAGGAGCTGGTGGCGTTGGTTTCGGGTGAGGGGGTCTTTGCCCGGCTCAAATACGAAAGCGGGGTGCACCGGGTGCAGCGCGTGCCCGAAACCGAAACCCAAGGCCGGGTCCATACCAGTGCGGCGACCGTGGCCGTCCTGCCCGAGGCCGAAGAGGTCGATATCGACATCCCCGCCAGCGACATCCGCATCGACACGATGCGCGCCTCGGGGGCTGGGGGGCAGCACGTCAACACCACCGATTCTGCGGTGCGGATCACCCATCTGCCGACCGGCATCATCGTCGTGAGCGCCGAGAAATCGCAGCACCGCAACAAGGAAATCGCGATGCAGGTCCTGCGCGCCCGGCTTTACGAGGCCGAGCGTGAGCGGCTGCACTCCGCCCGCGCCGCCGACCGCAAAAGCCAGATCGGCAGTGGTGATCGGTCCGAACGCATCCGCACCTACAACTACCCCCAGGGCCGGATGACCGACCACCGCATCAACCTCACGCTCTACGCTTTGGGGCAGATCATGGGGGGTGAGTTGACCGAGATCATCGATGCCCTCACCGCGCAGGATCAGGCCGAGCGGTTGGCCGAGATGAACGGATGAGCCGATGGACGAGGTGACGCTGGCGGACCTGGCTTTGATCTTCGCTCGGCAGATGTCGGCCGGCGACCGGTCTTGCGTGCAGGCGATGCTGCAGCGCCCCGGTGCCCAGCAGGCGACAACAGCGGGCTCGGCGCATTGCCGGTTTTACGAGCAGCTGTCTGCGGCCGACCTGGCAAAGCTTGACACCGACTCACCTCTGACCAAGGCCGCGCCCTTCATCCGCGTGTGGGAATTGACCGAATCCGGCCGCGCCGTGCTGCCGGGGCTCATCCCGGCCCTTGGCAATGGCTGACGCCGGGCGAGCCTCGGCAAGGCCGACCGTGCAGGACGCACTGCTCCGGGCAATCCCGCAGCTTCGCGACGCCGGAATCGACGACGCCCCGCGCGATGCGCGTGTCCTTCTGGCCCACGCCCTTGGCATCCTGCCGGACCGGCTGACGCTGCATCTGCCCGACGAGATGACCGCGCCGCAGGCAAGGGCATACGAGGAGGCGCTGGTCGCGCGGATGACGCGCCAGCCGGTGGCGCAGATCATCGGGCAGCGGCTGTTCTGGGGGCTGGCGTTCCGCGTCACCCGCGACACGCTGGACCCGCGCCCCGAAACCGAAACCTTGGTGGCCGAGGCGCTGCGCCAGCCCTTTACGCGCCTGCTTGATCTTGGCACCGGCACCGGCTGCATCCTGCTTGCCTGTCTGCATGACCGACCTTTGGCGCAAGGCACCGGCATCGATCTGTCGCCAGCGGCGCTTGCGGTGGCCCGGGCGAATGCCGATGCGCTTGGCCTGTCGGATCGGGCGCGATTTGTCCAATCCGACTGGTTCTCTGCCGTCGCAGGGACGTTTGACCTTATCCTCGCCAACCCGCCCTATATCGCCGCCAGCGAGATGCCAGATCTTGCCCCCGAGGTGCGCGAGTGGGAACCGGCCTTGGCCCTGAGCCCCGGCGGTGACGGGCTGGATGCCTACCGGGTGATCGCGCGCGATGCGGGGCGGCATCTGTTGCCCGGCGGCCGGCTCTTGGTCGAAATCGGGCCAACCCAGGCCCGCGCAGTCCAAGACCTGTTTGCGGCCGCTGGTCTGGTCGGATGCAGGGTGGTGGCCGACATGGACGGACGCGACCGCGTCATTGCCGCACGGGCGCCAGCTGAAGCCGACCCGCATGGCGCGGCATGAGCCCGCGCATCCACCAGGCTGCCGCAGAAATCCCTTGTCAGCCGCAACAGCCTGTGATTAGTGGACTTGTGGTGTGCGGGCCCTGCCCTGCGCACGCCCGATGCCCGCCTTGCCGATTTCGTTGAAGCCGCCCAGGATGGGTGGCGGTCGCAGGCCAAAGCCATCATAAGGACCAGATGCGCTCTTCCAAGAAACGCTCGCGTTCCAGCCAGAACCGCCCGCGCACCCTCGGCAACATCATCAACCGCGTCTTTGACTCTTCGGGGCCCGAAGGCAAGGTGCGCGGCACGCCGCAGCAGATCATTGAAAAGTACCAGATGCTCGCCCGCGATGCGCAGCTCTCGAACGACCGTGTGGCGACCGAAAACTTCCTTCAGCATGCCGAGCATTACACCCGCATGCTTGCCGAAGCGATGCGCGAGATGGGCGCCGAACAAGAGGCTCGACAGCAGCAATACCAGCAAAGCAACGGACAGAACGGTGGTCAAGGCGGACAGAATGGGGGCCAGAACGGCAACCATACCGGCGGGCAGAACGGTAATCAGAATGGCGGGCAGCACCGTGGTGAACGCCAGACCGATCGCCAATCCGATCGATCAGACCGCCAACCCGAACGGCAACCTGACCGCCAGCCGGATCGACAATATGACCGGCCCGACCGTGGCGAACGCTCTGATCGTGGGGATCGTCGTCCCGAAACCTTCCGTGACCAGCGCGACGAAAGGGAACCGGTCGCCGCAGCTGTAGCAGAAGTGATCGATCTTGGCGGCGGAGACGACTCTGGCCTGATCGATACGCCCGAGGCTGTGATCATGCCACCCTTGCGCTTCCGAACCGATAAGCCAGACGCAGAAGAGCACGCCGCCCCCCGCGAAGACCCTGCCCCGCGTCGTGCCCGTGGGCCGCGTCGCCCAAAAGAGGATGGCGAGCCCAAGACCGAGCCGCCGCCAGAAACCACTGCTGTCGAATAGACCGTCTGACACCAGGTGGATCCGCTCCGAAACCGGCATCCAATAGTGCCGGTTTCGCAGTTTTTGAAACCTTTCCAAGGGTTTTCGCCGAACCAGCAGTTGGGGCCAGTGCGCCGGAAACGACAGCTTTTTCGGCAATTCTGAACGCATTCCCGTGACGATTGTTGCAGCGGCAGCTATAAACGGACCTGCGACGAGTGGTCTTTTGTATGCCTTGGTGAATCGGCCATAGCCCCTGTTCTGCGCTGACAGGGCCCCAAAAGGATTGCTCGATATGCTTGCCCGCAAGATCATCATCGACACTGACCCCGGTCAGGACGACGCCGTGGCGATCCTCCTCGCCCTTGCCAGCCCAGAGCTTGAGGTCTTGGCGCTGACGGCGGTTGCGGGGAACGTCCCCCTTGCGCTGACCGAACGGAACGCGCGGATCATTGTGGACCTCGCCCGCCGCGACACGCCGGTCCATGCGGGCTGCGACCGGCCCCTCACGCGCAAGCTGGTGACGGCAGAGCATGTCCACGGCAAGACCGGCCTTGATGGCATCCCCCTGCCCGACCCGGTCTGCCCGCTGCAGCCGCAACACGCCGTCGACATCATCATCGACACCGTCCGCGCCCATGCGCCGGGCACCATTACCCTTTGCGCCCTTGGCCCCCTCACCAACCTTGCCACCGCCTTCACCCGAGCGCCTGACATCATCCCCCGCGTGGCCGAGGTCGTGCTGATGGGCGGCGGGTGTTTTGAGGGCGGCAACATCACCCCGGCGGCAGAGTTCAACATCTACGTCGACCCCGAAGCCGCCGCGATCGTGTTTGGCTCGGGCATCCCCCTGGTCGTGATGCCCCTTGACGTCACCCACAAGGCCTTGACCAGCCGGGAGTGGGTGGAGGGGATGCGCGCCCTTGGCACCCCAGTCACCCGCGCCGTCGCCTCCTGGACCGATTTCTTCGAACGCTTCGACACCGCCAAATACGGCTCCGAAGGCGCCCCCCTGCACGACCCCTGCGTGATCGCCTACCTCTTGGAGCCCTCCCTCTTCCACGGCCGCCACATCAACGTGGAGATCGAGACGGGCTCCGAACTTACCCTCGGCATGACCGTCGCCGACTGGTGGCGAGTCTCCGGCCGCGCCCCAAACGCGATGTTCATGGGAGGAGTGGACCGAGACGGGTTCTACCGGCTCCTGACGGAGCGGTTGGGGAGGGTGTGAGGGGGATTTCTACCGTCGAATAGTTGATTTACCGATGCAATTGTTCTAACCTTAAGGCCTGAATGGTATGATTGAGATGCCATGCTTAATGGGCAGAAGGCTGCATTTTAAGAAATGTCCGAAGAAAACGACGAAAAGAGTATCTATCTGATCTTTAAGAGAAACGGAGATATGTACGTTGGCCACATGCTAACGCACAAGTGTCCAGATCCCGACCGAATAAAAGAAATGTGGGACGCACCGGCTGAAAAGAAATCTGAGCCAAAGGCTGAAGAACCAGAGAAAAAGTCTAAACCTGAGGGGTTCTCAGCTGTTAATCAGGCATTCCAGAGATCTATATCTATGTATCGTGACGCTGTGGTCTCGACAATTAGAATATCGCCAATTGTTTCCTCGATGCTGATTTCTCGCGAACTTGGACATTACGCTCAGAACCGCGGATTATCAATTTTTGAGCTGCGAGATGAAGCGACTGAAGTTTTCAAACTTCCTAATCATTGTTTGTCTGAGATCCAAAGAAAGAATGATCAAGCCGAGGCCGCAATTGCCGGAGCTAGGGAGCTTCCACAGATTGCTACTATTGGCCTCATAAGTGCTTATGACGCATTCCTGTCGGACCTTTTGCGGTCGATTTTCGCAAAGCACCCTGAGTTAGTTTTCACATCCGACCGGCAAGTCAAATTCTCGGAGTTGATGTCGTTTAGCAGTATTGAGTCTGTGCGCGAGAGTATTGTTACAGATGAGATCGAAGGAGTTTTAAGGAAAAGTCACCACGAGCAGTTCTTGTACATGGAAAGCAAGTTCGAAATGAAGCTCAGAGATGGTCTGGATGTATGGCCATCCTTCATTGAACTTTGCGAACGTAGAAATCTATTGACGCACACTGGCGGAATTGTTTCAGAGCAGTATATTAAGAACTGTAAGCAACACAAAGTGAAAAATGAAGCTTCTCTCGGTGACAAACTGAGCGTCGGGAGAAAATACTTTCAAGAAGGCATTGAGATAATTGCAGAGATTGGCACTAAGCTTACTCACACATTGTGGCGGAAATTTGCGGAGTCAGAGAGGCGAGAGGCCGATCAAGCCTTAAATGAATGTGGCATGCAGATGATTCAAAAGGAAAAGTACCGAACTGCGGAAAGAATACTTAGGTTTGGGTTTGATCAAAAGAAGCATAGCTCGGATCTGATCCGTCGAATGATGATTGTGAATTTGGCAAATGCTATCAAGCTTTCTGGTGACCGAGAAAAAGCAACAGAGACCCTCGATCAACACGATTGGAGTGCAACTGCAACACAGTTCAGAATGTGTGTTGCTGCGGTTCGTGATGAGTACGAGAATGTTTGCGATTTTATGCGGCTTGGCCCAGAAACGACTGGGATTAATGCCTCAGACTTTAGAGATTGGCCAGTTTTCGCCTCTTGTCGTGAAAATGAGAGCGTTCTAAAGACTTTTTTGGAAGTCTATGGAGAACCGTTTGTTATTGCTAACAAAATTGAGATTGACAAGAAGTTGGTTGAAGCATCCGAGAATGGAGTTGACGAACACGAAGGAACGCAAGACAATAAAAACAAAACGAAATTGCACTAATGCCGCATAACGAGAGCATTGCGTTTAATCTGGTGTCAATCACCGAACGCCCACACATGGCGCCGTCAAAAGATACTTCTCAAAGTGTCTAACTCGGGCTGATTCCCATGCCCCCCTCACCCCAACGGCAACACCACCGAGAACCTACTCCCCTCTCCCACCTCGCTCTCCACCCGCAGCCAGCCCCGGTGGCGGCTGACGATGTGTTTCACGATGGCCAGCCCCAGTCCCGTCCCCCCATCTCACGCGAGCGGTGCGAATCCACGCGGTAGAAGCAAGCGTTGGGTGCGCATTCATTGCGCACCATCCACGTGAACCACCAGCAAGCGTAGTGTGCCTGATCTCACGCCCCACCCACCACCCCCACCGGCAACCACAACGTCCGGCTCCCCGCCGGAAACTCCAGCCACTCCGCCTGTGCCAGATACCACGCCCTTGCCGCCTCGTCCTTCGCCTGCACCAGGACCGCCGAGATGCCGATGCTCTCGGCGGCCCCCGAGGTCCGGCGCAGGGCGTCGGCTAGCAGGCTCGCCCCAAGGCCCTGTCCGCCATGATCCCGGTCCACCGCCAACCGACCGATGATCGACACCGGCACCGAATCCGGCGCGTTGCGGCGCAGTTTGCCCGGAGCCGCCTCGCGCTGCACCGCCCCGGCGGACAGGCAGTAATACCCCGCCACCCGCGCGCCATCGCAGACCACATAGGTCCGCGAGAATCGGCTTTCGTTCTTCAGCGCCCGTTCGCGAAGCCAGTCGTTCAGGACCGGTACCCCGCAGTCATAGCGTGACAGGTCATGTGTCGTGGAAATTGCCTCAGGTTCCGTCAGTCGCATCGGCCGAACCCAAGCGCCTCCCCTCCCCCTCGTGGGGAGGGGCTGGGGGTGGGGGGCACCTCGGCACAACCCCCCACCCCGACCCTCCCCACGAGGGGGAGGGAGAAGGGGGTTGCGCGCAGTGGCACCCTCACCCCTCCCAGACCGGCTTCCGCGCCATCAGGCGTTGCAGCTTCGGCCCCGGCGCGGGTGGGTTGTCCAGTGCCTGCACAAAGGCGTCATAGGCGCCGGTCTCCAGCACGAACAACCGCTGGTCCAAGAGCACGTCAATCGCCTGCCGCCGCGCGGTGTCGATCATGAACTCGGTCCGGGTCTTGCCAAGCATCGCTGCCGCCTCGTCGATCAGGGCGCGGGTATTGGCCTCGATACGCAAGTTGATGCTGCCCTTGTCCGAGGGTTGCGCTTCGAAGGGCGAGGGAGATTCTGCAAGGCCAGATGGATTTGTCATTGGACGAAAATAGATGGCCGTATACACATTGTCAATACGGAGAGGGGTCGGAACGCATGGCCGGGCCGGTCGGTGCGCTGTAGCGCACCCTACGGCCCCCCCCCTCACCCCAACGGCAACACCACCGAGAACCGGCTCCCCTCGCCGACCTCGCTTTCCACCCGCAGCCAGCCCCGGTGGCGGCTGACGATGTGCTTCACGATGGCCAACCCCAGCCCCGTCCCCCCCATCTCTCGCGAGCGGTGCGAGTCCACGCGGTAGAAGCGTTCGGTCAGGCGCGGCAGGTGGACGGGGTCGATCCCCTCGCCCTGATCGGCGACCTCGACCCGCAGGGCGGGGCCGCGGACGGTTTCTTCCTCGGTCAGGGTCACGCGGACGACCTGGCCCGGGGTGCCGTATTTCAGCGCGTTCTCGATCAGGTTCATGAAGACCTGGGTCAGCTGGTCGGCGTCGCCCGGCAGCGTGGCCCCGGCCCCGTCCAGCTGGACCGAGGACCCCTCGCGTTCCGCCACGCCACGAAGGGAGGCGATGACCCCCTCCAACAGCGGGCGGATGTCCACCTTTTCACGCGGGCGCACCCGTTCATCCGCCTCCACCCGGCTGAGTTGCAGAAGGTCGCGGACCAGGCGATTCATCCGGCCCGCCTCATGCTCCATGATCCCAAGGAACATGTCGCGGGCCTTGGGGTCGTCGCGGGCGGCGTGTTTCAGCGTCTCGATGAAGCCCATGAGGGCGGTCAGGGGGGTGCGTAGCTCATGGCTGACGTTGGCGACGAAATCGCGGCGCATCGCCCCGGCGCGTTCCTCGGCACTCACATCGCGGAAGACGCAGAGGACCATCCCCCCCGCATGGGCCGAGACGGTGACGATGAAGAACTGCTCCTGCCCCTCACGGCGCGAGGTCATGCGGGCGTCCTGCACGCCCCCATCCCGCGCGACCGCCCCGATGGCCTGCAGGACCGAAGGGGTGCGGACCGCGACCGCCGGGTTGCGGCCGACGACGCCGTCGCCAAGGATCGCAAGGCCAAGCGCGTTGCAAGCGGTGATGCGGGTGTCGCCCTGCACCAGCATCGCGGGCATGGGGAGCCCGGCGAGCAATTGTTCATGTTCGGCTTCGGTCATCACACCGGGCGCGCCCCGTCACGGAACCGCCGGGCGTTGGCGCGGTAGCTGGCGGCGGATTTCAACAGCCGGGCAATCGCCTCGGCATCCAACTGGCGGATCACCTTTCCAGGTGAGCCCATGACGAGGGAGCCGTCGGGGATCTCCTTGCCCTCGGTGATCAGCGCCCCGGCCCCTATGAGGCAGCCCTTGCCGATCTTCGCACCGTTCAGAAGGATCGCCCCCATACCGATCAGCGAGCCATCGCCGATGATGCAGCCATGCAGCATTGCACGGTGGCCGATGGTGCAGTTCGCGCCGATGACCAGCGGATAGCCGATATCGGTATGGAGGACCGAGTTTTCCTGCACGTTCGAGCCCGAACCGACGCGAATTTCCTCGTTGTCGCCGCGCAGGGTGCAGCCGTACCAGACCGACGCCTCAGCCTCACACACGACTTTGCCGATCAGGTTGGCATCCGGGGCGATCCAGGCGGTGGGGTGAATGTCGGGCAGGATGCCGTCAAGCGTATAGATCATCGGCGGGCGAACTCCTCGTTCAGGGCGCGGACAAAGCCCGAGAGCTGCGGCTGGCGGTCGCGTTTCAGCCGTTCTGCGGACAGGATGGTGGTCAATTGCGCGAATGTCTGGTCGAGATCAGTGTTTATGAGCACATAGTCATATTCCGCCCAATGGCTGATCTCGTCCCGACTTTGGGCCATGCGACCGGCGATGATCGCCTCGCTGTCCTGGCCGCGGGTGCGCAAGCGGCGGTCAAGCTCGGCGATGGACGGCGGCAGGATGAAGATCGACACCACTTCGCCGCGCATCGCCTGCTTGATCTGCTGGCCACCCTGCCAGTCGATATCGAAGACCGTGTCGATCCCGGCGGCCATCGCGGCCAGAACCGGGGCTTTGGGGCTGCCGTACAGGTTGCCAAACACCTCGGCATGTTCCAGCATGTCACCGGCAGCCACCATCGCCTGAAACGCCGCACGGCTGCGAAAGTGGTAATCGCGGCCGTCCACCTCACCCGGCCGGGGCGGGCGGGTGGTGGCCGAGACGGAAAAGCGCAGAGAGGTGTCCCAGGCCATGAGCATCTGGCTCAGCGTGGATTTCCCGGCGCCGGATGGCGACGAAAGGATCAACAGAAGCCCGCGTCGCAGCAAAGCCGTCGTCATGCGTCATTCCACATTCTGCACCTGCTCTCGCATCTGATCGATCACGGTTTTCAGGTCAAGCCCGATGCGGGTCAATGCGATGGACTGCGCCTTAGAACACAACGTGTTCGCCTCGCGCATGAATTCCTGCATCAGGAAGTCAAGCTTGCGGCCCACGGGATGGGGATCGGCCAGATGCAGCCGCGCTGCATCGATATGCGCGGCAAGGCGGTCAAGCTCTTCGGTCACATCGGTCCTGACCGCCAAAAGCGCAAGTTCCTGCGCCAGCCTTGTGGCATCCAGCGCCCCGTTCGCGGCCAAAAGCCGGGCCACGCCGTCTTGCAGGGCTTCAGCCTGGGGGGCAGCCCGGCTGGCGGCTTCCTGCGCGGCGCGGGCGGTCAGGTTGGTGATGACCGCTACCTGTGCGGCCAGAACCCCGGCCAAAGCCGCCCCTTCTGCTGCCCGCGACGCCGCGAAATCGGCCACAAGCAGAGCGAAATCGGACAGGATCGCCTGCCGCAGAGCATCAGGATCAGGGTCCTTGGCGGTGTCCGCCTGCACCCCCCGCAAGCCCAGCACTTCGGCGGCGCTGACCGGGCGCAGGGACAGACCGGCCGTCGTGGCAGCCGCTTCAACCCCGGCCAAGGCCGCCAGGGCTGCGGCAAGCTGGACCTGGTTCAACCGGAAACCCGCCTCGCCCGGCCTGTCGTCGCGCAGCAGCTTTAGCATCAGCGTGACGTTGCCGCGCGCCACCGTCCGTTGCAGGGTGCCCCGGATCGCCGCCTCCAGCCCGTCGATCCCGTCTGGCAGCCGCAACCGCAGATCAAGGCCCTTGCCATTGACCGATCGCAGGTCCCAGACCCAGGCATGATCGCCAAACGCCCCCCGCCGCGCGGCAAACCCAGTCATCGAGATCATGCGGCTCCCCCCATCCTTGACCCGGCGACCTGTGAGCCTGCGGTCGCGACATTTACCATTTGATTAGATTTTCCGCCGATTCCGAACGAACTGGGTTAGGCTTCTTCATGGCGTGAGGATCCCTATCCCCGCAAGGGGCAGGATGGAGGCGTAGATGACGATCAGCTTTCTAGACCAGTTCCGGCCTCGGCTTGTCGCGGCCCAACCCGCACCAGGCCCGGCTGCCGTCCCCGTGCCTGTGTTTGACGGTCTGGCGCAGGTTCGTGCTTACTGGGAGGGGTTGCGCTGCCGCGACGTGCTGCCGGGGCGCGCAGCCCTTGACCCGCGCGGGCTGGGCAATGTGCTTGACCGGGTGTTTCTGGCGGAACGGATCGGGCGCGGACTGGTGCAGGTTCGGCTTGCCGGGTCGGCCCTGACCGCCTTTGCCGGAAACGATCTGCGTGGGCTGCCGCTCAGCTGCATTTTCGACCCCGAGTGCCGGCCCGTGCTGGCACAGGTTCTTGAGACTGTCGTTCAAACCCCTTCGGTGGCCGAGCTTGACCTGGGCCCCGACCGTGGCCATCGCGGCGTTGTAGCGGCGCGGCTGGTGCTGTTGCCGCTGGCCGAAGATTGCGGAACCCGGCAGATTCTGGGTGCCTTCGGCTTTGCGCCCCAGGGCTTGCGCCCCTGCAAGCTGCAGATCATGGCCCGGCGCGAAGAACGGCTGTTGCTGCCCCCCGCGCCCGATGCTCGCCCGCCGGAACAGACGCGCTTTGGCCACCTGCGGCTGGTGCAGACCGAGGCCTAGTCCCGCACCCAGACCCTGGTCAAAGGGCCATGCGCCGACCAGCGTCGCGCTGGGCCGACAGTTCCTCGGCGACCAGGAAGGCAAGTTCCAGCGCTTGGCTGGCGTTCAGGCGCGGATCGCAGGCGGTGTGATAGCGGTCAGCCAGGCTTTCATCCGACACGGCGCGCAGGCCACCGGTGCATTCCGTCACGTCCTGGCCGGTCATCTCAAAATGCACGCCACCGGGGACGGTGCCCTCGGCCTTGTGGATGGCGAAAAACTCGCGCACCTCGCGCAGCACCGATTCGAAGGGCCGGGTCTTGTAGCCCGAGGCGGCCTTGATCGTGTTGCCATGCATCGGATCGCAGGACCAGAGCACCTTGGCGCCTTCTTCCTGCACGGTCCGGATCAGACGCGGCAGGTTGTCGCCCACCTTGCCCGCGCCGAACCGCGCGATCAGGGTGAGGCGGCCAGGCTCATTTTCTGGGTTCAGCTTGGCCATCAGGACCTTCAGATCCTCAGCCGTCGTCGTGGGCCCGCATTTCAACCCGATCGGGTTCAACACGCCGCGGCAAAACTCCACATGCGCGCCGTCGGGCTGGCGGGTGCGGTCGCCAATCCAGATCATGTGACCGGACCCTGCCACGTTCTGCCCGGTGATGCTGTCAACGCGGGCCAGCGCCTCTTCATATTCCAGCAGGAGGGCTTCGTGGCTGGTGTAGAAATCGACCCGCGCCAACTCGTTCGCAGTTTCCGAATTCACCCCGGCGGCGTTCATAAAGTCGAGCGCGTCGGAAATCCGGTTCGCCATCTCGCGGTAGCGTTCGGCCTTGTCATGCTCGGCAAAGCCCAAGGTCCAGGAATGCACCCGGTGAATATCGGCAAAACCGCCGGTGCTGAAGGCGCGCAAGAGGTTCAGGCTGGCCGCCGCCTGGGTATAGGCCTGCAGCATCCGCTGCGGATCGGGGATACGCGCCTCCAGCGTCGGTTCAAACCCGTTGATGATGTCGCCCTTGTAGCTCGGGAGTTCGACACCGTTGATGATTTCGGTCGGGGCCGAGCGTGGCTTGGCGAACTGGCCCGCCATCCGGCCCACCTTGATCACCGGCACGCGGGCGGCATAGGTCAGCACCACCGCCATCTGCAGCATCACCCGAAAGGTGTCGCGGATGTTGTCGGCGCTGAATTCAGCAAAGCTTTCGGCGCAGTCGCCGCCTTGGAGGAGGAACGCCTTGCCCTCGGCGGCAGCGGCGAGGGATTTCTTCAACCGACGCGCCTCACCGGCGAAGACCAGCGGCGGGTATTTGGCCAGCTGCGCTTCAACCGCACCCAGGGCGGACTGATCGGGATAGTCGGGCATCTGGATCCGGGGCTTTGCGCGCCATGCCGATTTCGTCCATGCCTTGGTCATCGTCGCTCTCCGGGGCCAAAAGCCTGCATGCAGGCGGATCGGGCAGCGGTATAGCCGTCCGTTTCCGCCTTTGCAAAGGGCGATTGGGCGAATTCCGCCCGGTTGGCCCCTTGCGGATGCGGGAAATTTCAGGTTCGCTGGCAGGAACACGACATCCAAAGGTCGCAGACATGTCACTCTTGCCGCAAAAAGCCACCCAGACCGCCAAGGCCACCGCGCCGCGCCGGTTCGTGTTTCTGCTGTTGGACCGCTTTACCCTGATCAATTTCGCCGGTGCGATCGAACCCCTGCGCCTGGCCAACCATGCCGCGGGCGAGATGCTCTATTCCTGGCGCCTTTGTGGTGAGGGGGTCGAGAAAAGCTGTTCGAACGGCGCGACCTTCCGGCTTGATCTCGGGCTGGAGGAGATGGAGCGGGACGACACCGTGCTGGTCTGCGGCGGGGTGGATATCCAAAAGACCACCACTAAAAGCGTCATCGCCTGGCTGCGGCGTGAGGCCCGGCGCGGCATCACCATCGGGGGCCTCTGCACCGCATCCCATACCCTGGCCAAGGCCGGGCTGCTGGACGGCAAGAAGGCGACGATCCACTGGGAAAACCAGGATGGCTTTGCCGAGGAATTTGACGATGTAAAGCTGACCAAGTCGGTGTTCGTGATGGACGGCAACCGCTGGTCCACGGCCGGGGGGATCAGTTCCATCGACCTGATGCTGAAAATCATTGCCGCCGACCATGGCGAGGATCTGGCCAATACCGTCGCCGACCAGTTGATCTATTCCACCATCCGCACCGATCAGGACACCCAGCGCCTGTCGATCCCGACCCGGATCGGGGTACGGCACCCGAAGCTCTCTCAGGTGATCCAGATGATGGAAAGCAATATCGAAGACCCGATGTCACCTGCCGACCTCGCCGAGGAGGTGGGCATGTCGACCCGCCAGCTAGAGCGTCTCTTCCGCCGCTATCTGAACCGCAGCCCCAAGCGGTACTATATGGAACTGCGCCTGCAAAAGGCGCGGAACCTGTTGATGCAAACCGACATGAGCGTGATCAACGTGGCGCTGGCCTGCGGTTTTGCCTCGCCCAGCCATTTTTCCAAATGCTACCGCAGCCACTATAACACCACACCTTATCGCGAGCGGGGTAGCCAGGGCATGCCGGGATCGTCACTTGGCGCGGGGCCGGTGCGGCTGTCGATCTAAGGCGGGGACGGCGGGGCTGTGCGCCCCGCCGCATTAGCTTAGAATACCGACTTGGCAAAAGGATCGGGCCCAAAGCGGTTCGCACCGGCGGTGCCGTTCGTCGCACTCCCAACGATCAGCAGAAGTTCCCAAGTGATTTGTGGTAAAGTGTAAACTGGCCAACTAACAGGAACGATTCGGTCTCTTCGTGATGAAGCGTTAGCGCGACGCCAACTTCTCAATCGCGTCTGCGGTTCGCTTTGTGTTGTTGTAAGTGCCAATGAGAATAAAGAACGCTCCGGCAAAGACGATCGCGTAGATCGGACCGCCGATGATGAACGCTAGACCGACACTTTGGCCTTGCCCTAACGCCATAAAGCCGGCACCCACCCCGACAATCACGATGACCATTGCGACAATCCAAACCAAGACGTCGAGCGACTTTATAACGAATTCACGCATGTCTAGTTTCCCTCAGATTTATGTTACGCGCGCACGCTGCCTCTATATGGGTCAGCGGTCGCAAGGCTATCTGACCAAAGCCACGAAGTCAATCAGAAGCGGTCAAAGGTGCCATCCGGTAGGCGGCACCGTTGTTGACCGACAAAAACCAGATCGACCCGTCCGGGGCCTCGACGACATCGCGCACCCGGCCAGTCTCATCGCTCACGATCCGCTCTTCGTCATAGCCCGTGGCAGACAGCGTGTCGGGGTTCAGCCGCCCCAGATAATCGCTGTTGAGCGAGCCAAAGAAGATATCGCCGCGCCAGGCCGGGATCAGGCTGCCGGAATAGACCATCAGCCCCGAAGGCGCGATCGACGGGTCCCAATAGTGCAAGGGCTGCTCCAACCCTGGCGAGGATATCCCGACGCCAATCACGTTGCCATCATAGTTGATCCCGTAGCTGATGATCGGCCAGCCGTAATTCTTGCCCCCCACGGGCGCGTTCAGCTCATCCCCGCCTTGCGCGCCATGTTCCACCGTCAAAAGCCGCCCGGTCAGGTCCAGGGCCGCACCTTGCGGGTTGCGGTGGCCGAGTGAGTAGACCCCCGGCAGCATGCCCGGCAACTGGGTTGCGGGCGCGCCCTGCCGGTCAATGTGGATCACCTTGCCCTCACCGCGCCTGGGGTCTTGCGCGGCCATGCCCTCGGGTCCGGTGCCCCGGTCGCCAAAGGTGGCAAAGATCGTGCCGTCCGAGGCTTCGACCAGCCGCGCGCCGAAATGCCGCCCACCTTGCGATCCCGGCGGCATCTCATAGACCGTGGCGAACCCCTCAAGCCGGGTGCCATCGGCGGCCAGAACCCCCTTGCCGATGGCGGTGCCCGACCCGCCCTCCTGCGGTTTGGCATAGGTCAGCCACACCTCGCGCGAGGTGGCGAAATCGACGGGGATCATCACGTCAAGAAGGCCGCCCTGCCCGTCAAGTTCGACCGCCGGCAGGCCTTCGATCAGCACCGGGTCGGTCAGGGGGGCGGCAAAGTGCTTTAGCCGGCCGTCGCGTTCGGTGACCAGAAACCCGCCATCCGGCAGAAAGGCGATGGCCCAGGGTTCGTTCAGCCCTTCGGCAACCACGGCAATCTCCATCGGGCCCGCCATGGTTTCGACCAGCGTTTCAGCACTGGCTGCGTCGGCGTGAACCACCATTGCAGACCCAAGACCAATCGCCACCAAACTGTTGTACCGCATGACCAAACCCCTCACCTCCGACGCATCCCCCCGGAGGCCTAAGCATATCACGCCGATTTGGCCGGGCTAGCCCATCCCCCTCACATCAGCGTTGGGCAATGCGGCGCGGCAGTCGAGCGGCGCATGGGCTGTCAAACCGCTTTTCTTTTCGCAGACGCCCCTCTAAGTTACCCGGCAGGATTGCGATCCAGATAGGGAGTCAACAATGAAAAAACTGCTTCTTGCGTCCGTGGCTGTCACGGCGTTCTCGGGTGCCGCGCTGGCTGAAGAAGTCAAGCTGGGCATCTTCATCGGCTTTACCGGCCCGATTGAATCCTTGACCGGCCACATGGCTGCGGCTGCCGATGCGGCGATGGCGGAAGCCTCGGCTTCGGGCCTGTTCCTGGGTGGATCGACCGTTGTGGGCGTGCGCGCCGACAGCACCTGCGCCATTGACACCGCTGCCGGTACCGCAGCAGCCGAGCGTCTGATCACCGCTGACGGGATCAAGGGCATGATCGGCGGCGATTGCTCTGGCATCACCGGCGCGGTCCTGCAGAACGTGGCCCGCCCGAACGGCATGGTCATGATCTCGCCCTCGGCCACCTCGCCCGCGCTGACCACCGCCGAAGATGACGGCCTCTTCTTCCGCACCGCGCCGTCGGATGCGCGCGAAGGCGAAGTCATGGCTGACATCCTGATGGAAAAGGGCGTCAAGTCGATCGCCCTGACCTATACCAACAACGACTACGGCAAGGGTCTGGCTGAAGCGATTGCCAGCGCCTTCACCGCCAAGGGCGGCACCATCACGATCAACGCAGCACACGAAGACGGCAAGGCCGACTATGCGGCTGAAGTCGCGGCTTTGGCCTCGGCTGGTGGCGATCTGCTCGTCGTGGCCGGGTATCTGGACCAGGGCGGCAAGGGCATCATCCAGGCCTCGCTTGACTCGGGTGCCTTCAGCCAGTTCGGTCTGCCGGGCGGCATGGTGGGCGACAGCCTGCCCGAAGCCATCGGCCCGGCGCTTGACGGGTCCTACGGCCAGGTCGCACAGTCGGATTCGGCTGGTGCGGCGATCCTGACCGAAATGGGCAAGGCTGCGGCCACCCCCTTCGACGCCACCTCGCCCTACACGATGGAGTCCTATGACGCCGCTGCGCTGATCATCCTTGCGATGCAGGCCGCCGGGTCGACCGATCCGCAGGTCTACAAGGACAAGGTTCTTGAAATCGCGAACGGTCCGGCTGACGGGTCGGGCGTCAAGATCCTGCCGGGCGAAATCGGCAAGGCGCTGGAGCTGATCGCCGCTGGCACCGCCATCGACTATGATGGCGCTTCGGGCGTGACGCTGATCGGTCCGGGCGAAAGCGCCGGCCGTTACAAGCAGTTCGAAGTCAAGGGCGGCGTCTACGAGACCGTCACCTTCCGCTAAGCCGAGAAAACCGGTTGACACAAAGGCGCGGCCCGGGCATCCCCCCGGGCCGTTGCACAAATGGCCGCCCGGTCCCGTGACGGGGACCCTGACAAGGCCAGCGGGGAGACGTGGATGATCGTAGTCGAGCACTTGCACCGGCATTTCGGCGGCTTTCACGCCGTTGACGGGGCGTCGCTGACCATCAAGACCGGCTCCATCACCGGGCTGATCGGTCCGAATGGCGCGGGCAAGACCACGCTGTTCAACGTGATCGCCGGGCGCTTGCCGCCCACATCCGGCCGGGTGCTGATGGACGGCGAAGATATCACTGGCCTTCCGCCGCATCAGCTTTTTCACAAGGGGCTCTTGCGCACCTTTCAGATCGCGCATGAATTCGGGTCGATGACCGTGCGCGAAAACCTGATGATGGTGCCCCCGCATCAGGCGGGTGAGGCGATCTGGAACAGCTGGTTCGCCCGGGGCCGCGTCGCCGCCGAGGAAAAGCGCATCCGCGAAAAGGCCGATGAGGTGCTTGAGTTCCTGACCATCAGCCATCTGGCCGACCAGAAGGCCAGCATGATCTCGGGCGGGCAGAAGAAGCTGCTGGAATTGGGCCGCACCATGATGGTGGACGCGAAGATCGTGTTTCTGGATGAGGTCGGCGCAGGTGTGAACCGCACGCTTCTGAACACCATCGGCGATGCGATCGTGCGGCTGAACCAGGAACGCGGCTATACCTTCTGCGTGATCGAACACGACATGGATTTTATCGGCAAGCTCTGCGATCCGGTGATCGTGATGGCCGAGGGCAAGGTGCTGGCCGAAGGCACCGCCGACCAGGTCCGCAGCGACGACCGGGTGATCGAGGCCTATCTTGGCACCGGGCTGAAGAACAAGGCCAAGGCGGAGGGGTTGCATGTCTGAACCCTTCCTCATCGGCGAAGCAATGACCGGCGGCTATGGCGCGGTCGACATCCTGCACGCCTGCACCATCGCCGTAGAGCTCGGTGAAATCGCAGTGATTGTCGGCCCGAACGGCGCAGGCAAATCCACCGCGATGAAGGCGGTTTTCGGCATGCTTACCCTGCGCGGTGGCCATGTGCGGCTGGACGGTGAGGATATCACCAGCCTTTCCCCGCAAGCCCGCGTTGCCAAGGGGATGGCGTTCGTGCCGCAAACCTCGAACATCTTCACCTCGATGACGGTGGAGGAGAACCTGGAGATGGGTGCCTTCCTGCGCCGCGACGACATCAAGGCCACGCTGGATCAGGTCTATACCCTGTTCCCGATCCTCAAGACCAAGCGTCATCAGGCGGCGGGAGAGCTTTCCGGCGGCCAGCGCCAGCAGGTGGCCGTGGGCCGCGCGCTGATGACCCAGCCCAAGGTCCTGATGCTGGACGAACCCACCGCCGGCGTCAGCCCCATCGTGATGGACGAGCTTTTCGACCGGATCATCGAGGTTGCCCGCACCGGCATTTCGATCCTGATGGTGGAACAGAACGCCCGCCAGGCGCTGGAAATTGCCGACAAGGGCTATGTCCTCGTGCAAGGTGCCAACCGTTTCACCGACACCGGCAAGGCCCTGATGGCCGACCCCGAAGTTCGCCGTTCCTTCCTGGGAGGATGACCATGCGTGCCCCGATTGCTGCCGTGATTGCTGGCCTGACGTTGCTGCCAACCCCGGCCCTTGCGGCCTTTGACTGCGTTCTGCAGACCTACTGCGCAATGGCAACCTGCGAGTCTGCGGGCGATGTTGCGGTCCTGATCAAGCAGGAAGGCGAGGTCTGGATCATGGACGACGGACAGGGATCACCGCCCTTGCTGGGAATGGCGATCGCTGGCGGGGCCGAGGAGAACGAGGTCACCATCGTCTTCGCGCCCGAGGACCAGGACCCCTCTCAACCCATCTCGGCTTTGCTTGACATCTATCCCACTGGCCAGCTTGCGTTCACGATCCACAGCCACGCGACCGGTGGGGTCATGGACATGACGGGCGTGCCGGTCAGCTATACCGGGCTTTGCGCGGGCGAAGGTGGCTGATGCCTTGTCCTTTGCCCGCCCCCCAACCCGGCCCCCAATCAGGACTATAAACCGATGGACGCGCTGAACGCCCTTGTCGCCTTTCTGAACTTCGTGTTCATCCCCGGCCTTGCTTACGGTGCGCAGCTGGCGCTGGGGGCGCTGGGGGTCACGCTGGTCTACGGCATCCTGCGCTTTTCCAACTTTGCGCATGGCGACACGATGGCCTTTGGCGCAATGGTCACGATCCTGATGACCTGGTGGTTTCAGGGCATGGGGATCAGCTTTGGCCCCCTGCCCACCGCGCTTCTTGCCCTCCCGTTCGGCATCGCAGCGACGGCGGGGTTCGTGCTTGCGACCGACACGGTGGTGTACCGTTTTTACCGGCGCAAAAAGGCCAGCCCGACCATCGTCGTCATCGTCTCGCTTGGCGTGATGTTCGTGATGAACGGGGTGATCCGCTTTATCATCGGGGTGGATGAGCAGAACTTTTCCGACGGCGCGCGGTTCCTGATCAACCCGCAAGAGTTCAAGACCTTCACCGGCCTGGCTGAGCCTTTGGCGATCAAGACCACGCAGGCGGTGACCGTGGTGACAGCGGTGATCGTCGTGGCCTTCCTGTTTTGGTTCCTGCAAAAGACCCGCACCGGCAAGTCGATGCGGGCGTTTTCGGACAATGAGGATCTGGCGCTTTTGTCCGGCATCAACCCCGACCGGGTTGTGGCGGTGACCTGGATCCTTGCCGCCGGGATCGCCACGATTGCCGGGGTGCTTTATGGGTTGGACAAGTCTTTCAAGCCCTTCACCTATTTCCAGCTCCTGCTGCCGATGTTCGCCGCCGCCATCGTTGGCGGGCTTGGCAATCCCTTGGGCGCGATTGCCGGTGGCTTTGTCATCGCGTTTTCCGAGGTGATGGTGACCAATGCATGGAAAAAGATTGCAAATTACATTCTGCCTGACAGCATGCAAGTTGAAGGCTTGGTGCAGCTGCTGTCGACCGATTACAAATTCGCGGTCAGCTTCACGATCCTGATCATCGTCCTGTTGTTCATGCCGACCGGCCTATTCAAGGGGAAATCCCTATGACCGCGCGCAACCTTTTGCTCTTCGCCGCGGTGGCGAGCCTGTACCTGATGACCGGGGTGTTCCAAAGCTGGAACCTGTCGCTGTCGATCCTGAACGCAGCGCTTCTGGCCACCATCGCGGCTCTGGGCGTCAACATGCAATGGGGCTATGCGGGGCTTTTCTCGGTTGGCACGATGGGCTTTACCGCGCTGGGCGGGCTTGCCGTGGTGCTGATCTCGGCTCGTCCCAATGTCGATAACTGGCAGGCGGGGGGCTGGGGCATCCTGCTGGCGCTGGTCCTTGGGGCGTTGTCGGTAGCAGGGGCGGTCATCGCGCGGCGCGCCTTGCCTGCGGGTCGGGGGCAGACCTTGGCGATCGTCGTGATCCTGATCGGCGGGTTCTTCCTGTTCCGCGCCGTCTTTGACCCCAACACCACCGCAGCTGAGGCGATCAACCCGCAATATGCCGGTAACCTTGGCGGCCTTGGCCTGCCCTCGCTGGCGGCCTGGCCTATCGGCGGCCTCCTGGCGGCGGCGGCGGCTTGGGCCATCGGCAAGACCGCGCTTGGCCTGCGGTCCGATTACCTAGCCATCGCCACGCTTGGCATCGCCGAAATCACCGTGTCGGTGATCAAGAACGAAGACTGGCTCGCGCGGGGGGTGAAGAACATCATCGACCTGCCCCGCCCCTGGCCCGTGCCCTATGAGGTAGAGCTGCAGCAGGACCCCGGCTTCCTTGACCTTGTGGCGCGCTGGGGGCTTGACCCGGTATCCGCCTCGACCATCGGGGTGAAGCTTCTTTATGCGGGCATGTTCGGGCTGGTTCTGGCCGCGATCATCTGGGCGTTCGAACGCGCGTTGAACAGCCCCTGGGGCCGGATGATGCGCGCGATCCGCGACAACGAGGTGTCGGCCGCCGCCATGGGCAAGGACGTGACCGGGCGGCATCTGCAGGTCTTTATTCTGGGGTCCGCCGTCATCGGCTTTGCGGGCGCGATGATGACCTCGATGGATGGGCAGCTGACGCCCGGGACCTATAACCCGCTGCGGTTTACCTTTCTGGTCTGGGTCATGGTGATCGTTGGCGGGTCGGGCAACAATTGGGGGACCGTGCTGGGTGGCCTCTTGATCGGCTGGCTGTGGCTGGTGGTGGAAAACATCGGGCCGAACATCATGGGGCTGATGACCTTGCCCTTCCCGGATGGGGCGCTCAAGGCGCATCTTCTGGGCAGCGCCGAACATATGCGGCTCTTGACCATGGGCGTGATCCTTCTTCTGGTCATGCGGTTCAGTCCGCGCGGCCTCATCCCCGAGAAGTGACCGCTTGCGACATTCTTTGTCGTAAAACCGCATGATCCGCTGCCCCGCCCCGGCCAGATTGACGCGGGGCAACAAGGGAGCGGTCCAATGAAAACCCATGCGCGCGTGGTCGTGATCGGCGGCGGTGTCGTCGGCTGTTCGGTGCTTTACCACCTGACCAAGCTGGGCTGGTCGGATGTGATGCTGATCGAGCGGGCGGAACTCACCGCGGGTTCGACCTGGCACGCGGCGGGCGGGTTTCACACGCTGAACGGCGACACCAATATGGCCGCCCTTCAGGGCTATACCATCAGGCTGTATAAGGAGCTGGAGGCGATCACCGGCATGTCCTGCGGCCTCCACCATGTGGGCGGCATCACCCTGGCCGACAACGCCCAACGCTTCGACCAGCTGAAAGCCGAACGCGCCAAGCACCGCTACATGGGCCTGGATACCGCGATCCTGACCCCGGCCGAGGTGGAGGCGATGACCGACGGCATGGTGAACACCGCCGGGATCCTCGGCGCGCTGTACGATCCGCTCGACGGCCACCTGGACCCCTACGGCACCACGCACGCCTATGCCAAGGCGGCCAAGATGGGCGGGGCCGAGATCGTGCTGCACACCAAGGTCACCGCGACCAACCCGACCCGCGATGGCTGGGAAGTGGTCACCGACAAGGGCACGATCACCTGCGAGCATCTGGTGAACGCCGCTGGCCTTTGGGCGCGTGAGGTTGGCGCGATGGCGGGCGTCTACCTGCCGCTGCTGCCGATGGCGCACCAGTATCTCGTGACCGACGACATCCCCGAAATCGTCGCCCGTGGTGGCCGCGAATTCCCGCATGTGATGGACCCCGGCGGCGAAAGCTATCTGCGTCAGGAAGGCCGGGGCTTCTGCATCGGCTTTTATGAAAAGCCCTGTGAGGGTTGGAGCATCGACGGCACCCCCTGGACCTGGGGGCAGGAGCTGCTGCCGGACGCCTATGGCAAGATCGCCGACAGTATCGAGTTTTCCTACAAACGCTTCCCTGCCCTGCAGCGCGCGGGCGTCAAGCGGGTGATCCACGGGCCGTTCACCTTTGCCCCCGACGGCAACCCCCTCATCGGCCCAGTGCAGGGCCTGCGCAACTACTGGTCGGCCTGCGCGGTCATGGCCGGGTTCAGCCAGGGTGGCGGCATGGGCCTCGCCCTGGCGCAATGGATGATCGAGGGCGAGGTGGAACGCGACCCGCGCGGGTTCGACGTGTCGCGCTTTGGCACCTGGACCACGCCGGGCTATACCGTCCCGAAGGTGATCGAAAACTATCAGATGCGCTTTTCGGTTGGCTACCCGAACGAGGAACGCCCCGCCGCCCGCCCCTTCCGCACCACGCCGATGTATGACACCAACACCGCGATGCGCGCGGTCTGGGGCCAGCAATACGGGCTGGAGGTGGTGAACTACTACGCCCTGCCGGGTGAGCCGACCTATGAAGAGCCGACCTTCAAACGCTCCAACGCTTGGGAGGCGACGCGCCAAGAGGTGATGGCGGTGCGCGAAGGCGTCGGCATCAACGAGTTGCAGAATTTCGGCAAATACCGCGTAACCGGCCCGAACGCCCGCGCCTGGCTGGACCGGATCATGGCGGGCAATATCCCGAAACCCGGGCGGCTTAGCCTCACGCCGATGCTGGCGCACAGCGGCAAGATCATCGGCGATTTCACCGTGTCTTGCCTGTCAGAGACCGAATATCAGCTGACCGCCAGCTACGGCGCGCAGGGCTGGCACTACCGCTGGTTTGAACAGAATGCCATGGACGGGGTGACGGTCGAAAACGTCTCGGACGCGCGGACCGGCTTTCAGATCGCCGGGCCAAAGGCGCGGGAATTGCTGGCCCGTGTCACCCGCAGCGATGTGTCCGCAGAGGCGTTCAAATTCATGGATGTGCGCCCGATGACCATTGGCATGGCCAATTGCATCGTCCAGCGCGTCAGCTACACCGCCGATCTTGGCTATGAGATCTTCTGCGACCACATGTCGGTGCGCCACCTCTGGGACGTGCTGACTGCTGCCGGGGCTGACCTTGGCCTGCGCGCCTTTGGCATGCGGGCGATGATGTCCTTGCGGCTGGACAAGTGGTTCGGGTCTTGGGGGCGTGAGTTCAGCCCTGACTACACCCCGGCGGAAACCGGGCTTGACCGCTTTATCCGCTGGAACAAGCCTGCGGACTGGATCGGCAAGGCCGCCGCGATGGCCGAGAAAGCGTCAGGGCCAAGGCGGCGGCTGGTCAGCTTTGTCGTCGATGAGACCGACGCCGATGTCGTGGCCTGGGAGCCGATCTGGCTGGAGGGTGCCGTGGTGGGGTTCTGCACCAGCGGTGGCTACAGCCATACCATGGGCAAATCGGTCGCCATGGGCTTTTTGCCCGCCGACCGCGTGCAGGATGACCTCGCCTGCGAGATCGAGATTCTGGGCGAACGCCGCGCGGCGACCGTGCATCTGGCCCCCTTGTGGGACGATGGTGGCCGGATGCGCGCCTGAATCAGGCCGGACCGGAACGCAAAAAGGGGGGCAGCGCGCCCCCCTTTTCATTCAGCGGCAGCGGTAGCCTTAGGCTGCGAACAGCACCAGCGCCTCATGCGCCTTAAGCGACAGGCGCGCGCCAACATAGCTGTCGGCATCGACGGCAAGTTCCGGGAAGAGCGCCAGCACTTCGGCCCGCGCCTCGGCGTCCAGCCCCGAAAGCGTGCGTTCGGCAGGCTGGAAGCTTTCCGTCCAGATCCCGTCAGAGCACACGATCTCATGCGCGTCGAACAGCAGGTGGATGTAACTGACACCACCTTCGGGCAGCACGCGCGTAGCCTCGATCTGGCCAACCAGATGCTTGGCGGGAACCAGGACCTCCGCCTCGCCGAACAACAGTTCTGCCCGGGCCCCCTCGATCAGGACGCGGTGCTGCGGTGACACCATCATGGCGCGGTCCGGCCCAAGGGTGCCAAAGGCCCCCTTGGCAATCCGCACCGGCTGCAATTCCGGTTGTGCCAAAAGGTCCAGCATCGAGAGCTCGCGCCGTCCGACCCAGCGCAGCTCTTGCAGGCCACGGTCGCGTGTGACCACCTTGTCACCCGGAACCAGCCTTTCAACCGCGACCTCGCCCCGGTCGGTCAATACCAGCGTTCCCGGCGTGAAGCAGATCAGCTTCTCGATCTCGTTGAAATCGATCTGGCCGATGATGACACCGCCAGCCTCGCCTGCGGCATCATAGATCGTGATCGTCCCGACCAGGTTCAAAGGATCAGTGCTGGTATAGGAAATCTCGACCCGGTCCCAGCCATAGGCGCTGAAATCGATGGTATCGTAATCGGTGGTGATGGCTTCCCCGGAATTACCACCGCCATCGATGATGTCGTTGCCGGTTTCAAGGATATCGTTCGTGGCGATGACAAAGACATCGTTCCCGGCCCCACCGACCAGCGTATCGGTCCCGTCACCACCAGAGAGCGTATCATTGCCGTCGCCGGCATCGATGCTGTCGTTGCCAAGGCCGCCATATAATTGGTCGTTATCGGCCTGCCCCAGCAGCGTATCGTCGCCGGCACCGCCAAACATTGTGTCATTGCCGGTGCTGCCGATCAGCGAGTCGCTGTCGGTCTCCGGTACTCCGCTGAACTGAATGTCAGAGACGCGAATGTACTGGAATGAGTTTCCGTTGTCGGAATAGGCAAGTTCGATCCGCGCAACCGGCCCTTCCACGTTGACCAGAACCGAACCAGTGACAGAGTTGGGACTGGTCCCGGCACCAACCGCCGTGACAGTGTTGCCAACCGTGCTCAGGTCCGCTTGCACTTCGATCAGGGAAACCGAAATCTCAGCGCCACTGGCATCATAGGCACGCACAGTAACGGTGTCGATGAACGAGCCAACGTCGATGTCGGACACGCGGAAGGCCACGTTCCGGACTTCATCGGCAAATCCGCTGCCCGCAACCGCGGAAAAGTTGATATCAATGCTGGCGGGCGTGGACGTAGACCCACCCGGTCGTGCAAGTTCCGCACTCGAGTTGGCATTGAACGTCTCACCGGCAGCCGTGTCGACATAGATCGGCGCATCCGCTGCGGTGCCTGTCCCGGACGACTCAACCGAAAAGGTCGATCCAGCAACACCTTCTGTATAGGAAACAGAGACATTGATGCCCCCGGTGTCCTGAGAGACCCCGCCAGACAGGTCGGCTTCGTCCGCCCCGGCGAGGGTCCAGTTGAAATCCAGGGCCTCATAGTCAGTCGAGGTGATGCTGTCAGGGCCGCCGTAGACCAGGTCGTCGCCGGTGCCTGCGTCAATCGTGTCATTGCCCGTGCCACCATAGATGGTGTCAAACACGTCCATGCCAGACCCGCCCGCACTGATGGAATCATCGCCAGCGCCGCCGGTCAACTCGTTGGCAAAATCATCGCCGGTCAGCGTATCATCACCGGACGACCCGATCAGGTTCTGGATGCCCGACAGGCTGTCGCTGCCCTGGCCGGTGGCGGTTTCGGTCACAAGACTGGCATTGACCGCCGTGGACGAGCCTGCAAACGACGCGGTATCGCGCTCCGATCCACCATAGAGCGTGTCGTCGCCAAGACCACCGTTCAGGGTATCTGCGCCAGTACCGCCGGTCAGCACGTTGTTGGCGGCATCCCCGACCAGGACGTCGTCAAAGTTCGACCCGATCAGATTCTCGACATCGACGAGGGTGTCGCCTTCGGCATCACCCCCGCTGCCACTGCCGCCAAGCGTAACCGACACACCAGAGCCCGAGTCGATATAGCTGGCGGTATCCGTCCCGGCATCGCCGTCGATCGCGTCGGCATCGGCCCCCCCGAAAAGGGTATCGTTGGCGGCGCCGCCAAACAGGGTATCAACCCCGGTGCCGCCATAAAGGACATCGGCGTCATTCCCGCCAGACAAAGAGTCGCCGTCAGTGCCGCCAAACAGCGTATCTGCCCCGGTGCCACCCGACAGGGTATCAATCCCGGTGCCGCCGTAAAAGATGTTCGCAGAGGTGTTGCCGTTGGTGACCGTGATGCTGTCGGCATAGATGGTGCCGACGATATGCTCGATCCCGGTAAGGGTATCCCGGTCGGCGTTGCCGTCGTTAGCTGGGTTGACGGTTGCATTTCCGCCGGTACCCAAGGACACGGTGATGGCTTGATCCCCAAGCGAGAAGTCGACGGTGTCGTTACCATCACCGCCATTCAGCGAGTCCGAGTCAGGTCCGACAAAAGTCCCCGCATAAAGATAATCGTCGCCAAGCCCACCAAACAGCCGGTCGTTCCCAGAGCCGCCCTCCAGAACGTCGTTGCCGTCTTCGCCATTCAGCGTGTCGTTGGCCGTCAACCCGACCAGTGTGTCATTTCCTGTGCCAGCCGAAATGCTGTCATTGAAGGTGCCGGTAAGCGTGGTATCGCCGGTCAGAGAGTCGTCGCCGGTTGTGCCAGTGATCGTTGCCATAGTGCTGCGTCCTCAACTCAGTCTTTTCTCTTGCTGCGAAACGTGACTTTTTTGGGTCAGGTTCGCGGTCCTTTGTAGCATTAATCGTGCAATTCCATGGGTTTACATCCCAAGGTTGCAAAGAGGCCCATTTCAGCCTGTCCCGCCCTCTTCCCGCGACCGCCCACAAAACCCACGTCAGACACCTGCCTTCGGATCACGACCGCCCACCCGTGCCGAAGGGAAGGCGGCAAGTTCATCGGCGCTGCGCAGCTTCGGGGATGGACCCAGTGTCATGATCTGTCGGGCCGTACCGATGCCGTTCAGCCGTGGATCATCCCTTTGAAAAGTTTCCATCTGACTACCGGCGGCCACACTCACCCTTTGCCCGGCGCGCAGGGTCGTGCCCGGCTTTCGCACGAACCCGCAGCCAAGACGGCGACTGCCCGGCAAAGGTGCAGGGTCGTCAGGGCAAGCAAGGACGGACTGGGGCATTGCCTAAAACTTACTCACTAAGCTCACTAAGGTTGTGGATAACTTACTCTGCAATGTCATACTTCCCTTGCAACCTTTGTGAAAAGCGGAAAATCGGCGGTCTTTGGCCGGACCTTGGTGGGAAATCGCCAGTCGCGTGTGGTGGTCGTGCGCCGCTGGATAGCGGCACCTGCACCCCGCCGCGCCGGCCATGGCGCGTTTGAAATTTTCCCCTGCATATACAGTGGTTTAAAGCCGCACCCCTGGTCGCCCCTCCCTCTACGGCTTGACAGGCCAGCAACGCGCTCCACATCCCCTAGTTGAATTCCCTAGGGATGCCAAAAATCGCATATTGGTAAAGACTGCGGCAACAGTGTTTCGAATTTTGCCGCAAAACGGCAGTTTCGACTTTTCTGGTCCGAAAAGCGGCGAATCATCCGTCGTCGCTGTCATGAGGTGGTGCCCGAGGCGAGACTCGAACTCGCAAGCCTTGCGGCGGAGGATTTTGAGTCCCCTGCGTCTACCATTCCACCACTCGGGCCCGGTATGGCCTTTAGTCAAGCTTGGGCGGCCCGTCAACCAGAGACGTCAACCAGCGGCGTCAGCTGGCGCGGTTGCCCGCAGACCAGCCAGCGCCGATCACAGCCGCGAGGCGGCGAAGGTGTCGCAATCGCCGATTTGCCCCGACTTCAGCCCGATCATGAACCAGCGTGACCGCTGCTCGGAGGTGCCGTGGGTAAAGGTATGCGGCATCGGGCGTTGACCCGCGCTGCGTTGCAAGGTGTCGTCGCCGATCTGGCGGGCGGCATTCACCGCCTCTTCCAGATCGCCCGCATCGACCACGCCAAGGGTCTGCGCCGCCTCACGCGCCCAGATGCCCGAGAGACAATCGGCCTGCAATTCGATCCGGACCGAGATGGCGTTGCTTTCGGCTTGGGCAGACTGCTGGCGGATACGGTTCGCCTCGCCCAGGATGCCAAGCTCGTTCTGGATATGGTGGCCGACCTCGTGCGCAACGACATAGGCCGCGGCAAAGTCGCCCCCCGCCCCCAGTTGCTGCGAAATCGTTGTGAAGAAACTGGTGTCGAGATAGACCTTGCGATCCGCCGGGCAATAGAAGGGGCCCGTCGCTTCGGACGCCCCACCGCAGGGTGACGCGGTGGCGGTCTTGAACAGCACCAGGGTCGCCGGGCGGTAAGTTTCGCCCAACTGGTCGCGAAACACCTTCGCCCAGATCTCTTCGGTGTCGGCCAGCACCACCGACACGAAATCGCCTGCGGCCCGGTCTGCCGGCGTCAGCGCGGCGGTCTCGGCGGAAGGGGCCGGTCCGCCTGCGGACTGGTCTTGCAACAGGGGGGTCACGTCGATGCCAAGAAACCAGCCGATCACCAGCACCGCGATCAAGCCGACCCCGCCCAAGCCGCCCGCCCGCGCACTGCCCGAGGCGCGGCTGGCGCTGCGCGTGCGGCGATCCTCGATGTTGGCGCTACCGCGCCGACCTTTCCAATCCATCCCGCTCTCCGATGCTTGCGTTGCACAGCCTTGACAGGGGCAGCTTAGCCCCAGCAACGCCGCGCGGAAACCCGGATTGACGCCGAACCGCGGCGGAAATCCGAAGCCCCCTTTCCCAGACCGCAATCGCACCGTAACACTGCGCCATCCGTTTTCCAGCCAAAGGTGCCAAGCGATGATCCTGACCGGCAAGAACCTGACCTGGCTTGCGACCCTTGGCTCAGCAACGCTGCTGGCGGGGGCGTTTGCGTTTCAGCATATCGGCGGGCTGGCACCTTGCGCGCTGTGCCTGTGGCAACGCTGGCCGCATGCGGCGGCGCTGGTGATCGGGGGGGGGGCGCTGGCCAGCGGCTGGCGCGGGGTGCGTTGGCTGGGGGCGCTGGCGGTGCTGGGCGGTGCCGGAATCGCAGGCTTTCACGCCGGGGTCGAGCAGGGCTGGTGGCAGGGATTGGCCAGCTGCACCGCCGGGTCAATCGCGGGAATTTCCGCCGCTGACCTTTTGAACCCCGCCGCCGATGTCGCCGCCCCGGTGCGCTGCGACCAGATCCCGTGGCAGATGCTGGGCGTGTCGATGGCGGGATGGAACATGGTCGTCTCGCTGGGGCTGGCGGGGGTCTGGGCCTGGGCGGCGCGCAAGGCCTAGCCCAAAAGCCGCTGATGTTCCTGGATCGCAAAGCGGTCGGTCATCCCGGCTACATAATCAGCCACGATCCGCGCGAGGGCGGTCTGGTCCTGCGCGGCACCGACATCGGCCTGCCATTCGGCAGGCAAAAGCTGCGGCTGGGCCAGAAACAGCGGGAAAAGACCATCCAGCTTTTCCGTCACCTCGGCCCGCACGGCCATGACCGATGGCGCGCGGTACATTCGCGTGAATAGAAAGCTGCGCACCGCCTTTAGGTCTTGAAACAACGGCTTGGAAAACCGGATCATCGTCAATCCCAACTGGCGGACATCCTGCACCGATCGTGGCTGGGCACTGGCCAGCCGGTTTTGCGCCACCGCGATCACATCCTCGACCATGCGGCCAAAGACGCGGCGCAAAGCCTCGTGCCGACGGCGCATCTTTTCCAGCCCGGGGTACAGGCGGTCCACTTCGGCAAAGGCGGGGCCTGTGACAGGGAGTTCCATGAGATCCGCCTCGTCAAACAGGCCCGAGCGCAAACCGTCGTGCAAGTCATGGTGGGAATAGGCGATGTCATCGGCAATGGCGGCCACCTGCGCCTCGGCCGACGCATGGGTGGCGAGGTCAAGGTCCCATTGGGCATTCACTTCGGCCAGGGCATAGGGCAAGGGGCCCGCGTGTTTGGCATCGGCGTTCGGTCCCGTCACCGGGCCATTGTGTTTCGCAATCCCCTCCAGCGTTTCCCAGGTCAGGTTGAGCCCGTCGAAATCGGCGTAGTGACGTTCAAGGCGGGTGACGATCCGCAAGGCCTGGGCATTGTGGTCGAACCCGCCATAGGGGGCCATCAACCGCTCCATCGCGTCCTCGCCGGTGTGGCCAAAGGGGGTGTGGCCCAGATCATGCGCCAGGGCCACCGCCTCGGCCAGATCGGTGTTCAGGTGGAGGACCCCCGCGATGGTGCGGGCAACCTGCGCCACCTCGATCGTATGGGTCAGGCGGGTGCGGTAATAATCGCCCTCATGCTCGACAAAGACCTGCGTCTTGTGCTTCAGGCGGCGAAAGGCCGAGGAATGGATGATCCGGTCGCGGTCGCGCTGAAAGGGTGACCGGAAGGACGACAGCCGCTCTGGCCAAAGCCGCCCGCGCGAGGCATCGGGGTGACAGGCGAAAGGGGCGAGCATCGGCATTGCCTTGTTGCGACCGGTTCCCTGACCTATATTCCGACCGAAGGCAGAAGCATACGGGAACAGCCATGGAACTTACCCTTCCCCCCAAGGTGACCGACCGGGCGTTCGCGCGCCTGGCCGAAATAGCCAGCCTGACCGGCGAGGCGCGTGCCTTGCGCGTTGCCGTCGATGGTGGCGGCTGTTCCGGCTTTCAGTACGACATCCGGCTGGATGACGCGGGTGCCGGCGATCTGGTGCTGGAAAAGGACGGCCAGCGCGTGTTGGTCGATGCGGTCAGCCTGCCCTTTCTGGCCAATGCGGTGATCGACTTTAGTGACGAATTGATCGGCGCGCGCTTTGTGGTGCAAAACCCCAATGCCACCTCAAGCTGCGGCTGCGGGACCAGTTTTTCGATCTGACGCAGATTTCCGCTGGCCAAGGGCGATGCAAGCCCTAGCTTCCGCGCGGTGCGAGGGGACTGGCCATGACGGTTGTTTTGATGCTGGGCTCGGCGCCCATGGTGACCGAGGCCGCGACTTGGCCCCGCGTGCCGTTTGACCGGATCGTGGCGATCAACAATGCCTGGCGGGTGCGCCCGGACTGGGACATGGCGGTTTTTCCGCACGACTTTCCGGTCGACCGTCAGGCTGCGCCCGGGCCGGACCAGTCGCTGATCACGCAAAACGATTTTGTACCAGCGCAGAACGCCTATGGCGGCTTTGTCTATGCCGGGGGAACCATGGCCTTTACCACCGGGTATTGGGCGCTTCATGCGTTGCGCCCATCGGTGATCGCCGTGTTTGGTTGTGACATGCAGTATCCGGTCGGCCAGAAAACGCATTTTTACGGCGAGGGCACGCCAGACCCATTGCGCAACGACATCACCCTGCGCTCGCTTGAGGCGAAGTCGGCGCGGCTGATGGTGCTGGCGGCGATGCAGGGCTGTGCGATGGTCAACCTGTCAGACGGGCCGTCGCGGCTGATCTTTCCGCGGGTCGTCCGGGGGCAGGCAGCGCAGGCGCTCCCCCTGCCCTATTGTCCTGACCTTGCCGCCTGCGCTTTGGCTGATGAAGCGGCGCTTGGCTATCTCGTCCCCTCGGGCCGCTACTGGGAAGAGACGGATCGCTTTGATCCCAAAGCCCTTGACCGGCTCGACGGGCTTTGGCTGCGGGCCGCGCAAGCTAACGTGCTTCAGACCGCTTGAAGCCGCGCGCCCGACCGGCCAAGATGGTCGTCCAAGGAAGGGCCTGTCATGAAAATCGCCACCTTCAACATCAACGGCATCAAGGCCCGGATCGAGGCTTTGCCCGCTTGGCTGAACACAGCCAATCCCGATCTGGTCTGCCTGCAGGAAATCAAATCGGTCGATGAGGCTTTCCCCCGCGAAGTGTTCGAAGCCTTGGGCTACCAGGTCGAAACCCACGGGCAAAAGGGCTTCAACGGCGTGGCGTTTATGTCAAAGCTGCCACTGTCCGACATCCGGCGCGGCCTGCCCGGCGATGGGGCCGACGAACAATCCCGCTGGATCGAGGCGGTGGTGGACGCAGGCCGCCCCTTGCGGGTCTGCGGGCTTTACCTGCCGAACGGCAACCCGGCGCCAGGGCCGAAATATGACTACAAGCTCGCCTGGATGGCAAGGATGGAGACCCGCGTCCGCGACCTTCTGGCGGCCGAGGAGAGTTTCCTGTGCCTGGGCGATTGCAACGTGATCCCGCAGGCCATGGATGCGGCACGGCCCGAGGTCTGGGCCACCGACGCGCTTTACCTGCCCGAAACCCGCGAAACTTACCGCCGGATGCTGAACCTGGGCCTGACCGATGCGGTCCGCGCCCGGATGCCGGGGCCGGGGGTCTATACGTTCTGGGATTATCAGGCGGTGGCGTGGGAACGGAACCACGGCATCCGCATCGACCATATTCTGTGCAGCCCGCAAGTCGCCGATCGGCTGGACGGGGTCGGGATCGACAAGGACGTGCGCGGCGGTGACAAGCCTTCGGACCATGTCCCGGTCTGGGTTGACATTGCCGCCTGATCCACGGCTTTTGCCGAGCAGCATGCGAACCGCCGGGGAAAGCCTGAATGACCGCAGATGTCACCGCCTTGATGGCCGATATCGGCCGCAAAGCCCGCGCCGCAGCGGCAGAGCTTGCCTTTGCCGGGTCCGAGCGCAAGGCCACCGCCCTTATCGCCGCAGCGGATGTGCTCTGGCAACGCCGCGACGTAGTCTTGGATGCCAACACGCTGGACCTTGACGCTGCCGCCCAAAAAGGGCTGACGCCCGCCATGCTTGACCGGCTGCGGCTCGACACCAACCGGCTGCGCGGCATCGTTGACGGCTTGCGCCAGATCGCCGAGCAGAAAGACCCGGTCGGTCGGGTGCTGGCCGAATGGGACCGGCCCAGTGGCCTCCATATCCAGCGCGTCGCCACCCCCCTGGGCGTGATCGGGGTGATTTACGAATCGCGGCCCAATGTGACCGCCGATGCCGGGGCCTTGTGCCTCAAATCCGGCAATGCGGTGATCCTGCGTGGCGGCAGCGAAAGCTTCCTTACGTCCGAGGCGATCCACGACTGTATGCTTGCGGGCCTGCGGTCCGCCAACCTGCCTGAGGCAGCGATCCAGTTCATCCCGACCCGCGACCGCGAGATGGTGACGGCGATGCTGCAGGCGGTCGACTATATCGACGTGATCGTGCCGCGCGGGGGCAAGGGCCTGGTGGGCCTGGTGCAGCGTGAGGCGCGGGTGCCGGTCTTTGCCCACTTGGAGGGCATCTGCCACGTCTATGCCGACCGTGACGCCGATCTGGCCCGCGCCCGCGCCGTGGTCATGAACGCCAAGACCCGCCGCACCGGGGTTTGTGGCGCGGCCGAATGTCTGCTGATCGACTGGCAGTTCTATACCAAGCACGGGGCGGTCCTGATCGAGGATCTGCTGAAAGCCGGGGTCGAGGTCCGCACCGAGGGTGAGCTTCTCAAGATCCCCGGAACGGTGAAAGCGGCCCCCGATGACTTTGGCCGTGAATTCCTTGACATGATCATCGCCGCCAAGCTGGTCGACGGCGTGGATGAGGCCATCGCCCACATCCGCCGCTACGGCAGCAGCCACACCGAAAGCATACTGACCGAAAACGACACCACCGCCGCCCGGTTCTTCGAACGGCTGGATTCAGCGATCCTGATGCGCAACGCCTCCACCCAGTTTGCCGACGGGGGTGAGTTCGGGATGGGGGGCGAAATCGGCATTGCCACCGGCAAACTGCACGCGCGCGGACCGGTGGGGGCGGATCAGCTGTGCAGCTTCAAGTATCTGGTGACGGGCAACGGGACGATCCGGCCTTAGGGTGAGGGTTCCGGACCTGCGGCACATTCCGGCAGGTCGAAGACGCTGGCGCAGACACTGCGGGCGAAGGTTTCTGCCTGGAGCAAGGTGTCATTGACGGAAGTGGGTTCGGTGTAGATGTCCCAGGAGACGCTGAGGCCCTCCCTTATATCCCGCCGCATCTGGCATCTGATCCTGCCATCCGAATAAGGTTGCGAACGGCAGACGGCAGCAACGGTCCCGACCTCGGCATTTGCGACGGTCACCTGACGCTCGTCCTCTGCCAAAGGATAATCCGCATCGGTCGCGGCCTCTGGAATACCGAAATCACCCAGCCGGATGCCATCCGGGTCGAAGAACACGACGTCGTCAGGCAAGGGCAGCGACTCGTGGTCCTTCGCTTTCGCGCAGAGTGTTTGTTCCCACGGCTGGATATCCGATGCCTCGCAACGTGAGGGCCATCGTCGGCCAGGGTCAATGGAAATCGCCTTTATATTCAGGCGTTCCGTGCCATTGGCGGTATCGCGGCAGACGCTTCGGCGATGCCCGGGCGAGAAAAGATACCGGGCATCATTTCGGGTATCGGGCCCAAGATGCACATTGACCGACTGGTCCCACCCGACCGACCCATCGACACCCGAAAGCGTCAGCGGAATTTCCCTCGCCATGCATTCGGCCGGGGCTGGACGCCGTTCCCAACGCTCAAAAGCCGCCAATCCAAGCCATAGTCCGGGCAGGGCAAGCACTCCAACGACATTCAATGCCACCAGACGCCCGCCCCCTAGCCCCAGCGACCTTGCCGTCAGCACGACCGCCCGGGCAATGACTGGAACCGGCTGCGCCCAGACGAAGAGGTCGAGCCAGATGTTTCCGGCCATGACCAGAACGGCGGGCACCTCGGCTGCTGAAAAGGTCGCAACCCCATAGCGAACCCCGAAACCGATCGCGAGGTAAACCGCGCACAAGGCAAGAAAGGCGCGCCAGCTGCGCATCGCGAACGGCAGGTTTATGATCGAAAACCATAGGAGGGCCAGAAGGATCAAGATCGGCAAAGCTTGACCTCGATGTTTGCTTCAAAACGCCAGCCGGATCGTCGTTTCGCCAATTTCGGTCACCAGACGGCGGGTTTGGCGGGCCAACTCCTCGGGCACCAGCGCGAAATGCACCTGACCGGCACCGATTTCTGCCGGGGGGTGCAGTTCGGTCAGGACCTCCCACAGGGCGGGGTCGATCTTGAGGCGCGTTGCCGTCGCGCGAATGGTCCAGCGTGACCCGTCCTGGGTAACGCGCACCTCACCGCCATAGGCCAAGGCGGTTTCAGCGCATTGCAACAGCAAGAACACCAGCCGCACCTCTTGCCGCGCCAGATCGGCGTCGCTGGTCCAGCCGAAACTGATCCGCCCCCCGCGGGACAGGTCGGCCAGGACCGACAGCACCTCGGCCCTTGCAAGGCGCTGGTCGGGACCTGCTGCGCCAAAGCTGATCCGAAAGAACCGGATCCGCGCCTGGGCATGCGCGGCACTTTCCGAGATCAGTGCCAGTTCAGGGGTCATTCCCCCGGCCTCCATCTGCATCAGTTCGACCCCATTGCCGATCGCGCCAACTGGCCCGATAAGATCGTGGCAGATGCGTGAGGCAATCAGGGCGCTAAGGTCGGGGCGGTCTTGCATGAGGTCACCTGAAGGAACGGACATGTTGGGATTTCTGGAACCGGGCATGTTGGTACATCACCCAGAGCGGCAGGACTGGGGTCTGGGTCAGGTCCAATCAGTGGTGGGCGCAAAGGTGACCGTGAATTTCGAACATGCCGGCAAGGTGGTTCTGGACTGCAGGATTATCACCCTGGTACCCCATTTCGGATCCTGACCGCTATACTGCGGGTTTGTTGCAGTTTCGCAACCCGGAATTGGCCTTGGCGCGCGACAGATTTGCTCAATTTTGTCCAAAGGTTGCAATGCACGGGCGGGCTGTCTAGATCAGCGCCACCACAGCCAAGAACGGCCCCCGATGATGATCGACGACCCCATTTACGCTGTACGGCTGGCCGTGACCGAGGGTGACCTCATCGCGGCGCAACGGCTGCGCTATGCGGTGTTCGTGACCGAGCTTGGCGCGACCGGCCCCCTGATCGATCACGCCAACCGGCTGGAGCGGGACGCCTTTGATCCGTTCTTTGACCACCTGGTGCTGGTGGACCGCCGCCGCGACCCGGGCGGGCTTGACCATGTCGTGGGCGTCTACCGGGTCATGCCGCTCGATCGGCGGGCGGCGGCGGGACGGTTCTATTCGGAAACGGAATACGATCTTGCACCGCTTCTGGCCTCGGGGCGGCGGCTGTTGGAGCTGGGGCGGTCTTGTGTTCACCCCGACCACCGTGGCGGCACCGCGATGTTCCTTCTGTGGAACGCGCTGGCCGAATATGTGCTGGACCGCGAGATCGACGTCATGTTCGGCGCGGCCAGCTTTCATGGCACCGACAGCGCCAAACTGGCCCAGCCGCTTTCCTGGCTTTACCATCACCACCTTGCCCCACCGGACATGCGCGTCCGCGTGCTGGCCCAACACCGTCTGCCAATGGACCTCGTGGTGCCCGACCAGCTGGACCGCAAGGCAGCGATGGCTGCGACCCCAGCCCTGATCAAGGCCTATCTGCGGCTGGGCGGCTTTGTCGGCGACGGGGCGTTCGTCGACCATGCCTTCAACACCACCGATGTCTGCCTGGTGATGGACACGGGCCAGATGTCGTTGCGCCACCGGGACTTTTACTTGCGCAAGTCCGGTGCCACATGACGGGCGCCCCATGACGGGCAGCTGGATCGACGCGCGCCTGCCGCCGTGGCAACCCGGTCTTTCCGATCGGCTGCGGCTGGCATGGCGGGGCAGCCTTTTGCTGGCGGTGGTCCTCGGTGGGTTTGTGCTGTTTGTGCCCTTACGCGCGGTCGAGGCGGTGGGTCTGACTAGGGTTCGACGCCCCGCCCGCCCGCTGACGGGACGCATCGCGCAAGCGGTTTGCCGACTGGCCTTGCGCATCCTGAACCTGCGCCCGTCCCGAAAGGGCCAACCGCAAAGCGCGCCAGGGGCGTTCGTGGCCAACCATTCCGGCTGGCTGGATGTTTTCGTGCTGAATGCGGCTTTGCGGGTGACCTTTGTCGCCAAGGCCGAGGTGGCGGGCTGGCCGGGCATCGGCGTGCTGGCGCGCGCGACCGGAACACTGTTCATCACCCGCAAAGGCACCGAGGCAAGGCGGCAGCAGGCCCAGCTTGCCAGGCGACTTTCGGCGGGCGACGCTCTTTTGTTCTTCCCCGAGGGGACCTCGACGGATGCCTTGCGCGTGCTGCCGTTCAAGAGCACGCTTTTCGCGGCCTTCTTCGACCCGGCCTTGCAGGAACCGCCCCGGGTACAGCCCGTCACCGTGGTCTATCATGCTCCGCCCGGCTGCGATCCGCGGCACTATGGCTGGTGGGGCGACATGACCTTTGCCGGGCACCTGGCGCGGCTGTTGGCGACACCGGGGGCGGGCCGGGTCGAGGTGATCTTTCACCCCGCCCTTGCCATTGCCGATCATGCCGATCGCAAGGCCCTGGCGCTGCGCTGCGAGGCGGCGGTCCGCAGCGCGCATCCCGGTGGCCAGATTACCGACTAGATCACCATGTCGTCGCGATGGATCAGCGCCGCACGGCCTTGGTAGCCCAGGATCGCCTCAATCTCACCCGACCGGTGACCGGCGATCAGCTTGGCCTCAGTTGCGGTATAACGCACAAGACCCTTGCCCAGCACCACGCCTTCGGGCGACAGGATCGCCACCGGCTCCCCCCGCCCGAAACTGCCGGTGACGCGGGTGACCCCGGCGGGCAGCAGGCTTTTGCCAAGCTGAAGGGCTGTCACGGCTCCGGGGTCAAGCCGCAATTCGCCCCTTGGTTTCATCGCGTTGATCCAGCGTTTGCGCGCCTGCTGCGGGTCGCCTTGCGCGACAAACCAGGTGCGCGCTGCACCTGTCGCCAGGGCCTGCAAGGGCCGCATGCCAAAGCCTTCCATGATCGCCATGGCGCAGCCGCCCGCCACGGCGGTCTTGGCGGCCAGAAGCTTGGTCTTCATCCCGCCTTTGGACATGCCGGAAATCGGGTCACCCGCCATTGCCTCGATCTCTGGCGTGATGGCCTCCACCACGTCGAACCGGGTGGCTGTCGGGTCTTCCTTGGGGTTGGCGGTGTAGAATCCGTCGACATCCGACAGCAGGATCAACTGATCCGCCCCCACCGTCACCGCGATTTGCGCCGCCAGCCGGTCATTGTCACCAAAGCGGATTTCATCCGTCGCCACGGTGTCATTCTCGTTCACGATCGGCACGACGCCCAGACCCAGCAGCGTTTCCAACGTGGCGCGAGAGTTGAGGTAGCGGCGGCGGTCCTCGGTATCTTCCAGCGTCACAAGCACCTGACCCGTGGTGATGCCGTGCGGCGCGAGCACCTCTTCATAGGCGCGGGCGAGGCGAATTTGCCCCACGGCGGCAGCGGCCTGCGATTGTTCCAGCGTCAGCACGCCGGCCCCAAGCCCAAGCACCTTGCGGCCAAGGGCGATCGACCCCGACGACACCAAGACGACATCGGTGCCGCGCGATTTCGCCTCGACCACGTCCAGCGCCAGTGCCGCGAGCCAGGGCTGTTTCAACCCGGTCGCACGATCCACCAGCAAAGCCGAGCCGATCTTGACCACCAGCCGCTTGGCATTGCGGATGTCAGGCGTCACGGCTGCCATGGCCCCGGCTCCTCCACCGGGCCCTCGCCGTGGATCGTGGCATAGATCTTGCGCAGGGTTTCCGGCAGACCCTTGCCGCTGACACCCGAGATGACCAAAACCGCGCCGCCGCTGGCCTTTTCCAGCGCACGGCGGCGGTCGCTGATCTGCCGGGCGTCCATCGCATCGGTCTTGTTCAGCGCCACGATCCGGGGCTTGTCGCCGAGGACGTCGGAATAGGCCTCAAGCTCGATCACGATGGTGCGGTAATCGGCGGTGATGGTGGAGGACGTCCCGTCGACCAGATGCAGCAGCACCTTGCAACGTTCGACATGCGCAAGGAACTGCGTGCCAAGGCCCCTGCCCTCGCTTGCGCCCTCGATCAGGCCGGGGATGTCGGCCATGACAAACTCGTGTCCGTCGATGCCGACGACACCCAGGTTTGGGACCAGCGTTGTGAACGGATAGTCGGCAATCTTGGGTCGCGCGTTCGACACAGCAGCCAGAAAGGTGGATTTCCCCGCATTGGGCAAGCCCACCAGCCCCGCATCGGCAATGAGCTTCAGCCGCAGCCAGATCGTCCGCTCGATCCCGTCCTGCCCCGGGTTCGCCCGGGCCGGCGCGCGGTTGGTACTCGACTTGAACTGCAGGTTGCCCCAGCCGCCGTTGCCGCCCTTGGCCAGGCACACCCGCTGGCCCACCTGCGTTAGGTCGGCCAGCACGGTTTCCTCATCCTCATCCAGAATCTCGGTGCCCAAGGGGACCTTCAGGATGATGTCGTCGCCGGTCTTGCCGGTCTTCTGGCTGCCCATGCCGGGCTGACCCGACTTGGCGAAGAAATGCTGCTGGTAGCGGTAATCGATCAGGGTGTTCAACCCCTCGACCGCCACCGCCCAGACCGAGCCGCCATTGCCGCCGTCGCCGCCATCCGGCCCGCCGAATTCGACGAACTTCTCGCGCCGGAAAGATACGCAGCCTGCACCGCCGCCGCCAGAGCGGATGTAGACACGGGCGAGGTCCAGGAATTTCATCGGTTTTTGGCTTTCGGATCGGGGCTCAGGCCTTTCCGATACAGGAAGGCCGCCCGTACCTCAAGCAAGGGTCGGACTGGCGGGGGTAGCTCTTAGCCTGCGGTCACGTCGTGGCGGTAAAGCCAGTCATAGCGCGCCATGAGGCGGCCGGGGGCAAACCGGCCCAGCAGTCCAAGCCCGGCATGGCCGATCAGTCGCGCCGCACCCGACAGATGATAGGCCCGCGCGTTGCCGTTGGCCGCCGCTACAACGCGGCTGGTCCGGGGTTTGCGCCGGTCGGTATAGGCGGCAATGGCGCTGGCAAGACTGTCCTGGCGCGCCACGGCATCGGCCAGCACCCAGGCATCCTCCAGCGCCATGGCGGCACCCTGGGCCAAAAACGGCAAGGTGGGATGCGCGGCGTCGCCCAGGATCAGCGCCGCCCCCGACGGCAAGGCCCGCCCCCAGACCTTGGCGACCGGATGGCGGAAAAGGCCCCAAAGCCAGGGATCCTCAACCTGGTCCAGCCAGCCCCTGACGCGGGGCGAAAAGCCGGCGAAGGCCAGGCGCAGGTCGATGGCATCATCGCGCAGGGTCCAGCTTTCCTCGACCCAGCGGCTGCGTTCCTCGACCGCAACGATGTTGCGCAGGGTGCCGCCGCGCAACGGATAGCTGACCAGATGGCGCCCGGGGCCCATGTGAACCTCGGCCTCGGACGGGCTGCCAGGTTCCGCCGGGATCAGCGCGCGCCAGGCGACTTGGCCCGTAAAGAACGGCGGTTCCGCCCTATCAAGCGCCGGCCCGTTCACCAAGGCCCGGGTGACCGAATGCAACCCATCGGCACCGATTAACAGCGGGGTCTCGATCGTTTCGCCCCCCGCCAGCGTCACCTGCGGACAAGCCCCGTCCAGACCCACACCAGTGACCCGCGACACCAGCCGCAGCGCCACCCCGGCCTGACCCGCCGCCTGGGCCAAAAGCGCTATCAGATCGGCGCGGTGGACGAAATGATAGCCAAGCGTTGAACCCAGCCGGGTCAGGTCCAGCCGCGCGACACCGCTGCCGGTCACCCCGTCGATCAACTGCACCGCCCCTGCCCGCGTCGCCACCGCGGCAAAGGCCGGTTCCACCCCCAGCGCGCGCAGCACCGCCAGCCCGTTGGGCGAGATCTGCAATCCCGCCCCGACCTCGCGGATCGCGTCGGCCTGTTCCAGCACCGTGACCGCCGCCCCACGCCGGGCAAAGGCCAAGGCAGCCGCCAGCCCGGCGACCCCTGCCCCTATGATGGTGACGGATTGGCCGGTCAGTTGCATCCTCTGCCCCCGAATTGACAACGCCGGACCAAAGGCCCGGCGTCAGTTACCCTGATTGCATGCACGCCGGTCAATCGGGGCTTAATCCTCGCGGTGAACTTTTTCGCGGCGTTCGTGACGTTCCTGGGCTTCCAGCGTCATGGTGGCGATCGGGCGGGCGTCAAGCCGCTTGAGGCTGATCGGCTCACCCGAGACATCGCAATAGCCAAACTCGCCATTTTCGATCCGGCGGAGGGCGGCGTCGATCTTGCCCACCAGCTTGCGCTGCCGGTCGCGGGTGCGCAGTTCCAGCGCACGGTCGGTTTCCTCGGACGCGCGGTCGGAAATGTCGGGGACATTGCGACCACTGTCTTGCAAGCTACCAATGGTATCTGCGGACTGTTCCAGCAGTTCCTGTTTCCACACGATCAGCTTGCGGCGGAAATATTCCAGCTGCCGGTCGTTCATGAAGGGTTCGTCCTCGGCGGGACGGTAATCGTCTGGCAGGAAAACTTCGGCCTTCATCGACACTCTCTCCTTTGTGCCGGATCGCTCCGACAGGTGGGCTTCAGTCATGATACGCTCCCGTTGGCGGGCGTGTACCGCATGGCCTTTGGATTGTCACTAGCGGTTGCGAGAATTTGTGACTGCAGCTAGGCTTTGTGCAGGCCCAGGTAACAGAGTGTTGAAAGCTCAATGAAATTCACCTCGACTGCCGGCTATGTCGCCTCGGATGACCTGACCGTTGCGGTGAATGCCGCCGTTACGCTGCAGCGCCCACTTCTGGTCAAGGGCGAGCCTGGAACCGGCAAGACCGAACTTGCCCGGCAGGTTGCGGCCTCGCTTGGGCTGCCGCTTCTGGAATGGCATGTGAAGTCGACCACCCGTGCGGCTCAGGGGCTTTATGAATACGACGCGATCAGCCGCTTGCGCGATGGCCAGCTTGGCGACCCCCGGGTGAACGATGTCGCCGCCTATATCCGCAAGGGCAAGCTGTGGCAGGCCTTCGAGGCCGAGGCCAGGGTCGTCCTTCTGATCGACGAGATCGACAAGGCGGATATCGAGTTTCCGAACGATCTTCTGCAAGAACTCGACCGGATGGAGTTTCACGTCTACGAGACCGGCGAGACGGTGCGTGCCCGCCAGCGCCCGGTGGTCATCATCACGTCGAACAACGAAAAGGAACTGCCCGACGCCTTTTTGCGCCGGTGTTTCTTTCACTACATCCGCTTTCCCGACCCCGAAACGCTTGCAGCCATCGTGCGGCTGCATTTTCCCGGCATCAAAGAGGCATTGCTGGCCGCCGCTTTGTCGCAGTTCTTCGAATTGCGCGCCATGCCGGGGCTGAAAAAGCGCCCCTCGACCAGCGAAGTGCTGGACTGGCTGCGCCTGCTTCTGGCCGAAGACCTTACACCCGAGGATCTGCGCACCGATACCAAGACCGCCCTGCCCCGGCTTTACGGGGCCCTTCTCAAGACCGAACAGGATGTCCAGCTCTTTGAACGGCTCGCCTTCCTCGCGCGGGGCGAGCGGTAGCGATTCGGTTATCCACAGCTCGCGCAGGGGTCCGTTGCGAGGGATTTGTTCGATTATTGAAACATTTCGTGAGCCCTGTGGATAAATCTGGCGGGTCCGGCCATCCGACAGGCGAGGGGTAGTGGCCCGAAAAATCTGGACAATTGCAGAATTGACTCTGGCGGGGGACGGGCGGATCACGGGAACGCGGTCCGTTCTGCCGGGGCCGGGTCAACCTGGGGCTGCCATGCGCCTGCCAATCGCCTTTGCCGCTGCGCTTGCGGTTGCTGCCTGCGCGCCTGCAACCCAGGTGTCGAAAAACGGCACCGAGCCCGAGACGGGCGTCGGCTTTGGCCGGGCCACCAGGGGGGCTGTTCAAATGGGGGCGGGGGCTGGGTCATCCCTGGCGCGCGACTTCATGGACCTGACTTTTGCCATGGAAAGCGGGCGGTCGCTGGCGGTGTTCAGCCGCTTTGAAGGCCCGGTCAGCGTGGCCCTGACCGGCACGGTGCCCCCGACCGCCGCCGCCGATCTGACGGCGCTGGTGGCACGGCTGCGCGACGAGGCCGGGATCGATATCGCCATCACCGACGCCGCCCGGGCGACAATCACGGTCGAATTCACCGCGCGCAGCACCCTGCGGCAACTCGCCCCGCAAGCCGCCTGTTTCGTAGTGCCGAATGTGGGCTCACTGGCCGAATACCGCCGCAAGCGCGGCACCCCGGCGGTGGACTGGGCCGAGGTGACGCAACGGAAAACTGCGGCGATCTTTGTGCCCTTTGACACCAGCCCGCAAGAAATCCGCGATTGCCTGCACGAGGAACTGGCCCAGGCGCTGGGCCCCTTGAACGACCTTTACCGGCTTTCGGACAGCGTGTTCAACGACGACAATTTCCATTCGGTGCTGACCGGCTTCGATATGACGATCCTGCGCACAATTTATTCTCCTGCTCTGGTCAGCGGCATGACCCGGGCCGAAGTGGCGGCACAGTTGCCGGCGCTTTTGGGCAGCGCGTCGCTGGGTTCGGTCGCCGAGGGTCCCTCGCCCTGGGTCAAAGCGATCGAAGCCGCGCTGGGGCGCCAGGGTTCGGACAGCGCGCGCAAGGCGGCGGCGGATCAGGCGCTGGCCCTGGCCAAGGCGGCGGGCTGGCAGGACGGTCGGCTTGCCTTCAGCTATTTCGCCGTGGCACGGCTTTGCGCCGGAAGCGACCCGGACCGCGCACAGGACGCCTTTGCCCGGGCGGCGGCGCTTTATGCCCGCCAGCCCTCGGGTGCCTTGAAGGTCGCCCATATCGACATGCAACTGGCGGCGATGGCGCTGTCGAAAGGATTGCCGGACACCGCGATTGGGCTGGCTGACCGGGCAATCCCGGTCGTCGCCTCGGCAGAAAACCCGGCACTTCTGGCCAGCCTGATGCTGATCAAGGCCGAGGCGCTTGACCGGCTTGGCGACACCGCCGGCGCCGCGGCGCTTCGGATGGACAGCCAGCCCCTGGCGCGCTATGGGTTTGGCGCAGACCACGGGGGACAGGACCGCATGCGCGGGATCTCCTCCATGGGCGAAAGCGGGTCGCAAGGCTAGGGCCGTCGCAAGGTTGGGGCGCGTCGCAAGGCTGGGGCGCGTCGCAAGGCTGGGGCGGGTTGGACGCTCGGGCGGGGTCAGTCCCCAGAAGGATCGGGGGCAGAATGCTGGTGATTGGCGGGATGGTGCTGGGGGCAATCGGCGGCGGGCTTTACGCCCGGCGGCATGGCGGCAAACCGGCGGACATGGCGCAATATGCCGCCGGATTCGGGATTGCCCTTGGGCTTGTCGGCCTCTTTTTGACGTTGGTTCTAGACGGGCTTTTGTTGGGCTGACGCGGTGTTCCTGCCGTTCTTCCAGACCCTGCGGGAAGAAGGCGTGCCGGCCTCGCTACGCGAGTTTCTTGCCTTTCTGGAGGCCATGTCTGCCGGGATCGTGTCCCTTGACCCCGACGGATTTTACCATCTGGCCCGCGCCATCCTGGTCAAGGATGAACGCCATATCGACCGCTTCGACCGTGCCTTTGCCCGCAGTTTTGCCGGACTGGCCACCATTGCGCCCGAAGCGGTGCTGGAGGCGCTGAAGCTGCCGCACGACTGGCTGGAAAGGCTGGCTGAACGGCATCTGACCCCCGAAGAGCAGGCGGCCGTGACCGCAGCTGGCGGGTTCGACACGCTGATGGAAACGCTTCGCAAACGCCTGGCCGAACAGCAGGGCCGCCATCAGGGTGGATCGAAATGGGTCGGTACGGCCGGAACCTCGCCCTTCGGGGCCTGGGGCTACAACCCCGAAGGCGTGCGGATCGGCCAGGACCAGGGCCGTCACGGCCGCGCCGTCAAGGTCTGGGATCGCCGCGAGTTCCGCAATCTGGCGGGGGACGCGGCGCTTGGCACCCGCACCGTCCAACTGGCCCTCCGCCGCCTTCGCCGCTTTGCCCGCGACGGCGCGGCGCAAGAGCTTGATCTGGACCACACCATCCGTGCCACGGCGGCGCAAGGCTGGCTTGACGTCAAGACCCGGTCCGAGCGTCGCAACGCGGTCAAGGTGCTGCTTTTGCTCGACAGCGGCGGCTCGATGGACCCGCATGTCCAACTGATGGAAACCCTGTTCACCGCCGCCCGGGCCGAGTTTCGGCATCTCGAGGTGTTCTACTTTCACAACTGCGTCTATGAGGGCCTCTGGCGCGACAACCGCCGCCGATGGCAGGCCCAGACCCCGACCCAGGATGTGATCCGCACCTATGGCCCGGACTGGCGGCTTATCCTCGTCGGTGACGCCGCGATGAGCCCCTATGAGATCACCCATGCCGGCGGCGCAAACGATCATTGGAACCCTGAGGCCGGCGCGGTCTGGCTGACCCGGCTTTGCGCCCAGTGGCCCGCGCATCTGTGGATCAACCCGGTCACCGAAGCCCACTGGGGCCATAGCCAGTCGACCGGCCTGATCCGGCAGATCGTCGCGGACCGAATGGTGCCGATGACGCTGGACGGGCTGGCCCGCGGGGCGGCGCTTTTGCGCTAGACTGCCCCCTGCCTCGGCAGGGGGCATGGGGGCTTTGCCGAACCGATCCGCCCCCCTATATCACGGGGATGACCAAACTTGCCCTTCCGCTCCTGCTGGCCGCCCTTTACGCCTTCCTGATGCTGCGCTTTTCGATCTGGCGCACCAGCCGAATGCTGGACGCTCAGTCGAAACCCCTGACCGATCCGTCGATCACCCGGCTTGCCGACCAGATGGCGCAGGCGATGGACCTACCCAAGATCGAGGTGAACGTGTTCGAGGTCGAGCCGGTAAACGGCCTTGCCGCCCCTGACGGGCGCATCTTCCTGACGCGTGGCTTTCTGAACCGCAAGGCGCGCGGCGAGGTGACGGCCGAGGAATTGGCCAGCGTGATCGCACACGAGCTTGGCCACGTCGCCCTTGGCCACATGGGGCGGCGGATGATCGACTTCACCGGCCAGAACGCGGTCTTCGTGATGCTGTCGGCGGTCTTGAACCGGTTTGTGCCGGTCATCGGTTTTTGGATCGCCCGGCTGATTTCGACCGCCCTGATGGCCCGGCTGTCACGGCGCGATGAATTCGAGGCCGATGCCTATGCCTCGGCGCTCTTGATCAAGGCCGGGATCGGCACCGGGCCGCAGAAATCGCTGTTTCGCAAACTGGGTGCCCTGACCGCCCACCCGGGCGACGGGGTACCTGCCTGGCTGTTAAGCCACCCGCGCGCCGCCGAACGCATCGCAGCCATCGAGGCAAACGAATCCCGCTGGCTGGGCTGGGACCCGATTTCCTAAGCAGGAAATCGTGAAAATTCCTTTTTTCAAGGAATTTTCCCCCACCGCCGGGTCAGCGCCACAGGCGTGCCGTCAGTCGTGCGGCCTTGCGCGCCTTGTCGGCCATCGCCTTGGCCTCGTCGCTCTGCCGCCGCTCTTCGGGGGTCAGCTCGACCTCGGCTTTGCCGCGCCGCGCCAGGAAATTGATCCCATGCGACATCGCCCGGTTGAAGAACAGTCGCAGCAGCATCGTGAACAGCCGGTTCAGGTCCATCCGCGCGCCCTCATTCCTCGAACAATTCCGGTTGATCGTCAGACGGGGCCTCGTCGTCGTCAGACAAGGCTTGCCCGGGGGCGGGACGGCTGTCCAAAAGCCCCGCCGCGCGCAATTCTTTCAGGCCGGGCAGATCGCGGGCAGAGGACAAGCCGAAATGGTCCAAGAACGCCTCGGTCACCACAAAGGTCACCGGCCGGCCGGGGGTCATGCGCCGGCGGCCAAGCTTGATCCAGCCCAGTTCCAGCAATTGGTCCACCGTACCCCGACTGACCGCAACGCCACGGATCTCTTCGATTTCGGCGCGGGTGGCAGGCTGGTGATAGGCGATGATGGCGAGGGTCTCGATCGCGGCACGGCTCAGTTTGCGGGTCTCGACGGCCTCAAGGTGCATGAGGTGGCCCAGATCAGGCGCGGTGCGCAGGGCATAGGCATCGCCGATCTTGACCAGGTGCACGCCCCGCCCTTGATAGCGGCGCGTCAGATGGACCAGCGCCTCGGCCGGATCCGACCCGATGGGCAGGCGCGCCTCCAGGTCGGCCAGGGTCACCGGCGCGGCCACGGCAAAGAGGATGGCTTCCACCATCCGCTCTTGCTCGGCCATGGGTGGTGCCGGGAACAGGCTGTCGATCGGCTCATCGCTCATCGATCGCGACGCCGGATCTGGATCGGGGCGAAGGTATCGCCTTGGCGCAGCGCCAGCTTGCCAAGCTTGGTCAGTTCCAGCACTGCGGCAAAATGTGCGGCCGTGGCCGACCGTCGCGCCATCGGGGTGGCCGCCCACCCCTCAGGCAGAAAGCTGGTCAGATCGGCCCAGTCGACCGCGCTGCCGATCAGCCCGCGCATCCGGTCCAGCGCCTGTTCCATGGTGTAGACCTGATCGCGGTCCAGCACAAAGGGGCGAAAGTCATCACGGGTCCGGATCCTTGCATAAGCACGCATAAGGTCAATCAGCGACGCGCTATACCGCACCTGGCGCGAGCGGGTAAGATCAGCGACCAGACCGCGCGCAAAGAATTGCCGCCCCAACTGATCACGGGCCATCAGCTGCGCGGCCGCGGCGCGCATCGCCTCCAGCCGTTCCAGCTGAAACGCCAGATGCGCGGCAAGGTCTTGCGCACTTGGCCCCTCGTCCCCAAGCTCCGGCGGCAACAAGAGGCGCGATTTCAGGAACGCCAGCCAGGCCGCCATCACCAGATAATCTGCCGCAAGTTCGATCCGCAGCAGGCGGGCCTGTTCGACGAATCCAAGATATTGTTCTGCCAGTTTCAGAATCGAGATCTTGCGAAGATCCACCTTCTGGCTGCGCGACAGCGCCAAAAGCATGTCAAGCGGGCCTTCGAAACCGTCAAGATCGACGATCAACGCCTCGGCGGCAATCCGGTCGGCGGTGGTCAGCGGGTCGGGGCTGTCCCAGGGATCAATGGTGTGGTCAGACATCGGCAAGCTCGGCCAGCAGCGCGGGAAGATCGGTCGTCACCTTGCGCCGAAGGGCCAGAGCCGCATCCGCCCGCAAGGCCGCAAGCGGGCCAAGCGCCCCTGCGGCGGCGGCGACCGCCTCCATCTCGGCCAGATCACCGTTGCAATGCAGCGCCACGTCGACCCCCGCCGCCAGCGACGATGCCGCCCGCTCGGCCAGCGGGCCCGACAGGGCTTGCATGGACAGATCATCGGTCATCAGCAGCCCTTGAAAACCGATGTCGCGGCGGATCAGGTCGATCACGCGGGGCGACTGGGTCGCAGGCCGGTCGGGATCAAGCGCCTCGAACACCAGATGCCCGGTCATCGCCATAGGCAAATCGGCCAGAGCGCGGAACGGGACAAAGTCGGTGACGGCAAGCTCGGCCAGTGGGGCACTGACCCGGGGCAGGTCCAGATGCGTGTCAAGGCCGGATCGCCCATGCCCGGGCAGGTGTTTGACCACGGGCAGCACGCCTCCGGCCAACAGCCCGTCGGCAAAGGCGCGCGCCAGCACGGCCACAGCCGCAGGGTCGGTGCCAAGGCAGCGGTTGCGCAAGAACGGGTGGGTGTGCGGAAAGACAAGGTCGGCGACCGGGGCGCAGTTGGTGTCGATCCCGACTTCGGCCAGTTCAGCGGCTATCGCACGGGCGCGAAGCCACAGGGCGCGGGCGGCAGCCTTGGGGCTCGTGGCGGCAAGCACCGTGTCCAAGGGCGGTGCCCAGTCGCGCCAGACGGGCCCGCGCAGCCGCTGAACCCGCCCGCCCTCCTGGTCGATCAAGACCGGCGCATCCCGCCCGACCGTATCGCGCAGCTCGGCGGTCAAGCGCGCAAGCTGGGACCGGTCTTCGACATTGCGCGCAAAGAGAATAAAGCCGAACGGGTCTGCCGCGCGGAAAAACGCCCGCTCGGCAGCCAAAAGCGCAGGGCCTGCACAGCCAAAGATCGTCGCACCGCCACGCGCCCCGGTCATCGCTGCGGCACCGGGATGCAGCTTTCGCCCTGCTCGGCAAAGGCGACGCAAAACCGCCGGGCATCTGCTTCACTTTCAAACCCATGCGCGCGCAGCCGCCACAGGGTGCGCCCGTTGCTTTCGGTGGTTTGCAAGACCATCGCCTTGCCCAGCATCAGATCGCCAAACCGGTCGGCAAGCCTGACCCAGGCCAGCCGCGCCTCATCCGTGCTGTTGTATGTGCCAAACTGCACCAGCCGCGTGCCAAGCGGAATCGTCGCGGGATCAACCTCTTGGATGGCGGGCAACGGGGTGGCAAGGTCGGCCGCTGCGCCAGGGTGCAACAGTGCGGGGCGCGGTTTTGGCCGTGGCGAGGTGGCGATCTCTCCAACCGTCAGGGGGGCCAGGGCTGGCGCGGTCGCATCGCCCGCCCCGGCGGTCCCGCCGGGCGTCCCCCCAAGGGCTTCGGCCAAGGCGGCATCGACGGCCACCGCCGTCGGGCTGGCGCTTTCGACCTTGGGCTCTGCGGCAAGCGCGATGTCGGCAAGGCCGTCCGGGGCCAGCGCCACCGGGTCAAAGGTGCCGGGGGGGATGGAAGCCTCAGCCAGATCCGCACCCGGAACGGCACCCAGTCCGGGCTGATCTTCGCCGGCCAGATCGATGGGGCGCGGAGCCAAAGTCAGCCGGTCCGGAATGTCAGCGGCCACGCCCTCGCCGGCGACATCATTGACGGCAAGGCCCTGAAACTCGCTGACCCAGCCGCCCGGATCGTCGGGCAGGACCCGCATCGGCCCGGCAAGCGCGCGCACCACCGGCACGCCCGTCACCTCAAGCGTTGCCAGCCGGTAGCCCCAGACGGCAAAGCCTGCAACAAGACCAAGCGAGACCACTGCTGCGGACACATGCAGCCACAAAAGCAACGCCGACGCGGACCGGCCCTGGGGCAAGATCCCCGGGGACGGACTGGCAAAGGCATCATACTCTGCGTCAACCATCTGCTGCCCCGCCTCGGGCACATCGCTGTGCGGGATGGTTTGTCCATCCCTGCCTCTTCGCCTCATTCCCGCCAGACAGGTTGCGCCGTCAGCGCATTTCCTCGACCGGGGTCACACCAAGGATACCAAGACCAGCGCAAATGACAACGCCCACGGCCCGCGCCAGCGCGATTTTCGCGCGTGAGGCGGCCTGATCGTCCTGCAAAAAGCGCAAACCGGGCTCGTCATTGCCGCGGTTCCAAAGCCCGTGGAACTCGGAGGCAAGCTCGAAAAGGTAGAACGCCACCCGGTGTGGCTCGTTGCCGCGCGCGGCGATTTCCACCAGACGCGGCCATTCCGCCAGCTTGGCGATCAAGGTCAGCTCGGCCGCATGGTCAAGCCGGGTCAGATCGGCGGCCCCAAGGCTGGCATCATCGACCGCAAGCCCTGCCTCGCGCGCTTTGCGCAAGATCGAGTTCACGCGGGCGTTGGCATATTGGACATAGAACACCGGGTTGTCCTTGGACTGTTCGGTGACCTTGTCGAAATCGAAATCCAGCGCCACGTCATTCTTGCGCGTCAGCATCACAAAGCGGACGACATCGCCTCCGACCTCATCGATCAGATCGCGTAGCGTGATGAAGTTGCCCGACCGCTTGGACATCTTGACGACCTCGCCGCCCTTGATCAGCTTGACCAGCTGGATCAGCTTGATGTCCAGCGTCACCCGGTTTTCCGACAGGGCCTGCACCACCGCCTTAAGCCGTTTGACATAGCCCGAATGGTCGGCACCAAAAATGTTGATCAAAGCGTCAAAGCCGCGGGTGACCTTGGTGTAGTGGTACGCGATGTCCGGGGCGAAATAGGTCCAGCTGCCGTCCGACTTCTGTACCGGGCGATCCTGATCGTCACCGAACTGGGTCGAACGGAACAGCGTCTGCTCGCGCGCCTCCCAGTCTTCGGTGGCCTTGCCCTTTGGCGGCTCCAGGGTGCCCTGATAGATCAGGCCAAGCTTGCGCAACGCCTCAAGTGCCGCTTCGATCTGGCCGGTGCCATAAAGCGCCTTTTCCGACGAATAGACATCCATCGTCACGCCAAGGGCGGCCAGATCGCCACGGATCATGTCCATCATCATGCCGGTGGCAAAGTCGCGGATATCGGCCAGCCAGACCGCTTCGGGCTGATCCAGAAGGGTCGCGCCATAGCGGTCTTTCAGCGCCTCGCCCACCGGTTTGAGGTAGCCACCGGGGTAAAGCCCCTCGGCAATCTCGGGCGACAGGCCATGCGCTTCGCGGTAGCGTTCAAACGCCGACCGCGCCAGCACGTCGACCTGCCCCCCGCCGTCGTTGATGTAGTATTCCCGCGTGACCTGCCAGCCCGAGAAGGCAAGCAACCGCGCCAGCGCGTCACCGACAACCGCGCCGCGCGCATGGGCAACGTGCATCGGCCCGGTGGGATTGGCGCTGACAAACTCGACATTGACCTTGCGGCCCGCGCCCAAAGTGCAGCGGCCGTAGTCGCCCTGCAAGGCCAGGATACGCCCGACCAGCCCCTGCCAGACCGAGGGTCTGAGTTCGATGTTCAAAAACCCCGGCCCCGCCACCACCAGAGACGCCATGCGCGGGTCCGACGTCAAGGCCTTGGCCAGCGCCTCGGCAATGGTGCGGGGCGGTTGGCCGGCGGGTTTGGCCAGGACCATCGCCGCATTGGTCGCCATGTCGCCGTAGCCAAAGTCGCGCGGCGGTTCGACCGTCACGGCAGCAAGGTCGAGGCCCGCAGGCAACGCGCCCTCGGCCATCAACCCCTCAATCGCGGTCACCACGGCAGCACGAATGTCGGCAAACAGGTTCATTTGATCATATCCCCTTCGCGCATGGCCATGCCAGAGGCCCGCGCGAAGGTCAAGGATCGCCCGGCCTCCCCTTTAGCCGGCCTGCCAGTCGGCAAGGGCGGCGTTTTCCTCAACCAGCCGTCCCGGAAGGCCCTGGGGCGTGACTGGTCGGTTGCGGAAATAATGCGTCTCACGCGCGCCAAAGTAGAAGGCGACGATGGCCCCCAGAAGCCACCACAAGGGTTCCGGCACCGCATTGAGGCCAACCATGCGCAAGGCAAACGCCTCGGGGTCGATCATCGCATAGACAAAGAGGCCCAGCGTGCCAAAGGCCAGCATCGGGCGCGGCAAGCGGTTAAGGCCGTTCACCATCCCGTCGAACCAGCCGAGGGCCGGGTGCTGGTATTCCTCGCCCAACTGGCGGAGTGCTGCCATCTGCGCTTCGGCCGAAAGCTCCATCCGCTTGGTGGCCGAGGGGACGAAGACCTCGGCCACCTCCTTGGCGGCCTCTCCCAGCGCCGTGACCGCGCCCGGCCCACCGATCAGCTTGCCGATCACCCCCATTGGGCCACCCGCGCGGCATGCTGCGCCTCGGTCAGGTGGTACTTGGGAGAGATGAACTCTTCGGCGCGGGTGATCCAGCCACCCTTTCCGCCATCGCGACGGCGGGCGAATTTGCGGCTGGCGGGGCGCTTGTCCGCCAGAGCGTAATAGTAATTGCGCCGGGCAATCCCGTAAGCATCCGCCAGATGCGCCGGGGCGGCGTCATGGGCAAGTGCCGCCGCGCGAATGGTCTGCGGCCCGATCTCGCCATCAACCTCACAAGGCTGGCCCATATCGGTCAAAAGCCGCTGGAGGATCTTTACCGCATTGGTGCCCGCGTTCACATACATGTCAAAGACCGAGGCCTGGATGACGTCGGGCAAGGCGGCGATGCCAGGGCGCTGATAATAATGCTCCAGATAGATCTCGACGGCCTGGGCGCGGCTCAGGGCGCGCACATCGGCCACGTCGATGCGCGTGTCGCGGTTCACGTCGATCCCAAGGCGACGCAGGGTGTGGATCGTGACCCCATGGTTGGTGGCCCCGCCCGGATCGTCCGGGTCGTTCACAAAGCCACCCTCGCGGGCGACGATTTCGGTGGCGATATCCCTGACGGATGCCATTGGCTCCTCCGGTGGCGGCTGCGGGTTGACCGGACCGACCATCGGAACTTTGGCTTAATTCCGCCTCACCCCAGCGCACGGCCCCTGAACGCCAAAATTTTTCGCCGCAAAAATTTTGCGCCGCACCCCGCCGGACCTTAGCTTTCTGGTTCCTGATAGACGCCCTGTTCTTTCAGCGCGTCGACCACTTCCTTTGGCATGTAGGTCTCGTCATGCTTGGCCAGAACCTCGGTGGCCTGGAACACCCCGCCCTCCATCCGGCCAAGTGCCACCATCCCCTGCCCTTCGGCGAAAAGATCGGGCAGGATGCCGGTGTAGCGCACCTCGACGGTGGCATTGGTGTCGGTGACGGCAAAGCCGACCTCGGTCCCGTCCCCCCGCTGGACCGAGCCTTCGACGACAAGCCCGCCAATGCGGAACACCTCATCCGCAGCGGGAGGGCTGGCCAGCACCTCGGTCGGGCTGCGGAAGAAGTTGATCGCCTCCTTGGGGACAAACAGCCAGATCACCGCCACCGCCGACATCAGCGCCACCGCCGCAAGCGCGACAATCTGCACGCGCCGCTGCTTTTTCAAACCCTTCAGACCGGCCATTTCACCCTCACGGAAAGATCGGGGCCAGCATCAGCCCCTTGGTTTCGTCAAGCCCCAGCATCAGATTGGCGTTCTGGATCGCCTGGCCCGAACTGCCCTTGGTCAGGTTGTCCAAGACCGCAACCACCAGCGCCCGCCCAGGGCTCCGGTCCCCGATCACGCCCAGATGGCAAAAGTTGCTGCCCGCAATGTCGCGGGTCGAGGGCAGATGGCCCAACGGCAACACCCTCAGGAACGGCTCAGCCGCATAGGCCGCCGCAAGGGTGGCATGCACCGCCGCCGCCTCGCCCTTTACGTAGACCGAGGCGAGGATGCCCCGGTTCATCGGCAACAGATGCGGCGTGAAGCGCACCCGCACCGGGCGGCCCGCGATCTTGGAAAACTCCTGATCAAACTCGCCCAGATGGCGGTGGGTGCCACCGGCAGCATAGGCATGCGTGCCGCCGGAAAGCTCGGCGTGCAGAAGGTTTTCCTTCAAGGACCGCCCCGCCCCCGACACCCCGGCCTTGAGGTCGATCAGAATGTCGTCCAGATCAATCACCCCCGCCGCGATCAGCGGGCGCAAGGCAAATTGCCCCGCCGCCGCGTTGCAGCCGGTGCCCGCAACCAACCGCGCGGCACGAATTTTATCACGGTAAAACTCGGTCAACCCGTAAACCGCCTCTGCCTGCAAATCAGGGGCGACATGGGGCTGGCCGTACCATTTTTCGTATTCGGCAAGGTCGCGCAGCCGGAAATCCGCACTCAGATCGACAATCTTCAGGCCGCGCGGCAACCCGGCCACCACGGCTTGCGTCGTGCCATGCGGAAGCGCGCAAAAACACAGATCAACGCCGGAAAAATCGATCTCATCGATCTTGACCAAGGGCGGCAGGTCCAGATGGCGCAGAAAGGGAAATACCTCGGCCATCGCCATCCCGGCCTTGCGATCTGCCGACAAGGCCACGATCCGCATCTCGGGATGCGAGGCGATCAGGCGAACCAGCTCTGCCCCGGTATAGCCCGAGGCCCCCAGAATGGCGATGCGGTGGGTCATGCGGTTGCTCCCAAGCCAGAAACCGCCCTCTCTTTGCGCCGCGCCCGCCCGCGATGCAAGCCCAGCCACCGCCCCCCAAGGCAATCTTGGTTCCTGGCAATTGCTCTTTTCAAAATACTCTCGGGGGTTTGGGGGTGGAAAACCCCCAATCAACCGAGCCGGTTGCGCGCCCTTTGCGCGCAGAGGCGAGAGATCAAAACGCGCCCCTTGGCGCTCCATCTGCTTGCCGCCGCAAGGTCAGGGCACCGGCGCCCAAAGCACGTCATCAATCCGCGGGGCTGCGGTGGCCAGCATCACCAGCCGGTCGAACCCGAGCGCAATCCCCGCGCTGGGCGGCATAAGGGCAAGCGCGGCCAGAAAATCCTCGTCCAGGGGATAGTCATTCCCGTAAACCCGCGCCTTTTCCGCCATCTCGGCGGTAAAGCGCTGGCGCTGCTCGGCGGGGTCGGTCAATTCGGCAAAGCCGTTGGCAAGTTCGACCCCGCAGGCATAGACCTCGAACCGCTCGGCCAGGCGTGCATCCCCGGGCACCCGCCGCGCCAGCGCAGCCTCAGCGGCGGGATAGTGGTCGAATATCGTGACCCGGCCCAAACCAAGCCGGGGTTCCACCCGGTCCGACAAGACCCGGCTGAACATGTCCGACCAGGTGTCGTCTGGCGCATGACGCAGGCCGATCCGGTCCAGCCCAGCGGCCAGCACCGCGGCATCCGTCGTCCCATCCGCCCGGATCGAGGCCAGAAGATCGATCCCAGCATGGGCCCTAAAGGCCTCTGCCACCGTCAGCCGCTCAGGCTCGGCAAAGGGATCGCAGAGGCGGTCGCGGTAGCGCAGCGTCCGGGTCCCCGCCTCGGTCGCGGCCAGACGTGCGAGGGTTAGCGTGTCCTCCATCAGCCGCTCATAGCCCGCCCCGACCCGGTACCATTCCAGCATGGTGAATTCCGGGCTATGGAGCGGCCCACGTTCCCGGTTGCGCCAGACATGGGCAAAGGCGTGGATCTGCGTCTCTCCCGCCGCCAGCAGCTTTTTCATCGCGAATTCCGGCGAGGTGTGCAGATACATCGGCCGCGGGGTGCCGTCCGGGCCGACAGCCTGGGTGACAAAACCGTGCAGATGCGCCTCGTTTCCGGGCGAGATGGCCAGGGCCGCGGGATCCACCTCCGTAAAGCCAGCCCCGGCCAGCCACACCCGCAAGGCCGACTGAATCCGGTTGCGCGCCAGCAAAATCGGGCGGCGGTCGGCGTGGCGCTGGGCGTCCCACCAGGGTCTTGCGGGATTCATCTGGAATTTCCGGTCGGGATGCGCTAGGCCGCGCGGCGACGCTGGTCTAGGCGACCGGCCCGCCAATGACAAGGCCAAGCCCAGACAAGGCCAACCAAAGACAAGGATTTCGCATTGAAAGTCATCGCCTCTTCGCTTCGCAAGGGCAACGTCGTCGATCTGGACGGCCGCCTTTATGTTGTGCTCAAGTCGGAAAACTTCCACCCCGGCAAGGGCACGCCGACCACCTCGGTCGACATGCGCCGGATCTCGGACGGGGTGAAGGTCGCAGAACGCTGGCGCACCACCGAGATGGTGGAAAAGGCCACGGTGGACGAACGGGAATATGATTTCCTTTATGAGGACGGCGAGGGGTTCCATTTCATGGAGCCCGAAAGCTATGAGCAGATCACCGTTGACCCCGAGGTGATCGGCGACGGCAAGGTGTTCCTGACCGACGGGATGAAGGTCTATCTGAAAACCTTCGAAGGCGTCTGCATCGCCATCGAATTCCCGCAGCGCGTCATCGTCGAGATCACCGAGACGGAACCCGTGGTCAAGGGCCAGACCGCCTCATCCTCCTACAAGCCCGCGACGTGCTCGAACGGGCTGCGGGTGATGGTGCCACCGCATATCGGGGCAGGCACCAAGATCGAGATCAACACCGAAGACAATTCCTATGTCGGACGTGCCAAGGACTGAAACGCGCCACCGACTGGCAAGCGCCAAGGACTGGCGAGCGCCAAGGACTGGCAAACGCCGGACGTCAAGAGCGGGCAGAACAAAGCCCGGGGCCAACGCAAAAAATCAGAGGCACACCGCAAGGTGTGCCCCCAATTCATTCGCAAACCAGCCCTGATCAGTCGTCGATGCGAACAGCGACGGCGTCGGCAAAGGCCGCGATCAACGAGGTGTAGTATTCCTGGCTGGACACGGTCAGCGTGGTTTCGTCCAGGCCTTCAGGGAAGAACACCCGCACCTGATCGATCGTCACGGTCAGGGTAAAGATGTTGTCAAGCGCGTTGCTGGCCTTGCCGGCAATCTTCACATCGCCGATCAGTTTGGTTTCGGCGATTCCGACCGCTTCGGTAAAGCCATTGCTGAGTTCCGCTTCCGAGATGTCGACTGTCAGCGTCAGACCATCTTCGGCGATCCGGTCCGCCAGGCGGGCAGCGATGGCACCCTGCAGATCGGTGGCCAGAGTGCCGTAACGCATGGCCGCTTCGGCGTTGACCACGGCCTCCAAATCCATTTCGACGACGATATCCTTGAGCATGACTTTGTCTTTCGCCGGTGCGCTGGTGGCAAGAAGCAGGGCGATCAACAGGGGGGGGACGATACGCAACATACTGGAAACTCCGCAGGGCTTGCCGGCCGGGATGGCACAAGCGCATTGCAAAGCCCTAGACCGGTTTCGCAGGCCTGGTGCTGACCTGCGTCAGCCCGCCTGCCGGCGATCACGCCGCCTCAAACCCAATCTTGCGGCGCATGAATTGGGTCGCCCGGTCCGAGACCGATGCCGGATCACCCGTGGTCAGGAATCGTGTCGTCCTGCCCGCCCCCACAAACTGCGGGCGTCGGGTCAGATAGTCGGCAAGGCTTTCGGCAACCAGGTCGGCCTGGGAATAGACCTTGACCTCTGCCCCAAGCGCCTTTTGAAACACTGGTTCCAGCAACGGATAATGCGTGCAACCAAGGATCGCAGCTTGCGGATGTGGCATCCGTCGCTTGAGCGCCTCGACATGGCCGCGCACCAGCGCCTCGGCCAGAATCTCGTCACCCGCCTCGATCGCGTCGACGACACCGCCGCAGGGCTGTGCTTCGACATCCACCCCGATCGCGCGGAACGCGAGCTCACGCTGGAACGCACGGCTGGCAACGGTGGCTGGGGTTGCAAACAACGCCACATGCTTGACCGCCACCTCGCGCGGCGGGGAATTATCGCCCCACTGCCGTTCCGTCAGCGCCTCGATCAGGGGCACGAAGACGCCCAGCACGCGCTTGTCGGGTGGCACCCAGGTTTCCTGCATCCGTTTCAACGCGGCGGCCGAGGCGGTGTTGCACGCAAGGATCACCAGATCGCAGCCTTCTGCCCAAAGCCGCTCTACCGCCGCACAGGTCAGGTTGAAAATATCGTCAGCGGTCCGCACCCCATAGGGCGCATGGGCATTGTCGCCAAAATAGACAAAAGGCACCTCGGGCAGGCGCTTTGTGACGGCGTCAAGCACTGTCAGCCCGCCAAGCCCCGAATCGAACAACCCAACCGCCATGATCGCCCCTTCTTGGTCGCGCCAGTGCTGCCGGACACCGCCCATTTGGGCAGCATAGGGCCAAGTCCCGCCGGGTAAAAGGGCGAACCGGGTCCGGTGGCGCGCCGGTAGGGATTCGGGTCGTAGACATGTGAAGGGTTTGCAGTATTCAGGCGGAATCGTGCTAACCTGCACGGCAGGGTGTACGAGGGTAACGATGGACTGGGACAAACTTCGGATCTTTCACGCGGTTGCCGAAAAAGGCAGCCTGACCCATGCCGGGGACGTCTTGCATCTTAGCCAGTCGGCGGTCAGCCGCCAGATCCGGTCGCTGGAAGAAAGTCTTGCCGTCACCCTCTTTCACCGCCACGCCCGGGGTTTGATCCTGACCGAACCGGGCGAGTTGCTGTTTGACGCCACCACCCAGATGATCAAGCGTCTCGACGCCACTGCCGCGCGCATCCGCGACAGCGAGGACGAGGTGTTCGGCGAACTTCGGGTCACCACCACTACCGGCTTCGGCACGCTTTGGCTCGCCCCGCGCCTGGCCCGGCTTTATGAGAAGTACCCTGCGCTGAAGATCGACCTCATGCTGGAAGAACGGGTGCTGGACCTGCCGATGCGCGAGGCGGACATCGCGATCCGGATGAAGGAACCCAGCCAGGCCGATCTGATCCGCAAGCGGCTGATGAACATCAAGATGCAATTGTTCGCCACGGCGGAATACCTGTCCAACCACGGCACCCCCGATACGTTGGACGATCTTTCGGCGCATCGGCTGATCTCGCAGCATGCTGGCACCCCGCAAGTGGCTGCAGGTGCGCTTTTGGTGGCGGAGCTGATGACCCATGACATCCCCTCTACCCTGACGGTGAACAATTATTTCGGGGTGTTGCAGGCGGTCTTGAACCATCTGGGGGTCGGTGTGTTGCCCGATTACCTGACCGACGATTTCCCCAATCTGGTCCGGGTCCTGCCCGATGTCCAAAGCGCCGAGGTGCCGGTGTTTCTTGCCTACCCCGAGGAACTGCGCCAGTCGAAACGTGTCGCGGCGTTTCGCGATTTCGTGACCGAAGAGATCATGGCCCTGCGCCGCCGCCAGAACGAAGATCCGCCCGCCTGAATGCTGCCATGCAGCAATTGCATAGCAGAAATGCTTAAAGGTTGGGCAAACCTGACTTGTTTGCGCAATCAATAGGCCTTATCTGGCAAGTTCGAGGGCAAATCAGCCCTGCTGGTGCGACCTCGAAACCTCCCTGTTGGACTTGGCCGAGCGAAAGCTCGGCCTTTTTTTTCAGCTTTGGCTTTTCGGCCTGGCAAGCAGATTGTCGCGGTTGCGGATCAAAAGCGCAGCGTCAGAGTGCGATACCGCCTGCCGTATCGCGATGTCATAGGCCGAAACCGCAGCCCCGATGTCGCCGCTGCGGCCCAGATACTCGGCCCGGGCGGCGTGATACGGCTGATAATCCGCCAACTCATCCTCCAGCGACCGAAGTACGGCCAGCGCATCGTCAAGACCGCCCGCCTCGGCGATGGCGACCGCACGGTTAAGCTGCACGACCGGGGTCGGTTCGTAGTGATGGAGCCGGGCATAAAGCGCCGCGATCTGCCGCCAGTCCGGCCCTTCTTGTGCAGCGTGAAGCGCGGCTATCGCGGCCTTGATCTGGAATGGCCCGGGGTCGCGGCGCGCAAGAGCACGCTCAAGGATCGCCTGCCCCTCGGCCAGCATCGCGACATCCCACAGCCTGCGGTCCTGCCGGGCTGGAGGCACGGACGAACCATCGCTGCCGATCCGCGCTGCGGCGCGGGCATGGGTCAAAAGCAACAGCGCCAGACAGCCTTCGACCTCGGCCTGATCCGGGGCCAGACCGGTCAGAAGTCGGGCGAGAAAGATCGCTTCGTTGCAAAGATCGGTAGGTGTCCCCCGGCTGTAGCCTGCGGTAAAGATCAGATAGACGACGGTCAGCACGGAATTCAGCCGGTCAGTCCAGGCCTCTGGTTCGGGCACGACAAAGGGGATGCGCGCGGCGGCGATCTTGGCCTTGGCGCGAGACAGGCGTTGGCCCATCGTCGGTTCTGCGTCCAGAAACACCGCCGCGACTTCGGCGGTGGTCAGCCCGGCGATGGTGCGCAAGGTCAGCGCCACGCGGGATTTCGGGTCCAGCGCCGGGTGGCAACAGGTGAAGATCAGCCGCAGGCGGTCGTCGGGGATCATCTCGGGGTCCTCTGCAGCCTCGTCGCGGGCCAGAAGCGTCAAGGCGGCGGTGGTCGCGTCCGACCGTTTGGCACCGCGCAGCCGATCGATGGCCTTGCGGAACGCCACGCGGATCAGCCAAGCGGTGGGGCGATCGGGCGGACCCGACCGCGCCCAGTGGACAAGGGCCGAGGCCGCCGCCTCTTGCACCGCGTCCTCGGCCCGTTGCAGATCGCCCAGCCGGGCGGCCACCGCCGCAAGGATGCGCCCCCGATCCTGCCGCATGACGGCAGCCAGCATCCGGGCCAGATCGTCGGGGGCGTCCGTCGTCATGCCGTCTGGGTCAATAGACCATGACCGGACGTATCTCGACCGTGCAATACCCGGCCGAAGGGATCATGGCCGCATACTTCACCGCCGCGTCCAGATCGGGCACGTCGATCACGTAATAGCCGCCAAGGTATTCCTTGGTCTCGGCAAAGGGGCCGTCCATCGTTTCGACCTTGCCCGCCTTCAGACGCACCGAGGTTGCGGTATGCAGTCCCTGCAGCCCGTCGCCCGACCTGAAGACGCCATCGGTCCGCATGGCGCTGGTGGCGGCGTTGTACCCGGCCATCATCGCACCGAATTCGGGCGTGCCGTATTTCGGCTCTTGCGCGGGGTCGGTATAGATCAACAGCATGTATTGCATGGATGCTCTCCTTTGGTTGGGTTTCCGTGGCTGAATGACGCCAGCCCGCGACGGTTTTCGACAGAACATGACGAAATTTCGTGTCGACAGGAAAAAAAACTTGCGGGCAGGTCGCTGCCTGCATCTTTCACCCTTTGGTCGGTTGACCTAAGAGGCAGGCATGCCTTGTCTTTAGAAGGGACGCCCAATGACCGACCCCGCACTCACGCCCGATCTGGTGGCAGCCCATGGCCTGAAACCCGACGAATACGCGCGCCTGCTGGACATCATGGGCCGCGCGCCGAGCTTTACCGAGCTTGGCATCTTCAGCGCGATGTGGAACGAGCATTGTTCCTACAAATCCTCGAAGATCCATCTCAAGAAGCTGCCGACCACCGGGCCGCAGGTGATCTGCGGGCCGGGCGAGAATGCCGGCGTGGTCGATATCGGCGACGGTCAAGCCGTTGTCTTCAAGATGGAAAGCCACAACCATCCGTCCTATATCGAGCCGCATCAGGGGGCCGCGACCGGCGTCGGCGGCATTCTGCGGGATGTCTTCACTATGGGCGCACGCCCCATCGCGGCGATGAACGCGCTCTCGTTCGGGCTGCCCTCGCATCCGAAGACCGCGCATCTGGTCAAGGGCGTGGTCGAAGGCGTGGGCGGCTATGGCAACGCCTTTGGCGTCCCCACGGTTGGTGGCGAGGTTCGCTTTCACCGCAGTTACAACGGTAATTGTCTGGTGAACGCCTTTGCCGCCGGTTTGGCGGACGCCGACAAGATCTTCTACTCGGCGGCCAGTGGTGTGGGTATGCCGGTGGTCTATCTTGGGGCCAAGACTGGCCGCGACGGCGTTGGCGGGGCCACGATGGCCAGTGCCGAGTTCGATGACACGATCGAGGAGAAGCGACCGACGGTGCAGGTCGGCGATCCCTTCACCGAAAAGCGCCTGCTGGAGGCCTGTCTTGAGCTGATGGCTTCGGGTGCGGTGATTTCCATCCAGGACATGGGCGCGGCGGGCCTGACCTGTTCGGCGGTCGAGATGGGCGACAAGGGCGGGCTTGGCATCCGCCTGCAACTGGACGACGTGCCGCAGCGCGAAACCAACATGACCGCCTATGAGATGATGCTGTCAGAATCCCAGGAACGGATGCTGATGGTTCTGAAGCCCGCGATGGAGGCAGAAGCGCGGGCGATTTTCGTCAAATGGGACCTCGACTTTGCGATCATCGGCGAAACCATCGCCGAGGACCGGTTTCAGGTCCTGCATGGCAATGTGGTCAAGGCCGACATTCCGCTGTCGAAACTGTCGTCGAGTGCGCCGGAATATGACAGGCCCTGGACCCCTACCCCGCCCCCTGCCCCGCTGGGCGATGTGCCGCAGATTGCCCCCATCGCCGCGCTCCGCGCGCTGATCGGATCGCCCAGCCACGCCCACAAGGGCTGGGTCTTTGAGCAATACGACAGTCAGGTCGGGGCGGATACGGTGGTGACCCCCGGCAGCGGTGCGGGTGTGGTGCGGGTGCATGGGACGGGCAAGCTGCTTGCCTTCACCTCAACCGTCACGCCGCGTTACGTGAAGGCAAACCCGGTGGAAGGCGGCAAGCAGGCCGTCGCCGAGGCCTATCGCAACCTGATCGCCGTCGGCGCACGGCCCCTGGCCACCACCGACAACCTCAACTTCGGCAACCCCGAAAAGCCCGAAATCATGGGCCAGCTTGTCGGTGCCTTGCAGGGCATCGGTGCGGCGGTCACCGCCCTCGACATGCCGATCGTGTCGGGCAATGTCAGCCTTTACAATGAAACCGACGGCCAGCCGATCCTGCCCACCCCTACCATCGGCGCGGTAGGGATCATGGCGGCGGCGGACCTGATCGCAGGCCAGCCGCAGCCCGGCGACGTTGCGGTTCTGATCGGGGAAACGCGCGGCCATCTGGGCCAGTCAGCACTGCTGGCCGAAGCCTTCGGGATCGAACTCGGCGATCCGCCCCCGGTCGACTTTGCCGCCGAAGCCGCCTCGGCCCGGGCACTTTTGGCCGGTCGCAAGCTGGTGCAAGCCGCGCGCGATCTTGGCGACGGCGGCCTGGCACTGACCGCGTTTCGCATGGCTGAAGCTGCCGGGCTAGGACTGACCTTGCACACGGGCGACATCGGCCAGTTGTTCGGCGAAGATCAGGCGCGCTATCTGGTCGCCATCCGGCCTGGGGATCTGGCGGCCTTCAAGGCTGCTGCCGACGGGGTGGCGGTGACCGAAGTCGGCCAGTTTGGCGGCGATCGTGTAACCTTTGGCACCGACAGCGCCACCCTTGCCGATCTTTCAACGCTTTATCGTAGCGCCTTTGCCGCCTCGGTCGGCGTCTGATGCTGCGCCCGGCCACCCCGGCGGACATCGGCTTTATCCGCAGCCTGACCACGCGGGCAGACAATGCCCCCTTCATCGGCGATACCGATGCGGTCACGCTGCAAGGCTGGATCACCAGCCCCGCCGCCCGCGTCCTGATCTGGGAGGTTGAGGGGGCTAGCGGCTTTGCGGTCTTTCGTCAGGTCGACAGCCCGTCCGGCGTGATCGAGTTGTTCCGCATCGCGCTTGACCCGCCTGGCAAAGGCAAGGGCGCCACCTTCTTTGCCGCCCTGCTGGATTTTGCTTTCCGCGATCTTGGGGCAGCGCGGCTGTGGTTCGACGCCAGTGGCGAGAACCCGCGCGCAATGACAATCTACGAACGCGCCGGCTGCCGTCGCGAAGGCGTGCAACGCGCGCATTGGTGGCGACCGACACTGGGCCGGGCCGTGGACCTGCATCTGTTCGGCATGCTGCGCCAAGAATGGCAGGCGCGGCAAGCCTGACAGCCTTGCCACGGTGCCAAGACTTGCAGGACCCGACCACCCGGCTTACAGTCTGCGCAAAGGACAGGAGCGCCCATGCCCATCGAAGCCCGCGACATCGAAGCCCTGATCCGCGAAAGCTTTCCGCAGGCAAAGATCAGCGTGCAGGGCAACGACGGCAGCCATTTCGCCGCCGAAGTGATCGACGAAAGCTTTCGTGGCCTGAACCGCGTGCAACAACAGCGCGCGGTCTACGCTGCCCTCAAAGGCAAGATGGATGGCGCGGCGGGCGAGTTGCATGCCCTGGCGCTGACGACCAAGGCACCCGACTAACGAGGAGTGCAATGTCCAAAGCACAGGCAAAACAGGAACGTCTTGGCGCGGCGGTCATGTCGGTCGGGTCCGTCCTGATCGCGGGGATCGGGTTTCTGACCCGACCCGCCCCCGGCGAATTTGTCGAGGCCGGCCCGGATTGGTACATCAGCTTCACGGTCATCCTGCATGCCGCGATTCTCGTTCTGCTCCTGGTCTCTCTGGTCCGGCTACAGAAAATGACCGCCGAAATCCCCGCGCTGCGGACGCCGTTTCTGGTGATGATCCTTGTGGGCCTTGCCGCCGCCGCCTATGTGGTGGGTCGGGATCTGGGTCTGGTCTGACGGGGGCATGACGGATATGGCGACGGGAAGCAACCTGGGAAGTTTGATTCCGATTGCAATGACGGCCTTCGGTCTGGTCGCCATGTTCAGTCGCAAGCGAAAGCCCAAGGAACCAACCGAGGCGGACCGCGAACTCGAAGAACGCCAGGCGGCAACGGCCGAAACCAAACGCCGAATGGCTGCCTATCTGGCCAGTCGTGACAGCGGATCGGATCACAGCGCCACCCTCGACTGGACGCACAAGGAGAACGACAGATGACCGCCGAAGCCGCAATCAAAGATACGATCACCAAGAACGATGTGGTGCTGTTCATGAAGGGCACCAAGCTGATGCCGCAATGCGGGTTCTCGTCCCGCGTGGCAGGGGTCTTGAACTTCATGGGGGTAGAGTTTGCCGATGTGAACGTGCTGGCCGACGCCGAGATTCGTCAGGGCATCAAGGAATTCAGCGACTGGCCGACGATCCCGCAGCTTTATGTAAAGGGCGAATTTGTCGGCGGTTGTGACATCGTCACCGAGATGACCCTGTCGGGGGAGCTTGACCAGCTGTTCGAGGCCAAGGGCGTAAGCTTTGACAAGGCCGCTGCCGACAAGATCCGCGAAGCCAACGCCTGAACATTCTGTGGGGTGGGCAATTTGCCCATCTCACCTCAGGCCTGTTCTTCCACCTTTGCGGCGATCGCTTCGGCCCGGGCGGCAATCTCGGCCAGAGTTTCGATGACCTCTCCCGGGATCACCGCCACATCACGGGTAGAGACCGGCCGCGCCTCAAGCTCTGCCAGACGGCTTCGCAAGGCGCGCATCTCGTCTTCGACGGCAGCAGTCTTGTCAGCCAGCATCAGCCCGGCCATCAAAAGCATCTTGGCATCCGGCAGTCGGCCCATCTGGGCAATCAGCGGCGCGGCTTCGGCGTCAAGCAGGGCAGCGGCCGAGCGCAGAAAATGCTCTTCTCCGGGCTGGCAAGAAACCATGAAGCCCTTGCCGCCAACGGTCACTTCAAGGTCCGGCACGGCTCGCCTCCATCGGGTCTGCGTCCAGATACGGCTCTAGCGCCGCAAGAATCTCGTCCATTTCGGCCACTTCGCTTAGACGCAGGGCGCGCAGGGCATCGATCTCGACGAGCATGGATTTGTTGATCAATTGCGGTTCGTTTACCCCTTCCGACTGGGCAGCGGTCAGGGCGGCCAATTGCTCGCGCAGGCTGGAGTTGGTGCGCCGCATGCGCTGCAATTCCAGCCCTTGGATGTCCAGCTGTTCGGTCAGCCGGTCGATCTTGGCCTGCAGATCGGATTTCTGGTCGCGGTCCTTCAGGCTGCGCAGCCGGTCCTGCAGCTGGGCAGTCAAGGACTTTTCTTCCTCGAGCTGGGCGCGCAACGCGGCATCGGGCAGCCGGGCGGGGCGGGCCGCGGGTGGCAGCAGGCTTGCGGCTGCGGCCTGACCGGGCAGCTTCAGCCGCTCTACGCCGCGACCGATCCGTTCCAGCGCGGCGGTAATCCTGCCCTCAAGTGCGGCAATGTCCTGCATGCCCTACCCCTTACGCGCCCAGAGTTCCGCGCCTTTACCAAAGCCCACATCAAGGCCTGCGAATCAAGCCGTGCGCGCTGGCGATCATACTAACGCCAAAGAGGGGACGAGGGACAAGCCTTTCTTCCCAAGGCCTTGGGCTGCGTGCTTGATCTTGCCATTGGGGGTAGGTAGGACCGCACCAACGCCGCTCACCGATAGAAATGAAGGAAGCCTGCCTTGGACATCCAGACCCTGCGCGCCAAGCACCCCGATCACTGGATGCGCGCGACCGCGATCCGCGCCCTGACGCTTGATGCGGTGGCTGCCGCCAATTCCGGCCATTCGGGGATGCCGATGGGGATGGCGGATGTGGCGACGGTGCTTTTTGCCAATCATCTGAAGTTCGACCCCAAGGCCCCGCGCTGGGCCGACCGGGATCGGTTCATCCTGTCGGCGGGGCATGGCTCGATGCTGCTTTACGGGCTTTTGTACCTCACCGGGTATGAGGACATGACGCTGGAGCAGATCAAGGCCTTCCGCCAATGGGGGGCGATCACCGCCGGTCATCCGGAGTATGGCCATGTGGCGGGGGCGGAAACCACCACCGGTCCCTTGGGTCAAGGCATCGCCAACGCCGTCGGTTTTGCCATCGCCGAGGAAAGCTTGCGCGCCCGCTGGGGGGCCAAGGTTCAGGACCACCACACCTGGGTCATCGCCGGGGACGGCTGCCTGATGGAGGGTGTCAGCCAAGAGGCGATCGGTCTGGCGGGCAAGCTTGCCCTGTCGCGGCTGGTCGTGCTTTGGGATGACAATGGCATCACCATCGACGGCAAGGTTTCCATCGCCGATATCACCGACCAGAAGGCGCGCTTTGCCGCCAGCGGCTGGGATGTATTTGCCTGTGACGGGCATGACCCGGTCGACATCGACCGCGCGCTGAGCGCTGCCAAAGCCTCGCCCCGTCCCGCCCTGGTGGCCTGCAAGACGCATATCGCGCTTGGCCATGCGGCGCAGGATACCTCCAAGGGCCATGGTGCTTTGACCGATGCCGCCCAGCTACAGGCGGCCAAGGACGGCTACGGCTGGCCGGGTGCAGCCTTCGAGGTGCCCGCCGAGGTGAAACGCTGGTGGGAGGGCCTGGGGGCCAAAGGCGCCAAGGCCCGGGCAGAGTGGGAGGGTCGGCTCGCCGCCCTCTCCCCCGCCAAACAGGCTGAGTTTGCGCGCATCTTCGCCGGTGACGCCCCGGCCAAGTTGGCTGCGACCATCCGCGCGGTGAAAAAGCAGGCCGTGGCCGACCTGCCGAAGCTCGCCACCCGCGCTGCATCGGAAAAGGTGCTGCAGGCGGTGAACCCGGTGATGGCGGAAACCATCGGCGGCTCGGCTGACCTGACTGGATCGAACAACACCAAGACCGCCGATCTGGGCGTGTTCACCCCCGAAGACCGCAAGGGCCGCTACATCTATTTCGGCATCCGCGAACATGGCATGGCAGCAGCGATGAACGGCATGGCGCTGCATGGCGGGGTGCGGCCCTATGGCGGCACCTTCATGTGCTTTACCGATTATGCCCGGCCATCCATGCGGCTTTCGGCCCTGATGGGCGTGCCGGTGGTCTATGTCATGACACATGACAGCATTGGCCTGGGCGAAGATGGCCCGACCCACCAGCCCGTCGAACATCTTGCCATCAGCCGGGCGACGCCGAACACCCTCGTCATCCGCCCCGCCGATCAGGTGGAGACCGCCGAGGCCTGGGAAATCGCCCTGACCGAAAAGACCCGGCCCACGGTGCTGGCCCTGTCGCGCCAGAACCTGCCTGCGGTGCGCAAAGCCCATACCAACACCAACATGGTCGCCAAAGGCGCCTATGTGCTGGAGGAAGCCACGGCCAAGCGCCAGGTCATCCTGATGGCTACCGGCTCTGAGGTGGAAATCGCCCTCAAAGCCCGCGCCATGCTGGAGGCCGAAGGGATCGGCACCCGCGTCGTCTCCATGCCCTCGATGGAGCTGTTTGCCTCCCAGGATGAGGGCTACCGCAAGCGCGTGCTGCCCGCGGGCCCCGTCCGCGTGGCCATTGAGGCGGGCGTGCGCATGGGCTGGGATCGCTGGCTTCTGGGCGAGCGCGGGCGCGAGACAAAGGCGGGCTTCGTGGGCATGGCGTCCTTCGGTGCCTCGGCCCCGATCGACCGGCTTTACGCCGAATTCGGGATCACCGCCGAGGCGACCGTGGCGCTGGCCAAGCAGCTCCTCTGATTGCAACGTAGGGTGGGCAATATAGCCCACCCTACCAGACGCATCTAATGCGCCGCCGTCCGCTTGCCGGTGACCGCCGCCCAGACCGGGCCGATAACCTTGGTCGCCACCGGGATCAGCAGCACCCCCAGGGCCAGCCCGAACACCCCGTCCAACGCCGCCGTCACCAGCCATTCGACAAAGCCCTGCGCGGTCCCGACCGCCCCGGATACTGCCACGGCGATGTGGTGGATCGTATCATAGGGCCAGGCCCACAGATGCGTAACCTCCAGCCCGTGAAGCACGATATTGCCGCCAACCCACAGCATCGCCGCCGTCCCGACCACCGACAGAAACGCCATCAGCTTGGGCATCCCCAGCACCAGGCCCCGCCCCAGCGCACGGCCTGCCCCGGTGCGCCCCCTGGCGGCCATGTGTAGGCCCACATCATCCATCTTTACGATCAACGCCACCGCGCCGTAGACCGCAATCGTGATCAGCGCGCCCACCACCGCAAGGGTGATCGCCTGTATCCAGAAGTTGGGGCTGTCGATGGTTGCCAGCGCGATGGTCATGATTTCGGCCGACAGGATGAAATCGGTCTTGATCGCGCCCCGGACCTTGTCTTCTTCCAGATGCGCGGGGTCCTTGGTGTCGAAATCCTCTTTGATCTGATGGTCGGCATGGGGGGCAAGGGCGTGGACCACCTTTTCCGCGCCTTCAAAGCACAGGTAGGCCCCGCCCAGCATCAACAGGGGGGTGATGACCTGCGGCAGGACGTAATCCAGCACCAAAAGGCCGGGCAGCAGGATCGCCAGCTTGTTGAACAAGGACCCCCGCGCAATGCGCCAGATGATCGGCAGCTCACGATCTGCCGAAAAGCCGTGGACGTATTTCGGCGTCACCGCCGCATCGTCGATCACCACCCCGGCGGCCTTGGCACCAGCCTTGGCCGCCGCGCCGACGATGTCATCAACCGAGGCCGCCGCCAGCTTGGCAATCGCCGCCACATCGTCCAGAAGTGCCAGAAGTCCGCTCATGCCATTGCTCCGGTTGTGCCGTTTCGCTTTACCAAGCCTCGCGCGGTCACGCAAAGCCCCTTCACGCGCGGTTCAGATTTGGCCTATAGCCTGTCGGCATGACAAAAGCCCGGTTGCCATGACCAACACGATTGCCCTTTACCTTGGGGTGGCAATTCTGGCCGCCATCGGCATTGACTATGTCGCCAACGACGGGCTTGGCCTGTTCTTTCTGCTGCGCTGGTTCGTGGGTTTCCTGGAACTGGTGACATTTTGGAGTTAGGCTTGCTAAACTTCGGTTGTATTCGGCGCGCAACTGCGGATGTTACCGCTATCATCGACAACAGCCACTTCCGGGCAAAGGAAAGATCATGACCGTCAAAGTTGCCATCAACGGCTTCGGGCGCATCGGCCGCAACGTGCTGCGCGCCATCGTCGAATCGGGACGCACCGATATCGAGGTGGTCGCGATCAACGACCTTGGACCGGTGGAAACCAACGCGCATCTTTTGCGCTATGATTCGGTGCATGGCCGCTTTCCGGCCACGGTGACCACCGGTGCGGACTGGATCGACGTCGGCCGTGGCCACATGCTGGTCACCGCGCTGAAGAACCCCGCCGATCTGCCCTGGGGCCATGTCGACATCGTGCTGGAATGTACCGGCATTTTCACCTCCAAGGAAAAGTGCCAGGCGCATCTGGAAAACGGTGCCAAACGGGTGCTGATTTCCGCCCCCGGTGAGGGCGCGGACAAGACCATCGTCTACGGCGTGAACCACCACACCCTGACCAAGGCCGATCTGGTGGTCTCGAATGCCTCCTGCACCACGAACTGCCTGTCGCCGGTGGCCCATGTGCTGCACCAGGCCATTGGCATCGAAAAGGGGATGATGACCACCATCCACAGCTATACCGGCGACCAGCCGACGCTCGACACCATGCACAAGGACCTGTACCGCGGCCGGGCGGCGGCACTCAGCATGATCCCGACCTCGACCGGGGCGGCCAAGGCGGTGGGGCTGGTCCTGCCCGAGCTTGCAGGCAAGCTGGACGGCTTTGCGCTGCGGGTGCCGACCCCGAATGTCAGCGTGGTGGACCTCAAGTTCATCGCCAAGCGCACCACAAGCGTCGATGAGGTGAACGCCGCCATCACCGCCGCCGCCGATGGCCCGCTGAAGGGCATCCTCGGCTATACCCATGAAAAGCTGGTCAGTTCCGACTTCAACCACGATCCCCATTCCTCGGTGTTCCATATGGACCAGACCAAGGTGATGGACGGCACTTTCGTGTCGATCCTAAGCTGGTATGACAACGAATGGGGCTTTTCCAACCGCATGGCCGATACCGCCGTGGCGATGGGCAAGCTGATCTGAACCGGCCATGGTCGCCGCAGCCATGCGCCTTACGCATAGCCGCAGCGCAGCATCGGGCGTTGCACCCAAGCGTGCAACGCCTACATAGCCCTCATCCAAGGCATCCGGCCTTTTGACTGAAAGGGTACTACGATGATTTCCGTTCTGGACATGCTGGCCACCTCGGCCCGCAACTACGCCAAATACCGCGCCACCCGCGACGAGATTGCCAATCTGCCGGCCGACATCGCGCGCGACATTGGCGTGTTCCCGGCAGATGCCGACCGGATCGCCCGCGAAGCCGTCTACGGCAAGGCTGCCTGATGCAAGCGGGCGCTAGCGGTATTTGGCCGCCAGCGCCACCACCACCGGGGCGGGGACAAAGTTGGTCACATCCCCCCCCAGCCGCGCGATTTCCTTGACCAACTTTGAGGCGATGGCCTGCCTGCGCGCGTCAGCCATCATGAACACGGTCTCGATCGACGCATCGAGCGCGCGGTTCATGCCGACCATCTGAAACTCATATTCGAAATCCGCGACCGCGCGCAGCCCGCGAATGATGATCCCCGCCCCCACATCGCGGGCGCAATCGATCAGCAGGTTCTCAAACGGGTGCACGACAATCTCGCCGCCGGTCTTGGCAATGATCGCGGCACATTCGGCCTCGACCATGGCGACACGCTCTTCCAGGCTGAACAGGGGGCCCTTGTCGCGGTTGATCGCAACCCCGATCACCAGCCGGTCCACCAGGGCCATCGCACGCTGTATGATGTCGGTATGGCCCAGCGTGACCGGGTCAAAGGTGCCGGGATAAAGTCCGATGCGCATGGCGACCTCCACTACCCATGGGCACGCAACAATATTGCGTGATCCAATGCAAGGGGGAACTCATCCGGTCAGAAGCCCTTGATCATCCCCTCAAGCGCGTCCTTTTCGGCGTGAAGCTCGGTCAACCGCGCCTTGACCACGTCACCGATCGAGATCAGACCGACCATCTGACCGGCTTCGATCACTGGCATGTGGCGAAACCGGCCGTCGGTCATGTGCTGCAAGACGGCGTCGGTCCGGTCGCTGCGCTGGCAGGTCACCAGCTTGGCGGTCATCAGACTGGCGACCTTTTCGGCAAGGACTGCTGGCCCGCGCCGGCCCAATTCGCGCACCACATCGCGTTCCGACAGGATGCCAAGCGCGGTCTTGCCGTCGGTTGACACGATAAAGGCCCCGATCTTGCGCGCGCTAAGCAAGGCAACCGCCTCGGTCACACTCGCCTCGGGTGCGATGGCAACCACACCATCGTCGGCCTTGGATTTCAGGATATGACTGACAAGCATTGGTCTTCCCTCCCCGGAACCATCCCTGTCCTTGCAAGGGTCGGACGGGTACACGATCCTGTCAATCGTTTTCATGATTCGGGACATCGATTGCCGCATGACCAGCCTTGCCAAAGCAATCCGCATTTCAGCCATTTTCCTTGCCGCTGCCGCCGACCCTTCCCTGGCCGAGGATTGGTCGGCGCAGCTTCTGGACCGGCCGATCACACTTGCCATCCCCACGGTTTTCGCCCCGGTGCCCGCCTTTTCCGATGGCAACGCGCATGCCGCGATTGTCGAATTCGTGCCGCCCGCCGAAACGGTCGAAGCCTGGACCCAGATGCTGACCCTGACCGCCCAGGGCGGCATGGCCGAGGGAGGGGAACCCTCCGACGCCGTCATGGCCATGGCCGAACAACTCGCCTCGGGCTATGGCGCGGCCTGCCCCGAAGGGTTGGGGCTGCAAGACCTCGGCGCGCCCGCCCTTCCCGGCGCAAGTGCGGCCTTCGCCGCCTGGTTGGCCTGCGACAAGGTGGGCGACGGTGGCCCGTCCGAGGCGATGGTGGTCCTGATCTTCAGCGCAGGAGACGCGGTCTACACAGCCCAGTGGGCCGAACGGGGGCCGCAGACCGCAGGCCCGCCGCTTTTCGATTTCGACCACTGGCTGCCCCGCTTTGAGGCGCTGATGACGGTCCGGCTTTAGCGCCGCAGCGACGCGAATGCGATGGAACGGGTTGATTACCCCTGTTGCCGGGCGTTTCGGCAATGCTAAAGCTGCCCGGACAAGAGCGGAGGGATTCCATGCAGGAAATCGGTCACTGGATCAACGGAAAGCTGGTTGCGGGCACGTCCGGCCGCTTCAGCGAGATTTTCAACCCCGCCACGGGTGAGGTGCAGGCGCGCGTCGCCCTCGCCTCGACCGAGGAGCTGGACCATGCGGTGCGCGCCGCCGCCAAGGCCCAGGAAGGTTGGGCCGCCACCAACCCGCAGCGCCGCGCCCGGGTGATGATGGCCTTTGGCGCGCTGATCAACCGCGACATGGACAAGCTGGCCGAGATGGTTGCCCGCGAACATGGCAAGACCATTCCCGACGCCAAGGGCGATGTGCAGCGCGGGCTTGAGGTGGTCGAGGTCTGCATGGGCGCGCCTGCCATGCTCAAGGGCGAGATGATGGACAGCGCCGGTCCCGGCATTGACCTATACGCCATGCGCCAGCCCTTGGGCGTGGTGGCGGGCATCACCCCGTTCAACTTTCCCGCGATGATCCCGCTCTGGAAGATGGCCCCCGCGCTGTCCTGCGGCAATGCGATGATCCTGAAGCCAAGCGAGCGGGTCCCCTCGACCTCGCTTTACCTCGCACAGCTGTTGCAAGAGGCGGGGCTGCCGGACGGTGTCTTGCAGGTGGTGAACGGTGACAAGGCGGCAGTAGACGGCATCCTGGACCATCCGCTGATCCAGGCGGTGGGCTTTGTCGGATCGACCCCGATCGCGCAGTATATCTATGGCCGCGCGGCAACGAACGGCAAACGCGCGCAGTGCTTTGGTGGTGCCAAGAACCACATGATCATCATGCCGGATGCCGACCTCGACAAGGCGGCAGATGCGCTGATTGGCGCGGGCTATGGGGCGGCGGGCGAACGCTGCATGGCGATCTCCGTGGCCGTACCGGTGGGCAAGGCGACGGCAGACGCGCTGATCGACCGGCTCATCCCGCGGATCGAGGCGCTGAAGGTCGGCCCCTATACCGCTGGCAATGATGTGGATTTCGGCCCCCTGATCACCAAGGCCGCACAGGACCGCGTGCTGGGCTTGATCGGGTCGGGCGTGGACCAGGGTGCCAAGCTGGTGGTCGATGGCCGGGGCCTGAAAATCCAGGGCTATGAGAACGGGTTCTTTGTCGGCCCGTCGCTCTTTGACAACGTCACCCCAGAAATGGAAATCTACCGCCAGGAGATTTTCGGCCCGGTCTTGTCGACCGTCCGCACCGGCAGCTACGAAGAGGCGCTGAAGCTGGTGATGGACAACGAATACGGCAACGGCACCGCGATCTACACCGCTGACGGCGACACAGCGCGCGACTTTGCGTCCCGGGTGAATGTCGGGATGGTCGGGATCAACTTTCCGATCCCGGTGCCGCTGTCCTATTTCAGCTTTGGCGGCTGGAAACGGTCGGCCTTTGGCGATCTGAACCAGTACGGGCCGGATGCGTTCAGGTTCTACACCAAGACCAAGACAGTGACCGCGCGCTGGTTTTCAGGCATCAAGGACGGGGCCGCGCTGAACTTCAAGGCGCTGGACTGACCCTTAGGTAGGGTGGGTGGTTCACCCACCCTACTTTGCCGCCGATCTGCGGGGCTGCAAGAGGTCCTTCAAATAGCGGCCGGTATGGCTGGCCTCGACCTTGCAAATGGCTTCCGGGGTGCCGGTGGCCACGATCAGGCCGCCGCCGTCACCGCCTTCAGGGCCGATGTCGATGACCCAATCGGCGGTTTTCACCACGTCGAGGTTGTGTTCGATCACGACAACGGTGTTGCCCTGTTCGACAAGGGAATGAAGCACTTCGAGGAGTTTCCTCACGTCTTCGAAGTGGAGGCCGGTGGTCGGTTCATCCAGGATGTAAAGCGTCCGGCCAGTGGCGCGGCGGCTGAGTTCCTTGGAGAGCTTCACCCTTTGCGCCTCGCCGCCCGACAGCGTTGTCGCCTGCTGACCGACCTTGATGTAGCCGAGGCCGACCTCACAAAGTGCGGCCATCTTCTCGCGGATCGCCGGGACCGCCTGGAAAAACCCCAGCGCCTCCTCGCACGTCATGTCAAGAACGTCGGCTATGCTATTGTTTTTGAACTTTACTTCCAGAGTCTCACGGTTATAGCGCTGACCCTTGCAGGTCTCGCAGGTCACATAGACATCGGGCAGGAAGTTCATCTCGATCTTCAAGACACCATCGCCCTGGCATGCCTCACACCGCCCGCCCTTGACGTTGAAGCTGAACCTGCCCGGCTGATAACCGCGGGTTTTCGATTCCGGCAGGCCCGCAAACCAGTCGCGGATCGGGGTGAAGGCCCCGGTGTAGGTCGCCGGGTTTGAACGCGGAGTCCGCCCGATGGCCCGCTGGTCAATGTCGATGACCTTGTCGAGATGTTCAAACCCCTTGATCGTCTCACAAGGCGCGGGCGTCTCATGCGCGCCATTCAGGCGCATGGCGGCGGTCTTGAACAGCGTTTCGATAGTCAGCGAGGACTTGCCGCCCCCCGAAACGCCGGTCACGCAGACGAACATCCCAAGCGGAAACTCGGCGGTGACGTTTTTCAGGTTGTTGCCGGTCGCGCCGACCACGGTCAGCTTCTTGCCGTTGCCCTTGCGCCGCACCTTCGGCACCGCGATTTCCCGCGCGCCAGAGAGGTATTGCCCGGTCAGGCTGGCTGGGTCGGCGGCGACTTCCGCAGGTGTCCCATGGCTGACCACCCTGCCGCCATGCACGCCCGCACCCGGCCCCATGTCGAACACATAGTCGGCTTCGCGGATCGCGTCTTCGTCATGTTCCACCACCAGCACGGTATTTCCGGCATCGCGCAGGTTTTTCAGCGTGGTGAGAAGGCGGTCATTGTCGCGCTGGTGAAGGCCGATACTGGGTTCATCTAGCACATAAAGCACCCCTGTCAGGCCGGAACCGATCTGGCTGGCCAGGCGGATCCGCTGCGATTCACCGCCCGACAGCGTGCCGGCAGCCCGGCTCATCGTCAGATAGTTCAGGCCGACATTCACCAGAAATCCCAGCCGTTCGCGGATTTCCTTAAGGATCGCCTTTGCAATCTCGTTCTGCTGCTTGGTCAGCGTTTCCGCCACGCCCTCAATCCAGGCATAGGCTTCGGTGATCGACATTTGCACCACATGGCCGATATGGACGCCTGCGATCTTCACCGCCAAAGCCTCGGGCTTCAGGCGAAAGCCGCCGCAGGCCCCACAGGCCCGGTTGGCCTGAAACCGCTCCATCTCCTCACGGCTCCAGGCGCTGTCCGCCTCGCGGTAGCGGCGTTCCATGTTGGGGATGATGCCTTCATAGACGCGCTTGACCTGATAGACCCGCCCGCCTTCATCATAGCGGAACTGAATTTCCTCGTTCTTCGAGCCGTGCAGGAAGAGATCCTTTACCGCCTCGGGCAGGTCTTTCCATTTGGTCTTGAGCGCAAAGCCGTAATGGGCCGACAAGGCCTCCATCGTCTGGGTCAGATAGGGCGACTTCGACTTGGACCAGGGCGCGATGGCCCCTTGCATCAGCGTCAGGTTCTGGTCGGGCACCACCAAGCGTTCGTCGAAGTACAACTCCATCCCCAACCCGTCACAGACCGGGCAGGCGCCGAACGGGGCGTTGAAGCTGAAAAGGCGCGGTTCGATCTCGGCGATGGTAAAGCCGCTGACGGGACAGGCGAATTTCTCGGAATAGGTGATGCGGGTGGGGTCGGCACCTTCGGCCACATCGGCAAGTTCGACCACCGCGATCCCGTCAGCGAGGTTCAGGGCGGTGCGGAAACTGTCGGCAAGGCGGGTCTCGATCCCCTCTTTGACCACAATCCGGTCCACCACCACGTCGATGTTGTGGCGGAACTTCTTGTCGAGGGTTGGCGGGTCCTCAAGCTCGTGGAAGGTGCCGTTCACTTTTACCCGCTGGAAGCCCTGCTTTCTAAGCTCAAGAAATTCCTTCTTATATTCGCCCTTCCGGTCGCGGATGATCGGGGCCAGCAGATAGGCGCGGGTGCCCTCCTCCATCGCCATCACCGCATCGACCATGTCCTGCACCTGCATCGCGGTGATCGGCAGGCCGGTCGCGGGGGAATAGGGCGTGCCGACGCGGGCAAAGAGCAACCGCAGGTAATCGTAAATCTCGGTCACCGTGCCCACGGTGGAGCGGGGGTTTTTCGACGTGGTCTTTTGTTCAATCGAAATCGCCGGGCTAAGGCCCGAGATATGGTCAACATCCGGCTTGCCCATCATGTCGAGGAACTGTCGCGCATAGGCGCTAAGGCTTTCGACATAGCGGCGCTGCCCTTCGGCATAGATCGTGTCGAAGGCGAGCGACGACTTCCCCGACCCAGATAGCCCGGTGATCACCACCAACTGGTCGCGGGGGATACTGACATCCACGTTCTTCAGGTTATGCTCACGCGCGCCGCGCACTTCGATGAACTTCTGTTCGGCCATGCTTAACCCCGGATTGCAGGCGGCAGAGATAGGCTTAAATCGCCGAGTCTCCAACCGGAAAATGTGAACGAAGAATGAACGCCTAGCTGAATTGCCCGCGACGCCGCGCCTGCAGCGCATGCAGCGCGATTCCGAGCCCGCAAAGCCCCACAGCCGCCAGCACCAGACCCGGCGGCCCGGCCTGCGCCAGGAGTGCCGCCAACAAGGGGGTGCCGGTGGTGGTGCCCAGATTGCCAAGCTGCGCCAGGGCCCCGGCGGCGCTGGCGCGATCCTCGGGCCTTGGGTTCAGATCGGCAAGGGCGGCGAAACTGGCCCCCTGCACGATCCCCAAAGCCCCCGCCAGCATAAACCCGCCCAGCACCATCCCCGCCCCCTGCCCCCATAGCAGGCCCAGCACCACAAAGCCCGGCATCGCCGCCGCGTAGCCCAGCATCACCAGTCGCACCGCCGTCATGTGCCGCAAAAGCCAGACCCCCAGCGTCAGCGAAACCAGGATCGACACCAAGGGCATCCCTGCGGCCATGAGCGCGCGATGGCTGAGGGGTGTTTGCGGCGGCAACAAGGTCAGGATGGCGACGTAAAGGAAGGTATAGCAGCAAAACCCCATCGCCGGGGCCGCCAGCCAGGGCGAGGTGTAGATCGCGGCATGGCGCTGCCAAAGATTGCCGATCGCGGCAAAGCTCTGGTGCGGGTCAGGGGGCAAAACCAGCGCCATCACCCCCGCCAGCGCCGCCATATAACCCGCATGGCCCAGCAAAAGCCCAAAGGGGCTGACGAAGGGCCCGATCAGCGCCAAAGCGGCATAGGCCACCCCGAAAAAGCTGGACCAAAGCGTCATGGCAAGGGCGCGCCGCCTCTTGGGCGCAAGGGTCGCGATCATCGTCGGACCGACCACCACGATGGCCAGATGCGACGCCCCCTCAACGATGCGGCTGGCCAGCATGACCAGATAGGGCGGCAGCAGCGATTGCAGCGCCGACATGGCCGCCCCGGCCAAAAGCGCCGCCACGATTGCCCGCCGCGGGCCGATCCGCGCCACCACCAGCCCGGCCGTGGTGCCAAAGATCAGTCCGACCATGCCGACGATCGACACCACCAGCCCCAGCGCCACAGCACCACTGCCAGCATAGACCTGCAAAAGGTCCTGATAAAGAATGGAAATCTTGCCGAACTGCGCCGCAGCGCCCAGGCCCGCGAACCAAAGCAGGATCACCAGAACCATGGGGGGCAGCGTGCGCATTGCCTCGTGGTAACCTGCCCTGGCACAGCGCGCCAGAGCCAAGGCAGGCTCGTCGATGACTTCGTCACTCCTCGCCAGGGCCCCCACGACGAGGAGACGCAGTCGAACGAGGAGGCCCCTGGGTCAGATGTGCAGCGCGCGGCCGTAGGCGTCCAGCACGGATTCGTGCATCATCTCGGACAGGGTCGGATGCGGGAAGACGGTCTCCATCAACTCGGCCTCGGTCGTCTCCAGCGTGCGGCCGATGACATAGCCCTGGATCAGCTCCGTCACCTCGGCCCCGATCATGTGGGCGCCCAGAAGCTCACCGGTCTTGGCGTCGAAGATGGTCTTGATCATCCCCTCGGCCTCGCCCAAGGCAATCGCCTTGCCGTTGCCGATAAAGGGGAAGCGGCCGACCCTGATCTCATGCCCGGCCTCTTTCGCCTTGGCTTCGGTCAGGCCCACAGATGCGATCTGCGGCTGGCAATAGGTGCAACCAGCGATGGACCCCGGCTTGATCGGATGCGGATGACCGCCTGCGATCAGTTCGGCGACCATCACGCCCTCATGGCTGGCCTTGTGGGCAAGCCAGGGCGCACCGGCGATATCGCCGATGGCATAAAGCCCCTCGACCCCGGTGCGGCAGTATTCATCGGTGACCACATGGGTCCGGTCGATCTTGACCCCCAGCGCCTCCAGCCCCAGGCCTTCGGTGTTGCCGACGATACCAACGGCGCTGATCACCGTGTCGAACTCCTGCGTGGTGACTTTACCATCCTGTTCGATATGGGCGGTCACGCCCTGCCCCGGCCTGCGGTCCAGCTTTTTGACAGCCGCTTTCTCCAGGATCTTCATGCCCTGCTTGACGAAGCTTTTCTTCGCAAAGGCGGCGATCTCGGCGTCTTCCACCGGCAGGATGCGGTCCATCACCTCGACCACCGTGGTATCGGCACCCAGCGTGTTAAAGAAGCTCGCGAACTCGATGCCGATAGCCCCCGACCCGATGACCAGAAGCCGCTTCGGCATCCGCTTGGCCACCAGCGCGTCGCGGTAGGCCCAGACCAGATCGCCATCCGCCTCCAGCCCCGGAAGTTCCCGCGCGCGGGCGCCGGTGGCCAGAATGATCGACTTCGCGACCAAATCCTCATCGCCCTTGTCGGTCTTGACCGCGACCCGGCCCTTGGCGGGGATCGTGGCGGTGCCCATGAACACCGTGACCTTGTGCTTTTTCATGAGGTGGCCGATGCCGCCGGACAACTGCTTGGCCACACCGCGCGACCGGGCAACCACGGCGGGCAGGTCAAAGCTGATCCCGGTGGCGGCCAGGCCAAACTCCTTTGCGCGGTGCATCAGGTGGTACACCTCAGCCGAGCGCAGCATTGCCTTGGTCGGGATGCAGCCCCAGTTGAGGCAGATGCCACCCAGATTTTCCCGCTCGACGATGGCGACCTTCAAGCCCAACTGGCTGGCGCGAATGGCGGCGACATAGCCCCCCGGTCCCGCGCCGATCACGACGATGTCAAAGCTGTGGCTGGCCATCTTTCCCTCCCCCAGAAAAGTGGTTTGGCGTTAAACTATTTTTCGGGCCAAAGCAACGAGGCCTGCGCCGCAACTCTATGCGTCGGGTGCATGACGTTTCAATTGGGTCACCACTGCCATATAGCCGCCCTGATCCAGATAGGCCTGTTCGTCAGGCGACGACACCCGGCCAAGCGCAGCATTGCGGGTTGGAAAGCGGCCAAAGCGCACGATCACCGCCTGATGCGCGCGGGCATGCAAAAGAAGGTCGGGGTGCGAGGGCATCCGTTCGGTCATGTAGGTCACCGACAGCTCTTGGTCCTTTGGGTCTTCGGAATGTTCAAAGGGCATGTAGAAGAACTGCCGTTCGGGTTCGGGCACGTCCAGATCCCAACCCGCTGCCACCGCCTTGCGTGCCGCCGCCAAGGCTTGTGCGTCGGTGGCAAAGGCCAGGGCCTGGCCCCGGTGGATGTTGCGGGCAAACTGGTCGGTCACCACCAGATAGGCCAGGGTCCCGGCCGCCCCTTCGACCCAATGCTCCAGACCGCCAGCATGGGCGGCCTGCCACAGATCGCCAAACCGGTCACGGCAGGCAGCATCGATCGCAGCCCCGCCCTTGTACCAGCCTTCGGGGCCGATCTCGCCCAGCCAGAAATCCAGCACTTCGACCGGGTCCGCCATCCATGCCTCCCTGCGCTCCGAGGGCAAGCCTTGCAGGGATTTCGCCCCGCCGCAACCGCCGATCTCAGCCCCGCGCGGCTGCCCCCTTGTCCAGCACCGCGCCCACCGCCACGGGCGAGGCACCCAGCGTCATCCCCTGGAAGCTGCCCGAGGCCGAAGGCGCCGCGCGACGGCTCATCCGGTAAAGCGCATAGCCTGCCAGGAGAACATAAAGGATCCCGATGAACAGGAAAAAGCCGGGCGGGCCGAAGGTCTCCATCATCCAGCCGGTGACGACCGGGCCGAAGATCGCGCCGAACCCGTTCAGAAAGATCAACCCCGCCGAGGCCGAGGCCATATCCTCATGCGGCAGAAAGTCGTTGGTATAGGCGATAAGGAGGGCATAGACCGGGTTGGTGATCCCGCCCAACAGGAACGCCACCACGATCAAGAGCGGGAAGGACAAGGGCAGCACCGTCGCCAGCAGCATCACCACCGCCGACACCGCCGACAGCGCCATGATCATCACCCGGCGGTCCATCCGGTCCGACGCCCAGCCGATCGGATATTGCAGCACCAACCCGCCGACATAAAGCGCGCCGACAAAGATCGAGATGTCGCGCAGGCTCAACTCCGCCTCCGCCCCCCAGACCGAGGCCATGCCGAACATCGCCGAAAACACCCCACCGGTCAGCAGCATCCCCACGCACCCTAGAGGCGAGATGCGGAACAATTTCCCGAAGGACAGCCGCTTGGAGCTTTCAAAGGCCGGGGCGGGTGTCGGGGCCAGCAGCATCGGCATGAAGGCCAAGGACACCAGCACCGAGGGGATGATGAACAGCGCAAAGCCGGACTGGTCGGGCAGGTTGATCAGCACCTGGCTGGCGATGATCCCCAGCATCTGCACGATCATATAGGCCGACAGCGCCTGACCGCGCGTGTCATTGCTGGCGGTGTTGTTGATCCAGCTTTCCGCCGTGATGTAGATGCCCGAAAAGCAGAACCCCGCCAGCACCCGCAGCGCCGTCCAGGCCATCCAGTCGGGAAACACCGGATAGATCACCAGAATCGCAGAAATCAGCGAGCCCAAGGCCGCGAACACCCGCACATGCCCGACCCAGCGGATCATGCTGGGCGCAGTCAGGGACCCGAACAGGAAGCCAAGAAAATAAGCGGCCATCACAAAGGACAGCTCATAAGTCGAAAACCCCTCCAGATTGCCCCGGATGCCCAGAAGCGTGCCCTGGATGCCGTTGCCGACCATGAGCAGCATGACGCCCAGCAAGAGCGGCCAGGATTGGGTGACGACCTTCAGCATGGGCGGAGCTTTCCTTGGATCCTAAAGCGGCAGATTGAAACGCGGCGCAAGCCAGACAAGCACAAGGTAAAGCGCGACTGTCAACGCCATACCGGCGGCAAGGGCAGTCCAGAAACCGTACCCTGCCCGCAAGAGCCAGGGCATTAGCAGAAACATCGGCAGGGAGGGCAGCACATACCAGAACGTCGCCTCGGCATGGGCCGCCAGCCGCTCAGTCTCACCGGTGTCGCGCCACAGCCAGATCATCGCGATGATCGACACCAAAGGCAGCGAGGCGACAATCGCCGCTACGCCCGGACTGCGCCGCGCGATTTCCGAAATGGCGGCGATCAAGAGGCCAGAGAGCGCCGCCTTGAGGACAAAAAGGGTCATGTCTCAACCTTCTCTGGGATCAGAAGCGAGCTGTCGCCATAGGAAAAGAACCGGTAGCCCGTGGCGATGGCATGGTCATAGATGCTGCGGACCCGCGCCTCGCCCATCAGGGCTGCAACCAGCATCACCAGCGTCGATTTCGGCAGGTGAAAGTTGGTCATCAGCGCGTCGGTGATGCGAAAGCGGTAGCCGGGGTAGATGAAGATGTCGGTCTCCCCCTCCCACGGATGCAGGCGACCGGTGGCGTCGGCGGCACTTTCGATCAGACGCAGCGCGGTGGTGCCGACCGGGATGATCCGGCCGCCCGCTGCCCTGGTCGCGTTGATTTCGGCCGCGGCGGCTGCGGTGACCTGGCCCCATTCGGCGTGCATCTTGTGGGTGGTCACGTCCTCGACCTTGACCGGCAGAAAGGTGCCCGCGCCGACATGGAGCGTCACTTCGGTGAAGTCCACACCCCGGTCGGCCAGGGCTTGCAGGAGGCCCGTGTCGAAATGCAGGCTGGCGGTCGGGGCCGCGACCGCGCCGGCATGGCGGGCAAAGACGGTCTGATAATCGCTGCGGTCCCGGTCATCGGCGGCGCGTTTCGCGGCAATATAGGGCGGCAGGGGCATCACCCCGGCTTCGGCCAAAGCCTCGTTAAAGGCGGTGCCGGTCAGATCAAAACCAAGGGTCAGATCGGTGTCGGATTTCGCCACCACCCGCGCGGACAGCCGGTCGGAAAAGCGGACCACCTCACCTGGGTTAACCTTGCGCAGGGGCTTGGCCAGCGCGCGCCAGCCTTGGGGACCAGCTTCCAGAAGGGTGATCTCGACCTTGGCCACCGCCTCGCCGCGCTGGCGGGTGCCGAAGAGGCGCGCCGGGATGACCTTGGTGTTGTTGAGCACCAGCCGGTCACCGGGGCGCAGGATATCCACCAGATTGAACACATGCCGGTCGCTGATCCCGCCCCCTTCGGCCAGCAAAAGGCGCGCGCTGGGTCGCGGGTTGGCGGGCCTGGTGGCAATCAGCGCCTCGGGCAGGTCAAAATCGAAATCCGTCAGTTTCATCCGCCGGAGACCTTTTCTGCTTCCTCTACGAGGTCGTCCAGATCGGGCGGTGCGGCGCGAAAGATCTCGCGGAACATGCCCGGCGTCAGGATCGACAGGGGGTTGATCGCCACGTTCGGCGCATCCGCCGTGCCCGTCAACCGGTAGTTGAAGCCAAACAACCCCTCACCCCGCCGCGACACCAGTTGCCCGACGCCGTTCAAAAGGTAAATCGGCGAGATGACGCCGCGCAAATCCAGCCGCCCGCCCGCCGATTCGTAAAGCCCGGCAAAGGATATCCCCAGCGAGGCCCCCACCGCCGAGCCTTGGGTAACCTCGACCGCATCGGGGCTTAGCACAAAGCGGACCTCGCCTTCGTTGAAAACCAGCCCCTCGCCCGCCGCCTGTTCCAAAAGGCCGACCACCGAAATCGCCCCCAGAAGTTCGGCCAGCACGGGCGCGTCCTGCACCTGCATCCGGCCCAGCTTGGCATGGCCGTCATAAACCCCGTCCGCTCCGCGCGGCACAAAGGTCAGGTCCAGACTGCCACCGCGCGCGTTGCCGAAGATGCCCGCCGCCGCGATCACCGCACCCGCATTCTCCGACCGGATGCGCACCGCACTGCCCCCGTCGGTCGGCGCGACCGCCCCCTGGATTTCGCCCTCGCCGTTCACGCCTGCGACGAACCGCCCCTCAAGCCCGCCTGCGGTGGTGAAATCGCCGTCAAAGCCGGTCAGCGCGATGCCGCTGGACAGCCGCAACCGGTCCAGCGCCACGGCGATTGCGGCACCGCCCGTACTTGCTGCGTCAGAGCTGGGCATCCTGCGCAGGTCAAGTTCTCCGCCGGTCACCGCCACGGTCGGGGCACGCCCGACCCCGGTGCCGGTCAGCGTGACCGATGCATCCAGCCAGTCGCCGGCCACCACACGGGTAAAGCGCGCCTGTTTCAGCCCCCCCCCGGCCTCGGTCTCGATCCGGCCCTCGGCGCGCAGGCCGGGCGCGTCCAAAACCAACCGCTCGACGCTGGGCTCGTCCGACAGCAAAGCTTCAAGGTCCAGGCTGGCGCTGGTCTTGGCGGCCTTGCGGAAAGACAGCGGATCCAGCCGCAGCGCCATACCGACCAGCGTCGAGGTCAGCGTCAGCTGCGGTGGCAGGCCCTTGACCAGGGCGATGTCGATCGCGGCCTCGGCCTCGCCCTCGATCATTCCTTCGGGCAGGGCCACGCCCAGGTCGCGCAGCGCCACGTCCGACAACATTACCGTGCCGTTGATCCGGGCGCGGCCGTTCTGTTCCGGCCCGAAGCCTTGCAGATAGGTCAGATCGACCGGCAACAGGTCAAGCATGCCCTGCCCCGCCAGCGACAGCCCTTCGGTATCCACCTCGACGGCAATCTCTGGCGCGGTCAGGATGCGCCCCGGCACCAGCGCGGGAGAGGTGAAATCGGTGATCCGCCCCGAGACAACGAAATCGAACTCGGAAAATGCCACCACCGGCTTCAGCGGCATCAAAAGCGTGGTCCGCAGCTCGGCCCGGCCATCGCCAAGGTTGACCGGCTGGCCGACCTTGGAAAAGAAGCTGAACGGTTCTTGGTCCAATAGCGACAAGGTCGCCGTCAGGCTGGACGAGGTGACCAGCGAGATCTTGGCATTGGCCGGAACCTCGGTCACATCCAGGACCTGAAACACCGATCCGTCTGCCTCGATCCGCCCGCCCTCCGGGGCGACAAGATAGCCACGATCCAGCTTGGCCGTGTAGGTCTTGCCATCAAGCGAGGCATAGCCCCTGGCGTTCAGCACCGGTGGCAGGGTCCGCACGATCCGCACTTCGGCTTCGGCAAATTCGTATCCCAGACTGAAGCGAGGTTCCGCGCCGGGCTCCAGTCGCAGGGCCGCGCGCACATCTGTAAGGCTGGCCTGTCCGACGTTGTCCACCAGCCAGGTCCGGGTGCGGGGCACGACCGAAATCGGCCACAGCTTCAAAAGCCGGTCAGCCTCGATCTGGTTGACCTCGACATCAAGGGCTGCCCCCCACCCTGTGGGACTGGCCTTGACGGTGCCGGACAGCCGCAGGCTTTCGTCACCCTCGATCAGCGCCAACTGGCCGATGTCAAGCCGGAACGGGTCCAGCCGCAGCCGCAGGTCCAGCGCGCCCTGGCCAAAGCGCACCGGAGCTTCGAACATGCCCTCTGGGTCCACCATCACCTCGGCGAAACTGATCTGCGCCAGCAGGCTTTGCGGCAGCGCCCCCGGCAGGATCACCGCCCCGCTGGCGTCCAAAAGGTCGCCGTGGCCAGCCGCGCTTAGGCGCAACGACGGACTTTCCACCTCTAGCCCGGTCAGGGTCAGCCGCGCGGTTTGCGGGTCATAATCCAGCGCCAGTTGCGCCCGGTCAAAGCCCACCGGCCGGGCGCCCTCGGTTGGCGAAACGCTGCCCTTGGCCAGGGACAGGTTGGCGCTTAACCCCAGCACCGCGCCATCGGCGGCAACGCTGGCGTTGAGAGCCCCCGAGATCGGCGCATCGACCACCGAAAGCCAGGCCAAAGGCGCCGAAAGCGCGGCAAGATCGGCGGCGCGCATGTGATCCAGCGTGGCGCTCATCCGGGCCCCCTGGTCGTCGCCCTTGCCCATCACGAACCGTAGCGTCGCCTGGGCCGGAATACTGCCTTCCAGCAGGGTCAGGCCCAACTCGGCGGCGATGCTGTCGGCACCGTTGCGGATCGTCAGGCGGCCATCCCCCACCTGCCAGGACCGGCCAGCCCGGTCGTCGCGCAGGGTCAGCGTCAGCGCCTCGGCTTCGACCACCGCAAGCTCGGACATCGCCGGGATCGCCAGCAGCCGGTCGATCTGCACCATCACCTCGCGCAGGGTCTTTGGCCCCCCTCCCGATGCGCCAAGGTCAAGATCGAAGCTGCCATCCGCCTTGCGCCGGACCGAAAGCCGCGCCCCGCTGAGCCGGATCGTGCTTGGCCGCAACGCGCCAGAGATCAGCGCGTCGGGGCTGAAGGCAACCAGGGCTTCGGTCAGCACAACCAGGGACCGGCCCGTGCCGTCGAACAGGCGAATGTCGCGCATCTCCAACCGGGGCGAGAAAGCTTCATCCACCGCAAATTCGACAGAGCCGACCGACACCGCCGCCCCAAGGGGCAACCGTGCCCCGACCAGCCCCGCGTTCAGCCGCGCCTCGACCTCGGCCACGACGGCGGTCGGCAAGAGGATGGATGTTCCAGTGTAGGCAAGCGTCAGATAGCCAAAGCCCAATGCCATCACGATCAGGGTCAGAAAGACGGTCAGGCCAAGCCTTGGCCGGCGTGGTCGGCGGCGTCCTGCGGGCCGGGGTCTTGCGACCGACGGACGTCCTGCGTCGGCTGGCCCGGCAGGGACCGCCGGCTTGCAAGCCGCCTGGTCCGCACCCTTATCTGCAGCCTGGTGTTGCATCCTGGTTTTGCCGACCCCGACTGGTTGTCTGCCGTGCCGCCCGCGCCGTGCAGGACCTTTCGGCAAGCACTTTTTGCAAGACCCTGCGTTGTCCTTGCCTTTAACCTTGGCGGAAGGCAACTAGAACGCAACATGCTATGTCATCACAAGGCAAGGAGCCGCCCATGCTGACCATCGCTTCCCCCGCCCCCGATTTCACCCTGCCCCGCGACGGTGGCGAGAAGATCAGCCTGTCGGCCTTGCGGCCCGGCAAGGTGGTCTTGTATTTTTACCCAAAGGACGACACGCCCGGCTGCACGCTTGAGGCGCAGGACTTTTCCGCCCGTCTGGCCGATTTTGCCGCCGCAGGGGCCACGGTCATCGGCATCTCCAAGGACAGCGTCGCCAAACACGACAAGTTCTGCAAGAAATACGCGCTGTCGGTGATCCTTGCCTCGGACGAGGCGGGCACGACCTGCGAGGATTACGGCGTCTGGGTGGAAAAAAGCATGTATGGCAAGACTTACATGGGGGTAGAGCGCACCACGGTCCTTGTTGATGGCGCGGGCAATGTGGCGCGCATCTGGAACAAGGTCAGCGTCAAGGGCCATGCCGATGAGGTTCTGGCCGCGGCGCGGGCGATCTGATGGCCCAGAATTTCTCGGCGAAAATTTATGGGGCGCCGGGGGCCAGCGTTTGACGGCGGTGTCGCTGGCGGCGATGGCGGTCGAGGTGCTGACCACCGCCGATGCAGGCGAAAAGGCTGCCCTGTCGCGCGCGCATGCCGCCACCTGGTTTGCCGCGCGGGCTGCGGGGCAAACCCTTCCCGTCGGTCAGGCGACACCGCCCGCCCAGCCCTCGCGCCCGGCAAGGCCCGAGCTTTTGGCCCCAAAGGATGTGCCGCGCCGCCGCCCGGGCAGTGCGCAGGGCCGGATCGCCCTTCTGCATGCCGTGGCCCATATCGAGTTGAACGCCGTCGATCTGCATTGGGACATCATCGCGCGCTTTGCCGACCAGCCGATGCCGCCCGGCTTTTACGACGACTGGGTGAAGGCGGCGGATGAAGAGGCCAAGCATTTCTCGCTTGTCTCGGCCTGTCTGGCCGCGCTTGGCAGCCACTACGGCGCGCTGGCCGCCCATCAGGGCATGTGGCGCGCCGCCGAGGATACGGCGCAGGACCTGCTGGCGCGGCTTGCCGTAGTGCCAATGGTGCTGGAGGCGCGCGGCCTTGATGTGACCCCCGGCATGATCGACCTGTTTCGAAGTGCCGGTGATGACAAGGCCGTCGCCGCGCTGGAGGTGATCTATGCCGAAGAGGTGGCGCATGTCGCCTATGGGTCGAAATGGTTCAACTGGCTGTGCGGTCGCGCGGGCAGCGACCCAAAGGAGGTGTTTCACCGCCTGGTGCGCCAGTACTTTCACGCAGCCCTGAAGCCGCCTTTCAACGAGGCCAAGCGTGCCGATGCCGGCCTGCCACCCGATTTTTACTGGCCGCTTGCGGACACACCTGCGATGACCGCCGAATGATCGGCAATTTTTCGCCGATGGATTCGCGAATATGTGCGGGAAAAGCCGGTCACGCGTGATGAATGTTGCGAAACTGCAATGGCTTGGGTAATTACTTCTTACCCTGGTAAGGCCCTGCGCCTTGCTGGGGGTGACTGCCCAACCATGGCTATAAACGGATGCGTGCAACGTGCTGAACCGTCTTGCCTATCGGGTGAACCACAGTCTTGAGCGGCGTTTTCCCGAGCAGCGGCTGTTTTTGCGGTCAGACACCGAAACCCGCTTTATTCGTTTGCGTCCGATCACCCAGGTGGTGGCGCTTGTCGGGGGCACCCTTGCCCTGGCCTGGACGATTGTCGCCACCGCGCTGATCCTGATGGACAGCATCGGTGCCGGGTCGGCACGCGAACAATCTGCCCGCCAGCAGGCCCTGTATGAAGAGCGGCTGAATGCCCTCTCTACCGACCGCGACCTGCGCGCCGAAGAGGCGGCAAGTGCCCAAGGCCGGTTCAACGTAGCCCTGACCCAGGTCTCCGAGATGCAGGAACGCCTGCTCGCCTCGGAAGACCGGCGGCGTGAGCTGGAAACCGGGATCGAGGCGGTGCAAGACACCTTGCGCCGCATGATCAAGGAACGCGACACGGCGCTGGAAGAAGCCGCCCGGATGACACTGGCGCTGAGCGAACAGTCCGGGGGCACTACCGAAATCGGGCGCATGCGCGACGCCGTGGCCACACTGCAGTTCCTGACCGACGCGCTGGGCCTGACCGCCGAAGAGCGGGACACGATCCTGGCCGAAGCCGACGCCGCGCGCCAAGAGGTGCAGCTTCTGTCCGAAGAACGCCGCCTGGTCGAACAGCGCAACGATCTGATCTTTGCCAAGCTGGAAGAGGCGGTGACCATCTCGATGGAACCCCTCGACAACATGTTCCGCGAGGCCGGGATGTCGCCGGATGACCTGCTTGACTCGGTCCGCGCGGGCTATTCCGGTCAGGGTGGCCCGTTGTTGCCGATCACCGTTTCCACCTCGGGCGGGGTTCTGTCCGCCGATGAGGTGCGGGCGAACACGATCCTGAACGGGCTGGACCGGATGAACATGTACCGGCTGGCTGCGTTCAAGCTGCCGTTCTCGATGCCGGTCAAGGACAGCTTCCGCTGGACCAGCGGCTTTGGTTATCGCAAGGACCCAAAGGGTTACGGAACCCGCATGCACGAAGGCACCGATATGGCGGGCGCTTACGGCACCGCGATCTATGCCACCGCCGACGGTGTGGTGACCCATGCCGGCTGGGACAACGGCTATGGCCGTCTGGTCAAGATCAAGCATGATTTTGGGATCGAGACCCGATACGCGCATCTTAGCCAACTTAGGGTTGAGGTCGGACAAAGGGTATCGCGTGGCGACAAGATCGGTGATATGGGCAATTCAGGCCGGTCTACCGGCACGCATCTGCACTACGAAATCCGGCTGGACGGAACCGCCGTGAACCCGATGACCTTCATAAAGGCAGCGAAAAATGTTTTCTAAAAGCCGCATCAACGAGCCAGGCCCCAAGGTCGAGGCCGAGAAGCCAAAAGCCCCGGAGACGCCTGTGACCAAACCCACCATGGAATTCACCCCGACCCCCGCCCCCAAAGGCAAGGCCGCCGTTTCGATCCTGTCGTCTGACCTGACCGTGGTCGGCAATCTGCGCACCACTGGCGACATTCAGGTCGAAGGCACCGTGGAAGGCGACATCGGCGCGCATCTCTTGACCGTCGGCGAAAGCGCCACCATCCGCGGCGAGATCGTTGCCGATGACATCGTGGTCAACGGCCGCGTCGTCGGCCGGGTCCGGGGCCTGAAGGTTCGGTTGACGTCGACCGCGCGGGTCGAAGGCGACATCATCCACAAGACCATCGCGATCGAATCCGGTGCCCATTTCGAAGGCTCGGTTCAGCGCCAGGAAGACCCACTGTCGGCCGGCCGCGCCGCCGCAGCTGGTGTTGCCGCAGCCGGTGCCGCCGCCGCGCCCCGCCCAGAGGCTCCGGCGGCTGCCAGCTAGCCCGCCTTCGGTTTACAGGAAAAGATGGGCAGCGGGCTTTACCGCTGCCCTTTTTCGTGGGCACAGCCCCGCAAACTGCGTCAATCGACGTCGGAAATGTCTCCGCGCCGCTTGCCGCTGGCCTTTTGCGCCAGGGTGGCAGACATGAACCCATCAAGGTCGCCGTCCAGCACCCCGCTGGTGTCCGAGGTTTCAAACCCCGTGCGCAGGTCCTTGACCATCTGATAAGGCTGCAGGACATAGGACCGGATCTGGTTGCCCCATCCGGCATCGCCCTTGCTTTCATGGGCTTCCAGGATGGCGGCGTTCCGCTTGTCGAGCTCCATCTGGTAAAGCCGCGACTTCAGCGCCTTCATCGCGATGTCGCGGTTCTGGTGCTGCGATTTCAGGCTGGAGGTCACCACAATATTGGTTGGAAAGTGGGTGATCCGCACCGCGGAATCGGTCTTGTTGACGTGCTGGCCACCGGCACCGGATGACCGGTAGGTGTCGATGCGGATGTCCTTGTCCTGCACCTCGATCTCGATGTTGTCATCGACCACCGGATAGACCCAGACCGAACTGAACGAGGTATGCCGCCGCGCCGCGCTATCATAGGGGCTGATCCGCACCAGCCGGTGCACCCCGGCCTCAGACTTCAGCCAGCCATAGGCGTTCTTGCCCGACACCTTGTAGCTGGCCGATTTGATGCCGGCACCTTCGCCTTCGGTTTCCGATTGCAGTTCCACCGTGAAGCCGCGCTTTTCGGCCCAGCGGACGTACATCCGCGCCAGCATGCTGGCCCAGTCGCAGCTTTCGGTGCCACCTGCACCGGCGTTGACCTCGAGGAAGGTGTCGTTGGCATCCGCCTCGCCGTCCAACAGGGCCTCAAGCTCTTTGCCGGCGGCGGTCTGGGCCAGCGCGCTCAGGGCGGCCTCGGCCTCGGCCACGATCTCGGCGTCGCCCTCAGCCTCGCCCAGTTCGATCAGCTCGACATTGTCGCGCAACCCGCTGTCGATCAGCTTGTAGGTCCCCAGCGCGTCAATCAGCCCCTGGCGTTCTCGCATCAGCTTTTGCGCCTTGGCCGGGTCGTTCCACAGATCCGGCGCCTCGATCATCGCGTTGAATTCTTCCAGGCGGTGGGGGGCGGTCTCGTGATCCATCCGCTGGGCCAAAAGCTTCAGCGATTTCTGGATCGCATCAATATTGGCTTGGGTTTCGGCGCGCATGGGGCTTTGGTCCTAAGTGCTGTTTCAGCCGGCGTGATAGCGCCAAGGCAGCGCCCCGGCAAGGGCACGGCCTGCGGTCAAGGCGAAGGATCAGTAAAGTCCGCCCGATGAGACGGTGCCGAAATCGGCTTTCTTCGGCACGACAACGCTTTCGCCTTCGGCATTGGTGATCGTGGTGCCGCCGTCAATCTCACCCTCGCCATAGGCGAAAAGCGGCAGGTTCGACCCCATCGCAAAGCCGCCATCCACCATCGCGCCAAGGCCGAAGATCGGCTGTTCGCCTTCGCGGAAGTATTCGGCCACCACATGGTCGCCAGTGGCATCGTCGGGCAAAAGCGCGCCTGTGAAGCGGTCGATCTTGATGAAATAACCACCAGGAGGCACCGCGAATTTGCCCCCGCCGTAGTCCTTGATCGCCTCAAGCATGAATTCCTCGAACACCGGGCCGCAAAACCCGCCACCCGAGGCCCCGGCCATGGTGCGCGGCTGGTCATAGCCGATATAGCAGCCCGCCACGATGTTCGACGTATAGCCGATGAACCAGACATCCTTGCTGTCGTTCGTCGTGCCGGTCTTGCCCGCCACCGGCACCGGCAGGTTGATCCCAGAGGCCGTGCCGCGCTGTACCACACCTTCCAGCATGCTGGTCAACTGATAGGCGGTGATCGCATTCATCACCCGTTCGCGATTGCTGGTGATCCGCACGCCAACCCCCGGGGCAAGGTCGGCCTCACCACAGGTTTCGCAGATGCGTTGGTCATGGCGATAGATGGTGCGGCCAAAGCGGTCCTGCACGCGGTCGACCAGCGTGGGTTCCACCCGCTCACCGCCGTTGGCGAACATGGCATAGGCAGCAACCATCTTGAACAACGTGGTCTCTTGCGCGCCAAGCGCATTGGCCAGGAACGGCCCCAGACTGTCATAGACCCCAAAGCGTTCGGCATAAGAGGCCACTACAGGCATGCCGATTTCTTGCGCAATCCGGACCGTCATCAGGTTCCGGCTTTGCTCGATTCCGGTACGCAAGGGGGTGGGGCCATAGAACTTGCCCGAGGCGTTCTTGGGCGTCCAAAGGCCCTGCGGTGTGTCAAGCTCGATCGGGGCGTCGACGACGATGGTCGCGGGGGTGAACCCGCTGTCCAGAGCTGCGGCATAGACAAACGGCTTGAAGCTGGAGCCGGGCTGCCGTGTGGCCTGCGTGGTGCGGTTGAACACCGAATCTTGGTAGCTGAACCCGCCCTGCATGGCCAGAACGCGGCCGGTGTTCACGTCCATCGCCATAAAAGCGCCCTGGACCTCGGGGATCTGACGCAAGGACCAGCGCTTGAAAGTGCCGTCCTCATTCGTCATCGCGCGGACCAGCACCACCTCGCCCACCGCCAGCAAATCGCCCGCAACCTGCGCGCGGCGGCCAAGTTCCCCCTCGGCGAGTTGTTTGCGCGCCCAGGTTACATCCTCGGCGGGGATGAAATGGCCATCCTCGTCCTCGGCGACGCCTTCGATGCCGATACGGGCGTCGGTTTCGCCCACCGAAAGCACGACGGCGGGGAACCAGGTAGCCACATCGCGCGGCACCTCAAGCGCTGCCAACGCCTCCCGCCAGCTTGCCTCGGAACCTAGAACTTCAACCGGCAGCACCTGCCCGGTGCCACGCCACACACCCTGATCGCGATCGTACTTTTCCAACCCCTTGCGCAGGGCCGCGGCGGCGGCTTCTTGCAGGTTGGCATCCACCGTGGCGCGGATCGTCAGACCGCCGGTGAAGAATTCCTCTTCGCCAAAAGTGGTGGACAGCTGCCGGCGGATTTCATCGGTGAAATAGTCGCGCGGCGGCAGCGCCTCACGGAAAGCCTCGAAGTCGCCGTTCTGCACCGACCGCAGCGGCATCTCTTTTTCCGTCAGGTAGGTCGCCTCGTCGATATAGCCGTTCTGCCACATCTCGCGCAGCACATAGTTGCGGCGTTCGGTCACCCGGTCCTTGGCTGTCACGGGGTCATACTTGCCCGGCGCTTGCGGCATTGCGGCCAGCATCGCGGCTTCGTGCGGGGCAAGCTCGGTCAAGGCCTTGTTGAAATAGGTCTGGGCAGCGGCGGCGACGCCATACGAGTTCTTGCCCAGAAAAATCTCGTTCAGGTACAGTTCCAGGATCTTGTCCTTGGAGAGCGTGGCCTCAAGCCGGGTTGCAAGGATGATTTCCTTGATCTTGCGTTCGACCGACCGGCTGCCGTCCAGAAGAAAGTTCTTCATCACCTGCTGGGTGATCGTGGACGCCCCGCGCATCGAGGCACCCCGGCTTTTCACCGCCTCGACAAAGGCAGCCATCATGCCACGGGTGTCATAGCCGTGATGGGTGTAGAAATTCTTGTCCTCGGCGCTGACAAAGGCGTGCTTGATCAGGTCGGGAATATCCTCGCCCGCGACGAAAAGGCGGCGTTCCTGGGCAAATTCGTCAATGATCCGACCTTCGCCCGAATAGATGCGGCTGATGGTGGGGGGGGTGTATTGCGCCAGGCTTTCGTGACTGGGCAGATCGCGCGAGTACATGTAGAAAATGCCGCCCACGGTCAGCGCGGCAAAGATCAGCCCCAGCGTGATCGCCGAAAAGATGCCGCCCAGAAACGATCCGATAAAGCGAAGCACCGCCAACCCCCTGATTGCTGCCCCTGCCTATACCAGACCAAAGCCGTCGTCAAAAGCCCGGCCAGCCCCGACCCGTCAAATCGGCGGGATTTGGGGCGCTTTGCGTCACTCCATCTGCAACTGACGCAAGGTGGCCTCTTCGGTGTCCCAGGTGACCAGCGCCGACCGGATCGCCTCGGCCATGGTGGCGCGCCAGGCCGGATCGGTCAGGCGGCTGAAATCGCGCGCCGAGGACAGAAAGCCCACCTCCAGCAACACCGAAGGGATGTCGGGCGTCTTCAACACCGAAAACCCGGCGGTCTGGCGCGGTTTGCGGTGCATCCTGATCTCGGCAGCCTTTATCGCGGCCACCACCGCGTCGGCAAGCCGGTCGGTGCGCGGCCGGGTTTCGGTGCGGGCCATGTCCATCAGCACCTCGGCCACCATGTCATCCTGGTCCGACAGATCGATCCCGGCCAGCAGGTCATCGCGGTCGTGGCGTTCGGCAAGGGCCGCGCTTGCCGCGTCCGAGGCATCTTCGGCCAGCGTGTAGACGGTGGCCCCTTGCGCCTCGCCCTCGCATAGCGCGTCGGCGTGCAGCGACAAGAAGATGTCGGCTTCCGTCTCGCGGGCAATCGAGGTTCGGGTTTCCAGCGGGACGAACGCATCCGTGTCGCGGGTCAGGACCACGGCAAAGCGGCCATCGCGCAAGAGCACCTCTTTCAACTCGCGCGCGAAGGTCAGCATCAGATCGGCCTCGGACTGGCCGTCGCGCTCGGCCCCGGGGTCGATCCCGCCGTGGCCGGGGTCAAGCACCACCATCACCGATCCGGTGCCCTCGGGCAGCGGGGCCATGATCTCGGCCGGGTCGGGGGCGGCCCAGTCGGCAAGGTCGGGGCGCGCGGCAACGGCGGCAAAATCGGCAGGCTCGCTTGGGGCAAGCGTCACCTCGATCACCGCGCCTGCCTCTCCGGTCCGCATCTGCGAGGTCACCAGCCGGTGCGGACCCGCCAGTTCGATCACCAGCCGCGACCAGCCCGGCCGGAAACTGCCCGCCCGCAACGCCAGCACCCGGTCCGGCAGGGCAAGGTCGTCGATCCCGGTCCAGTCGATCTCGCGCGCGTCGATGATCAGCCGGGGCGGGTGGTCCAGAAACCGCAACCGCCAGGGCACCGGTTGACTGATCGCAAAGGCAAACTCCAGCCCCTGCCCCGCCCCCGCAAGGCCCGAGTCCTGCGGCACGACCCGGGCCAGCGCCGAAAGCTCTTCGGCCGGCACAGGACTGGCAAGGACCAGCCAAACCAGCAGCAGTCGCGCAAGACAAGATGGACAGAACCCCAGCATATCCCTGCTTATCCCCGCTTGCGCGCGAAAAGGCAAACCCCTGCCCATCAAATCCCGGCGCGTTATCACAAAAGGGGGAAACGGGCAGACCTGACTTGATCTTGCGCGCGTCCACCCGTTAAATCCCGCCAAGGGCGCGTTGCTGCGACCGGCCCGCCCCTGGCGGCACCTCAAAAGGAGTTTTCCGATGCGTCGCCACGCCGTTGTTTGTGCTGCCTTGTGCCTTGGGTTGATCGGCTCGGCCAGCCTTGCCGAAGGGCCAGCCCCGATGACCCCGGAAGAGCGTGACGCCTTCCGCGCCGAGGTGAAAGCCTATCTGATGGAGAACCCCGAGGTTCTGGTCGAAGCGATGAGCATCCTGCAGGAACGCGAATATGCCGCCGAGCTTGAGCGGGACGCCCAGATCATCGCTGCCAAGTCGGCCGAGATTTTCGCCAGCCCTGCCGATTGGGTCGGCGGCAATGTTGATGGCGACATCACCGTGGTCGAGTTCATGGACTACCGCTGCAGCTATTGCAGGAAGGCGCATGACGAGGTGAAGACGTTGGTCGAAACCGACGGCAATATCCGCTATGTCATCAAGGAATTTCCGATCCTTGGCCCGGAATCGCTGGTGCCATCGCAATTCGCAATCGCGGTCAGGATGCTGCACGGCGACGACGCCTACAAGGCCGCGCATGACGCGCTGATGACCCTGCGCGGCGAGCCGACGCTGGACACGGTGAAGCGGCTTGCCACCGACCTTGGCCATGACCCGGCACCGATCCTGGCCAAGATGGAGTCGGACGAGGTCAAGGCGATCATCACCGCAAACCACGCGCTGGCCGATGCCATGGCGATTTCCGGCACCCCGACCTTCATCGTGCAGGACACGATGATGCGCGGCTATGTGCCTTTGGACGGGATGCAGGCGATCGTGGCCGAACTTCGCGCCGAGGGCTGACCCCTATTCGGCGACCAGCTGTGCGGCCTGCCGCTCAGCTGCCTCGATCTCGGCGGCTTTCTGTTCCACCAGACCGACGATATGGTCGATCATCTTGTCATTGGCTAGGGTGTGATCCTGTTTGCCGGCAAGATAGATCATGCCTTTGCCCGCCCCGCCGCCGGTAAAGCCGATGTCGGTCATCAAAGCCTCACCCGGGCCGTTGACCACGCAGCCGATGATCGACAAGCTAAGCGAGGTGGTGATATGGGCCAGGCGGTCCTCGAGTGCCGTCACGGTCTTGATCACGTCAAATCCCTGACGGGCGCAACTGGGGCACGAGATGATCGTCACCCCCCGGTGGCGCAGGCCCAGGGATTTGAGGATCTCGAAGCCGACCTTCACCTCTTCGACCGGGTCGGCGGACAGGGACACCCGGATCGTGTCGCCGATCCCGAACCACAGAAGGCTACCCAGCCCGATGGCCGATTTCACCGTGCCCGAGGTCAGCCCGCCCGCTTCTGTGATCCCAAGATGGATTGGCGCGTCGGTGACAGTGGCAAGCTGCTGATAGGCCGCCGCCGCCATGAACACGTCGGACGCCTTCACGCTGATCTTGAATTCGTGAAAATCGTTGTCCTGCAACAGCTTGATGTGATCAAGACCGCTTTCGACCATCGCATCAGGACAAGGCTCGCCATACTTGTCCAAAAGGTGCTTTTCCAGCGAGCCTGCGTTCACCCCGATGCGGATGGAACAGCCATGGTCCTTGGCAGCTTTCACCACCTCGGCCACCCGTTTCGCATCGCCGATGTTGCCCGGGTTGATGCGCAGACAGGCGGCTCCGGCCTCGGCGGCCTCGATCGCGCGTTTGTAATGGAAATGGATGTCGGCAACGATCGGCACCGGGCTTTCCGCCACAATCGCCTTCAGCGCCGCCGTACTTTCGGCATCGGGGGTCGAAACGCGCACGATGTCCGCCCCGGCCACGGCGCAGCGTTGGATCTGTTCCAGCGTGGCGGCGACATCGGTGGTCAGGGTGTTGGTCATCGTCTGCACCGAAATCGGCGCATCCCCCCCGACCAGAACCTTGCCCACCCGGATCTGTCGGCTGACACGCCGGTCGATGTTTCGCCATGGACGGATCGGATTGTGGGTCATTGCCAGCCTCGTCTGTATCTGACGCAAGGATAGGCAAAGCCGGCGTCAGCGGCAACCGCTGACGATGTCACATCAGGGGCAAAGCGGCACGAGGCCAAGATCAAAAGCCGTCGAGGCCACTTGCCGCAGATCATCGTCCAGCGCGCAATCGGCGACGGCGAATTTCTCGGTCAGGGCTTCGGGGGCAAGCGAGATGTCTTTCACCACATTCGCACCCGGCGCGACCGGGCCATGCGTCGCCCCGGCCACGACAAAGTAGATCGATCCGGAATTGCCGGTCCGAAAGATCGGCGCGGTTTCCAGCGCAGGGACAGTGTAACGCTCGCCCGCGTCCATGATCTTTTCAAACACGACCGTGCCATCGGCGGTTTCGACCTGCACCCAGGCCGGACGCACCGCAAGCACCTCGACCCCGGCCTGGGCGTCGGCGATCACCTGCACGCCCTCGCCAAGCGCCTCGGCCATGGCGGCATCGACCGAAGCGGCCACGCCTTCGTCGGCCAACACACCCGTCTGGCTAGGATCAATCGAGGCAATCGGGCCATCACGCGCGGTCAGAACCGGCACATCCAGGGCTTGGGGCCGATACAGCCGGTCCATCGCATCAGGATCAGCGCTGCCGCCTTCAAGGGCGACCGCTTCGGCCATGGGCAGATCAGGCCGGGTTCCAACCAGGCTTTCCGTCGCTCCGCCGGCGTTCAGCAGCGGATCGATCGCCGCGATCACCGATGGCGGTTCGTCCACCGGTGCAAGCTGCACGCGCTGAACCTCGCGCAGAACGGACCACCCGGCATAGCCAAGCGCCCCGATCAACACCAAAAGCACGGTCATCGACCCAAGCGCCCCAGGTTCAACCTTGCTCCAGGCTGATTCCTGTTTGGGAATGAAGGCGGGCTTCAGACCATCAAAAGTGCCAGAGCCAGCCGCACGCCCGTGCGACCCCGACGCCGCCGGTGCCCCCGACAACGCAGACAGCCCGTGCGACACGACATAGCCAGCCTCGGCCGAAAAGCGGGCGAACGCCCATTCCGGGTCCATACCCAGATAGCGTGCGTATGACCGCACATAGCCTGCGACAAATCCGGGAGTTTCAAAGGCAGAGATGTCGGCGTTTTCGATGGCGGCGATATGGGCGGCCTTGATGCGCAGCTCGCGCTGCACGTCCAGCAGCGACTTGCCCAAAGTAGCCCGCTCACCCCGCATGAGGTCGCCCAGGCGCAACTCGAAATCGTCAAAGCCCTTGGGCTCGTCCTTTTCGGGTGCCGAAGGTCTTGACCTCCAACCGATCATCTGCCCGCGTCCCCCAAAACCTGTGTTTTCGAGCGACCCTTGCGGGAACCGCTCTCTTTACGCCCGTATTCACGAATCTTTAGCACAGATCAAGTGTTTTTGCACAGGTTGCAGGGGCTAGGCCACCGCAACTGCGCGGTTTAATGCGCATTTGCTCCAAAGAGCGTCCATTGCCGCGACCAAATGGTCCATTTCTGCCGACCCATGCACCGGCGAGGGGGTAAAGCGCAACCGCTCGGTTCCGCGCGGCACGGTGGGATAATTGATCGGCTGGACATAAATTCCATAGTCCTGCAGCAGCAGGTCCGATATTTTCTTGCAATGCACCGGATCGCCGACATGCACCGGAACGATGTGGCTGCCGTGGTCGATGATCGGCAGACCCAGACCTTTCAGCCGCAGCTTCAGGACTTGCGCCTGGGTCTGATGCGCCTGGCGCAAGTGTTGCGCCGACTTCAGAACCCGGACCGAGGCAGCCGCCCCCGCGGCAATCGCTGGCGGCAGCGAGGTGGTAAAGATGAACCCGGGAGCATAGGATCGCACCGCGTCGACCATCCGCGCGCTGGCCGCGATATAGCCGCCGAACACGCCATAGGCTTTGGCCAGCGTGCCGTTGATGATGTCGATCCGGTGCATCTGGCCGTCGCGCTCGGCCACCCCTGCGCCGCGCGGGCCATACATGCCCACGGCATGCACCTCGTCGATATAGGTCAGGGCGCCGAAATCCTGCGCCAGATCGCAGATCGCCGCGATGGGGCCGAAATCGCCATCCATCGAATAGATCGATTCAAAGGCGATCAGCTTGGGCGCGGCCGGATCGTCGGCCGCCAGCAATGCGCGCAGATGCGCCACGTCATTGTGTCGAAAGATCCGCTTTTGCCCGCTGCCCCGCCGCACACCCTCGATCATGCTGGCGTGGTTCAAGGCGTCGGAATAGATGATCAGGCCAGGAAAGATATGCCGCAACGTCGAAAGCGTGGCGTCATTGGCGATATAGGCGCTGGTAAAGACCAGCGCAGCCTCTTTGCCGTGCAGGTCGGCAAGCTCACCCTCAAGCCGTTTGTGATAGACCGTTGTGCCGCTGATGTTGCGCGTGCCACCTGACCCGGCACCCGTCGCCTCCAGCGCCTCGTGCATGGCGGCCAGCACTGCCGGATGCTGGCCCATGCCCAGGTAATCGTTGCCGCACCAGACGGTGATCGGCTTCTTCGTGCCGTCCGGCCTGGTCCAGACCGCATGCGGAAACTGGCCCTGCCGCCGCTCGATGTCGATGAAGGTGCGGTATCGGCCTTCGTCGTGGAGGCGTTGCAGGCTGGCATCGAGCGCGCGGTCATAGTCCATCTGCATCGTCTTTCCATGTCTTGTGGGCAAGCTGCCAGCATCGCTACCGCGCCTCATGCCCTGCGGCCATGATCTTGGTCAAGATCGGTTCCGGCAAAGAGGGCGAATTGTCGCCCCCTGCAACATGGCTGGCCGCGCAACATGGCTGGACAGTCCGGGCCTCCCTGCTAGGCTTTGACGCAGCCGACAAAGGAACATCCCATGACGCTTGACGCCGTACTTTCCCGCATCGATGCCGATCTGCCGCAGGCATTGGACCGGCTGATCGACCTTTTGCGCATCCCGTCGATCTCGACCGATCCGGCCTTCAAGGCCGATTGCGCCCGGGCGGCCGATTGGGTGGTCGCCGACCTGGCCGAACTGGGATTCGCGGCCCGCGCCGAGGCCACCCCCGGCCATCCGATGGTCGTCGCGCATCACAAGGGCCCCGGTCGCCATATCCTGTTTTACGGCCACTACGACGTTCAGCCGGTCGATCCGGTTGCCCTTTGGGACCACGACCCGTTTGACGCCAAGGTGCAGGCCACCCCCAAGGGCCCGGTGATCCGCGCGCGGGGGGCCTCGGACGACAAGGGCCAGCTGATGACCTTCATCGAGGCCTGCCGCGCCTGGAAAGCCGTACATGGCACGCTGCCCGGCAACCTGACGATCTTTCTGGAGGGAGAGGAGGAATCCGGCTCGCCCTCGCTGATCCCGTTTCTGGAGGACAACCGGGCTGAGCTTTCCGCCGACCTGGCGCTGATCTGCGACACCGGATTGCACGGCACTACGCCCGCGATCACCACCATGCTGCGCGGGCTGACGAAATGCGAACTGACCGTGCATGCCGCCAGCCGCGATCTTCATTCGGGCATGTACGGCGGGCTGGCGCGCAACCCGATCCATGTGCTGACCCGCATCCTGGGTCAATTGCACGACGATCAGGGAAGGGTGACCATTCCCGGTTTTTACGACGCGGTGGATGAATTGCCCGACAGCTTGCGCCAACAATGGCAGGCCCTTGCCTTTGACCACGCCGGGTTTCTGGCCGATGTCGGCCTGTCGGTTCCGGCGGGCGAGGTTGACCGCACGCCGCTGGAATGTCTGTGGTCGCGCCCGACGGCCGAGGTGAACGGCATCTGGGGCGGCTATACCGGGGCTGGTTTCAAGACCGTGCTTCCGGCCGAGGCGCATGCCAAGATCAGTTTCCGCATGGTCAGCCGCCAGAACCCCGACGATATCGCGGCCCGCTTCAAAGCCTGGTTCGAAGCCCAGCTTCCCGCCGATTGCACGGTAGAATGGCATGGCGGCAACGAGGGTTCGCCCGCCAGCGTCATGGCCATCACCGACCCCGCGTTTGAGGCCGCCCGCGCCGCCCTGTCCGAAGAATGGGGCAAGCCTGCCGCCTATGTCGGGTCCGGCGGGTCAATCCCGGTGGCGGGCTATTTCAAGTCGATCCTGGGCATGGATGCGATGCTGATCGGCTTTGCCAAGGATGACGACAACATCCATTCGCCAAACGAGAAATACGATGTGGAAAGCTTTCACAAGGGCATCCGGTCCTGGGCGCGCGTTCTGGCGCGGCTGACATGATCCGCGCGGCAACTCCGGCGGATCTGGCTGCCTGGCGTGGGCTTTGGGACCAGTATCTGGCGTTCTACGCGGTCGATCTGCCGCCGGCGGTGACCGCCGCCACTTGGGCCCGGCTGATGGACCCGGCCTCGCCGGTCAAAGCACGACTGGCGGATGTCGAGGGCAAGGTGCTTGGCTTTGCGATCCACATGCACCACCCCTCCACCTGGGTCGCGACCGAGGATTGCTATCTGGAGGATCTGTTCGTCGATCCGTCTGCGCGGGGCCAAGGTCTGGGCCGGGCGCTGATTGATGACCTGATCACCCTTGCCCGTACCAAGGGCTGGTCACGGCTTTACTGGCATACGAACGAGGGCAACACCCGCGCCCGCGCGCTTTATGACCAGTATGTCGCCAGCGACGGCCACATCCGCTATCGGCTGCAGCTGTAATCCGAAGCCTCCTCGTGCGACTTCGTCTTCTCGTCGGCATATGCCCGAGCGAGGAGTGACGCAGTCATCGACGAGCGATCGAAGGAATAGTGGCGCGGTGGACGGGGCTCGAACCCGCGACCCCCGGCGTGACAGGCCGGTACTCTAACCAACTGAGCTACCACCGCGCGTGCCGGGGGGGATAGCCCGCCGAACGGGGGGCGTCAAGCGGGAAACCGCAAGAAGTCATCGCTCCGGCGCCGGGATGAATTCGGCGTCATCGGCGGGGGGCAGACGAAAGCGGCCATGCTGCCAGTCACCGGCACGCCAGGCCTCACGCGCGGCCTCGATCCGCTCTTTCGACGAGGCGACAAAGTTCCACCAGATATGGCGCGGACCGTCCATGGTGGCCCCGCCCAGAAGCATCAGCCGCGCCCCCTGCCCGCCCGCCTTGACCGACACCCGGTCGCCGGGGCGAAACACCAGCATCCGGCCGGCGGCAAACTCTTGCCCGGCGCAGGTCACCGTGCCTTCCAGCACATAGACCCCACGGTCCTCATGATCGTCCGGCAAGGGAATGGCCGCCCCGGGCTGAAGCAGGGCATCGGCGTAAAACACCTCAGAAGGCATCGCCAGCGGCACCGCCTCACCCCAGGCCGTGCCAAGGATCAGCCGGACAGTCTTGCCCTCGCCCGAAAGCAGGGGCAGGGTCGCCTCGGGCAAGTGGGCGAAGGCGGCGGGGTCATCCTCGCGGTCCTTGGGCAGCGCCAACCAGGTTTGCAGTCCGAACATCGACAAAGGGGCCGCGCGCGCCGGACCATCGGTGCGTTCGGAATGGGTGATCCCCTGGCCCGCCAGCATCCAGTTCACCGCGCCGGGTTCGATCCATTGGTCGGTCCCCAGGCTGTCGCGGTGATGCAGCCGACCGCGCAAGAGATAGGTCACCGTCCCGAGCCCGATATGGGGATGGGCGCGCACATCGATGCCCTGACCGGTCAGAAATTCGGCCGGGCCCATCTGGTCGAAAAAGATGAAGGGGCCGACCATCTGGCGTTCTGCCGACGGCAGCGCGCGGCGTACCTCGAACCCGCCAAGATCGCGGGCGCGCGGTACGATGACCGTTTCGATGGCGTCGACCTGGTCGCCGATCGGGATGGCAGGGTCCAGCAATGGGTTCCACATGGGCGATCTCCTTCAGCCCACAAAGTAGACGCAGACCTGGGGAAAAGCACCCTTTGACAGCGCGCGTCTGCTGTGCGGGGCCGAACACTGCCGACAGATCTCCGCCTAGGGGGTTGGACACTCAAGGGCAGGCTTGCGCAGCAGTTGATCGACCCAAAACATTTTCCCCAGCCGCCCATCGGCCAAGGTCGCACAGAAGATGCCGCGCTCTGCAGAGGAAACCGGGTCCTTCCAGCGCAACCTGTCATGCCAGTCATTCACGAGACGCCGGTAGGCCTCGGAAAAGACGGCTCCTTCCCCGGTCCCCACGACCAAAAGCGAGGCGACGTAGGCGGCGTCCTGGGCATCGGGGGGCGGTGCGATGAAGCGGTTGCTTTCGGTTCCGGGGGACTTCGGCAACGGCACGCGGGCAGGCCCCAGCGCAAGCCCCAGGCCCGTCACCGCACCCATCAAATCCTGGGCCAGAGTGGCCGCGCGATACCGGACAAATTCGATCCCGCCGCCGTTATCCCCGGTACCAAGGCTGCCGGGTGCAAGCCGCACCAGACCGCTCGGACGCATGTAGAAGACCTGCACCGTGCGAAAAAGCACCTCTGCCTCTGGCGCGGGACCGGCACGAGCGGTCACGCTTCGGTGGCCGTAAACCTGTGCGAACCCTGGCTTGCGCTGCCTTGCCCAAAGGAAAGTTTCTTCAAACTCGAAGACGAGGTCGGCTGGCTCAGCGTGATCGGGTGCCATCAAGATACAGGCGGCCGAGGCCGGCAGGTCTGCATTGGCGGCGGCACAATCGCGGCCGGTTCGGGCGACAAACAGCCTGTGGCTGGGCGCAGGTTCGCTGCCGATCTTGTCATCGGTCAGAACGATCCGCACCCAGGCCACGTCACCCCCGGTCAGCAACCGCTCGCACAGATCAAAGCAAGGCGGCCAAGGCGTGGTTTGGATCGGCGCGTCGGGCGCTTGCAGATTCGGATCCTGAGCAACGCTGCGGTGAATCTCGACCCCGATCGCACCCGCCCTGACAAAGGCCTGTGACGCGATCGGTTCCAGGTCGTCGCGCGCCCGCTCGGCCAGCCGGTCGGCCAGTGGCTGCGGCACCGCGAGCAGCAGCGCCGCGACCACCAGGGCAAGCAACACAAAACCCACCCGCCAAACCGCCTTTCGCAGGAACACTGCGGGCAAAAGCAGCCACTGCAGCAGCACAGCCAACGGCAATATATAGAGAAAAGGAAAGCCGAGACCGAGGGTAAAGATCACAAGAACCAGACTAAGCCCGGGGATCATCAAGATCAAAAGCAAGCCCGTGCTGATCGCGAGAAACCGCAAGTAGGACGGCCGATTTTCCAACAAGATGACCCCTTCAAAGGCGACGCCCATGGAAAGTTAGACACGCAGAATATCCACCACACCGCCAACTGCGCCCTGCCCCACTTGGCGTCAGACCATACTCGTTTCGTAACAAAGGATCGTCATATTGCGGAAAGAGCACTGAAAAAGGCTTCTCGGCAAAGACAAAAGGCCATGGTGGGCGGTGAGGGACTCGAACCCCCGACATTCTCGGTGTAAACGAGACGCTCTACCAACTGAGCTAACCGCCCGCAGAACCTTGCCTAACGCGGCGCTGCCTGCCAGGCAAGCCCCGCAAAGCACGCGGGTCGGACAAAGCCGCTTTGACAGGGCCACGCCCCCCTTGCCCTTTCATTCTGGCGCAAATATCCCCAGCAAAGGCCAGGATGCCGCCGCAAGGATCAGATCATGCCCCAGAAAACCGCCCTCGTCACCGGTGCTTCGCGCGGGCTTGGTGCTGCCATGGCCGAACAATTGGCCCTGCGCGGCTGGCACGTTGTCGCCCTTGCCCGTACCCTAGGCGGCCTGGAAGACCTTGACGACCGGGTCAAAGCGGCAGGTCTGCCCGGCGCGGGCGGAGTGACGCTTGCGCCGATGGACACAACCAACGAAGACGCCATGCGCCATCTGTGCCGCAGCATCCATGATCGGTGGGGCGGTCTGGATCTTTGGGTGCATGCAGCGATCCATGCCCCACCGCTGGCACCGATGGGTTCGCTTGACCTCAAAGACTGGGACAAGGCGATTGCCACCAATGTCCGGGCAACGGGCATGCTGATTCCGATGGTGGATCCCCTGTTGCGCGCGCATCACGGCAGCGCGTTGTTCCTCGACGATCCCCGCGCCGGGCTGCCGTTTTTCGGAGCCTACGGCGCGACCAAGGCAGCGCAGATCGCTTTGGCGCAAAGTTGGCAGACCGAAAGCCGCAAACACGGGCCGCGCATCGTCATTGCGCAGCCCGCGCCCATGCCGACGGCAACCCGTGCAAGGTTCTTTCCGGGAGAGGATCGCACGCTGCTTGCGGATCCAAAAACCGAAGCCGCGCGGATCATTGACCTGCTGTGACCACGGACGTCCAGAATCTGGGGGCCTAGGCTTTGGGGGTCTAAAATCTATCGGTGAAAAATATTAGACTGTCTGCTGCAACGCCGCCTGGATTGCCGCCCACAGCACCTCGACCGGCTCGATCCCGACCGACAGGCGGACAAAGCCCTCTGGCACCGCATCGCCCCAGCGCGCGCGACGCTCGGCCGTGGTGTGGGTGGCGCCAAAGCTGGTTGACTGCTCGATCAGCGGGCAGCGCGCCAAAAACCCCTCGGCCACGGTCGCATCGGCCAGGGTAAAGCCGATCAGAAAGCCTCCGTTGGCCATCTGACTGCCGACCGCCCCAAAGGACGGATCGCCAGGCAAGCCGGGATAGCGCAGTCCCCGCACCATGGGCAGCCCGGCAAGGCGGTCGGCTATGACCCCAGCCGAGGCGCACATTCGCCCAAGCCGCAGTTCCAGCGTCTCGATGCCGCGATGGGTCAGGAACGCTTCGAACGGACCAGGGATCGCGCCAGACATCCGCCGCCAATCGCGCACCCGTGCCATCAGCGCCGCATCCCGGCCCGCCACATGGCCGAACAACACGTCGGCGTGACCCGCAGGAGCCTTGGTGTCGGCCGCCACCACCAGATCGCAGCCCAAGTCCAGCGGGCGCTGCAGAATCGGTGTCATCGTGGTGTTGTCGGCGATGACCCGTGCCCCCGCCGCCCGCGCCCTTCCCGCAACAGCGCGGATATCCACCACATGCAGACCGGGGTTCGACGGCGTTTCCAGATAGACCACTGCCGCGCCGGTAAAGTCGGCGCTGGCATAGGCATGGGTCGCAATCTGGCTGACAACTATCCCAAGCGGGGCGAGAAACCCTTCGGACAACACCCGCGTCACATAATAGCCGTCAGCAGGGATCACCAGCCGGTCACCCGCCCGCAGCGTCGCGAACAAGGCAGCGGCGATGGCGGCCATGCCTGAGGGGAAGCTGACCGCCTCGGCATCCTCAAGGATCGCCAGCTGCGCCTCGACCGCGTCCCAAGTCGGGTTGCCGTTGCGCCCATAGAACTGGCCGCCGGACTGGACCGAAGGCAGATGGAACGTGGCCGAGGCTACAATCGGCGGCACCACCGGGTCACCCTGGGCAAGGCTGGGCTTGCGGTGATGCAAAAGCTGCGCCACCCGCGCCCTGGTCTGGTCGTCCATGCCCCTGCCCTATTCCAGCCGGGCCGGAAAGCCCGGGGCGCGCAGGTCGGTGTGCAACAAATCCTCAAGCAGTTTGGCGATCATCGGCGACTGCGCCTCACCGCCATAGGCGGCCTTGGCGGCCACATAGGTCTGGTTGGTCGCCGAGGCGAGATCCAGGGGCACGCCAAACTCGCGCCCGAATCCAAGCGCGAAGCCCAGGTCCTTGAGCGCGAGGTCAATGTTGAAGGCGATGTCGTAGGACCCGTTCAGGATCAAGGCACCCTCCGTCTCATGGACAAAGGAATTGCCCGAGGAGGCCGCAATGGCGTGCCAGGACTGCGCGAGGTCAAGGCCCCCACGTTTGGCCAGCATCAAAGCCTCGCCGCAGGCCTTGAGATGGATGAAGGCCAGCATGTTGGTGATGACCTTGATGATGCAGGACGACCCCAAGGGGCCCATGTGAAAGATCTTGTCGCCCATCGCCTGCATCGCGCGATGGTGGAGGTCGAACAGTTCCTTGTCGCCACCCGCCAGCATGGTGATCTTGCCCTGATAGGCCAGATGCACACCGCCGGTGACCGGAAGCTCCATCATCCGCACTCCGGCCTCGGCGGCGACGGCGGCCAGCTTCAGCACCTCATCCCGACCAAGGGTGGACATCTCGACCCAGGAAGCCCCCTTGCGCATATGGGGCAGGATGTTGCGGAGCACACGCTCCGACACCACGGGGGACGGCAGGCAGGTGATCACATGGTCTACGCTGGCGGCCAGGTCCTCGGCGCTGGTGGCAAGCACGGCACCGGCTGCCACCAGCGGTTCCGCCAGCTTGGGGTTGAGGTCGTAGACGGTGACCTTGAAGCCATCCTTGACCAGGCACCCCGCGCAGGCCGCGCCAAGGTTGCCCAGACCGATGTATCCGTAATGCATCCCACTCTCCCCTTCAGACCGGTTTCCGAACGGAAACCGGCACGAAATCCGTTCGGATTTCGATTAAGCGCCGTAGCCGACGATGCCCTTGACCTCGCAGAAGTCATGGATGCCCCAATCGGCATATTCGCGGCCATTGCCCGATTGCTTGTAGCCACCGAAGGGTGCTGCGGTATCCCAGTCGGGGTAGTTGAGGTTCACCGTGCCTGCGCGCAGGCGGCGGGCAACCGGGATCGCCTCATCGACCGGGCCTGAGATAAAGGCAGCCAGGCCGTAGATCGTGTCGTTGGCTTGGGCGATGGCGTCCTCGATGCTGTCATAGGGCTGGATCGCCAGCACCGGGCCAAAGATTTCCTCTTTCGAGATCGTCATCGAGTTCACCACATCGCCGAACACCGTCGGGCGCACGAACCAGCCGCGGTTGACGCCGACCGGGCGGCCCACGCCGCCGGTGACGAGGGTTGCGCCTTCGTCGATCCCGGCCTGGATCAGCTTTTGCACCTTGTCGAACTGCATTTTCGACACCAGCGGCCCCATGGTGGTGGCCGCATCGCGCGGGTCGCCGATCACGATAGCCTCGGCGGCGGCTTTCGCGGCGGCCAGCGCCTCGGCCTGTTGCGAGCGGTGGACGAGCATCCGGGTCGGCGCGTCGCAGGATTGGCCGGTGTTCGACATGACGGCGGTGACGCCTGCCGCAACCGCCTCGGCGATATTGGCGCTGGGCAGGATGATGTTGGGGCTTTTGCCGCCCATTTCCTGCGCCACACGCTTGGCCGTTGCCGCCGCCACCGCCGCGATCTGGGTGCCCGCGCGGGTGGAGCCGGTGAAGCTGACCATATCCACCTCGGGATGGGTCGACATGCGCGCGCCGACCTCGGGGCCGGCACCATTCACCAGGTTGAACACGCCCGCAGGCACGCCCGCGTCATGACAGACCTGCGCAAAAAGCGTGCCCGAGAGGGGGGCGATTTCCGACGGCTTCAGCACCATCGTACACCCGGCGATCAGGGCGGGTGCCACCTTGCAGGCGATCTGGTTCATCGGCCAGTTCCAGGGCGTGATGAGGGAGCAGACGCCGATCCCTTCGTAGATGATCCGGGTGGTGCCGCGATTGTATTCCCAGACCATCTCCTCGGCGGCCTTGATCGTGGCCTCCATATGGACCTGACCGGCCCAGGCCTGCGCGCCGCGCGCCCAGGTGATCGGGGCACCCATCTCAACCGACATGGCCTGCGCGAAGTCCTCGTAGCGGTCGTTGTAAACCTCCAGCACCCGCTTCATTAGGGCGATACGGTCCTTGACGGGCGTGTAGGTCCAGCCGTCAAACGCGGCGCGGGCGGCAAGAATCGCCCGGTCGGCATCTTCGGCGCTGCCCATGGCCACCTCGGCCACGATTTCCTCGGTCGCGGGGTTTTCGACCCCCATGCGGTTCTTTGACAGCGGGTCGACCCACTGTCCATTGATGTAGAATTTCAGCAGGTTGGCGGGGATCATGATTGCCTCACTTGAAATACATGTTGAAGCGGGCGCGCACCATGGCGTCAATTTCGGGATCGACGCGGCAACCGGCCTTGGAGAGGATATCGTTCTTCCGCGCGGTGGCCGTGTCAAGGAGCAAGGGCTTGCCTGCCTCGTTCCATTCCTTGGGCGACATGCGGTTTCCGACCTTGGGGTAGATGTATTCGGTCTGCATCAGTTTCAGCGTCTGGTCGGACCCCAGGTAGTGGCCCGGCCCGCCCATGCAGACCTCTTTCATCGCATCGATGCTGGTGCTGTCCGGCGTCACATCGATGCCGCGCACCAGCCGCATGGTCTGACCCAAGAGGTCGTCGCCCAGAACCAGGCTTTCCAGACAGAACCCCAGCAGGGAGGCGTGCATCCCCACCGCCTCGTAGCACATGTTCAGACCTGCAAGACCGGCAAGGGAATTGGTGATCCCCTGCTCCCATCCCGCCTGCATGTCGGGCAGCTTGCTGTCGCTGATGCCAGAGGCCGCCCCACCGGGCAGGTTGTAAAACCGGTGCATCTGCGCGCAGCCTGCGGTGAGCAGAGCCTGTTCGGCACTGCCACCCGACATCGCGCCCGTGCGCAGGTCAGACACGAAGGGCCAGGTGCCGAAGATGCAGCGCGCGCCGGGCATGATCGCGTTGGCATAGACCACGCCGGCCAGACATTCGGCCACCGCCTGCACGATGGTCAGCGCGATCGGCGCTGGTGCCGTGGCCCCGGCCTGACCGGCCGACAGCAGCAGCATCGGCATGCCGCGACGGATGCAATCTTCCATCGTGATGCAGCTTTCCTCGGCGAACTTCATCGGCGGCACGACGAAGCAGTTGGAGTTCGACACGAAGGGCCGTTCCAGCCACTTCTCCTCACCACCCGCGACCATGTAGAGCAGCTCAAAGCAGTCGGCGACGTGGGAGGGGTCGGAGAAGCTGGTGCCGACATGCTTTACCGTGCCCGCAAGGCAACCATAAAGCGTGTTGAGGTCCATCTCCTTGTTGTCCATCACGTCGCGGCAGACCATCGTGCGCTGGTAGAAGTGGATGTTGTCCAGATTGTCCACCAGCCGCGCGGCGTCATAAAGGTCCTGCGCGGTCGACTCGCGGTAGTCGAGGGTGATCGGATCGACGATATGCACCGCCGCCCCCGCCGTGCCGTAATGCACGTTGCTGCCGGTGAGGTGGAGGTCGTTCTTCGGGTCGCGGGCGTGCAGGGTGATGTCGCGGGCCGCGATGGTCAGCATGTCTTCGACCAGCGCTCGGGGAAAGCGGATACGGCCATCATCGCCCAGGATCGCGCCCGCCTCGGTCAGAAGCTTCACGCCCGACGGCGGGGCCTGAGACAGGCCGATCTGTTCCAGCGCGTCCAAGGCTGCCGCATGAATCTGGCTGACCCCCGCTTCGGTCAGGGGCTTGTACTGCCCGCCAGGCATGCCGGGGCGCACGGGGCGCATCTCGTCGGTCAGGGGGGCTGCGCGCATCGCAACCCGGGCCTGCCGCCCACCCGACCGGCGCGAGCGTGAGGGTTCGCACACCTCGCCCAGACGGTCCATATCGGCCGTGTCCATCATGTCGTCGTTCATGCCCGCACCCGTTCTGATTTCGGGTCATGCATCGGGGCCAATGTGGCCACTGCAGCATGACGTTGCCCTGCCACCTCGATCTCGTAGGTCGAGCCGAGAATCTCGTCGTCTGTCTTGCCCTTGGCGGGCACATAGCCAAGGCCGATGGCCCCGCCAAGGAAATGGCCGTAGTTGCCGCTGGTGATCGGCCCGACGATGGTGCCGTCCTGCACGATCGCCTCGTTGTGAAAGAGCAAGGGCACAGGGTCGGTCAGCCGGAACTGGAGCATCTTGCGCGCCACCCCGCCCTCATCCCCGCGCAGAACCGCGTCGCGGCCGATGAAGGACGCCTTCTTGCGGCTGACGGTAAAGCCAAGGCCCGCTTCCAGCACATGATCCTCATCGGTGATGTCATGGCCCCAGTGGCGGTAGGCTTTCTCGATCCGGCAGCTGTCCAGCGTGTGAAGGCCGCAAAGCTTCAGGTCGGGGTTGGCCTCCATCAGCGCCTCGAAGACATGCGCGGTCTGGTCGGCGGCGACGTAAAGCTCCCATCCCAACTCGCCGACGTAGGTCACGCGGTGGGCACGGGCGAGGCCCATGCCGATCTCGATTTCTTTCGCCGTGCCAAAGGGATGACCTGCGTTGCTGAAGTCGTGCGGCGACACGCGGGCCAGCACGTCGCGCGCCTGCGGACCCATCACGCACAGCACGCTTTCCGCCGCCGTCACATCGGTGATCACGGCAAAGTCGTCGCCAACATGGGCGCGCATCCAGGCGAGGTTCCGTTGCAAGGTCGCGCCGGGCACCACGGCCAGATAGGCGGTCTCCGACAGGCGCGTGACGGTCAGATCGGCCTCGATCCCGCCGTTTTCATTGAGAAACATCGTATAGGCGATCTTGCCCACAGCCACATCCATCTGCGCCGAGGAGATGCGGTTGAGGAACCGACAGGCATCGCGCCCCTCCACCCGGATCTTGCCAAAGCTGGTCATGTCGAAAAGACCCGCCGCCTCGCGCACCGCCATGTGTTCGGCGCGCTGGTTGTCGAACCAGTTCTGCCGCTTCCAGCTATACTTGTACTCCGCCTCCTGGCCCGGCTTGGCGAACCAGTTGGCGCGCTCCCAGCCCGCTGCCTCGCCGAACACGGCACCGCGCGCCTTCAGGTGTTCATGGATCGGGCTGCGGCGGATGCCCCGCGCGGTGGCGAACTGGCGATAGGGGAAGTGGTCGGCATAAAGCAGGCCCAGCGTCTCGGTGACCCGTTCCTTGAGGTAGCGCCGGTTCTTCTGGAACGGCTGGGCGCGGCGGATATCCACCTCCCACAGATCGAACGGCGGCTCGCCTTCGGTGATCCAATGCGCCAGCGCCTGCCCCGCGCCACCTGAACTCACGATCCCGATGGAGTTATAGCCAGCGGCGATCCAGTAGCCCTGCACTTCGGGCGCTTCGCCAAGGTAGTAGCGGTCGTCGGGGGTAAAGCTCTCCGGGCCGTTGAAGAAGGTGTGAATACCAGCGGTTTCAAACAGCGGCATGCGGTTGGTGGCCATCTCCAGGATGGGCATGAAGTGGTCCCAGTCCTCGGGCAGCGTGTCGAATTCGAAATCCTTGCGGATGCCGTTCATGCCCCAGGGCTTCGCCACCGGTTCGAACGCGCCCAGCATCATCTTGCCGGCGTCCTGCTTGTAATAGGCGCATTCGTCCGGCACCCGCAGCACCGGCAGGTTGAGGTCGATGCCCGCGACGGGCTCGGTGATCAGATAGAAATGCTCACAGGCATGCAAGGGCAGCGTGACGCCGTTTTGCGCCGCAAGGTCGCGACCCCACATGCCGCCGCAGTTCACCACCACATCGGCGGCGATATGGCCGGGCCCTTCATCAGTTTCATAATCCACGCCGGTCGCGCGGCCCTTGTCGGTGGTGATCCGGGTGACGGTGGTCATCTCATGGATCTGCGCGCCCTTCATCCGGGCACCTTTGGCCAGGGCCATCGCGATGTTGGCGGGGTCACACTGGCCGTCCAGCGGCAGGGCCACCGCGCCCACCACACCGTCGATATTCAGGTGGGGATATTTCGCCTTGGCCTCACCCGGGGAAATCTCATGCACCTCGACATCGAAAATCCGCGCGACGGTGGCCTGACGCAGAAGCTCCTCATGCCGCTCCTTGGTCAGCGCGACCGAGATAGAGCCGACCTGCTTCATCCCGGTGGCAACGCCGGTTTCCGCCTCTAGTCCCCGGTACAGATCGGCGGAGTATTTCGCGAGGCGGGTCATGTTGGCGCTGCCGCGCAATTGCCCGATCAGCCCCGCTGCATGCCAGGTGGTGCCAGAGGTGAGCTTGCGGCGTTCCAAGAGGACGACATCAGTCCAGCCCGCCTTGGCCAGGTGGTAAGCGACGGAACAGCCCGAGATGCCACCACCGATGACAACGGCACGGGCTTTTGCTGGGATCGTCATGGGGCGGGCTCCGATGGGACAAGGACAAGTTTGCCGGGGTAGCGCCCGGCGGCAAGGTCGGCCTGTGCTTGGGCGATGTCGCGCAGGGGATAGGTTTTCGATACCACAGGCCGGATGCGGGCAGTGTTGATGATGGTGACAAGGCCCGCAAACACCTCACGCGGTTGGTGGGTGGCCCCGTGCAGCGTCAGGTCATTTAGGTAAACCGTGCGCAGATCGCCCTTGACCAAGGGGCCGCCGACCGCACCGCTGGTGGCATAGCGGCCCCCGGGGCGCAGGGCGGCCAGCCGGTCCTGAAACCCCTCACCGCCGACAATGTCGATCACCACGTCAAAGCTTTGCGCCCGCAAGGCCCCGTCACGCGGCAGGATCTTGGCCCCCATCGCCCGCAAGGGGGCCGATTTCGGCAGGCTGCACTGCGCCGTCACCTCGGCCCCGCGCAAAAGCGCCAGTTGCACCGCCGCCAGCCCCACCCCACCCGAGGCCCCGGTGACCAGCACATGTTCCCCCACCGCGACAGTCGCGCGGGTCAAAAGGTTATGCGCCGTCCCATGCGCGCAAGGCATGGCGCCGATTTCGACATCGGTCAGGGGCGAGGCGCTGACATCATGCAAATGCCGCGCCTTGACCAGGCAATACTGCGCGAAGGCCCCGTCGAATTCGGACCCGATCGACACGAAGTTGATCGGGTTCTCTGCGGTCGGCTCGTGCTGGTTGGTCGGGCATATCACCCGCGCGCCGATGGTCATGTCGACGCCTGCCCCCAAGGCCACGATCCGCCCGCACAGGTCCGAGCCCTGGATGCGCGGAAAGCCCATCGCACCCGACCACGCCGCCTGCCGCCCCTCGCCGCCATACCAGCCGACACGGGTGTTGAGGTCGGTCATGTTGACCCCGGCGGCAAGGACCTTGACCAGCACCTCGCCCGATCCGGGGCGCGGCACCGGGATGTCGTCGCGCCACACCAGCATTTCCGGCCCGCCATGGCCGACAAGCTGAACTCCGGACATGGTGGCAGGAACCGTGGTCATGCGCGGATACGCTCATTCTTGGGGTCCCAAAGGGGTTCATCGGCCTTGACCGTCGCAGGGTAACGCTGGCCGAAAATCTCAACCTCCAGCGGCTGGCCAGCGACGTTGAGATCGGCCTTCAGCATCCCAAGCCCGACGCAAGCCCCCACGCGGTGCCCCCAGTAGCCCGAGGTCAGTTCCCCCACCACCGTATCGCCCTGCCAGATCGTCGCCATGTAGGGTGGATCATGGGTGTCAGCCTCGATCACGAGGGTCGCAAAGCGCTTGGTCACGCCCTGCTGCTTTTCCGCCTCCAAGGCCTGCTTGCCCCGGAAGGCGGGTTTCGCCCAGTCGACAAACCGCTCCAACCCGCCTTGCAGGATGGTGTAGTCGGTGGACAGATCGCCCTTCCAGGTCCGGTAACCCTTCTCAACCCGCAGGGAATTCAGCGCAAACATGCCAAAGGGCTTAAGCCCCAGGGGCGCACCCGCCGCCATCACCGCATCCCAGACGGCAGGCGTGTCGGCGAGCTTGGAGTGAATCTCCCACCCCAGTTCGCCCGCAAAGGACACCCGCATCAGCTTCACCTCGCGCCCGGCGATCGTCGCGGCCTGATGGGTGAGCCAGCCCTTGGCCAGGTCCGCATCGGTGCCGGTCGCGGCCAGCACCTCACGCGCCTTGGGGCCGGTCAGGATATGGCAGGACCAGTCCGCACTTTCATCCACCAGCGAAAGGCCGGGGGCCAGATGCCGCTCCAGCCAGCCCCGATCATGGAGTTGCGCGGTCGAGGCGGTGATAAGCAGGATCTCATCCTCAGCGATCCGCGCCACCGACATTTCCGTAACGATCCGGCCCTTGTCATCGGCGAAATAGGCAAGGCCAAGCCGCCCGATATTCGGCAACTTGCCGGTGATCTGCTGCAAAAGCCAGTCTGCGGCCCCAGCGCCCGTCAGACGGAACCGGCTGAAGCCCGGCAGGTCCAGAATGCCACAAGCATCGCGCACCGCCGCACATTCGTCCTTGACCGCGCCGAACCAAGGACCCTCGCGCCGCCAGGTGCGCTGCGCATCGTTGTTGGTGTCATCGCCGGGACGCGCATACCACAAGGCCCGCTCATAGCCATTGTACGGGCCGAACTGCCCGCCAAGCGCAGCTGTGCGGTCGTGGACGGCGGACAGGCGCTTCATCCGCCCCTCGGGCCAGGCGTGGTGCGGCATGTGCATCGCGTATTCGTGGCCGTAAACCTCCAGCCCCTTGGCCACGCAGTAATCGTGATCCTCCCATCCCGTGAACCGGCGGGGATCGCAAGACCACATGTCCCATTCGGTGGCGCCTTCGGTCATCCACTCGGCCAGCACCTTGCCTGCACCGCCCGCCTGACAGATGCCGAAGGTAAACACGCACGCCTCAAACGCATTCGGCACGCCGGGCATCGGGCCGATCAGGGGGTTGCCGTCGGGGGTATAGGGGATCGGGCCGTTGATGACCTTGGTCAGGTTGGCCTTGGCCAGCAGGGGAACCCGCGCCATCGCGTCGTTGATGTACCATTCCAGCCGGTCCAGATCGTCGGGGAACAGCTGGAAACTGAAATCATCCGGCATCGGGTCATCGGGCGTCGCCCAATGCGCGCGGCAAGGGTTCTCATAAGGGCCCAGATTGAAGCCCATCTTTTCCTGCCGCAGATAGTAGCTGCTGTCGACATCGCGCAGAAGCGGCAGCTTGTGACCAACCTCCTTGGTCCAGGCTTCAAGCTCCGGGATCGTGTCAAAGAGCATGTACTGATGGCTCATCACCATCATCGGCACGCGGCGACCGAACATCGCGCCGACCTTGGCCGCGTAGTACCCACCAGCGTTCACCACATATTCCGCCCGCACCTCACCCTTGGGGGTAGAGAGGATCCATTCCGTCCCGGTCCAACGCGCGGCGGTGACCGGACAGAACCGCTCCACCTTCGCGCCCAGTTTCCGCGCCCCGGTGGCCAGGGCCTGGGTCAGCTGCGCCGGATCGATGTCGCCGTCGTAAGGGTCGTACAGGGCCCCGATCAGATCATGGCTCTCGACAAAGGGATAGCGCGAGGTGATCTCTTCGGGCGACAGGATCTGCAGATCCATCCCCTGATACTTGCCCATGCCGACGACCCGTCTGAACTCCATCAGCCGCTCGTCGGAATGGCCAAGGCGCACCGACCCGGTGACGTTGTAGTTCATCGGATAGCCAACCGCCTCGCCCAGGCCCCGATAAAGGCTGGCCGAATAACGCTGCATGTTCATGATCGACCAGGAGGAGGAGAAGGTCGGTACATTCCCCGCCGCATGCCAGGTGGATCCGGCCGTCAGCTCGTTCTTTTCCAGCAGCAGACAATCGGTCCAGCCAGCCTTGGCCAGATGGTAAAGACAAGACGCCCCGACCGCCCCGCCACCGATGATAACCACCTTGGCTTGCGCAAATTCAGCCATGCCCATCCCCTTGACCATGCCTGCACTATCGCGCTTCACCGTCTGGCTTTCAATTCGACGAAAACCCCGCTATTGATCGAACAAACCGATCACGGCACGTCTTCTGTTCCCAAATATCCTCGGGGGGTCCGGGGGGCAGACGGCCCCCCGGCACTGTCCATCCAGCCCAGGGCCCACCATGCAGATCGACCTTCTCGACACCTTCCTCGACCTTACAGAGACCCGCAGCTTTCACCGTACCGCCGAGCGATTGCACATCACGCAGTCGACCGTGTCGGCCCGGGTCCAGACGCTGGAGGACGCGGTGGGCAGCCGGCTGTTCAACCGCTCGCGCGCGGGCACCGACCTGACGCCCGAGGGCAAGCGGTTCGAGCCCCATGCCCGCGCGCTCCGCCACGAATGGAACGAGGCCCGCCGCCGGATCCAGATTCCCTCGGGGGCCGATCAACTCCTTCGTCTGGGGATCCAGAATGATCTTGCCGCGGTCTATCTTGGCGACTGGGTGGCAGCGTTTCGCGCAGCGCTGCCCGAAACCGCCTTTTACATCGAGCCCGATTATTCCAACCAGATGTGCGCCGACCTGCTGACGGGGATCCTTGATCTTGCCGTGATGTTTTCACCCAAACCGCATCCCGACCTGCATTTCGAAAGCGTGGGCGAGGTGGCTTACCGCATGCTCTCGACCAACGCCCGCAGCCTAGCCGAGGTTCGGCCCGAAAGCTTCGTCTTCGCCCATTTCTCACCTGCCTTCGAAGAGATGCACCGCCAACTGACGCCCGAGCTGGCCAGAGCGACAGTCTCGGTCGGTCAGTCCAGCTCGGTCGTGTCGCTGCTGACGGCGATGGGCGGATCGGGCTATGTGCTGGAAAAATCGGCGACGGCGCTGGTGGTCGAGGGGCGATTTCTGGCGGTGGACGACGCGCCGGATCTGCGCCAGCCGGTCTATGCAGCGTTTCACATCCGGCACCGGACGCATCCTTTGCACCGCAAACTGACGCAACTGATTGCCCGCCGGTTCTAGACCCGCGCCGCAAGGGTGGGCAACAGCGCCCACCTTCTGGCCGGCCAGGCTCAGAACACCATCGTCACCCGGTGCCCTGGCGCATGGGCCAGGCGCACAAGCGTGACCGGCCCCCCGGTTCCTTGTGTCGTCCTTTCCGCCACCAGCAGGGCCGCGCCGGGGGCGATGCCCATCACCTCGGCCTCCCGCTGGCTTGCCGCTTCGGCAAAGAATGTGATGTCCCCCGACACTAGGCTGACATGCGTCACCAGCCATTCATTCACGCTGACCTTGGCGAAATCGGGGGCAGGGACCGGCAGGCAAGCGGGGTTGAGCCAGCGGCTCTCAAAGACATAGGGCCGCCCGGCCGCAAGGTGCAGCGTCTCGACATAGCGCAGCGCCACACCCTCGGCCAAGCCCAGCCGGGCGGTCACCGGGATCGGCGCGGGCATCAGCCGGTCGGCCAGCACATCGAACCCGTAGGCCAGCCCCCGCCCGATCACATCCAGCCGGATCAGGGGCACCTCAAGCCGGGCGCGCCGGACGGGTCGTTCCGCCACCCGCGTTCCCGCGCGCTTTTTCCGCTCGATCACGCCGGCCTCGGCAAGGTCGCGCAAGGCGCGGCTTACGGTGGCCCTGGCGACGCCGAATTCTTGCGACAGGGCCGCTTCGCCGGGGATCAGCTCTCCTGGCGGCCAGTCGCGGGCGCGGATGCGGCGCAAGACCTCGGCGCGGACCGCCTCCCAGCCCTGCATCACGCCGCCGCCCGCAGACGGCGCTGGACGGCCTGATACCGGGCTGCCACCGCATCGCGCGCCACATGCTGCCCGCCCCGCACGATATGGCGGCCGGCCGACCACAGGTCCTGCACCAACCCGTCGCGCCCGGCAAAGATCAGGGCGTCCAGCAACTGGTCCCCGGCAAGCCCCTCAAGCCGCAGGTCCGCCATGTTGGGCGCCAGAAGATCGGCCCAGGCACCCGGCGTGATTGCCCCTTGACCGCGACCGGCGGCCTGGGCGCCGCCGCGCGCCGCCCCGTCCCACAGCATCCGGCCCGTGCTGCGGTCGGCATCGGCCAGGACTGCCCGCGCCTTGCGGGCAAGGCGCTGGGAATATTCCAAGAGACGCAATTCCTCGGCCAAAGAAATTCGCACGTTGCTGTCGGAGCCAACCCCGAAGGCCCCTCCGGCAGCCATCCAGCCCGGGGCGTCGAACACCCCGTCGCCAAGGTTTGCCTCGGTGATCGGGCACAGGCCTGCGACTGCCCCGGTCCGCGCCAGGCTCGCGGTTTCGGCAGCACTCATCTGCGTTGCGTGAATCAGACACCAGCGCCTGTCCAACGGCAGGTTCGCCAGCGCCCAGTCCACCGGACGCGCGCCCCAGGCGGCCAGGACTTCATCGACCTCGGCCGTCTGTTCGGCGATGTGCAGATGCACGGGGCCGCCGGGCAGCAAGCCGGCCACCCCGGCCAGCGTGGTCCGGCTGACGGCTCGCAGCGAATGGGGGGCGACACCAAGACCCGCATCTGCCATGCCGCCCCTGCGCAAGGCTGCCAAGGCGCGCCCCGCCCCGTCCAGCATGGCCCCATAGACCGGGGGGGATGACCCAAAGCGCATCTGCCCCCCAACCAGCGCGCGACCATCGACGCCGCCCTGTTCATAGATCACCGGCAGCAGCGTCAGGCCCAACCCGACCGCCTCTGCCGCCGCCGCAACCCGGCAAGACATCTCGGCCGGGTCAGCATAGGTGCCGCCGCCAACCGGATGGTGCAGATAGTGAAATTCGCAAACGGCGGCAAATCCGGCTTCGGCCATCTCGACCATCGCCTGGGCGGCAATCGCTTCGACATCTTCGGGCGAAAGCTGGTCAAGGAACCGGTACATCAGTGCCCGCCAAGTCCAGAAACTGTCTTGTCCAGCCGTGCGCCCCTCGGTCAGGCCGGCCATTGCGCGCTGGAAGGTATGCGAATGAAGGTTCACCGGCGCGGGCAAAAGGCAGGCCTGCACCGATCCGACCGGACCCACCCCCGACGCAACCCCTGTCGCCACCTCGACTATGCGGCCCGCGTCGATGCGGATGCGGACATCCCTTGCCCAGCCTTCGGGCAAAAGTGCGGTTTCGGCGAAAAGGATCATCTCGGCTCGCTTGACAGGAATTATGCCTAGACATATTAGCCAATCATCCATGCATAAGGCAAGCCAGATGCTGCTGACCCATGCCACCCTTGCCACGATGACCGACGGCTACGGCCTGATCCGCGATGCCGCCGTGGCCACCCAGGGCGACCGGATCCTGTGGTGCGGGCCAATGGACAAAGTTCCTGCCGCCTGCCGCGCGCTGCCCGAACTGGACGCCCAAGGCCGCCTTGTCACCCCTGGCCTGATCGATTGCCACAGCCACGCCGTCCATGCCGGCCACCGCGCCGGCGAGTTCGAAGCGCGTCTGAACGGGGCCAGCTACGCCGAGATTGCCCGCGCCGGGGGGGGCATCCTAAGCACCGTCACCGCCACCCGTGCTGCATCGGAAGAAGACCTCCTGGCCACCGCCCTGCCCCGGATCGATCAGATGATCGCCGCCGGGGCCACCACCATCGAGGTGAAATCCGGCTATGGCTTGACGGTGGCGGATGAGGTGAAGATGCTGCGTGTGGCGCGGCGTATCAGCCAGCACAGGCCGGTCACCATCAGGACCACCCATCTTGCCGCCCATGCCATCCCGCCCGAATACGAAGGCCGCGCGGGGGAGTACATCGCAAAGGTGGCCATACCCTCGCTGCACGCCGCCCATGCCGAAGGGCTGGTCGATGCGGTCGACGCCTTTTGCGAAACCATCGCCTTTGCCACCGCCGACCTCGCCCCCCTTTTCGCCGAGGCTCGCGCCCTTGGCCTGCCGGTGAAGCTTCATGCCGAACAACTAAGCGACCAACAGGGCGCTGCCTTTGCCGCCCGGCACGGCGCATTGTCGGCGGATCATCTGGAATATCTCTCGACCACCGGGATCGCGGCTATGGCCGCAGCAGGTACCGTCGCGGTGATCCTGCCCGGCGCCTTCTATACCTTGCGCGAAACCCAAAGCCCGCCCATCCCGGCCCTGCGCGCCGCAGGGGTGCCGATGGCGGTGGCGACCGACCTTAACCCCGGCTCCTCTCCCCTCGCCTCGCTGACGCTGGCGATGAACATGGCCTGCACCCTGTTTCGCCTAACCCCGCAAGAGGCACTTCTGGGCACCACCGCCCATGCTGCCCGCGCGCTGGGGCTGACCGACCGGGGCCGGATCGCCCAGGGCCTGCTGGCCGATCTGTGCCTGTGGGACGCCGATCATCCGGCGGAACTGGCCTACCGCATCGGGGCCACCCCCCTTCACACCCGCATCTTCGGAGGCTGCCTTGACCGCTGAAATCCTGATCCCCGGCCAGGTCACCCTGGCGCAACTGGAACGGATCTGGCGGGTTGGTCTGCCCGCAAAGCTCCACGACAGCGCCCATCCCGGCATCGCGCGCGCCGCTGGCCATATCGCGAAGGCCGCTGCCGGCACCACGGCGGTCTACGGGGTCAACACCGGCTTTGGCAAACTCGCGAGCCTCAAGATCGCGCCCGAAGACACCGCCACCCTGCAGCGCAACCTGATCCTTAGTCATTGCTGCGGCGTGGGTGAGGCAATGCCGGAACATGTCGCGCGGCTGATGATGGTGCTGAAACTCTTGTCGCTGGGACGCGGGGCCTCGGGCGTGCGGCCCCTGGTCGTCACTCTGATCGAGGCGATGCTGGCCCAGGGCATCACCCCGGTCATTCCTGACCAGGGCTCGGTCGGGGCTTCGGGCGACCTCGCCCCCCTGGCCCACATGACCGCGGTGATGATCGGCCATGGTGAGGCGATGGTGGACGGCCATACCCTGCCGGGGGCAAAGGCCCTGGCAATGAAGGGGCTGACCCCGATCACCTTGGGCGCAAAAGAGGGGCTCGCCCTGATCAACGGCACCCAGTTTTCGACCGCTTATGCTCTGGCGGGCCTGTTTCAGGGCTGGCGCGCGGCCTGCCAATCGCTGGTCACCTCGGCGATGTCCACCGACGCGATCATGGGCTCCACCGCGCCCTTGGAGGCCGAGATCCACGCCTTGCGTGGTCAGAAGGGCCAGATCGACGCCGCTGCCACGATGCGCAACCTCCTCGCCGGGTCCGAGATTCGCGAAAGCCACCGCGACGGCGATACCCGCGTGCAAGACCCCTACTGCATCCGCTGCCAGCCCCAGGTCACGGGTGCGGCGATGGACGTGCTGCGCATGTCCGCCCGCACGCTTGAGATCGAGGCCAATGCCGCGACCGACAACCCGCTTGTGCTCTCGGATGGCCAGATCGTCTCGGGCGGCAACTTCCATGCGGAACCCGTGGGCTTTGCCGCCGACATGATCGCCATGGCCCTGGCCGAGATTGGCGCGATTGCCCAACGCCGGGTGGCGCTGATGGTCGATCCGACGCTCAGCTTCGACCTGCCCGCCTTCCTCACCCCGAAACCCGGCCTCAACTCGGGCTTGATGATCGCCGAGGTGACCACCGCCGCCTTGATGTCCGAAAACAAGCACCTCGCCCACCCGACCGTGATCGACAGCACGCCGACCAGCGCCAACCAGGAAGACCATGTCAGCATGGCCGCCCATGGCGCGCGCCGCCTGCAACCGATGGTCCGCAATCTGAACGTCATCCTCGGGGTCGAGGCGATCTGCGCCGCGCAAGGCATCGACTTCCGCGCGCCCCTGCAAACCTCGCCGCCCCTGCAACGGGCCCTCGCTGCCCTGCGCGCCGAAATTGCCCCCCTGACCGACGACCGCTACCTCGCCCCCGACCTTGCCAGTGCCGCAAGCCTAGTGGCCGAAGGCGCTCTTTCGAACGCCTCCGGAACCGACGTCCCGACCCTCTCCTGATTTCATCTGTCCCCAAATATCCTCTGGGGGTCCGGGGGGCGACGCGCCCCCGGGGTCTCCGCAAAACCGGAGCCCGACAATGACGAACCCCCGCCACAACCTGCGCGACATCTACCCGCCCACCGGCACGGACATCACCTGCAAGTCCTGGCAGACCGAAGCCGCGCTGCGGATGCTGATGAACAACCTGCACCCCGACGTCGCCGAAAACCCGCATGAACTCGTGGTCTACGGCGGCATCGGCCGCGCCGCCCGCACCTGGGAGGATTTTGACCGCATCATCGCCGGCCTCAAGGATCTTGAAGGGGACGAGACGCTGATCGTCCAGTCCGGCAAACCCGTCGCCATCGTGCGCACCCATGCCGATGCCCCCCGCGTGCTGATCGCCAATTCGAACCTCGTGCCCCATTGGGCCACCTGGGACCACTTCAACGCGCTCGATAAGAAGGGTCTGATGATGTACGGCCAGATGACCGCCGGGTCCTGGATCTACATCGGCACCCAAGGCATCGTGCAAGGCACCTATGAAACTTTCGCCGAAGCGGGGCGGCAGCACTACGGCGGGTCACTCACCGGCAAATGGATCCTGACCGGCGGTCTGGGTGGGATGGGCGGGGCGCAACCCCTTGCCGCCGTAATGGCCGGGGCGTGCTGCCTAGCGGTCGAGGTTGACGAGACCCGGATCGATTTCCGCCTGCGCACCCGCTATGTCGATGCCAAGGCCCGCACGCTGGACGAGGCCCTTGCGATGATCGCCGACTGGACCGCGCGGGGGGAGGCAAAGTCGGTCGGCCTTCTCGGCAATGCGGCAGAGGTGTTTCCGGAACTCCTTCAGCGGATGAAGGCGGGCGGGCCGCGCCCGGATATCGTCACCGACCAGACCAGCGCGCATGATCCGCTGCACGGCTACTGCCCGCTGGGCTGGTCGGTCGCCGACTGGCGCGCGCGGCAAGAGACCGACCCGGCAGCGGTTGAGGCCGCCGCGAGACACTCCATGCGCGCGCATGTCGAGGCGATGGTGGGCTTCTGGAACGCCGGGGTCCCGACGCTCGACTACGGCAACAACATCCGGCAGGTCGCCAAGGACGAGGGGTTGGAGAACGCCTTCGCCTTCCCCGGTTTCGTGCCCGCCTATATCCGCCCCTTGTTCTGCAAGGGGATCGGCCCGTTCCGCTGGGTCGCTCTCTCTGGCGACCCGGAGGATATCCGGAAAACCGATGCCGCGATGAAGCGGCTTTTCCCCGACAATGCCCACCTCCACCGCTGGCTGGACATGGCCGGGGAACGCATCGCCTTTCAGGGCTTGCCCGCCCGTATCTGCTGGATCGGGCTGGGAGACCGGCACCGCGCGGGCCTCATGTTCAACGAGATGGTGGCGAGTGGCGAACTGAAAGCCCCCATCGTGATCGGTCGGGATCACCTGGATGCAGGCTCGGTCGCCTCCCCGAACCGTGAGACCGAGGCGATGAAGGATGGATCAGACGCGGTTTCGGACTGGCCGCTCCTGAACGCGCTGGTCAATACCGCCTCGGGCGCGACTTGGGTGTCGATCCACCATGGCGGCGGGGTTGGAATGGGGTTCAGCCAGCATGCCGGTGTGGTGATCGTGGCGGACGGCACGCCGGAGGCCGCAAAACGCCTGGAGCGGGTGTTGTGGAACGACCCGGCCTCCGGCGTCTGGCGGCATGCCGATGCAGGGTATGAAACCGCCATCGCCTGTGCCAGGGACCATGGTCTGCGGCTGCCGGGCATCCTCGGGAACTGAGCACCCTAGCGGTCGTGCGCGCCCTTGCCCGCAAGGATGCGCGGGCGGGCCTTTTCAATGCGGGCCCGGCGGGTTGCGGGGACGCAAGTTGCGCTGACCTGCAAAGCCCAGCTTTTCTGTCGGCCGGGCGTCAGCGCATGGAACGCTTCTGCAAGATCCGGATCGGCGTCCAAGGCCTCGACCAGTTCATCCGGCAGGTCAAGAGCCCCCAACGCTTTGGGCGCACGGCGACCGGCGGCGGCATGATCCATTGCTTCGGCCAGCAGGGACCGGATCACCGGTTCCATCGCAGCGGAGGCCGCGCTGTCGGTGAACCGCAGGCAATCGGCATGGGCTGTGTTCGGCCCTTGCCTTTCCATCACCCCCTTTGGGTCCGAAAGCAGCGCCGCCTCGAAGAAGGACAGTCGAAAATCGCCCCGAAACGCCCCGATGATCGCAATGTTTCGGTTCGCGTGCATATAGGTGGGGTGGCCCCATTTCACCACCTCGACCAACCCGGCGTCACGGCAGATGCGGCGCAGGGTGGCAAGACCTTCCCCCCAGGCCTTGACCGAACAGTCCGGCGTCGCAAACCGGTCGCAGCGGCCGCAGCCCTTGGCGAAGTAGTCTTCGATTTCGGTGATCATGTCCCCCTCCGATGATGCCCCAGGATTTTTCGGCGAATAATCCTGGGGACCCTTGGTCAGTCCCGCCAGATCGGGTTCGACCAGGCGCGTTTTCCGGCAGCATCGATCACCGCCACCCGCACCCAGGGGGAATTGTTCAGGCGCGACAGCGGCACCTCGGCCCGGGTCATGCTGTGTCCATGCACTGCCTTGGCACCGGTGCCATGGCCCATCGCCACGACCGAGACGGCGGCCGAACATTCCACCACCACCTTGTCCCCTTCAAGGTAGACATCGCGCAGTTCCGGGCCCTGGCTGGAATAGAAATTCCCCGCCTTTAGGGCCGCCAGCAGCGCATCGGGCGTGTTTTCCGACGCCTTTACCATCACCCAGCCGCCGAAATGATCGGGTTCGTAGAAATGCGCATCATCGGTCGCGATCAGGGTCAGGCGGCGGCCTTCCGTAAGCAGAAGGTCGGCAATCGCGGCCCCATCGGGCCGGTCGCAGCCATTGGCGCAGCCATGGTTGTAGATCTCGACCGCATGGGCCGAGGTGATGCTGCGGGCATCGGCCAGCGTCAGCCCCGACCATTGCGGATGGGCAATGGCGACAAAAGCCCCAGCGGCCACGGCGCGGGCGGCAAGCTCCGGCCCGGTCTCTTGCCCCAGCTTGGGGTGGAAATCTGGACTGTCGGAGGGCGCAAAGTCGGGCGGCAGGCCCACGGCCAGGATATGCCAAAGCTCACCATTCTGCATCGCCCCCGAGTGAAGTTCGGCCCCCAGGATGGTGGTGAAACTGTCGGTGCGAAACGGCTTGGTGTCGACAATCGGATAGGCGAAGGAGCCGATGAAATGGTCGGTCAGCGCCAGGAAATCATAGCCCTCGGCCTGGTAGCGGCGGCAAACTTCCTCTGGTTTCAAGACCCCGTCGGATCTGGTGGAATGGGTGTGAAGATTGCCGCGCCAGAAACGTCCAGGCGCGGAAAAGGCGGAAAGGCGGGTCATCATGCGACGGAATTCCTTTTGGAAGACGTGGATCAGTATGAGGCTGGCAGGTTTGATGTCAGCGTCGGCGCAACATTGCCGTTTGCGTAAATGTGCCACAAGATCTCTCGCCACTCCGGCGAACGCATGCTAGCATGATTCAATCAGAAGTTGTACGCGGGTGCTGAACATGTCCCTGGAAATGCCTGACACAAGCGGTCCGGACACCGCAACCGACCTCGTCACCGCCACCAGACCATTGGCGGGGCATCATGGCGAAGCGGCCGCGTTCCTGAAGGCCGCCAGCCACGAAGGGCGGCTGATGATCCTGTGCTATCTGCTGGCCGGCGAACGGTCGGTGACCGAGCTTGAGCATCTTTTGGGACAACGCCAAGCAGCGGTGAGCCAGCAACTTGCGCGCCTGCGGCTGGAAGGGCTTGTCAGCACCCGGCGGGACGGCAAGGCCGTCTATTACACGATTGGAGACGCCAGGGTGCAGGGGCTGGTCCAGTTTCTTGGCGGTCTTTTCGCCCGGGACTGGCATGCCTAACCCCTGCCGATAAAGGGCATATCCCGCGCCATCAGCGTGACGAACGGGGTGTTCACGGCCAAGGGCAGGCTGGCCATGTGCAGCACCATCTGCGCGACATGGTCAACGTCCATCACCGGCTCGACCCGCACCTGACCGTCCGCCTGCGGCACGCCGCGGGCAAATCCTGCGGCCATGTCGGTCAGCGCATTGCCGATATCGATCTGGGCGCAAGCAATGTCGAAGGCGCGACCGTCAAGGCCCAGCGTCCGGGTCAGCCCGGTCACCGCATGTTTCGACATGGTATAGGGTGCCGAACCGGGCCGGGGCACCTGCGCCGAGATCGAGCCGTTGTTGATGCTTCGCCCGCCTTGCGGGGTCTGGTGGCGCATGATCCCAAAGGCAGCACGGGCGCACAGGAACATGCCGGTGATGTTGGTCGCCGACACGTCAAGCCCGTCCTCGACGCTGATCTCGTCGATCGGGGCCGCGGGGGCGGCGATCCCGGCGTTGTTGAAAAGCACGTCCAGCCGGGGCAGCTGCGCAAAGGCTGCTGCAACGCTGGCCGGGTCTCGCACGTCGCAGGTCAGGATTTGCGCCGGATGACCGGCGGCGGTCTCGACCAGCTTGGTCACATTGCGACCGATCAGCGTCACCTGCCAACCCGCCGCAAGAAAGCCGCGCGCCGTGGCCCGGCCGATGCCGGAACCAGCCCCGGTGATGGCGATGACGCGGCTCATTCGGCCTCCTGCAGAAAATCGTATTTCGCCAGCCACAGCACGGCGCGGGCGACGCTGCCGGGGTGCAGGCCCGTGGCGGTGGCAATCTCGGCCTCGGTGGCCCCCGTGGCCCCACGGGCACCATAGGCCTGCAGGACCGCGACGATCCGCCCCTCGGCCTCGATCAGCCGGCCCGAGGCCGCATAGCGGCGCAGTGCCAGCATCCCGGCCACATCGGGGCGGGAACCGCTGTCCACCGCGCACAGGCGGCGGCTGGTCCGGTCCGGGGCCGGGTGGCTGGGATAGCCGGCGAACATCACCTCTGGGGCTGGACCGACCGGGATCCGGCCCGGCGCCATCCGGCCGATACCGGGGCCCGCCCCGACCCGGGCATGATCCAGCATTGCCGCCTGTTCCCCCCAAAGCGCCTGCATCTGCGGAATGACCTGCCGCCAGTCATAAACGGCGCGCGCCCGGGCCTGGCCTGCCGCCCCCATCCGCCGGCGCAAGTCCGGATCGGTGGCCAAAGTGGCCAGCGCCCGCGTCAGGCGTCTGACGTCGATGCGGGTCAGGGCCGAAAACTGCCCAAGATACTGCAGATAGCTGTCGGTACCGCCAAGGTGGCATTGGCTCAGATGCGTCGCCGCCCCGTCACGCGCCATTTCGGTCGGAATCCGAAAGCCGCAGTCGGCGGTGACCGTGTCCTTCATGCCGTCCCAGTCCGACACGATCACCGGCAAGCCAGCCGCCATCGCCTCGATCGGGGCCAGGCCAAAGGTTTCCTGTAGATTGTCGATCGGGAACACGAAGATGTCGCTGCCCGACAGCACTGACTTGCGCGCCTCGGCGTCGCCGCCGTCAAGCTCGTGATAGCTGACATCGGGCATCAGGCGGCGCGCAGCTTCAGCAAAGGCAGGCGACCAGGCCGGGTCGCGAAACTGACCGCACAGCATGAGGTGAAACCGGCCGCCCTGTGCCGCAAGGTCGGGGGCTGCTGCCTGCAGCGCCAGAAACAGCGGAAAGGGATCGAACTTTTCCTCTGGGGTCAGCCGCGCGATGCAGGACACCGCGATATCCTTGTCGGCGATCCCCAGGCGGGCCCGCACCCCGGCGCCCAGATCCGGATCCGGGCGAAAGTCGTCGCAATGCACGCCAAGCGGGATCACCGGCAGCAAGGGTCGTGTGGGCAGCACTGCTTTGGCAAAGCGGATGGACAGATGCGCTTCGGCCAGCTCCATCAGGCTGCGCAGCGATGATTGCACCGCGGTCGAGGTGCAGATCACCGCATCCCAGGGCATCTGCGGTGCCGAGCGCAGGTCGAACATCGCCTCCATTACCGCCTTGGTGGCAGTGGTGTGGGTGATGCCACAGATCGCCCAGGCCGCCCCGCCATGTGGCGCGCGCCGCCAGCATTCGGTCGGATGGATCGGCGCGGGATAAAACACCACCCGGACCGGATCGATCCGATGCGCCGCATCCAGCCGCACCGCGCGCAGGGGGTGCGTCACCCCTGCAGCCCCTGCCATCTTGGCAAAAGCCGCGTGGTCCGACGTGCCATGGGCGAGACTGACAAACTCATCCACGACGCCATGCGCGAAAAAGCCCCGCAGAAAGCTTTCACCCGCCACCCGACGCCCATTGATCCCTTTGGCCGGGTCATAGCCGTCGGCGGTGAACCACAAGGCGGCATTGGCCAAGGGCGGCAGGTCGGACATTGTCGGCGCTCCGTAAGCGGTACCCTTCGCCATTCCCACATGCATCGCCGCCGATCAAGACCGCAGACTCTGCGGCAAGGAGTGGGGCAAGGCTTGACAGACTCAGTCCTTGAACGGACCTTGGTAGCTGGGCGGGCGAAGGGTTGGGCCATGCAAGACCTTGCAACGCGCATCAGGGGCCTGGCGCTGGTGGCGATCTGTGGGATCGTGACCCTGGCCAGTTCGGCCTTTGCCCAGGATGGCGCGTTCGGTGATTGCACAGATACCGCCTATCTGGACAGCTTCGCAGAAGCCCCGACCGCGGGCGAGATGATCTGCGTCGAGCATTTCCGCTTTGCCGTCGAGACGCCCGACGGCACCCGATACATACGCGGCATTTCCGATGCCGCAGCAGGCTGGGCCGCCCCGGCAAGCATGATCGCCGAGGTGGAACGCGGGGCGCGACTTGCGGCCAATGCCTTTGGCTATCTTGGCCGCTATTCCGTCGACAACATCACGCTTTTGATCATCGAGGACGTCTACGCCACCGAAGAGTTGGTAAACCATGGCACCGGCGGCGAGGTGCTGGGCGTGGCCCTGTCCGACCGTGGCCCTGTTCCCGGTCCGGCCCGCCCCGCAGAGTGTCTGATTACCCTCTTTGCACTCGCCTCGGGGGCAACCGACGGCTCGATGGCGGTGACCGTGGCGCATGAGATCTTCCACTGCGTCCAAGGTGCCACCTATGCCGGGCCCAAATATCAAAGCTACAGCGAGGGTGGTGCCTGGTGGATCGAAGGCACCGCCGAGGCCTTTGCCGCCGCCGCCATCCCCGAAAGCTTTGCCTTTACCGACCGCAGCGACGATTTCGATACTTCGGTCGAGATGCGCTATGCGCTGGACCGGATGCTACACCAATCGGTGCATTTCTTTTACTGGCTGATGCAGACCCAGGGCGGCTTGCCCGCGCTGATGCCGTTTCAAGACGCGATGGCCGACACTGGGGGTCGGGGGGCGCAATGGGCCGCGATGCGTGCCGCCCTCCCACCCGACGCTTGGCAAGCCTTTGCCGAGGCCTATGCCGACAGCCGGATCTATCATCCGCAAGGCAGCGCGCTGGCCTCTTCGCCGCCGGAAGGGACGGTGATGCGCTTTGACGCCACTGGTCGCCAGACCCTGCCGCTGGAACCCTTCGCGATCTCGCTGGGTCGGGCCAGCTATGGTTGCGGCGTCTGGGACAACACCGCCGCCCCCGATGCGCCGCAGATGACCTGGAAGCCCGGCGATGCCGGGGCCGATGACGGCTGGCGCCCCCTGCCGGATGAGTTGGACACCCGCGAAGGCCGCGACGCCGACTGGCGCTTTGTCACCCTGCCCACCGACGACAGCCTGACCGAAGGCGAGGTAAACGCGGAACGGCGGCGCGGCTGCACCCCCTGCATGGGCACCAGCGCCATCGATGCCTGCCTGGTCGGGACCTGGTCGATGTCGGGCGGGGGTCCGGCGGAATGGATGGCGTTGCAGGGCTTTCCCGGCAACCCCGCTTCCTCGGGCGGCGAGCAGATGGTGCTTGGTGCCGACGGCGCCTTTGCCAGCGCCGGTTTCGAGGTGAGCCTTGACGAGCTGCGCAACGGCCTTGCGCTTGAAGGCGATGGCAGGGTTGGGGCGGCGTGGGGCAGCTGGTCGGCCGAGGCAGGCAGCGTGAATTTCTGCGTCGACGCCGGCGGCGGCATGGGCGGCAACGTGGCCATCACCAGCAACGACGGGTCTGGCGGGATGAGCGTGCGCGGACCCGGTGGCGGATCGATCTCGATGAGCTACTCTTGCGCCGGCGGCTCGATGAGCACCGTGCTGGACATGCCGCGACTGCCCGACATGGTGACCTATTATTCGAAGATCGCCGAATAGGCCTCAGGATCTGGGGGTTGGGTGCAAAGACCTTGGTCAGATCCGGGGGATAGGGGATCCGTCTTTGCCGCGTCTGGACGCGGGTTCCGTTTCGGGGGCTTAATGGGCCACAGACCGCGTCCCGGGCAGGAGCGGGCCATGGCCGGACTTGGCCAACCGGCCACTTTCACTGCAGCATGACACGCTTTCGTTGTGATCCACCCTGCGCGCGGTCGCGTTTGGCCCTGCGACAGCAGTTGCCTGACTGGGCCCGGTTTCAAACCGCGTGGGCTCGCAGAAAGGCCTCGGCGAGTTCGGCGAAGAAGCGATCCAGATCTGCAGGGTAACGCGCAGCGCCCCCAAGCTCGTTCTGGTGCAGCATGAGGACAAGCCCAGGGGCCAACAGCATCAGGGCCGCATGACGGGGGTCGCTGTCGGGCCGCATGTCCCCCCGCCGCTGATGCTCGCCCAGACGGGCGGTCAGGGCCTCAATCGAAGGTTCGAGGACCGCGTCCACCACGACTGGCCCGAGGGCGGTGCTTCTAAGCCCCTCGACAAGGCCGATGGCATGCACGTCCCCGACACCAAACTTTTCAAAGCCCAATCGGAAATAGGAAAGGAAATCCAGGATCGACTCTCGAAACGTCCCCGTCGCCTGGCGCGCATGGTCAAAGTGCGGCGCTGCAGTCTTTTGCGCCTGTTGAAGGACCGCGGCGACGATGTCTTCGCGCCGACCAAAGTAGTGTTGCAACGTGGATACAGACACGCCAGCCGCCGCCACCAACTCACGATAGGAGGCGTGCATGGCGTCGGACTGGCACAGGCGCTGCGCCATCCGCTGCAGGATCTCGCTGCGCCGGGCGTCATGGTCGCGACTGCGCGCGCCGCTTGGGCGACCCATGGATTGCTTGCTCCCAGATTTTGGCGACCAGGATGACCGCCGCAGATCGACATGCTTGACGTCACGATGGTTTATTGGCACATACGTACCATTAAACTTTGATCAAGCAGGAGACCATCGTGACGGACGAAACATACCCCCAGCTTAGACAAAATGCCGGACCATTCAAATGGTGGCATGCAGCCCTGTTCTGGCTGGTCGTCAACCTGCCCGGCTTTGTGTCCGGCTGGCGCGAAGAGCTGTTTCCCGGATTTCTAGAGCCCCCCCTTCGTCCGCCAGGATTTCTGTTCCCGGTGATCTGGTTTGCCATCACCGTCTGCACCCTTTGGGCGGGGCTTCGCATCCTGAACATTCAGGCAATGAACCGCCGCCTTATGCATATCGTGCTTCAGGGGTTGTTCTGGTTGGACTTCGTCCTTTTCCCCTACTTTTTCTTCGGCCTTTCCAGCCCTATCCTCGGCAGCGTTCTGACGCTGCTCATTTTCCTGCTGGCGCTGATCGAAGTTGCAACGCTGTTGCGCGACGATCGCCAGGCAAGCTATCTGATGATGCCCCTTCTTGCATGGGGTGCATTCGCCGGTCTTTACCTGTCAACCTGGCAGATGCTTTACAACCCCGATCCCTTCCTGGGATTGCCGGCACTTCTTGCCGCAACTCCTTGATAGCGCATCCCGTCCTGCGCAGGGTCAGTTCGGGGCGGGGTCAGTTCGGGGCCCGCCCTCTCCTTGCGGGAAACAGGGATCCGGCGGGGGCATGCCAGGGCCTTGACCTGGCGTGTTCCCTGTCGCCGCTCTGACCAGGTGAACGGCAGTCGTCCGGCTGCCAAAGACCTGCGGACGGGACCACCACAAGGTGGCCAGCGCGGCTTCCCCCAAGGTACACACATGCAAAGCAAAGCCCGCAAAACTTGGCGGGGGTGAAATCCTTGCTGGCGAAATGGCGCACCCGACACGATTCGAACGTGTGACCTCTGCCTTCGGAGGGCAGCGCTCTATCCAGCTGAGCTACGGGTGCCTGCCTGTGTCCTTAGCGGAAGGACCGACCCGATTCAACGTCAAACATGCTGGGCCAGACCTGGCCAGCCAAGAGCAGGTCCGCAGGGTAACCGCACCATCGATGCACCAAAGCCCGCCCCCGGGCAGCCCTGCGGCAAAATGTTGCTTATCCTTAACAGACAACCGGCTATGCTGATTTGCAACCAGAGGGGGTGACAGAATGCGAATCTGCAGGACCACCAGAAATCACCGGTCAGTGCTGCTGTTGTCGCTCTCCAGTCTGGCCCTGCTGGCGGGCTGCGGCGGCGGCGGCGAGGACGGCAGCAGTTCTTCTGACGGGTCCTTTACGACTGCGGCAAATCCGGGCGGCTCGGGAACCTTCGGATCCTACTACATGTCCGCAATCACCGATGAATGGCGCGCGGCCGCAGAAAGTTTCCGGTTGAATTCGCCGCGCTTCACGATTCAGGACGGGTCAGTGACCGTCAGCGGAACCACGGTCTTTACCAACCCCCTGCAATCCTCGCGCGTTGACTATGCCCATGCCGTGGGCCTGTCGGGCGCGGGTGAGGTGATCGCAGTGGTCGATGCCGGGTTTCTGACCACCCACGAAGCCTTCAGCGGCAAGGACAACGACACGACCGGGAACCCGGGGGTGGACGATCATGGCACCAAGGTTGCCTCGGTCGCGGCGGGGAATTCGGACACCATGGTCGGCGTCGCCCCCGGTGCCGATCTGATCTTCAGCGATTGGGGCTATGACGGCTCTTCCAACAATTTCAACGAGCTGGAGGCGGCGGCCAACGCGGCCCGCATCCAGGGCGCAGTGGCGCAGAACAACTCTTGGGGATACACCTGAGCTACCCCCCGAAAATCGGACAGTGACGGAAGCTACGATCTGACGTCTGCTGGTCTCCAATAACGAGGAGAACAGACATGTCGAAACGCAGGAACCATGACTCGGCGTTCA